>SESH01005141.1_pt1 | contig 14832 bp, 12 predicted proteins | sample 3171561 | NCBI WGS metagenome assembly SESH01 (sample SAMN10866947, study PRJNA518727) | freshwater metagenome | biome: subpolar coniferous forest; feature: holomictic lake; material: water; isolation source: holomictic Lake 442 2011 16.5 m and 2014 13 m | place: Canada: near Kenora, Ontario
CTATTTACTGCCAATTCTACGTCTGCTTTAGACTAAATGACTAATGCCGGCATTCTTGATGCTTTGACAGATACTGACGACAGAATGGCTTACACCCTGCAAAGTGCCTTTGGTTTTATAAAGACAAGAACTTTTTACCATTCTGCCGTCACACATCAACACAGCTTCAAAAGGACTTGCTATTATCCGTGCTTATCAGTTAAACCCGTGTTATCTGTGTTCTATTTTTTAAAGATTGAGTCGTTACAAACTCACGTCTATTTGATGGCTGTTTCTGATGAGACTGACGAGATTTTAAATTTCTCAACCGATTGTTTGAAGCGTTTAAAATCATCAAAACCTGCATTTTTACCGTAACGTAACTTAATAAATAAATGGGTAATTTGATCTATGGACGATGATTGTTCGGGTAATATTATTTTGATTCTTTCGGCAAAATCTTTTGCGCCTTCACCTTGCCCTTTTGATAATCCGTATTTGGCCAATTTTTTACAAAACCGATTATAAATACGCAAGACCGGATCAATGGCTGGTTGTTTTTGATATAACAATAGCCAGCTTAGCAGGGCGGTTATCAAGCCAATGCTGCCAATCATCCAGTACATCATGGCTTTGATATCAGTGATGCCTAAGGATGACAAGAAGCTGGATTGGTTTTTGTTATCGTAGTTGATGACCCAGCGTTGCCAGTTGTAATCAATATTGCTCCACAATTGACGGGTCTGTTTTAGCCAGTTAAAAGCCGTTTGTGCAGCGGCACCGGTGGGTGCAAAACTAATAATGCCGCCGGGCATCAGTTGATCTATATTGATATTTCGCTCGATTCTTTCCGGTGCAATAGCGGCCGTGGGGTCAAAGCGAACCCAGCCTTTATTTTCCAACCAGACTTCTGCCCAGGCATGGGCATCCGCTTGGCGTATTTCCAAAAAATTGCCGACTTTGTTCCACTCGCCACCCTGATAACCGGTCACCACTCGAGCAGGAATGTTGGCAACCCGCATCAAATATACAAAGGCGGCGGCGTAATGGCTGCAAAATCCGTAACGGGTTTCAAACAAGAAGGTTTCAATCGGGTTTTCTTCCATCAAGGGTGGTGTTAAGGTGTAATGAAAATCTTCCTGTCTAAAATGGGTTAACAACTGCTTAATAAAATCATCGGGTGTGCTATCAAAGCCGTGCAATTGTTTGACCAGTTGTTTGATTTTATCGGATGGCGGGTTGGGTAATTGCGTGGCGTACTTATATTCTGTACGGGTAATAAAGCCAGTGTTGTAGTTGAGATAAGAGGTGATTTTATACTCGGTTCGTTTATCCGGACTTTCTGAGGTAAGCAGTTGATAGTTGGCATTTTGGCTTATCGGTAAGGTATAGTCTGCCGGCATCTCCAGTGCAAAAACCCAGTTTTTATTCTGCGGCTCCATTAACAGGGTGTATTGATAAGGCGATCCTGTAAAAACAGGTTTGTCTAAAAACTGTTTAAACCGCAAATCGGTTACCTGCGTCCACTTTTTGCCATCGGTATGAGACAAAACCGGCCCACGCCAGTAGCGTTGACTGGGCTGCGGTAAGGCTCCCGTAAATTTAACCCTGAAAACCAGTTCGTCCGACATGCCCAAGTCACTAATAGATCCGGGTTCCATGCTATCGCTCAAGCCCGCTTTAGCTTGGTGTTGCTCGTTAAAAAACATCCACTTGGGCGCTTCAATTCGGGGAAACAGTATAAATAAAACCACCGCCATGGGGATGGCCTGAAGCAGAATAATACCGGCCGTTTTTAAGGCGGCGAAGGGCGGCGGCTTGCTGCTGTTGATACAAACCAGGGTCGCCAACAGCACACAGCAAACAAACAAAATATAAGCGGCCATCAACAGACTTTGCTGATATAAAAACTGTGAAGCCGCAACGATAAAAGCCAGATAGGTAATCAGATAAAGCTCACGCGCTGATTTAATCTCCAATAACTTAAGGCCCAAGGCGGTGACAAACAAGCGTGTTCCGGCATCCCGTCCCAATAAACCGTGATGCTGGCTATAAATTAAAATCAATCCACAGACGGTCAGAAAAAAAAGCGTCAGTTTATTGGGTAGCCAGTTTTGTTTCCAGATACCGATAAAACGCCAGCTTAACAGCAGATAAAAAAAGGCGAACAAGGGTATCGGAATATTTTTGCTATGCGGAAAGGCAATCAGCCCGATGGACGCCAGCAAAAAAATTAAAATGCTTTTGTTTGGATCACTGCTCATATTTTTAAAACAAGGCCAGTGCTTCCAGGCACTTTCTGCTGTGCCTTATCCCCGTATCGGGCAACAGCTTTAATCCGGACAAAGAAAAACCATAAGCTATGCCGATACGCTCGGCATCAATCACCCAGCGGCATAGCTGGCTTAAGCGCTCTTCGATATTATGTCCGGGGGTCTTATCGTAATCCAGCCAAATTTCCGCTGAACCGTCCCCTCCATATTGTTTACTAAATAACCCCAGCCCTTTGGCAAAGGCTTTCCAGTGTATTTGTTTGATAGAATCACCTGGCAGATATTCTTTTAATCCATAAAAATCATCAACGCCCTTCTGGCTAAAGCCCTGCTTGGCTTGGGCTGAAGGCGATTCTGGAAAGGGCAGTTCTTGCAAAGAAGGTTTTGGATAAACCAGTGCTTTAAGTGTAAACCGGACCGGTGACCAAACCCTAAATAAACCCAACGGATAGGTACTGGACAGGGTTATTGTACCTGCCGTGTGCCAGCCTCTTTTTTTGGTGAGAGAATACAGGGTTACGCAGGTTTTGCATTGCGGCTTTATCGTCAAGCTTTCGGGCTGTTCCAATTTAATCTGTAAATTAAAGCGCTCTACATTGACCGGATTATTGATATAAATAGTAAAACCGGCCGCTTCTCCGGCAAAAACTGCCTTAGTCTGGCCTTTTTGTAACACCAGACCTGCCAAGGCTTTATAGCTATGTAAAATGGTAATAAAAAAAATACTGGCTAATAGAAAAGCCAGTAAGTAGACCAGGTTATTGTTATAAACAAAGGCAATCAATAATAATAAAGCCGTCAGTATGGCAAAGTTAATGCCGCGATAGGTGGGTAAGATAAAGATGCGCCGATGCGTTAATGTTATCGGTTCGTCTGTCGCTTGCTCACCACTAATAAAACGGCTAAGCCGGAAGCGCTCTTTTAAAGACAAGGTATTCAATGGACGGGCACTTTGGCTAGAATGGGCGCAACGATAGCCGCTGAATCATTGTTGCCTGACCTTAACCTGTGTCCGGCAACAGCCGCCAACACGGCTTGCAAATCCTCGGGAATAACGGTATCACGCTGCTCTATAAAAGCCCAGGCTTTGGCCGCGTTAAGCAAGGCTAACCCGGCTCGGGGTGAAAGACCGCAATGATAGTCTGATGACTCCCGCGTAAAGTTAATGATGGCCTGGCAATAATCCAACACGGCGTCGGATACATAAACGTCGGCCGCCGCATCCTGCATCTTTAGCAGTTGTTCTGGCGGCAACTTTACCGGCAGCGATTCAATCAAAGCATGCCGATTTTGCCCCTTAAGCAAAAGTCTTTCTGCATCATAATCAGGATAACCCAATTCAAGGCGCATTAAAAAACGGTCTAATTGCGACTCCGGCAAAGGAAATGTGCCTATTTGATGGGATGGATTTTGGGTGGCAATAACAAAAAAAGGATTGGGCAACGGATAGGTTTTGCCTTCCACAGAAATAGTGTGCTCTTCCATGGCCTCTAAAAGTGCACTTTGTGCTTTGGGAGACGCGCGATTAATTTCATCCGCCAACACCATTTGATTAAAGATGGGGCCGGGATGAAATTTAAACGTGAGGTTTTTAGCATCAAAAATGGACGCGCCTATAATGTCTGCCGGTAAAATATCACTGGTAAATTGAATCCTCTGATACTTTAAGCCCAGTAATTTTGCTAACGTATACGCTAACGTTGTTTTGCCTACACCGGGTATATCTTCTATCAGTAAATGGCCTCGCGCAATCAGGCAGCACAGGGCAAGACGAATTTTATGCGCTTTACCCAGAATGATTTGATTGGCAGCATCGAGTAGATGATGTGTGTCATTTTGCATAAGGAATGATAGGATATCGAAAGTTATTGTGCTTCAGCTTGGTTTAAAAGCCGGATACAAAATTTAAGAATGCCTCCATTTTACAAAAAGAGCAATAGTCTAATGAATGAATATGAAGAAGTCCGTAACCATTTAGTCGCCATGCTGGAAGATTTGAATCTTAGATTGTCCAGAATTACTGATAATGTCAGGCATTCTGACACGCCTTTAGAAAAAGATTTTGCGGAGCAGGCAACGCAAAACGAGAATAATGAAGTGATGGATTACTTGGGCAATTCAGCCCGAACAGAAATAGACTTAATCAAGCAGGCTATTGCAAAAATAGACAGCGGCCACTACGGTATTTGTCAGGTTTGCGATGAGCCTATTAATAAAGAGCGTTTAAAAGCCATGCCCCATTCTGTTATGTGTGTTAAATGTGCCAGTAAAGCGGGGCATTAAGATTTCAAAGTTTGATTTTAACAATCAAACCCTTCTGTTGTATTATGCGAAAACTTTTACGCGCCCGTCATTAACCTGTTTAAGCCCCTGATAAGGAATCTCTTAAATTGTGCCAGAGATAATGTGAAGAGAAACCTATGCTAAAAATATTTTTACGCTGGCTACTGATTTTGTTGTACAAGGTCGAAGTTACCGGCCTGGATAATTACACTAAAGCCGGGGAACGTGTGTTGATTATAACTAATCACACTTCTTTTTTGGATCCCTTGCTACTGGGCGTGTTTTTACCCGATGACATAACGTTTGCCATCAACACGCAGGTTTCTCAACGCTGGTGGTTAAAACCTTTTTTGAGGTTGTCGAAAGTATTCCCGATGGATCCCACGCATCCATTATCCTTAAAAGATTTGATTCATTATCTTGAAAATGACACCAAAACCGTTATTTTTCCGGAAGGTCGAATTACGGTGACCGGTTCATTAATGAAAATTTATGACGGCACGGGCATGGTCGCCGACAAATCCAATGCTACCATTTTGCCTGTGCGCATATCGGGTGCGCAATATACGCATTTTTCAAAGTTACACAGAATTGTCCGTTTACGCTTATTTCCTAAAATAACCATTCAAATTTTACCGCCTACGCATATTTCAGCGCCCAAAAATCTCAGAGGCAAGGTGCGTCGTACTTACTGTGGTCACTTGTTGGCTGACATTATGACTAACATGATGTTTGCCACAGCTATTTACCGACAAACCATTTTTGCCAGTTTACTTGAGGCACGCAAGGTGCATGGCGGTCAGCATAAAATAGCTGAAGACCTGGATCGCACCCTCTTGTCTTATGATGATTTAATCACGCGCAGCATGGCAATCGGTCATGCCTTAAAAAACATCACGGCAACCGGTGAAAATGTGGGCATTTTTCTGCCCAACTCCAGCAAAACCCTCATGACTATCTTGGGCTTACAGTTGCACGGTCGTGTGCCCGCCATGTTAAATTATTCAATGGGTTCGGAAGGTATGCCGTCTGCCTGTAAAATCGCTCAAGTTAACACTGTTTTAACGTCCCGCCGCTTTATAGAACTGGGTCATTTTAGTGACGAAGCTGACCAGTTAAGCAAGCAGTGTACATTAATCTATCTGGAAGATTTGGCTAAAAATATTTCTGCACTGGACAAGTTAACTGCGCTGATAAAAAGCAAAACGACGACTTTTTGGTATAACGATAAACAATTCAATCCGGATAGTCCGGCGGTGGTTTTATTTACCTCAGGATCGGAAGGCACTCCCAAAGGTGTCGTGCTTTCCCATGCCAATATTATAGGCAATCTAAAACAATTGGAAGCCTGCATCAGCTTTAATGCCAAGGATATAGTGCTCAATTTTTTGCCGATGTTTCATTCTTTTGGCTTTACGGTGGGTACTGTGCTACCGATAATTAGTGGTATGAAAACTTTTTTTTATCCAACACCCCTGCATTATAGCGTTATCCCTGAAATTGCTTATGAAATCCATGCCACTATTATGTTTGGCACCAATACTTTTTTTGCAGCTTATGCCAAGCAAGCTCATCCTTATGACTTTTATAATATGCGCTATGTGGTTGCCGGAGCCGAAAAACTACAGGAAAACACTCGCAAAATCTGGGCAGAAAAATTTGGAATTCGTATTTTAGAAGGTTATGGTGCCAGCGAAACCTCACCGATAGTATCCGTTAACACACCGGTATATTATAAATCGGGTACTGTGGGTCGCTTTATGCCTTTTATAGAACACAAACTGGAACCCGTTCCAGGCATTAATGATGCCGGACAATTGCATGTCAAAGGCCCCAATATCATGTTGGGTTATCTGTTGGCGGACAACCCAGGTACTCTGGTTCCGCCTGAATCAGTTTATGGCAAGGGCTGGTATGATACCGGCGATATTGTTAATGTTGATGATGATGGTTTCATCAGCATTCGCGGTCGTAGTAAGCGTTTCGCTAAAATCGGTGGCGAAATGGTCTCCTTAACCGCAGTAGAACAACTGGCGATTAATGCTTGGCCGATTTCACAGCACGTGGCAATCAGTTTGCCCGATGCAAAAAAAGGTGAGCAGATTATATTAGTGACCACTCAAAAACAAGCAACTGTTAATGATTTGGTTGCGGCTTCGCCAGGCGTTGCAAACATTTGTCTACCCAAGAAAATTTTAATCGTTGATGAAATTCCGGTCATGGCGACGGGCAAAATCAATTACCCAGCGGTTACCGCACTGGTAACGGGCAAATAGCGGGCATGAAATAACTTTGGCTTATGAAATATATATCCTTCCTCTACTCCGCTACACTCAAGGCAAATCCAAAACGGTAAAGAGAAATTTAATGAATCCTGTCATGGCGATTACCCATTCTCATCCACAGAAAGGCATCGACTTACCAAAATGAATAATGGCAAGGTAATCGCCAATATTGTTCAGGTTATTGAGCGGAAGATTTTTCTGGCGGAAGTTTGTTGGGAAAATGGCCGGATTATCGCCCTTAACAAACGCGACATTGAAGACCCTCGTTTGACTTATTTAATACCCGGCTTTATCGATGCGCATGTTCATATCGAAAGCTCTATGCTCACACCTTGCGAATTTGCCCGTATTGCCTGTCGGCATGGCACCGTAGCCACGGTTTCAGATCCCCATGAAATTGCTAACGTACTGGGGCTGGAAGGTATTTCTTTTATGGTGGATAACGCACGGTTAACCCCTTTACAGATTTTTTTTGGCGCGCCGTCCTGTGTCCCTGCAACGCCTTTTGAAACCGCAGGTGCCCGGCTTGAAAGCGAACAACTGGCGTTTCTTTTTAAAAACAAAATCACCACCTATTTATCAGAAATGATGAATTACCCCGCCGTTTTGAATAACGATCCGGCTATACTGGCAAAGCTCGCATTAGCCAAGCGTTATGGCTGTCCTGTTGACGGTCATGCACCCGGTTTAACCGGTGAGGCTATGCGACGTTATGTGATGGCAGGTATTTCTACCGACCATGAATGCAGTTCTCTGAATGAAGCGAAAGAAAAATTGGCAGCCGGACTTTCTATTTTAATCAGGGAAGGTTCCGCTGCGCGTAACTTTGAAGCCTTACATCCGCTAATCAGCCAATATCCTGACAACGTCATGTTTTGCAGCGATGATAAACATCCTGATGATTTAGTCGCCGGACATATCAACTTATTGGCCGCAAGGGCAGTCGCCAAGGGCCACTCTATCTTTGATGTGTTGCGTTGCGCCTGTTTAAATCCGATTAAACACTATAATTTACCCGTTGGTCAATTAAAAGTGGGTGACCCTATGGATGCAGTAGAAGTCGAAAACCTGTCTTCTTTTAGGCCTGTCAGTACCTGGATAGCGGGACAAAAAGTAGCTGAGCAGGGCAAAAGCCTGTTAACCAGTATAAAACCCACTCCGATTAATCGTTTTAATACCCGAGCTATTACAGCTTCTGATCTGGAGATAAGTGCAACTGGTCAGCAAATTCGAGTCATAAAAGTAGTGGATGGCGAATTATTTACCCATGAAGTGCTGCATTATCCTAAAATTAAAAACCAAAAAATAATACCTGACCCGGATCGGGATATTTTATTATTGGCCGTTATTAACCGCTATCATCCCGCCAAACCCGCAGTGGCTTTTATCGAAGGTTTCGGTTTGCAACAAGGCGCGTTAGCCTCTAGCGTCGCCCACGATTCTCATAACATTATTGCCGTTGGCACCCATGTCGCCTTTATTTGTCAGGCGGTTAACTCTATTATTGCAGCCCAAGGCGGCATCGCCATTGCCAACAAGGAGGGAGTTAAACTTTTACCGCTTCCCATTGCCGGCTTGATGAGTGATGACGACGGCGATTGCGTTGCCGCGCGTTATGCAGATCTGGATAATAATGCCAAACAAATGGGCTCACCGTTACGCGCCCCTTTTATGGCGTTGTCTTTTATGGCCTTATTGGTGATTCCTGATTTAAAACTAAGCGATCAGGGTTTATTTGATGGAAGAACGTTTACCTTTACTTCATTGACAGTGTAACCGGTATGCGCGGGTTATGGTTAAATCAACCACTGCTTACCATTATTCGTTATCATCGTAAATTTTCAGTAACATTAAAAGGAAGCCATGTTCCCTAGCGTATCTGTCAGAGAAGTATACAATAGTGATAGTTGAATAGAATCTTTGAGCATTCAACTAGTAAAATAACGATGGTAATATTGCCTCAAAAGTGACCTGTATCACAAGCGGTGTTGTGAAATTACAAAAATAAAGTATGCTTATTTTACAAATCATACCATTGAAAAATTTTAGGCAGTCGACAAATCGGCTGTGTGTTTTATAACAAGAGGAGAATGAAAATGACTGAAACAATGAAGGTTGTACTGGCTGTTCTTGGCGTTTTTGTAATCGGTTTTATTATGGTGGGCGTCAGTAAAGATGAGCCGTCTGATGCACAAAAGGAAGCGGGGTCATCGATCAGAAACCTGGTTGCAATACAGACCATGGCGAATGACAAATGTCCGGCGGCGATTAAAAAAGAAACAGGAGAACAAGTCTATTTTCCTAGTGAAACAAAAAGCGATAAAGAAACATACGTCACTTTAATTTGGGAAGGTGAAAACGCTAAAACAGGTGGCTTCAAAAAATCCAGTTGCACTTTACTGGGCTCTTTGGGTGGAATCTCTGAGTTAATTATCGATGATAAAGTCATCATACAGAAAAAGAACTAGATTTTACTTTGCTTTCTGATTAAGTCATGTAGGTTCGGCATGATTTTAATAGGGCGATTTTTAAGGTATTTTGCCCGCCGACTGGTTATGCGTATGGCGTAACACGCGGTTACTATTACGCAATTATCGACTGGCAATACGAGCGGGCATCAATCATCCAATTCAAAAAAGGTAAGGTCAGAAAATAACATGCTAAAACAACAAATAAATAATTTTTATGACAAAAAGAATGGTTAAGGGAGTTTTAAAAACGTGGAAAGAAGACCGAGGGTTTGGTTTTATCAAACCAGATGATGGCGGGAAAGATATTTTTATACATATTTCTGCACTAAACGCCGTAAGTCGAAGACCCACAACAGGTGATGTGATTTTTTACCAAATTGCCAAAGATAATCGAGGTAAATACAAAGCCATTAATGCCCAAATTGAAGGTGTAAGCCTGACAGACGACAAGGCAGATGACTTGCTAAAAACCGGTAGACTCAAAAAAACGGCGGTAGTCATGGCAATCGGGTTAATTATTATTATCGCTGTTGCTGTATTTCTTAGCTATAAATAGTAAACAAGACAGATTTTTAAAAACAGACAGACGTCCAAAGTACAGCCGCACCTATTAGTCAATGTCGGTAATCCGGGCAGTTATTGCCCGGTTTATTTCCGGTAAAAATAGACCGATAGTTTAATTATTTTCCCTGTAGGTGCTCAAAAGTCGGTGCTCACAGGGGAATAATTATTCCTGGCAACAGACTAATGCTGTTGCACCATGAAATTCTTAAGTGGTTTATTAAGAACACACAGAAAATACCTCCCATGATTCGCTTAGGAACGCGCATGAAATAACTTGACCATTTATATTCCCTCACCCCAGCCCTCTCCCAGAGGGAGAGGGAGCAAGATGCCGAAGTTATTTTATGCACATTCCTTAGTTCCCACGCTCCGGCAGCACTGCCCACAGCTAAGCGAAAGTTGTTTAAAAACCAGAGTGCAACAGCTTCAGTTGCCTGCACAGTCAGCATTAAAACAGCCCCACAAAGGGCTATTTCTTTCATATTGAAACCAAAGTAACCATCAACATGTTAATAAGCACAATCCAGCTTGCCTGATCTTTTAAACTAAAAACCAGCGGATCATCGTGCATTTCGCCGCGAGCTGTTTTTAACCACAATCGGGACACCCAATAAGCCATCAATGGGCATAACAGCCACAATAAATCCGGATAGGCATACTTGCCAATACTTGCCGGACTGCCAATAAATAAGGCTAACACCCCTACTGACAGATAACCTGAGGCAACACCCATCGCACTCAATATAGAATAATCGGAGACCTGATAATCCCTAAATTTCCTATTTTTGGCCGCCACCTGTTGAAGGGGTATTAATTCGGCGCAGCGCTTGACTAATGCCATACTGAGAAAAATAAACATGGAAAATCCCAGTAACCACGATGATATCGGCACCTCTATGGCATAAGCACCCGCGACAATACGAATGGTATAAAGTGATGCAAGTATCAACACATCTATCAGCGCAATGTGCTTAAAGTAAAATGAATAACTGATCGTTAAAACCAGATAAGCAAGCAGGGTAAACAGGAAGTAATCTGACAACTGGGCTGCCAGGCCAAAACCTGCGCCGAACAGTGCCAACATTCCTAAAATACCTGAAGCCAAATCAATATTACCCGCGGCAAAGGGGCGTTTGCATTTGCCTGGATTATGCCTGTCAGAGATCCGGCCAAGTAAATCATTAAACACATAAGTCGCCGAGGCGACCAGACCAAAAGCCAGAAAAGCTAAAGCTATCTGAGTAACTGCAGAAAAATTGAAGGCATGTGCTGTCAAAACAGGTACGCCCAGCAATAGATTCTTTGCCCACTGATGCGGCCGAATTGCATGCAGCCATATTTTTGTTCGCGACGGACGATCATCAAATACTTTTTCCACGCCATAACGACGCTTTCTGACGGCAGTCATTACGCCAATATCGGGATTAACAATAATGGCTCGACGCGCTTTGGCCCAAATAGCAAGATCAACTCGCGCATTGCCGGCATAATCAAATGCCGAATCATTGCAGCAATTTAATATCGCTTCCAACTTGCGGGTGCCTTTTAGATTATTATGCCCGTCACTGGCCAATACCTGCTTAAAAATACCCAGACGTTTGGCTACGGGCTCAGCCAAACTTCGATCAGAAGCTGTCGCCAAATATAAAGTTCGCCCCTGCATGGCCTCGTTTTTTAAAAACTCAACAAACTCATTTTGCAGGGGTAAGGCATCAAAATCGACTACCGCGCGTAACGCTATTTCTTGTTTAAAGCGAGCCCTACTGAAGGCCAGCCAGTACAGCATAACCAACAACATCCACGGTTGTTTTTTTAATAACAAGACCGCACTTTCAATTAATAAATCAGTTTTTATAAGGGTTCCGTCCAGATCAACAAAAAGCGGCACCGAATCAGGGAGCGCACTCTTTTTATCAGACGAAGGCTGTTCGGGTGCTATTTTTTTAATCATTTTAACAAATCTTGAGTTAGCCTAACTTCCGCTTCACGGTATTTTTCCGCACAGAATGCAGCAACTTCCGCAGGCAATGAAGGACCTGGGGCCGTTTTATTCCAGTCCAGCGTTTCCAGATAATCGCGAATATACTGCTTATCGAAACTGGGAGGGCTGATACCTACCTGATACTGATCAGCAGGCCAGAACCTTGATGAATCAGGTGTTAGTGCCTCATCAATTAAATATAAAACCCCGGCCTCATCAACCCCGAATTCAAATTTGGTATCGGCAATAATAATGCCTCGCTCTTTGGCGTAGTCTGCCGCTATTTTGTAGAGCTTCAGGCTGGCGTCACGCACCTGCTCAGCCAGGTCTTGTCCCATCAATGCAACCGTTTGCTCAAAAGAAACGTTTTCATCATGCTGATCAACCGCCGCTTTTGTCGATGGCGTATATATAGGCTCAGGTAATTGCTGAGCTTGCTGCAAACCCTCCGGTAATTTGATGCCGCAGATAACCCCTGAGGCTTGGTAATCTTTCCAGCCGGAACCGATGAGATAGCCACGCACGATAGCTTCAACCGGCAGCGGTTTTAATATTTGAACGACAATGGCGCGTCCTTCAATCTCGGCACGTTCAGCCGCATCAGGCACAACCTGCTCCAACGGAATATCCGTTAAATGATTAGGCAGGATAGTCTGCAACTTTTTAAACCAGAAATTGGAAATCCGGGTTAACACACGGCCTTTTCCAGGAATTGGATCAGGTAAAATCACATCAAAGGCAGAAAGTCTGTCCGTGGTGACAATTAACATGTGCTTATCGTCAATATCGTAAATATCACGCACTTTTCCGCTGGCGCGGAGTTTTAGAGACGACAGCGTTGATTGGTATAGAGCTTCTGGAGCGGTCATAAGTCCTCGCTAAATTTTAAAATAAAGGTTAAGGCAATTTACCCGATTAGCGAGGCTTTTTGGCTATTTCCTCGCCATTCGGGTATTTTTATTCTTCGATATCGCCTAATGTTATAATTTTACCATTATTCTTTACAGAACAGGATTGATAACAATGAGTTGGTTTAGCACGGCGGTAGGCGGAGCATTCGGATTTTTGCTGGGCGGGCCTTTAGGTGCCATTTTAGGCGCATCAGTCGGGCATCAATTCGGTAAGGGTTTGACGGGCATAGAAACTAATGAAGCCCTCAGTCCCGGTGATCAGCAGAGAGTTCAAATGGCTTTTTTTTCTGCCACCTTTTCCGTCATGGGTCATATTGCCAAGGCTGACGGCCATGTTTCCCCTGAAGAGATTTCACTGGCTAACCGTGTCATGAAAGAAATGGCACTGACCAGTGACATGAGAGCAACAGCGATCAATCTTTTTCAACAGGGTAAGCAAGCCGATTTTCCACTCGATGAAGTCTTGAGTCAATTCTACAGAGAATGTCATCGACGTACCGATTTACTACGCATGTTTCTAGATATCCAGCTACAGGCAGCTTTTGCTGATGGCACCTTGGCAGCTAGCGAAGAGAGATTACTGCTACATATTTGCGGTCAACTCAGGATTTCCCGCTTTGACTATGAACGCTTAAAAATACAGTTGCAAGCTCAACAACGTTTTCAGGGACGCAATTCGTATACGCAAAAAATGTCACACAAAACCAGCCTGCAAGATGCTTATGGTATTTTAGGCTTAACCTCTTCCGCCACTATGGCTGAAGTCAAAAAAGCCTATCGACGTTTAATGAACCAAAATCACCCCGATAAACTGGTCGCCAAAGGCTTACCAGAAGAAATGATGCGACTGGCCAAAGAAAAAACCCAGAAAATCAGCAAAGCCTACGAAACTATTCAAAAAGCCGGTTAAGGATCTAAATTAAATATTGCTGTGCTTGTGTTCGTTTGCTTGAACAAATCTAATCGTCGGCTTCTAAATCATTACTAACCGGTTATTGGGTGTTAGAATACTGACAGCAATAGATCTAATGGCTTTAGATCCAGTTTAGGAACACGTTAAAATAAAGATAATCCCGGCACCGTTAACAATACTATCTATTTGAGGACACTATGCGGAACCTGAAGTTTTTACCCGCGATAATTGGAGCGACAATTGTCATCGCTATCATTTTATATGTCGCCTTCCATTTCATATTTCTTGATCTGTTTGTTGATCTGTGGTGGTATCAGTCATTAAAACTTGAAGCCTATTTTTGGTTAAGATTGCTTTATAAGTTTTTTCTTTCCGGTGGCGTCACCTTGGTATTCTTTGCCATTTTCTTTTCTCATTTCTGGATTGCGTCCCGTTATCTTGGCTTAAATCCGCCCGATGAAGTCCTTGATAACCTAGATAAACGCCGCCGGTTTCAACGCTTTGCCGACGTATTCATGAGTGGCTCCGTAAAAATCTATACGCCGATATCATTGGCGCTGGCGATAATGGTCGCTCTCCCTTTTTATCACCAGTGGGAAACCTCGTTATTGTTCTTTTTTGGCAATGATTCCGGGGTAAAAGAAACCGTTTACGGGAATGATGTCAGCTTTTATATGCTGTCTTATCCCATTTACATGCTGATTCAGAAAGAGTTGTTGGCAACGGCTATTTTAATAGCCTCAATGGTTGGCATCCTGTATTGGCTGGAACATATTTTTATACCGAATCAAAACAAGGAATACCCCTTAGGTTCCAAGGTTCATCTAACCCTCTTAATCGGCTTTGTCGTTGCTTTTGTGGTTTGGGGATTTATGTTGGATCGCTTTACCCTGCTTTATACCGATAGCCATGAACCTATATTTTATGGTCCCGGTTTTGTAGAAATTCGTTATCAATTACCGCTCATCTGGCTGCAAATTATTACCTTCATAGCGACAGCAATAACGGCCGGCCTGTTTATATTTTCAGAAAAACACCGTATTAAAGCGCCCTTTTTAATAACCTTGACTATTTTTCTTTGTGTCACAGGCTTGCCGAAGATTCAATTTATTCCCGATTTAATCCAAAAATTTATAGTCAATCCAAATCCCGTCAAAAGCAATAAATCGTTT
>SESH01029330.1_pt1 | contig 14804 bp, 14 predicted proteins | sample 3171561 | NCBI WGS metagenome assembly SESH01 (sample SAMN10866947, study PRJNA518727) | freshwater metagenome | biome: subpolar coniferous forest; feature: holomictic lake; material: water; isolation source: holomictic Lake 442 2011 16.5 m and 2014 13 m | place: Canada: near Kenora, Ontario
TAGCGCCAGCGCCAGCAACTGGTGGCCAAGGCATATGCCGAATACGGGCAGCCCATGCTCAACGATTGCCTGGATGGTCGGCACTGCGTAAACGCCGGTGGCCGCCGGATCGCCTGGACCGTTGGAGAGAAAAACACCGTCCGGCCGATGATGCATGATTTCGTCGCTGGTTGCGCTCGCAGGTACCACTGTTACCCGGCAGCCAAGTCCGGCGAGGCAACGTAAGATGTTGTGCTTGGCTCCGAAATCCATGGCGACGACGTGAATGCTTGGCGTTTCCAGTCGGCCATAGCCTTTGCCGAGCCGCCACGGCGTTTCGTTCCAATCATAGGCTTGACGGCAGCTCACCTCCTTGGCTAAATCCACGCCGACAAGGCCGGGCCAAGCTTGCGCTTCGGCGCGCAACGCCTCCAGATCAAAGCGGCCGTCGGGGGCGTGGTGAATGACACCGCTGGGAGCGCCGCCGTCGCGGATGCGCCGGGTCAGCCGTCTAGTATCGATTCCCGAAATGCCGACCAACCCGTGTCCCATCAGCCAAGCATCCAGGTGCTGGGTGGCCCGCCAGTTTGAAGGGGCGGTGACGTCGGCCCCGATGATCAAGCCGCGAGCGGCAGGAGTCGCCGCCTCGATATCATCAGGATTGGTGCCGACATTGCCGATGTGAGGGAAGGTAAAAGTAATGATCTGGCCGGCATAGCTGGGATCAGTCAAAATCTCCTGGTAGCCTGTCATTGAGGTGTTGAAGCAGACCTCGCCCACAGCCGACCCGACCGTGCCTACGCCACGTCCCCACATTACCGTGCCATCGTCGAGCACAAGCACCCCAGTCACGCCGGCCACAGGCTGGCGCATGACCGCCATAGACGCACAAGCGGGGGCGGGAACTATATTGGTCATAGTGTAACCTTGCTGCGCCCGGTGGGCCGTTGGCGGGTACAGGGTAATGGTGGGCCCGGCAGGATTCGAACCTGCGACAACACCGTTATGAGCGGCGGGTTCTAACCACTGAACTACAGGCCCGTTTGCCCCCATCACCGGCCGCTACACTTGCATATGCGGGCGGCCGTCGGCAAGGGTCAGGTGTCGAGAAAGCTGCGCAATTTGCGCGAACGGCTGGGGTGCTTGAGCTTGCGCAGTGCCTTTGCCTCAATCTGGCGAATGCGTTCGCGTGTGACCGAAAATTGCTGACCGACTTCCTCCAGGGTGTGGTCGGTGTTCAGGCCGATGCCGAAGCGCATGCGTAGTACACGCTCCTCCCGCGGGGTGAGGCTGGCCAGAACTCTGGTGGTGGTCTCGCGTAAATTGGCCTGGATTGCGGCATCCAGCGGCAATACCGCGTTCTTGTCTTCAATGAAATCGCCGAGATGACTGTCCTCTTCATCACCGATCGGCGTTTCTAAGCTAATCGGTTCTTTGGCGATCTTGAGAACCTTACGTACCTTTTCCAGCGGCATCAGTAGGCGCTCGGCCAGCTCTTCCGGCGTTGGCTCACGACCAATCTCGTGGAGCATCTGGCGGCTGGTGCGGACCAGCTTGTTGATGGTCTCTATCATGTGGACCGGAATGCGAATAGTCCGGGCTTGGTCAGCGATCGATCGAGTAATTGCCTGTCTGATCCACCACGTCGCATAGGTTGAAAACTTGTAGCCGCGCCGGTATTCAAACTTATCCACAGCTTTCATCAGACCGATGTTGCCCTCTTGAATAAGATCAAGAAACTGAAGGCCACGATTGGTATATTTTTTGGCAATTGAGATCACGAGGCGCAGATTCGCCTCGACCATTTCTTTCTTGGCCCGGCTGGCTTCTTTCTCGCCTTTCTGTACCGTGGAGACAATGCGGCGGAACTCGCCGATGGGCAGATTGACCTCGCCAGCTATGCCGGCGATGCCCTCACGCAGACGTACCGCCTCATCACCATGACGCTCGTGCATCCGCTGCCAGCCCTTGGTCGGCAGTTGTCGCACCCGCTCCAACCAATTTGGGTCGAGTTCATAGCCGTAATATTGAGTAAGAAAGTCCTCACGCTTGATCTTGCAATCGGTAGCAAGGCGCAGCAGCTTGCCCTCATGGCTGGTCAGTCGGCGGTTAAGGTTGTAAAGTTGCTCAACCAGATGCTCGATGCGGTTGTTGTTGAGCCGGACCTGATTGACCAACTCTATCATATCGCCTTTGATGCGCTCATACTTCTTGTCGGACTGACGACTCGGGTCCTCACCCTTTTGAATCGAGGCGAGCCGGCTTTCGTGAAGCTTGTGCAGCTTTTCGTAGGCCGCAGCGATGGCGAAGAAGGTTTCCAGCACCTGGGGCTTGAGCGCAGCTTCCATCGCCGACAGCGACGGGCTATTTTCATCGCTGTCCGGGTCGGCTTCGCCCTCCAGGTCGATCTCCGGGGGCAACAGCCGTGCCTCGGCCTCGGCCTCGGCTTCGGCTTCAGCTTCGGCTTCGACCGCAACCCCGGCCCCAACGTCAACTATGTCACTTGTTTCTGCGTCCACTCCGACTGCGACTAATTCGGATGGAACTGCAACGACGTCGGCGCTGGCCAGGGGCGGGACTATTTTATCCAGCACGGGCTTATCCAGCACGGGCTTATCCAGCACGGGCTTATCCAGCACTGGCATATCCAGCACGGGTCCGACGCTATCGACTTCCGCAGTGGATTGGCCAAAAGGACTCGTACCATAGGTGGCATCGAGATCAATAATATCGCGTAGTAGGAGTTTGCCTTCTTTAAGCGCGTCGTGCCACGTGATTATGGCGCGAATGGTTAGTGGCGACTCGCAAATCGCCCCGATCATCATTTCGCGACCGGCCTCAATGCGCTTGGCGATGGCGATTTCGCCCTCGCGCGACAGCAACTCGACCGAGCCCATCTCGCGCAGATACATGCGCACCGGATCGTCGGTGCGGCCTATGTCATCATCGTCGAGGTTGCCGGACTGTCGTGCCTCGCCTTCGGGCACCGGCTCTGGAGCGGCCGCCTCGTCGGCTTCCTCCGCCTCGACGACGTTAATGCCCATCTCGGACAGCATGGCCATAGTGTCCTCGATTTGCTCCGAGGACGACTGGTCTTGTGGCAAAGCGGCATTCAGCTCGTCATAGGTGACATAGCCGCGTTCCTTGCCGCGAGCGATCATTTTTTTGACGGCCTGGACAAGGCCATCCATCAGCGGGCCTTCACCGCCTTCTTCCCGCGTCTCTGGCGCTTCCGCTCTGTTCGCAACTTTCGTGGCCATGAAATTTCTGCCCTCGAGTCGGCTCTCACGGGCCGACGAAATCAATCAGCGGAACACCGCCCGGCGCATCCAGGCAATCTGTAGATCGACCAAACAAAAAGACCACCCGGCCGGGAACAAGCCGATTCTGACTAAGGCGCAAACAAAATCCGCAGCACCCCCACTCAAGGAATGCACGGAGTCAGCCCCCCAGACACCGCCCGTACCAAAACCAACAAGCCCGACGCCCTCAGGCCATACGCCACTGGACTCGCCATCTCTACCAGTCAACGCACCATCCCAGCTTCGCCAAGACTTCAGCCCGACATACTTGGTCATGAACGGCGGCAGCGTCAAGCCTGAACTCACGAGGATAACGCTTACTCGTCACCCATCCCGCGCGCCGACCCGGCCAGCTCACTATTAAGAGTATAAAACCGGGACAAATTCTGCTGGCTTCCATCTTGATTGAGTCTGCGGCCAGCCTCCCAAAGCTCCTGGCTTATGCGCTTGCGCCAAAGCCCGACGCACCCACAGGTCAATCCTCTGCGCGCCGCCTCAGGGTCGCTTTCGCATGTCGCAAAAGCGGCGTAACTATAAGTCGATGAGCTGAGCAAGTCATCAAGAATCCGGGCAAAACCCATAGAACCGAGGTGACTGCGGACCATTGCGCCGCCGCCGTCAAGTATGTCGTGGCCGCACCCGATCAGGGCGTGGCGGAGATCGTCGAGCCCCGGCCCGGTCATCTCGGTCATAGCGAGAATTTCGTGGTAGTCCCCGAGCAATTGCGGATGGTTGATCAGGGTGGCCAGCAGCGTCCGCTGCCAAACCCAGGCTGGCGCGCGCGGGCGGTTTTGCTGTGGCCCGCCGATTGCCGCCACCGGTGGTGGTCGCGGCATGTCAGGTCGGTTTGGACGCCATGGCTTATTGCTTTTTGGCGGTGGGGCCATGCGGACTGGTTTGCTCGTGAAGGCTTCGCCAATTCGTCTGCGGATCTCGATACGGTAAAAGCCTTGCACGGTCTTATCGGCGATTTGGTTAACTCTGGCGTCCAGGGTGGCTTTGAGCCCGGCCTTGGCTTCGGGGGTATCGAAGCTGCGGCCTGTGGACTCGATCTCCCACAGCACATCAACAAGCGGGCGGGCCGCAGCCAGCACTGATGCGAAGTCGGCGACGCCCCGCGTGCGAATCAGGCTGTCTGGGTCTTCACCCGAAGGCAAGAAGGCCACTCGTGCCGACTGGTCTGGCACCAGCATCGGCAAGATGCGCTCGACCGCCCGTTCCGCCGCGCGCTTGCCGGCATTGTCGCCGTCGAAGCACAACACCGGCAGCTTTTCTCGTCCAGGGATCATCGCCCACAGGATACCAATCTGGGTCTCGGTCAGTGCGGTCCCAAGCGGTGCCACCGCTCCGGGAAAACCGGCCCGAACCAAGGCGATCACGTCCATATAGCCCTCGACCACGATCACAGCCTTGCCTTCTGCGGCGGCTTGGCGGGCGCGTGACAGGCCATAGAGCAGTTGACCTTTGTGGAAGAGCGGCGTCTCCCCAGTGTTGATATATTTCGGCCCATCACCTTCGATCAGCCGGCCGCCGAAGGCTACGACCCGGCCGCGACGATCTGATACTGGAAAGATGATCCGGTTGCGGAAGAAGCTGTAGGGCGGGCCGTTGTTGTCCTTGGATGGCTTGATTACCCCGGCGTCGAGCATATCCTTGGTGTTATAGCCCTCGCGCGCCAAAGCCTGTGGCAGCGCCCCCCCGGACTGAGGTGCATAGCCGAGGCGGAAGGCAGCGATCGTCTCGTCGTCAAGCCCACGCTGCCGGGCATAGGCCAGCGCCGCCGCCCCCCAAGGCGCCCGCAATTGTAGTTCGAACCACCGCGTTGTGGCCTCGACCACTTCATGCAGGCTTTTTTCGCGCTCGAAGCGCTTACGATCTTCGGGAGCGGCTAGCGGTACCTGCAATCCGGCTTGGCTGGCCAGCAGTTCAACCGCTTCGGGAAAGGTAAGATGGTCGTGGCGCATGGCAAAGCCGACCACATCGCCATGGGCGCCGCAGCCAAAGCAATGAAAGAACCCCTTCTGGTCATTGACCGTAAAACTGGGGGTCTTTTCGTTGTGGAAGGGGCATGGGGCGTGAAACTCGCGCCCGGCCCGGACCAGCCGCAAGCGCTTTCCCACAACTTCTGAAAGTGGTAGGCGGGCGCGCAGTTCCTCAAGAAAGGCGGGAGGGAAAGTCACCAAACCCTCAGTTTAGCAGTAGTTTCACCATTGGGCTGGCCTTGCCGAAATCCATCACCCCGGCGTGACGGAGGCGGAGTTCAGCCATCACCTTGCCCATGTCCTTGACCGAAGTGGCGGCTATTGCCTCGATTACTGCTTCGACTGCGGCCTTGGTTTCGTCATCAGACATCTGGCGCGGCATGAAGCCTTCGATTACCAGGATTTCAGCTGCCTCCTTGTCGGCCAGCTCCTGGCGACCTCCCTGGCGGTAAAGCTCAATGGATTCCTGGCGCTGCTTGATCATCGAACGCAGCAGGTTGAGAATCTCGCCATCATCGACTCCGGTGGCGTTGCCCTTGGGCCGAGCCGCGATATCCCGGTCTTTGATCCCGGCCATAACCATCCTGATGGTACCGACCACCGGCTGATTCCTGGCCCGCATGGCAACCTTCAGCTCTTCGCTTAACTTCTCGCGCAGCACGTCGGCATCTCCCCGTCCATGGTCCGGCCAAACCTAATCGATTTTCTAAGCGCTGACCAGCTCGAAGGATCTTGAAGCGGACGAAAATAATGGAAAAGGGGTATCAAGGCCCCCGGCTGGGGGGCCTTAAACCGTTGGTATGTGGACTAGAGCCGGAGCGCTATCATGGCGATTGCTAGTTCTTTCGGGCAGCGATCGTAACTGACGGTGCCTGAAGTAAAAGCTCCGACATATTGAGATTAAGAGCAACCAGTCGGCTCATCAGCTCATCATCGGCTTCACGCAGCAGGAGTTGTGCCGATTTGATCATGAACTCACTCGCTTGGATCAGAAATGTCTTGGTATCTGAAGCGATCTCGCCTTCCGAATCCAGCAATAGATTCTTGAAATAAAGCCAAAGCGCAACGTTGTCATCCAGAACCTGGGCCAATAGCGCCCGGTTGGCGGGGTTCTGCTTGGCCGTATCGATACGGACCGCTGCTTCAAGGAATGGAAACGCAACTTGCTGTTGTGGCGAAAGGTCTTCAGACATGTTGGAGTACCTCCGGTATCATAAATTAGCCTGGATTGGCAAGTTTAGGACAGTGCATTTTCTAATGGTTGCTGTTTGATCCATGTACCCATTCCACGGTACAGAGGAGACTTCGGCCTTACCAGCTACCGTGTCTGGGTCGCATACCATCCCGAAACATCTCCAATGAGTGTAGGCTTCGTATATAAAATTATCAAGCTCCTAGATTCACTGGCGGCTCCATGATACAAATTTTCAAAATGAAGTGCGAATATGGACATGTCCCGTTCCTGGGTAAATCAACCCCAGAGTTTCCTTACATGAAGGCTGGGGATATGGGTGCGGCGGTGCGGCGATGAAACAACGTGCATATACAGCGTGCATATAATGGGAGTAAAGGCCATTGTGTTAATTGGGGACGGCGGTACGATGGTTGGACTCACCGTTGTGGAACAGTTGTGTTCGCGCATCTGCCATGACTTGGCCGGTCCTATTGGGGCGATTCGCAATGGACTGGAGTTGATCGAGGATATGGCGGGGGTTGAGGAAGGGGCAGGCGCTGATGCTGAAGGCGGTCAGGCTCTTGACTTGATCGGCCACAGCGTCGAACGGGCCGCCCGGCGGTTGCGGCTTTTTCGCTTTGCCTATGGCGTGTCGCCGCGCGATGGTTTCAGCAACTTTGACGAGCAACGGGATGCAGCGCTTTCGTGGATGGCGGATGGTCGGGTTGACCTGTACTGGCAGCCGGGGCAGCCAGCCGACGTTCTGGGCGCGCGGCCAGGACTGGCTAAGCTGTTGCTGAACTTGGTTATTTTAGCGACTGAGGCACTGCCACAGGGCGGCAGCGTTACGGTTGATGGCGGTGGAACGCTTACCGCCGGCTGGGTTTCGGTGACGGCTGGGGGGGGGAAGCTCAAATGGTCGGCGGAGACCGCAGCCGCCCTGACCGGAACGGGATCGGGCGACGTGCCGGGGCTGCAGGTGGTCCAGGCCGCAATTACCGGTCGATTCGCCTCGCTTTACCGGTTTGGGCTTGGCTGTGAGGAACCGGCTCCGCAGGCGCTGGCGCTGCGGTTGTCATGGTGATGGCAGGTTGTCATGGTGATGGCAGGCAAATCCAGTGTCGTTCCCTGGCCCGGCATTGGCAGATCTTGTCAGGGTATTACTGGTTTTGGTCGCAGCCTTGCGCTCGGTTTTTGCCAGTTTTCGCTAATTTTCTTCAATTGATGATCGGTTATCGCCTGATGTCCACTTCAAAGCGCAGCCCTTTCCAAAAGGGGCTGAGCCGGGCCAGCCTGATCCTTTTGCTAAAATGTGGCCAAAATTGGCAGATTCCGCGAAACAGTATTTGCCTGTTGGCCGGTATTCTGGGATCATCCACCGTCGCCTGTTCGCCCGTGGTGTGGCTTCCCAGTTTCCGGCTGGGCCGGTTTGCGGGGCCGGTGTTGGGTGCGTGAGGCGCTTGTCGTGATTGCAACAATCGGTTGGGATTCCTAACATGGATGATTTGCTCAGTGAATTTCTGACGGAGACCGCCGAAAATATTTCGGTGCTTGATGTTGAGCTGGTCCGTCTTGAACAGAATCCCAATAACCCCGAGTTGCTGGGCAACATCTTCCGGCTGGTCCACACTATCAAGGGCACATGTGGCTTCTTGGGCTTGCCCCGGCTGGAGCTGGTCGCCCATGCTTCTGAGAATGTGCTTGGTAAGTTCCGCGACGGTACTTTGCATATCTCGTCGGGCGCGGTTTCGGTGATTTTGCGCTCCCTCGACACTATCAAGGGCATCCTTGCTGTACTTGAAGCGACTGAGGCTGAACCTCCGGGCGACGATAGCCAACTCATCGCGTTGCTACATGAAGTTGAGGAAGGCAGGGAAATCTCGGCGTCTGGGGCCGCAGTGCTGCCACCAGCTCCCGTGGCAGTAGTTATAGCTGCACCGAAGCCCGAGCCGAAATTTGAGCCCGAGCCAGAGCCCGAGCCTGTACACGTATCGGAGCCGGTGCCTGAACCCGAACCGTTTCGCGCTAAGCCGGCGGCAACGCCTAGCCCACCGCTGGCTTCAGCTTCCAAACGTGAGTTGGCTGTGACCGAAGTCCCCGAGGTAAGGGATGCTGGCAGCGGTGAGGACCCGCGTGATTCCGCAGGCAAGGAATCGGCGGTGGCGGCCCAGACCATCCGGGTCAATGTTGACCTGCTGGAAAACTTGATGACCATGGTCAGCGAATTGGTGCTGACCCGAAACCAGCTTCTGCAGATACTGCGTAGCCAAAAGGATAGTGAATTTGCGGCGCCGTTGCAGCGGCTTAATCATGTTACTTCAGAGCTGCAAGAAGGCGTGATGAAGACCCGGATGCAGCCGATCGGCAATGCTTGGGCCAAGTTGCCACGGCTGGTGCGCGATTTGGCGCATGAATTGGGCAAGAAGATTGATCTCCAGATGCTTGGCGCCGACACCGAGCTAGATCGGCAGGTGTTGGAACTGATTAAAGATCCGCTCACTCATATGGTGCGCAACTCTGCCGATCATGGGCTGGAGGTCATGGCCGAACGGCTGCGGGCCGGCAAGCTCGAGACTGGCCGCGTTACCCTCAATGCCTATCATCAGGGCGGGCACATTATCATCGAGATCGCCGATGATGGTCGCGGCCTTGATATCGATGGAATTAAGCGCAAGGCGCTTCAGAACGGTCTCGTCACCGAGGCCGAAATTGCCGGCATGTCGGATCAGCAGATCCATCAGTTCATCATGAAGCCGGGATTTTCGACTGCAGCCAAGATCACTAGCGTATCCGGCCGCGGTGTCGGCATGGACGTGGTTAAGACCAACATTGAGAAAATCGGTGGCACCATAGAAATGAAGTCGGCCAAGGGCAGGGGCTCGACTTTCATCATCAAGATACCGCTAACCTTGGCCATTGTTTCGGCGCTGATCGTTGAATGTGCCGGTGAACGCTTCGCAATACCGCAGATCAGCGTGGTCGAACTGGTGCGGGCGGCGTCCGACAGCGAGCATACTATTGAGCGATTGAAGGGAACGCCGGTACTGCGATTGCGTAACCGCTTGCTGCCACTGGTTTCGCTCCAGACATTGCTTCGGCTTGAGCCGGTTGAAGGTGCCAATGATGACGAGACCTTCATTGTTGTGACGCAGGTCGGTACGTATACCTTCGGCATTATGGTTGACCGGGTGTTTGACACCGAGGAAATTGTAGTCAAGCCGGTGGCCCCCATTCTGCGACACATTGAAATGTTTTCCGGCAATACCATTCTGGGTGACGGTAGCGTCATCATGATTCTCGACCCCAACGGCATCGCGTCGGGCACTGGCGAGATTGCCCTGGCGGAGGGCCGCTCCGGCGAGCAGGCAGCGGTTCAGGCCACTCGGGTCGACGACAGGATGGCGCTGCTGCTCTTTATGGCTGGAGGCGGTGCGCCCAAGGCGGTGCCGTTGTCGTTGGTTGCACGTCTTGAAGATGTGGATATGGCGGCGGTTGAGTTGTCAAACGGCCAGCCCGTGGTTCAGTATCGCGGTAAGCTGATGCCACTTGTTCCGATAGATCCCTGTTTCGAGAGGCGGAATGAGGGTCGGCAACCTGTGCTGGTCTTCGCCGATGGTGATCGCTCGATGGGCCTGATCGTCGACGAGATTCTTGATATCGTCGAGGAGAAGCTGGTGGTCCAATTGGCCGCTGAACGGCTTGGCTACCTTGGCAGCGCCATTATTGCCGGCAAGGCGACTGATGTGCTAGATGCCGGGCATTACTTAACACAGGCCTACAAGGACTGGTTCGGCTCGACCGGGACCGAGGCGTTCGAGGAGCATCGGGTCAACCGGGTTTTGCTGGTCGATGATAGCCCGTTCTTCCGCAACCTGCTGACGCCGTTGCTTTCGGTTGCTGGCTATCATGTAACGGCAGTGCCGAGCGCCAGCGACGCGCTCAATCTTTGCGAGTCGGGGGAAACCTTTGACATAATAGTCAGTGACATCGAGATGCCGGGCATGACCGGGCTTGAGTTTGCTATAGCGGTAAAAAATGGCACCCGCTGGCAGGATGTTCCGCTGATTGCCTTGTCGAGTCACGCCTCGCCCCGCGATCTCGATCGCGGTCGTCAGGCCGGATTCGATGATTACGTGGCCAAGTTTGATCGGGATGCGCTGCTTTCAACATTGGCGCAAACCCTCTCTGAGCATAAGGGTGCAGCATGAGCAACGCCAAACTGCCCGTCAGGAAGGGCAAATCCGACGAGACGACCGTCAATGGGAGCCAAGACTTCGTCACCATGACTATTGCCAACCAGTTGTTCGGCATACTGGTTTTGCAGGTCCAGGATGTTTTGGGACATCAACGCATTACCCGCATTCCGCTGGCCCCGCCCGAGGTCGCCGGATCGCTAAACCTTCGCGGCCGAATTGTTACTGCCATCGACGTTAGGTTGCGGCTTGGCCTGCCGGCGCGGCCCAAGGACAAGCCTGAGATGAGTATTGTTGTTGATCTGCGCGGAGAGTTGTACAGCCTCATGGTTGATAGCGTCGGGGAGGTTCTTAGCCTTTCTAGCGATGACTTTGAGCGCAACCCGGCAACGCTCGACCAGCGCTGGCGCGACGTTTCGACTGGCATCTACCGGCTCAATAATCAGCTTATGGTGGTGCTGGATGTGTCGCGTCTGTTGAACTTTGCTAACATGGAGGCGGCGTAGGACAATAAAGTCCCCGTCGCCTTGTATCGGTTGAGGCACGGCCTATGAAATCCTGTTTGGTTGTCGATGATAGCCGCGTCGTCCGCAAAGTCGCGCGGAAGATACTTGAAGAACTTGGCTTCACCTGCTCCGAGGCGGAGGATGGGAGGAAAGCCATGGAGTCGTGTGCTGTGAAGATGCCTGATGCCATACTGCTTGACTGGAACATGCCGGTGATGAACGGCATCGATTTCCTTCGCCGTTTGCGCAAGATGACCGGTGGCAGCGTCCCTAAGGTTGTGTTCTGCACCACTGAGAATGATCTTGGGCATATTCAGGAGGCGCTGAATGCCGGTGCGAATGAATATATTATGAAGCCTTTCGATAGCGATATAATTCAAACCAAATTCGCTCAGGTTGGTTTATTGTGAGGGTTTGAGCACATAGCATGAGTGACATTAACGGCAGAGTATCTCCACCGGTACGGGTCGAGAGTCAAGATCCCTACCGGGTTATGGTAGTTGACGACTCCGCAGTGATTCGCGGTTTGCTGACGCGTGCCTTGGAAGGAGATCCGGAAATCAGGGTGGTAACGTCGGTCGGCGACGGGCAGATGGCGATAAATTCGCTTCAGCGCAATGCTGTTGACGTTATTTTGCTTGATGTTGAGATGCCGGTGATGGACGGGTTGACGGCGATTCCCAAACTGCTGGCTATTTGCCCATCGGTTAAGATTATTATGGCGTCGACGCTGACCTTGCGTAATGCTGATATTAGTCTGCGGGCGATTGAGGCGGGCGCCTCAGATTACATTGCCAAGCCAACGACAACGCGCGAAATTAGCGGCGCTGATGTCTTCAGACGTGAACTGGTCTTGAAGGTCAAGGCGCTTGGTGCCCATGCTCGGCGATTGGGAACACGTAATCGCGCCGATGTGCGATCGGCGGTGCTTTCCACGCCGATCCCGGCTGCAGTAGGCTTGTTGCGCAGGCCCGATCACGGGACGCCCATCTTGAGGCCGATGCCTCAGTTCGGATGCCGTCCCGATGTCATCGCCATCGGTAGTTCGACGGGCGGTCCGCAAGCGTTATTCGAGGTATTGGCCCACCTCAAGGGCGGGGTCAGGCAGCCGATTCTAATCACTCAGCATATGCCGCCCGCCTTTACCACTATTCTGGCAGAACACATTTCACGCCAATGCGGAATTGTGTGCGCCGAGGCCAGGGAAGGTGAACTGATAGTCGAGGGGCGGGCCTATGTTGCTCCCGGCGATTGCCACATGCTGGTAGTTAATCGCGGCAACGGGCCAGTCCTTAGTCTAACTAAGGACCCGCCGGAAAGCTTTTGTCGTCCGGCGGTTGACCCGATGATGCGCAGCATCGTGCGTATTTATGGGCGCAAGGTGCTGGCTATCATCCTGACCGGTATGGGTTCCGATGGTATGAAGGGCTGTCAGGAGCTGGTGGCGGCTGGCGGTGTGGTGATTGGACAGGATGAGGCGACAAGCGTGGTTTGGGGTATGCCCGGCGCGGTGGCCATGTCCGGGCTGTGCAGCGCTATTTTGCCGCTAAAAGATATCGGACCTTACATTCGCAAGTTTGCATTGGGGACTGCGGCATGAAGGCCGAAGATTTCGAAATGTTCTCCAGCCTGCTCAAGCAGCGCTCGGGGCTAATATTAAGCAAAGACAAGACCTACTTGCTAGAATCAAGGTTGATGCCGGTTGTTCGCAAGTGGAATATAAATGGTCTTGATGAATTGGCTGCGAGGGTACGAGCACGCAAGGAAGATGCCTTGCTGCGTGACATCACCGAGGCGATGACCACCAACGAGTCTTCTTTTTTTCGTGACCAGAAGCCATTCGACATTTTCAAGCAGTTCGTTTTGCCGAAGTTGCTGGAGACCCGCGCCGCGCGCCGGCAGATTCGCATCTGGTCGGCCGCCTGTTCCAGCGGCCAGGAGGCATACTCGATAGCCATGCTGCTGCAAGAAGAGGGGGCGAGGATCAATGGTTGGAAGATTGAGATAATTGGAACGGATATTTCGGCTGAAATGGTCGAGCGATCAAAGTCGGGAATGTATACGCAATTCGAAGTTCAGCGCGGGCTGCCTATCACGATGCTTGTTAAGAACTTTAAGCAGGTCGGTGACAAGTGGCAAATTAGTTCACAGTTGCGTCAGATGGCCAGTTTCCGTGAGTTCAATTTGTTGGGTGATCTTACTTCGCTAGGGCAATTCGATATCGTTTTCTGCCGCAATGTTCTGATTTATTTCGATCAACCGACCAAGACCCGCATTTTAGAGCAGATCGTTCGAATTATGCCGGCCGATGGCGTGCTTTATCTTGGCGGTGCTGAAACTGTGCTTGGGATCACCGAACGTTTCAAGCCGATGGAAGGACAGCGTGGCCTGTACGCAGTTGCCGATTCTGGAGGCGGGCTTAAGCGAGCGGCTTGCTAAACATTTGATTTTGTGATTTTGGCGCTTGGCTTGCAATGAAGGCTTGGTCGCGTGGCTACATTTGTTTTGCTCCGCCAGCGTTTAGTCGGCGACGGGCATAGATATTTTGGTTATGGTCGGCTGTGTGGCGCGTGACCGATTCTGGTTGGAACGCGGTTTTGTCCAAGACTCGACGGATGCCCAAACAAGGGGATTACGATGGAATTTACCGGTTTTACGCTTTTCGCGGTCGCGATTTTCGCCTTCATCTTGATACTGGTTTGGCTGGGAGTCCAGACCGTGCCGCAGGGAAAGGAATTTACGGTCGAGCGATTCGGTCGTTACACTCGGACCCTGTCGCCCGGTTTGCATTTGATCGTTCCCATGGTCGATAAGATCGGTCATCGGATCAGCATGATGGACACCGTGCTCGATGTGCCTTCTCAGGAGGTAATCACCAAGGATAATGCCATAGTCACAGTAGACGGCGTGGTATTTTACTCGGTGCTTGATGCGGCCAAGGCGTCGTACGAGGTTAGTAATATGCACCTTGCCATCCTTAACCTGACCATGACTAATATTCGAACGGTGATGGGCTCGATGGATCTCGACGAGTTGCTGTCCCAACGCGATAAGATCAACGCGCAGCTCTTGCATGTTGTTGATGAAGCGACCTCGCTCTGGGGCGTCAAAGTAACTAGAATTGAAATTCGGGATATCCAGCCGCCGCGTGATCTGGTCGATAGCATGGCGCGCCAGATGAAGGCGGAACGCGACCGCCGCGCCTCGATTCTTGAGGCCGAGGGTCAGCGGCAAGCTGCCATCATTCGCGCCGAAGGAGAGAAGCAGGCGGCCATCCTTCAGGCTGAGGGCCGTCGTGATGCCGCCTATCGGGATGCCGAAGGGCGGGAGCGGTCGGCTCAGGCCGAAGCCGAGGCGACTCGACTGATGTCAGCGGCAATCAGCGGTGGTAATGTTCAGGCGATTAACTACTTTGTAGCCCAGCAATATGTCGGGGCGCTGAAGGCGGTCGCGACATCACCGAATCAGAAGGTGATGCTTTTCCCTCTGGAGGCGGCCAATGTCATCGGTGCGCTGGGTGGTATCGCTGAGATTGCCCGGGATGCCTTTGGTGTTACCAGCGCCAAGACGCCGCTACCGGTTGTCGCCACCGGGGACCACGGTTGAGATTTCCAATGTTTGAGTTGGAATTCTGGCATTGGTGGGTCGGCGCTGCGGTACTTGGTGCG
>SESH01010033.1_pt1 | contig 14771 bp, 12 predicted proteins | sample 3171561 | NCBI WGS metagenome assembly SESH01 (sample SAMN10866947, study PRJNA518727) | freshwater metagenome | biome: subpolar coniferous forest; feature: holomictic lake; material: water; isolation source: holomictic Lake 442 2011 16.5 m and 2014 13 m | place: Canada: near Kenora, Ontario
GTGTCGCTGGGCGTCACGCCCACCCCGGCCGTGGCGCGCGCCGTGCGGTCCGCCGGGGCCGTGCTCGGGGTGGTGATCACCGCCTCGCACAACCCGGCCGCGGACAACGGCCTCAAGTTTTTCGGCCCCGACGGGTGCAAGCTGACCGACGAGGAGGAGCGGCGGATCGAGCAGCTGCTGCCCGCGGCGGTGGCCGCCGCTCCCGGGGCGCTGCCGGAGCTCGACGCCGGCGGGCCCTACCGCGCGGCCGCCGGCGCCGTCCTGCCCGCGGGGGCCCTGGCCGGCTGGCGCCTCGTACTCGACACGGCCAACGGGGCGACCTGCGCCACCAGCCCGGCGGTGTTGCGCGCGCTCGGGGCCGAGGTGCTCGGCCTCGGCGACGCCCCCGACGGAACCAACATCAATGCCGGCGTCGGCAGCGAGCACCCTGAGGCCCTCGCGGCCCGCGTGCGCGCCACCGGCGCCCGGCTGGGCGTGGCCCACGACGGCGACGGCGACCGCTGCGTGGTGTGCGACGAACTCGGCCAGGTGCTCGAGGGCGATGAAGTCCTGACGCTGCTCGGGACGCATGCGCTGGCGCGCGGCACCCTGGTGAACCGCACGCTCGTGGTCACGGTCCAGAGCAACCTCGGCGTCGATGCCGCCCTCGTCGCCGCCGGTGGCCGGGTGGTCCGGACCGCTGTCGGCGACCGCTACGTCAGCGAGGCCTTGCGGCGCGAGGGGGCCACCCTCGGCGGGGAGTCGAGCGGGCATGTCATTTTCTCCGAGATTTCCCCGACGGGCGACGGCCTGGTGGCGGCCCTCAAGGTGATGGAGGTCATGCTCGCGACCGGCCAGCCCCTGTCGCAGCTGCGCCGGGTGCTGCGGAAATTTCCCCAGCGGACCGCCGCGCTGCGGGTGCGCGAAAAGCGGCCGCTGGACTCGCTGCCCGGGCTGGTGGCGACGATCCAGGCGCTGGAAACCGAACTCGGCGCCACGGGCCGGGTGCTGGTCCGCTATTCCGGGACCGAGTCCAAGCTGCGCCTGCTGATCGAGGGGCCGAGCGAGTCCGCGGTGCAGGACGGGCTGGCGCGGCTCGAGGCCGCCGTCCGCGCGGAACTGGTCGTCGGGTAGCGCCGGTCCTTATCTTTGCAGCGGAGTGGCGGAAAACGACTCTGGGATTGACCGAACGCGGCACGAGACGGCTTCGTGAGGCGTGGCTGGACTGGAGCAGACATCCCTGAGCCCGCGGCAGCAGCGTCTGGCGGAGAAGGCGCGCGTGGCGCTGGCCCACGGGCAGTTCGACTATGTGCGGGAGGTCACCGGGGAGATCCTCCGCGCGGCCCCGTCCTGCGTGAGTGTGCGGCGGCTCCAGCGCTCCGCGCAGCTCGGTTTGGCCGGGAGCCGGGTCGGGTGGGTGCGACAGGCGCGGGCCGGGCTGGGCCTGGCCCGGCTGCGGCTCGGTGGCGCGGCCGCCGCGAGTACGCGGCTGTCGGCCGCGGAGCGGCTGCTGGCGGTGGATCCGCGCAATGCGGGCGTGCTGCATGTGCTGGCGGACGCGGCGCGGGAGCTGGGCTGGCCGGAAACGGCGGCGTGGGCCCGCGAGGCGGCGCGGGAGGTGCGGCCGGGGGACGCGGCCAACCTGCTCGCGCTCGGCGAGGCCTGGCTGGCCGCGGGCCAGCCGGGGGCGGCGCTGGCGGTGGCGGAGGCACTGCTCCGGCTGCGGCCGGCGGACGGTGCCGCGCTGGCCCTGCTGCGGCACGCCTCGCTGGCGCAGACCGTGGCGGAGGGGAACTGGGAGTCCGCCGGGACGTTCCGCGACAAGCTCAGGAGTTGAGCGTGCGGCGGCGGCGACTCAGGCCGCGGGCCGGGCGGGCGGCCGCTCCGCGACCCAGAGGGCGGCGGCCATCAGGATGCCGCCGACGAGCAGGCGGGGCAGGTCGGCGTGCTCGCCGAAGAAGAGCAGGGAGCAGGCGACGCCGAGGGGCACCTTGGCGTTGTTGAACACGGCGAGTGTGCCGGCGTTGACGCGGCTCGCGCCCAGGTTCCACCAGAAGAAGCAGGCGCCGGAGGAAATCATGCCGAGGCCGGCCAGCACCGCCCATTGCGCGAGCGTGGGGTGCACCGCCGTCCAATCAGTGAAAACGCACGAGCCCAGCGCGGCGGTCGCCACCGCCCCGGCGAGGGGGAGGGCGAACACCGCGGCGTCGCTGACCGCCGCGGCCAGCCGGGCGCGCTCCCGCCGCCACGCGAGCTGGCCCGCGGCGAAGCACAGGTTGGAGGCCTGGATCAGCAGGCAGCCCTGGAGCAGCTCTCCCCGCGGCGTGTCCTGGAACCAGACCGCCGCCGATCCGAGCAGGGCGAGGGCGGCGGCGAGCAGGTAGCGCGGTCGGAGGCGGCGCTCGGCCAGCGCGTCGAGCAGCGCCAGATACAGCGGGGTGGTGAGCGTGAACAGCACGACCGCATAGGCCGGCAGGTAAACGTAGGCGCGCTGGTACAGCAGGTACATCAGCCCGAACTGCACCGCCCCGACCAGCGCGAGCCGCAGTCCCGTGCGCCACGCGATGCGCGCCGGCCGGAACAACGGCAGGAACACCAGCCCGGCCAGCGCCAGCCGCAGCGTGGCGACGGCGGTGCTGTCGAGCCCGGCGAGCTGCCCCTTGATGAGCCCGAAGGAAAAGGCCCAGACGAGGGAGACCAGAAGCAGCAGCGGCATGCGCTTTCTTGTTACAGGAGGCCCCGGCGAGGCAAGGCCGGAGGGTCGGGCCCGCCGCGCCCGGGTCGGGTCAGACGCGGAAGAGGGCGCCGAGCTTCTTGCCCAGCAGGACGCTCAGCCCGGCGATGGTGATGCCGAGGAACACCATCGCCCAGACGCCGAGCGCGCTGGCGATGAACTTGCCGTCGCCGAGCAGCTGGAAGAGCTCCATGATGGCCTTGGTGATCGGGTAGAAATGCTGCTTCTGGGCGAGGATGAGCGAGTCGCTCACCTCGAGCATGGCGAAGGCGAAGGCCAGCAGGCCGCCGGCGATGAGGTTGGCGGTGATGAGCGGCAGGGTGATCCGGAGCGTCGCCCGCAGCGGCGGGCAGCCGAGGTTCTGGGCGGCCTCCTCGAGGGTCTCGCTGGTCTGCTGGAAGCCGGCGGCGGCGGCGCGGACCACGTAGGGCAGCCGGCGCACCGAGTAGGCGATGACCAGCAGGATCGTCGGGTCGCGCACCGGGTTGAGGAAGGCGAAGAAGCGCCCCTCCTGCGCCATCGCGAGGTAGCCGAAGGCGAGCACCAGGCCCGGCACCGCGAGGGGCAGCATGGCGAGGAAGTCGAGCAGCTGGCGGCCGGCGAGCTTGGAGCGGACCACGACGTAGGCGATGGCGACGCCGAGGACCAGGTCGATGGCGGTGGAGAGGCTGGCGAACTTGAGGCTGTTGGCGATGGCGGGGACGGTGAGGTCGTGCCCGAGGGCGAGGCGGAAGTTGTCGAGGGTGCCGGCGCGCGGCAGGACGGTGGCGTACCATTCGCGGGAGAAGGCGACGAGGATGACGCCGAGGTGGGGCAGCACGGCGCAGCCGATGACCGCGGCGAAGAGGGCGGTGCAGAGCAGCGCCGGGCCGCGGGGCAGGGCGCGCGGCCCGCCGGCGCTGGTGGCCTTGGCCATCATCGCATGGCCGTCGTGGCCGAACAGGCCCTTGCCCACGGCGTAGATCGAGAGGGAGCTGGCGAGCATCAGGGCGACCAGCGCGTAGGGGAACGGGTTGCCGCCGATGTCCCGCAGGCCGTAGTAGATCTGGACGCTGGTCACGCGGGCATAGTCAAAGACCAGGGGCGTGCCGAGCTCGGTGAACGACCAGATGAAGACGATGGTGCCGCCGGCGAACAGGCCCGGCTTGATCAGGGGCACGGTGATTTTCCAGAAGCGGCGCCAGCCGGTGCAGCCGAGGTTCTCGGCGGCCTCCTCCATCGCGGGATCGATGTTGGCCAGGGCGGCGACGGCGTTGAGGTAGATGATGGGGTAGAGGGACAGCCCCTCGACGAGGGCGATGCCCCAGAACTGGTTGGCGGCAAACCAGTCGAAGGTCCATCCGGCCGGGCGCAGCCCCAGCTGGATGATCAGGGCGTTGAGCGCGCCGTACTGCCCGAAGATCTGCCGGATCCCGATTGCCCCGACGAACGGCGGCAGGATCATGGGAATGAGCACCAGCGAGCTGAGCAGGTTTTTCCCGGGAAACCGGAAGCGGTCGCTGAGGAAGGCCAGCGGGAGCGCGAGCAGGAGCGCCAGGCTCGTCGTCGCGCAGGCGAGCAGGAACGAGTTGACCAGCCCGGCGCGGTAGGTCGGGTCGGCGAGCAGCGCGGTGACGTAGGCCAGCGTCAGGTGGCCGTCCGCGTTCACGAAGCCGCCCTTGAGGATCTGGGTGATGGGCCAGAGGAAAAACACCGCGAAGAAGGCCGCGGTGAAGGCGAAGACGATGCGCGCCAACGTTTTTGACATCGGGCGCAGTGTGGCGGCGGCCGGTTGCGCCGGGCAAGGCGGAAGTCGCGCCGGGCTCCGCGGCCAGCGGGTTCGGCAGACGCCCGGGCGGCGGGGCGCGCGCCGCAAGGGGGCAGTTGACAGGCTGAGTCGGCGACCTGTAGCTGAGGCTACATCATGTCCATGCTGCTGCAGTCCGCAGAGGCCGGATACCCCGGCACGGGGAGCCCATGAGCGACACCCCGTCCGCCCCCCCTGAGCCCACGGGCGGCTGGCGCCAGACGCCGGCGGGCCGGAGCCTGCCCGAATCACACGGCACGCTGGCGGTGCCGGCCGGCGCCGGGTTCTGGCGGAAGCTGCTCGCCTTCTCGGGCCCGGGCTACCTCGTGGCGGTCGGCTACATGGACCCGGGCAACTGGGCGACCGACCTCGCGGGCGGCTCGCGCTTCGGCTACACGCTGCTGAGCGTCATCCTGCTCTCCAACCTGATGGCGATCCTGCTCCAGTCGCTCTGCCTGAAGCTCGGCATCGTGACCGGCCGGGACCTGGCCCAGGCCTGCCGCGACCACTACTCGCGGCCCGTGGCCATGGGGCTCTGGCTGCTGTGCGAGGCCGCGATCTGCGCCTGCGACCTCGCCGAGGTGATCGGCACCGCCATCGCGCTCAACCTCCTGTTCGGCCTGCCGCTCGTCTGGGGCGTGTGCCTCACCGCCCTGGACGTGCTCCTTGTGCTCTGGCTCACCCAGCACGGCTTCCGCTGGCTGGAGGCCCTGGTCGTGTCCCTCATCCTGATCATCGGCCTCTGCTTCGGGCTGGAGATCCTGTTCGCCCGCCCGGCGCTGCGGGACGTGCTCGGCGGGTTTCTGCCGACGGCGCAGATCCTGCGGGACCCCGCGATGCTCTACATCGCGATCGGCATTCTCGGGGCCACGGTCATGCCGCACAACCTCTACCTGCACTCGTCGATCGTGCAGACGCGGAAGTACGAGCCGGACGCCCGCGGCAAGCGGGAGGCGATCAAGTTTGCCACGATCGACTCGACGGTGGCGCTGATGTTCGCGCTCTTCATCAACGCCGCGATCCTGATCGTCGCGGCGGCGACCTTCCACCAGCAGGGGCGGCGGGACGTGGCGGAGATCCAGGAGGCCTACCAGCTGCTTTCCCCCATGCTGGGGGTGGGCCTGGCGGGCACGCTGTTTGCCGTGGCGCTGCTGGCCTCGGGCCAGAACTCCACCCTGACCGGCACGCTCGCCGGGCAGATCGTGATGGAGGGCTTCCTCAACGTCCGGCTGCGCCCCTGGCTGCGCCGGCTGATCACCCGGGGGCTCGCCATCATCCCGGCCGCGCTCGTCTCCGGCCTCTACGGCGTGAGCGGGGCGGCGAAGCTGCTCGTGCTCAGCCAGGTGGTGCTCAGCCTGCAGCTGCCGTTTGCCGTCATCCCGCTGGTGAAGTTCACCAGCGAGAAGGCCAAGATGGGCGAGTTCGCCAACCCGCCGTGGGTGAAACTGCTCGCCTGGACCACCGCCGCCGTCATCGTCGGCCTCAACCTCAAACTCCTGCTCGACTGCTCCGGCCTGACCGGAGGCGCGGGCCCCTGAGCATGTACCGCCGAATCCTAGTCGCCCTGGAGAATGGACGCGCCGATGACACCCTCGTGCCGCACATCGCGGCCCTGGCGCACCGCCTGGGCTCCGAGCTCCTGCTGGTCCATGTCGCCGACGGGTGGGCGGCCCGCAATTTCGACCAGCTCAAGCTGGCCGAGTCGGACGAGATGAAGGCGGACCGGGCCTACCTGACCGGCGTGGCGGCGCGGCTGCGGGGCGCCGGCCTGACGGTCACGGCGGAGCTCGCGCTCGGCAACCCGCCGACGGAGATCCTCCGGACGGCGGCGGCCCGGGGCTGCGACCTGATCGCGATGACTTCCCACGGCCACAAGCTCATCGGCGATTTCCTGCACGGCAGCACGATCGAGCAGGTGCGGCACAACACGATGATTCCCCTCCTCGTGGTGCGCGCCGGCAGCGGTCCGGCCGCGCCGGCCTGAGTCCGTTGCGGGCCCGGCGGTTCAGGCGGCGAAGTGCTGCAGCGCCCACGGCACGACCGCGCTCGGGGCGGCGGGCAGCACGATCTGCAGGCCGGTGCTCAGGCCGGAGGCCAGGGGCACGGGGACCGTGAGCACCGGCCACCCGCCAATGCTCGCCGGGGCGGTCAGCGCCAAGATCCGGCCGCGGTTGGCGGCCGTGCAGTCCGCCTTGGCCAGCGCCGCACAGGGGGAGGCGGGCAGGACCAGAAAATCGTAGGTGCGGAAAAAATCCCGCCCGGCGGTCCGGAGCGCGGCGGTGGCGCGCTGCGCGGCCTCGCGCTGGGCGGCGGTCAGGGCCTGCCGGCGCTGGAGGCGCTGCCAGACGCCCGGGTCGTAGCGCGCCTGAAAACGGTCGGCCCAGCCGCGGTGCACCGCCCAGGCCTCGTCCGCGACCACGGTGTTGTAGGTGTCCACCGCCGGGGCAAACGCCGCCAGCAGCGCGGACCGTGTCAGGGCATCGGCGGGCGGGGCGAGGCGCGCGGTGGCGGCGGCGCAGGCCGCGGCGACCTCGGGGTCGAGGCCGGGGAGGGCGAGGTAGCATCCGACCGGGGGGCGCCCGGCCGCGGTCCCGCCGAGCAGGGCGGCGGTGGCGGTCGCCAGGTCGGCCGCCGTGGCCGTGAACCAGCCGGCGGTGTCGTAGCTCGGGGCCAGCGGAAACGCGTCGGCGATCAGGGGTTCCCGGGGCGCGCCGCGAAAGCCGAAGAGCCCGCAGAAGGCCGCGGGCAGCCGCACCGAGCCGCCGGTGTCGCTGCCGAGCGCGAGCGGCGCGATGCCCGCCGCCACCACGGCGGCGGAGCCGCTGCTGGAACCGCCGGTGGTCCGGCCGGGAAACCGCGGATGCTCGCAGTCGCCGTAGTGCGGGTTTTCCCCCGTGATGCCGTAGGCGAACTCATGGAGGTGGGTCCGGCCGGCGAGCACGGCCCCGGTCCCGCGCAGCCGGCGCACCAGGGCGCCATCGGCCGGGGGGGCGGGCCGCACCTCCGGCAGAAAAGTCGAACCGGCGAACATGGGCCGCCCCGCGACCGCGAAGAGATCCTTCAGGAAGTAGGGCACTCCGCCGAGCGGGGCGCCCCGGTCCGACTGGGCAAACGTGTCCGCGAGCGCGGCCTCGTCCGGCAGGTCGGCGACGACGGCCCGCTGCTGGCCGGGCGCCAGCCGGGTCCGGACGCGGTGGTGCACCTCGCGGGCGGCGGCCGCCGGGGAGAGTTGCTGCCAGTCGCGAAACGTCATGGGGCGAGCCTCCGCGAATCCGCCGCCGGACGCAATCCCCGGCGGGCGCGGGCGTCCCGGTTGGCGCCGCGCCCGCCCGGCCTCGTTGCACTTGGGGCTCGCGCTGGCCGGCGGTCGCTTTCCAATGCCGGCATGAGGTTTGTCCGACCTGCTCTCTGCTGTCTGGCCCTGGCCCTCGCGCTGGGCGGTTGCGCCCGCCCGACCCCGTCGGCCGCGCCCGCCGCCGGGGGGCTGCGCCGGATCGTGCTGCAGTCCGACTGGTTCCCGCAGGCGGAGCACGGCGGCTTTTATCAGGCGCTGGCCAAGGGTTATTACCGCGAGGCGGGCCTCGACGTGGAGATCCTGCCGGGCGGGCCGGGCGCGACGATCAAGCTGAGCGTGGCCAAGGGGGTCGCGGACTTCGGCCTGTACCGGAGCGACGACGCGATCGTGGCGGCGAGCCGCGGCCTGCCGCTGCTGATCGTGGCGGCCGTCCTGCAGCACGATCCGGAGGGCCTGCTGGTCCACGACGCGAGCCCGGTGCGGACGCTTCGCGACCTGGACGGCCGCAGCGTGATCGCGCCGCCGAGCATGACCTGGATTCCCTACGTGCAGCAGAAATACGGGATCAAGTTCGACCTGCGGCCGCTGAACTACGGGCTGGCGGTCTTCCTCGGGGACCCGACCACGATCCAGCAGTGCATGCTGACGAGCGAGCCGTTCTTCGCGCGGCAGCACGGGGCCCGCGTCCGGGTCGTGCGCCTGGCGGACTCCGGCTACGATCCCTACCACGTGCTGATGTGCCGGCGGGAGCTGGCGCGGACCAGCCCCGCGGCGGTGCGGGCGTTTGTGGCCGCCTCGCTCCGGGGCTGGCGCGACTACCTGGAGGGCGACCCCGCGCCGGCCTTTGCCCTGATCCGGCAGCGCAACCGCCAGATGTCGCTCGAGCAGCTCCGGTTTTCCCGCGGGGAGCTGATCGCGCACGCGCTGGTGACCGGCGAGGCGTCCCGCGGCGAGGCGATCGGCCAGCTTTCGCTCGAGCGGATCCAGCGGCAGATCGACGCCCTGACCGAGTTCAAGATCGTCGAGCAGCCCGTCAGCGCGGCGGCGGTGGCGACCCGGGCGTTTCTGCCGGACGCGCTGCGCTGATAACCTTTGTCACCGGCGCGGTTTTCCCCCAGCGTTTCCCCATGAATCCTGAAGCCCAACTGGCCGCCCTCGGCCTGACCCTCCCGCCCCCGCCCGCCGCCGCCGGCAGCTATGTGCCCACCGTGCGCACGGGGAACCTGCTCTACTGCGCCGGCACGATCTGCCTGGTCGGGGGGCAGATGACGCACCTCGGGCAGGTGGGCAAGGAGCAGACGGTGCAGACGGGCAGCCAGGCGGCCCAGGTCTGCGCCCTCAACACGCTCGCCAACATCAAGGCGGCGGTCGGCTCGCTCGACCAGGTGGCGCGGATCGTGTTCGTCAGCGGCTTCGTGAACGCGGTCGACGGCTTCGCCGACAGCCCGGCGGTGATCAACGGCGCCAGCGACCTGTTCGTGAAGGTGTTCGGCGAGGCCGGCAAGCATGCCCGCGCCGCCGTGGCGGTGAACGGCCTGCCGAAGGGCTCCACCACCGAGATCCAGGTGGTGGTCGAGCTGAAGAACTAGGGTGGGCGGCCCCGCCGCGCGGCGAAAAATCCAGTTGGCGGCCGCGCCATCCGCCGCACACTGGGGCCCGATATTTTTGCCTTCCGCCTGACCCCGGGCTCCCGGATTAATCCGCTTCCCGGGTGCCCCGCTTAACCCCACCCCGACCCGCATGAAACCGCTTGCCGCCCTCCTCGCCGCGCTGCTGCTCACCGCGACCGCCGCCGCGCAGACCTACGAGATCGCCGTCATTCCCAAGGGGACGACGCATGAGTTCTGGAAATCGATCCACGCCGGCGCCTGCGCCGCCGCCGCCGAGCTCCAGGCCGAGGGGGTGACGGTGCACGTGATCTGGAAGGGGCCGCTGCGCGAGGACGACCGCGAGCAGCAGGTGCAGGTGGTGGAGAATTTCACGGGGCGGCGCGTCAGCGGCATCGTGCTGGCGCCGCTCGACGCCCGCGCGCTGGTCGCCCCGACCGAGGCGGCGGTGCGGGCGGGCATCCCGGTCGTGATCATCGACTCGGCGCTCAACTCCGCGGCCCCGGTCAGCACCGTCTCGACGGACAACTACCGGGGCGGCGTCCTCGGGGCGCGCCGGCTGGGCGCGCTGCTCGGCGGGCGGGGCAAGGTCATCCTCCTGCGCGTCCTGGCCGGCTCGGCCAGCACCGAGCAGCGCGAGGCGGGCTTCCTCGACACGGTGGCGCGGGAGTATCCCGGCCTCCAGATCCTCTCCAGCGACCAGCATGCCGGCGCCACCCGCGACACCGCCTACCGGACCGCGCAGAACCTGCTCAACCGGTTCGGCCGCGACGTGACCGGCATCTTCGCCCCCAACGAGTCCTCCGCGACCGGCATGCTGCTGGCGCTGAAGGATGCGGGGCTGGCCGGCGGCAAGGTGCGGCTGGTGGGCTTCGACAGCGGCACGCAGACCGTGGCCGCGCTGAAGTCCGGCGACCTCCAGGGCCTGGTGGTCCAGAGCCCGTTCCGCATGGGCTACCTCGGCGTCAAGACCGTGGTGGCCAGCCTGCGCGGCGCGCAGGTGGACCGGGTGATCGACACCGGCTGCGGGCTGGTGACGCGCGAGAACCTGGACCAGCCGGAAATCGCCGAGCTGCTCCACCCCCCGCTGGAGCGGTACCTGAAGTGAACCGGCCCGCGGCGCCGCGCCGCCGGGCCCCTGGCTTGACCGCAGCATGACCCCCCCGCGCCTTCGCCTCTCCGGCCTCCGCCGCGCCTTCGGGGCCACCCAGGCGCTGCGGGACGTCTCGCTGGAAATCGCGGCCGGCGAGGTGCACGCCGTGGTCGGGGAGAACGGGGCGGGCAAGAGCACGCTGATGAACATCCTCAGCGGGGCGCTCCGGCCGGACGGCGGGGCGATCGCGCTGGACGGGGCGGCCTACGCGCCGCGCGACACGCTGGAGGCCCGCCGGCGCGGGATCGCGATGATCCACCAGGAGCTGAGCTTGGCGCCGCACCTCAGCGCCTGGGAGAACATCATGCTCGGCGCCGAGCCGCAGCGGGGCGGCTGGCTGCGGCGCCGCGAGGCCCAGGCCCGGGCGCGGGCCGCGCTGGACCGGCTGGGGCACGGGCACCTGGAGCTGGCCCGGCCCGCCGGCCGCTTTTCCATGGCGGAGCAGCAGATCATCGAGATCGCCCGGGCGCTGCGCACCGAGCCCCGCGTGCTGATCATGGACGAGCCGACCAGCAGCCTGGCGCAGGCCGACACGGAGCGCCTGTTCGCCGTCATCCGCCAGCTGCGGGACCGCGGGGTGAGCGTGATCTACATCAGCCATTTCCTCGAGGAGGTGCAGCGCGTGGCGGACCGGTACACCGTGCTCAAGGACGGCCAGAGCGTGGGGAGCGGCCGACTGGCGGAGACCTCGCTGCCGCAGCTGGTCCGGCTGATGGTGGGGCGGGACGTGACGGAGCTGTACCCGGCCCGGGTGCCCCGGCCCGGGCGGCCGGTGCTCGCCGCCGCCGGACTGCAGGCCGGGCCGCGGCTGACGGGCGCGGACCTGACCGTGGCCGAGGGGGAGATTGTCGGGGTGGCGGGGCTGGTCGGCGCCGGCCGGACGGAGCTGGTGCGGGCGCTGTTCGGCCTCGACCGGTGCGCGGGCGGCGTGGTGACGCTGGCCGGGCGGGTGGTGACGGGGCAGTCGCCGCGGGCGAGCTGGCGGGACGGGCTGGGATTTCTCAGCGAGAACCGCAAGGAGGAGGGCCTGATGCTGTCGCTCTCGGTGGCGGAGAACACGGCCCTGCCGAAGCTCGGGCAGTTCGGCCGGCTGGGCTGGATCCAGCGCGGCCGCCTGGTGGCGGCGGCGCAGACCGGGATGGACCGGCTGGGGATCAAGGCCCGCGATCCCGCGCAACGCGTGGGCGAACTCTCCGGCGGCAACCAGCAGAAGGTGGCGCTGGCCCGGCTGCTCGAGTACCCGGCGCGGATTTTTCTTCTCGACGAACCCACCCGCGGGATCGACGTCGGGAGCAAGGCGCAGATCTACGAGCTGGTCGCCGGCCTGGCCCGCGAGGGCCGCGCGGTGGTGCTGGTCAGCTCGTACCTCCCGGAACTTTTCGGCCTGTGCGACCGCATCGCCGTGATGCGGCGCGGCGCGCTGGTGGACTGCCGGGCCCGCGGGGAGTGGACGGAGGCCTCGCTCCTGGCCGCGGCGGTGGGGACGACCGCGTAATAGGAACCCCGCCCGCCCCGCCATGCCGCCCGCCCCAAAGAATCCAGTTGAAGGCCGCCGCCACCCGGGGCGAACTCTCCGGGGATGCCCCGCCGCCTTCCGACCCCGCCGCTCGCGCCGCGCCGCGCCTGATCCCCGGCCATGAACCTGAAATCCCTCCTCACCCGGCTGGGGCCGTTCCTGGGACTGCTGCTGGTGATCGCGCTGTTCTCGCTGTCGCCCGAGGTGCGCGGCTACTTTCTGACCTACGCGAACTTCAAGATCATCCTCACGCAGACCGTGATCGTCGCAATCGGCGCCCTCGGCATGACGCTGATCATCGTGAGCGGCGGGATCGACCTGAGCGTGGGCTCCAGCATCGCGTTCACCAGCGTGGTCGGCGCGCTGCTGATCCAGCTGGGCTGGCCCACCGCGGCGGTGGTGCTGGCGGTCGTCGCCGCGGGCGCGGGCATCGGGCTGCTCAACGGCGGGGCGATCGCCGGCCTGCGGATGATGCCCTTCATCATCACGCTCGGCATGCTCGGGGTGGTGCGCGGCGCGGCCAAGTGGCTGGCGGCCAATGAAACCGTCAACTACGACACCTCGGTGATCAACCGCTGGATGACGACGCCCGACCCGTTCAGCCGCGCGCTGCCGGCGGGGGCCTGGGTCGCGCTGGTGGCGGCGGCGGGGACGGCGGTCCTGCTCCGGCAGACCGTGTTCGGCCGGCACGTGTTTGCGCTCGGCTCGAACGAGGCGACGGCGCGGCTGTGCGGCGTGGCGACGGTGCGGACGAAGATCCTGATCTACGCGGCGGCCGGGGCGTTCTTCGGGCTGGCGGGCCTGATGCAGCTGTCGCGCCTGCGGCAGGGCGACCCGACGGTGGCGGTGGGGCTGGAGCTCGACATCATCGCGGCGGTGATCATCGGCGGCGCCAGCCTGAGCGGCGGGGTCGGCACGGTGCTCGGCTCGATGATCGGCGCGCTGATCATGGCGGTGCTGCGCAACGGCTCGCAGCAGATGGGCTGGCCGACCTATTTCCAGGAGATCATCATCGGCGTGGTGATCATCGCCGCGGTGTTCCTCGACCGGCTGCGGCAGGCCCGCAGCGCCTAGGCCGGCGGCCGGCTAGTCGAGCTGCTTGACCAGGATCTTGGCGTTGCGGCCGCTGTCGTCGTACAGCTTCAGCCGGGCCTCGGGCAGCACCTCCTTGGTGGCCTCCGCAAAGCCGCAGACGTTGGTGAAGAAGCCGAAACTCTGGGTGGAGAGGGCGATCACGCGGGTGGCGCCGCGCTCCTTGGCCATCAGGCACGCGTACTCGACCATCTTCTTGCCGATGCCGCGGTTGTGGTAGAACGGCAGCACGTAGAGCGAGCCGACCTCCGCGAGGTCGGGGCAGTCGGGGTAGAAGTAGAGCGTGACGCAGGCGATGATGTTCTCGTCGACCTCGAAGACAAAGAACTGGTCGATGTTCTTCTCGATCGCCTGCTGGGTGCGGTGGAGCAGCTCCTCGCGGCGGACGGCGTTGCGCGTCAGGTTGTAGATCAGCCGCACGTCGCTCCGCTTGGCCGTGCGGATCTGCTGGTAGTCGTTGCCGTAGACCAGCGAGCCCACGCCCTCGCTGGAGAAGATCTCGTTGATCAGGCCGTCGAAGATCCGGCCGTCCACGATGTGCACGCGCGGGGTGCCGGTCTCGATCGCCTTGACCGCATGCGCGGCCTTGCTCCGGGCCGGCTCGGCAATCAGCTCGGGCTTGTCCCGCAGGATGGTCCGCAGGGCGTCGACGGAAATCTCCCGGCGCACCTCGCCGTTGATCTCCAGGCCGCCCGAGGGCGTCAGGTAGATGATCTTGGTGGCGTGCAGCGCCTCGGCCAGCTCGGCGGCGAGGAGGTCGGAGTTGACGCGGAGGGACTTGCCGTCCGGGCCGAAGGCCACCGGGGCGACGATCGGCACCACCTGCTGGCTGATCAGCTCGCCCAGGAAGTCCTTGTCGATCCGCTCCACCCGGCCGGTGAGCTGCTGGTCGACGCCCTTGATGATGCCGACGGGCAGGGCGCGAATGGAGTTGGTGATCGCGCACTTCAGGCTGTTCTGGGTGAGGCCCTCGAGCAGCACGTGGGAGACGCGCGAGGAGGCCCGGATGGCGAGGTCGAGGGTGGCGGCGTCGGTCAGGCCCGTGCCGTAGGCGTCGCTGATCGGCACGTTGCGCAGGGCGGCGAGCTCGATGAGCTGCTGGCCGATGCCGTGCACGAGGACGACCTTGATCGCGAGGCTGCGGAGGACGGCGATGTCGACCAGCAGGTTGCCGAGGTTCTCGTCGGCGACGATCGCGCCATCGATGGCGATGATGAAAATCTGGCCCTGGAAGCGCGGGACGTACTTCAGGATGCCGCGGAGGTCCGTGGGCTTGATCGTCGTGGCGATGGCGCTGGACGCGGGAGGCGGGGGGGTGGGGCCAGGGCCGGTGCTCATCAGGGTGGGGGGGGGAGGAAGCGCAGTTCTCGACGATGCGGCGCGGCGCGTCAATGCACTTGCAGCGCCCAGGCCCGCGAGGCCTGGGCGCCGACCAGGGTCACCCGGTAGCGGCCGGGCTTGAGGGCGCCGGCGGGGACGGTGAGCCGGATCAGGCTCTCGCGGTTCCGCGCCAGCAGGGCGCCGGCGAGCCGGTCGAAGTCCGGCGCCACGATGATCTCCTCCCCGCGCACATACAGGTCGGCGCCGGCGAGCTGCTGCTTGTGGTCGG
>SESH01002506.1_pt1 | contig 14761 bp, 13 predicted proteins | sample 3171561 | NCBI WGS metagenome assembly SESH01 (sample SAMN10866947, study PRJNA518727) | freshwater metagenome | biome: subpolar coniferous forest; feature: holomictic lake; material: water; isolation source: holomictic Lake 442 2011 16.5 m and 2014 13 m | place: Canada: near Kenora, Ontario
GGCGGGCTTCGGCCTTCGCCAGTTCCGGAGGGATGGCCGCGACCACATCCGCAATGGAAACACCTGCTGTTGTGAGGCGCTGCTGAAAATCGCGCAGGTGGCTTAATTTACGTTTGGCGTCGTCCGAATACATGTAACCCTTGCGCAATTCGCGTAATTCGCGCGCCAAACCAGCAAGATCTCCGGCGAATTGATTATCCGTCAGCAGCGCATACCACGCATCCCAATACGACAAAGGAAGATCGCGGCCATCCTTTGCCGTAATGTGAATCGCGATGTCCGTGGCAACGGGGACGGGTGGTTTGGGGCTTTTTGGCTTAGTGGCAATGTCCACGGCGTACCGTGGACGTATGCACGGGAGATGCGCGCGAATGGGGTTCATAACTGCTTTCCAACAAATCTCATTTGTTCCTGTCATGCCGATTGCTATAACAGATGAGATTTTGTGCGTCAATTGTTCACGCGGTGCATTTTGGTTTTGGTGTGAGGATGGGTCGCGGATGGCTTGTAAAGACAGTTGTCAGGCCGCCTAGTCCGAGTTTCGCACTTAGCGTCATAAGTCGTTGAGGATCAACGCGCTAATATTCTGGCATTCCTCTGGTTTTCCCGCTTTGCGAATATCGTTGACGGTTGCACCATACCGTTCTACCCTACTTCGCATGATTTTATCAAGGGACATCATTTCGTGAAAATCGCAGCGTCATCGGGATGGAATGTGCCTGTTCGGCATAAGCGACCGCATACTTTTTTAGGGCTGACTACGTCTGTTTGTCCGGAGTGTCTCGGTTTTGTGCAGGCCCGGATTGTGTGCGAGAATCAGAAAATCTTCCTGGATAAATGGTGTCCTGTGCACGGCCCTTCGAAGGCCTTAATTGAGGAAGACGCTGACTATTTTATCCGCTGTAGCGAATACGCACAACCGGGTTCCGTCCCGCTCGCGTTTGCCACTGCCGTGCGTCAGGGTTGTCCGCACGACTGTGGCCTCTGCCCTCGCCATGAACAGCATTGCTGTCATCCGATCATTGAGATTACGAACTACTGCAATCTGAGTTGCCCGATCTGCATGGCTGACCATTCCGGCACATTCCATCTGTCGCCAACGGAGTTTCAAGCGCGCGTGGAGCACCTCGTGACCGCTGAGGGGACGCTTGAAAATCTTACCCTCAGCGGAGGAGAACCCACGCTGCATCCCGAATTGTCCAGACTGTTCGAGATCGCCGCGCGTCCAGAGATCGCCCGGGTTTCGCTGGTTACAAACGGGCTTCGGATTGCTCAGGATTCCGTCTTTTGCGACGAGCTTCTCGCGCGTGGCATCTATGTTATCCTCCAGTATGACGGTGTGGCTGGGGATGCTGACCGGTTGCTTCGCGGGACCGAGCTGGCGGATGTCCGGTGTAAAGCGCTAAGTCAGTTGGAGCAGCGTGGAATTCCTTGTCAGCTTCTTTTTGTGGCGGCCCGGAACGTGAATGAATTGCAACTTGGGCATGCGATTGACCTGCTGTTTCAGAAGGACTTCATTCTTTCGCTGGCGGTTCAGCCCCTGACTTTTTCGTCAAACTTGGAAGGACAGGACCCCATGGACCGGCTGACCCTTTCTGGCGTTATTCGGCTACTGGCAGGACAGAGCCGGGGGGTTCTTACGAAGGAAGACTTCTTCCCGCTGCCCTGTCCGAATCCGCGTTGTGTGTCATTGACCTACCTGTTGGGGACCGACAGTGGCGCGTGGGTGCCGTTACCCCGGTTTGTAGATATTCGCCGTCACTTGAGCATGCTTTCCGAGTCAGCAACGCTACCACCTTCGCAGGAACTCGAAGATTCGTTGCGTGATATTCTTTCGGATCTCTGGAGCACATCCGGCGAATGCCCGCAAAACGAAAGAATCATGGGCGCTTTGCGGAGATTGCTGCTGCAAATGTCTGAGCCGGGATTGGATCGGACGGCCCGGCAGAAGATCACGGAGCGTTCTGCCAAGTCCATCTTCATTCACCAGTATATGGATCGCTACAATTTCGATCTGGCGCGTTTGCCCAAGTGCTGTCATCACTATCCGCAGCGTGGCGGACGGCATATGCCCATCTGTTCGTACAATCTGTTCCACCGGAGTCACGAGAAGCATGTATCTTAATGGAAAACGGATCCTGGTCACGGGCGGGTCTTCGGGGTTGGGGAGGCATCTGGTCTGTGCCTTTGCCCGGGAGGGTGCCCGCGTCGCTTTTAATTATTCGCGGAATGAGCAGGGGGCGAATGAAACGGAGCAGGCAACTGCACAATATTCGCCCGCTGTCCGGTCGTTTCGAACTTCGGTTCTGGATGCCGGGGCCATTCGTGCCATGATCGCCGCGCTGGATGCCGATTGGGGCGGAATCGATATTCTTGTCAACAATGCGGGCATCTCCCAGATGCTGCCGGTTTCCCTCCTGGAGGAGGAGGACTGGGACAACCTCATGGACATCAATGTCAAGGGCACGTATCTGGTTACACGTGCGGTGTTGAAATGCATGATTCGACAACGGGCCGGGCGGATCTTGAACATCGGTTCGCTGGCCGGCATGCGGATGATTGAATCGCCTGTGCACTATGCGACGAGCAAGGCGGCTATCAAAGGCTTTACCGAATCGCTGGCCAAGGAGGTCGGCCGGTACGGGATCACGGTCAATTGCCTTGCTCCTGGATTGCTGGAAGGCGGGGTCGGATTAAATCTGCCGGACTATCGGTTACGGGATTACTTGCAGCATTGTTCCATGGGCCGCCTCGGGCGTTTTGACGAAATCGCCAAGCTTTGCGCATTTATGGTGTCCGATCAGAATACGTACATGACGGGCGCAACCTTGGTCGTCGATGGAGGCCTTTAATGACAGCGTCTGCAGGTCAGAATCGTACACCCATCCGTGCCGTTGTTCTCGGTGGCACCGGGTATGTGGGGGCTGAAATCTGCCGGCAGTTACGCCGGGATGGACATCGCGTGGCTTTCAGCTATCACTCCCGGGAGGCACGGGCGCAGGCGTTGTCGGCCGAAATACAGGCGACCGGTTATGCGCTGGATCTGGCGGACCCTGCCACCATTCCCGCCACGCTCCAGCGCATGGTGGATGAACTTGGCGGACTGGATGCGTTGATCATCGCGGCCGGGGTGGCGACTGCGCATCGAAAGAATGACGCCTTTGTCGTGCCCAAATGGGACGAGATCGATCCAGCTGCATTTGCCCGAATGCTTGCAGTGAATGTCATGGGCGCTTTCTTCTCCTGCCAATGGGCTGGAGCCTTTATGCGTCAGCAGCAGGCCGGCCGGATTGTGATGATCGGTTCGATCGATGGAGTGAAATCAGTGCCTTCTCCCGCAGACTACGCCTGCTGCAAGGCGGCATTGGTGGGGATGGTTCAGTCTTTGTCCAAGGACTTGGGCCCGCATGGCATATTGGTGAATCTTGTGGCGCCTGGAATTCTGAATGGAGGCATCGCCTCTTTGCTGCACGCAGATCTTCAGGCCGAATACCTGAAGCACTGCACGCTGCGACGTGTTGGCACTCCGGATGAGATTGCACGCTGGGTTTGCTTTCTGGTCGGACCGGAGAATACGTATCTGACCGGGCAGACCGTGATCCTGGATGGAGGCTTGTGATGCGCAACCGCTTGTTACAGGACAGGGAAGGGGACCACCCGTGAAGGTTCTTTCCCGAACCCGGAGTTTGTGCCCGACCTGCAAGGCTGTCGTGGCTGCCGAAATTGTGGAGAAAGAAAACCGCGTCTTCCTATGCAAGTGGTGTGCTGCGCATGGGGCACAAGAGACATTGGTCAGTTCGGATGCCGGCTGGTATGCGGACATCATGTCGTTTAAACCGGCGTCTTCGAAGGTGAACACGTTTGCTGCGACGCCGGGCACATATTGTCCGAACGAATGCGGCCTGTGCACATCACATCGAAATCGGGTGTTGCTCCCTGTGGTTCCCATTACCAGTGCGTGCAATTTGAACTGCCCGGTTTGCTACACCCTGAACCGGAACGTGAATCCGTTTTTGTTGTCGCGCGAGGACTTTGCGGCTGTTCTCCGGCAGATGCGGGATTATGATCCGGACTTGCCGATCATCAACTTCACCGGTGGCGAACCGCTGCTGCATCCCGACTTCGTTTCCATGGTGAAGATGTGCCACGAGGCGGGCGTGAGGCGGATTACCATCAGCACCAATGGTCTTCGCTTCCTGTCTGACGAGGCTTTACTGGCCGATCTCTGCCAGCTGGAGGCGCGCATTGTGCTGTCATGGAACTCATTCGAGCGCCGGCCGTATCTGGCTACGGCCGGCGAAGATCTGTTGGATGCCAAGCTGCGGATCCTGAAACTTTTGGGACAATACAAACCCACGACCACCCTGTTGACGGTTGTGGCGGCCGGGTTGAACGAGAACGAGATCGGGCGCATCGTGCAGCATGTGATGGCCAGCGATTATATCGTGAGCTCCGAGATTCATACGATTACGTTTACCGGGCAGAATGAACACCGGATCGGACATGATTTGCGCATCACGCCTCCCGACATTATCCGACAGATTGCGGCCGAAAACGCATGGTTGGCCCCGGACGATTTCATCCCCTCGCCATGTGCTCACCCCTTGTGTTACTCTATCTGTTACGCGCTTCGGTTGGGTCCGGATGAGTTTGTTCCCTTGCCGCGTTTGTTGACCCGGCGGAGATTGTATGCCCTTCTTGAAGGTCAACTATACATGGAGCCAGGCCCGGCCACGGAACTGATTTTTCGAGAAATGATCGACGATCTTTGGCTGCAAGCGGATACATCGGTTGGAAACCAGCGCGTGTTGCAACAGCTTCGCGGTATGATGGACGATCTGTATCCCCTGACGCCGCTGCAGCCGCGGGAGAGGCAACGGAAATCGGAACGTTGGATGAAGGCCATCTACATCCACTCGCACATGGATGCCGACAACTTCGATCTCGAGCGCGCTCGGGATTGTTGTGTGGCCGTTCCCGAGGGTGACCGGCGGTGGATTCCCACCTGCTCGTATAACAATTTGTATCGGGCAAGCGATCCACGATTCACGCCCACAGGAGTCTGACATGCGCTATTACATGATTGACCGGATAACCGAATTCGTTGCAGGCGAGAAGGCGATGGGGCTTAAGGCTGTGTCCTATGAATCGGATCTGCTGCACGATCATTTTCCCGAATTTCCCGTTATGCCCGGCGCGCTTTTGGTGGAGAGCATGGCGCAGTTATCCGGTTTTTTGATCGAGATGTCGTTGAACACCAAACAGCAGTTGCGGCGGGCCCTGCTGGTCAAGATCGATGAGGCCAAGTTCCACAGTCTGGCGGAACCGGGCGACTGCCTGGTGGTGGAGGCCCGCATGGGGGATCGCATGGACGATGCCGTTCGGACAACCGCTCTGGTCACGTGTAGCGCGCGGAAGGTTGCTGCTGCCACGTTGACATTTGCGCTCAAGGACATCCCCATTTCTGCCATTCACGAACAACGAAAGGTGACGTACCGGGTATGGACCAGATCCTGTCCGAATATGCCGGAAATCCTATAGTTGTCACCGGTATGGGGTTTGAGGTGCCCGCCGGCTTGTCAATCGAGGCGCCGCTTGCACATGATGCGGACCCGCTGCCGTTGTTGCGGGTCAGGAAGACTGCCAAGTTCATGAGCAAGCAGGACCGTTTGGCATTGGCGGCGGCAGCTCGCGCTGTGCAGTCGTCCGGCTTGTCCGCCGATCTGCTCGAAACGCAGACGCGGATCGCGATGTGCGTGGGCCCCATTCCGTTCGAGAAGAGCGAAGCCATGCAGATGGCCGAACGTGCCTGCTTGAATGACTCGTTTTCCATGGAACACTTCTGTCGGGACGCTTATGCTGAGGTAAACCCGTTGCTCCTCTTTGCCTGCCTTCCGAATATGCCCGCGTACCATATCTCCGCCAATCTCAATATTCGGGGTGGTTATTATCTGACGTATCCTTCGGGCACAGAAAGCTATCTGGCTCTGTGGAATGCCGTGGATGCACTGGCTGACGGCCAGGTAGCGGCCGTGCTTTTTGGCGGCGTTGCAGATCAGCAAAACTTTCTAGTGCAGAATCATCACCGTAAAACCGGGCAGACTCTTCCGGCTCCGGATGGTGCGGCCTTTCTCGTTTTGGAGTCCTTGCGCCACGCACAGGCGCGGCAAGCGCAGATTCGGGCGCGGTTGCAGGGGCTTCGGCTGCTGACAGGTGTTGGCGCGACTGGTAGCGTCCGTCCCTGTTTCTGGGGACCAGTGGAACTTCCGCTGAATGTTGCGCAATTTACGGGTAGCGGGGATGCGTTGTTAACGCAGCGGCTGGTTGCAGACGGATATGTTTTTGAAAGCGTATGGACAAAATGAATCGGGTTGCAGTGACAGGCATGGGGGTTGTGACGCCACTTGGAAACACGCTGGCGTTGTTCCGGCAGGCTGTATTGGAAGGGCGCTCCGGTGTTGCCACCATCACGCATTTTAATCCCGGAACGCTGCCGTCGCGGATTGCCGGCCAGTGTCAATTGACACGTTTTCGCTTTCAGGATCGCAAAATCGATTTTGCGGTGCACGCCACGCAGTCGGCCATTGCGCATGCCAATCAGGATGGGCATGCGCTGGCGCAGTATTACCCGTTGCGGGCGCGCGGTGTCAGCATGGGTATCGGATTGGAACTCTTTAATATGGCCGACTTGGTGCGCTTTGCCGTGGCAGACGGGCCCGTGGTTGCCGGCGACGACTTCGGCCAGCTAACCTTTCTGCAAACTCCCGGCGATCTGTGTGTGCGGGAAATGGCTGGTGTTTTTCCCGTCGGCAGTCCAGCGGCGATCCATATTTCCGCCTGTGCCGCAGGTACGGATGCGATTGGCGATGCATGTATGCGCATTGCGCGCGGGCAGCTACGCATGATTCTGGCTGGCGGAACGGATTCGATGGTCAACCCGTTGGGACTTGGAGGCTTTTGCAAACTCAATGCCCTTTCGACGCGCAACGCAGAGCCGCAGAAGGCTTCACGTCCTTTCGACCGGAACCGGGACGGGTTTGTGCTGGGAGAGGGCGCAGCGGTTTTGGTGCTCGAAAATCTCGAGGATGCCCGCCGCCGCGGCGCGCGGATTTACGCGGAGATTCTCGGCTATGGCAATTCGATGGATGCCTATTCCATCAGCGAACCCGACCCGCAGGGCCGGGGTGCCGTGCTGGCCATACGTCAGGCGATCGCATCTGCCGGCCTGTCACCGGACGACATCGCCTACATTAACGCACACGGGACATCCACGCCCAAGAATGATCCGGCGGAAACCCGGGCAATCAAAACGGTGTTTGGCAACCGTGCCTTCGAGATTCCGATCAGTTCCACAAAGTCCATGATTGGGCATCTGATTTCAGCCGCGGGCGCAGTGGAGGCTGTTGCCGCGATCTTGTGCGCCAATGTTGGCCTGGTGCATCCAACGATCAATCTGGATAATCCCGATCCAGACTGCGATCTGGACTATGTGCCAGACCGTGCCCGTACGCTGACAGGAGATTGTTTCATCAGCAACTCCTTTGCTTTCGGCGGCATGAATGCATGTCTGGCGTTTCGAAATGGAGTATCCGCATGTTGACTGGAAAATGCTTGATTGTGACTGGCGCGGCCCGTGGTTTGGGCCGGTTCATCGCGTGCCGGGCTGCGCAGAACGGTGCCTGTGTAGGCATTAATTATTTGAACAGTGAAGCCGAGGCCGTTCAATTGCGCGATCAGATCATGGCCTTTGGCGCCCCCGAACCTGTTCTGCTCCCCTTTGATGCGACGCAGAAGATCGCGATCGAACAGGGTATTGCCAGATTTCTTGAAGTATGTCCGCGCGTTGACGGATGGGTAAACAACGCCGCCCGCAATCTGCCGGGGTTGCTGCCGATGCTCACGGAGGCGGAAATACGTGCGCAAATCGATTCCGCGCTGCTGGGGCCGGTTCTTTGCTGTCAGGCAGTCATTCCGCATATGCTTGGTGCGCGCCAGGGATCGATCCTCAATATCGGTTCCGTCACATCCGAGAAGGCCTTTCGCGGTCAGAGCGTTTATGCGGCGGCAAAAGGCGGAATCGCGGCATTCACTCGTGCGCTGGCAGTTGAGTATGCGCGAAAAGGTATTCGTGTGAATTGCCTACAACCCGGGCCGGTTGAGACCGACATGTTTCGGCAAACGGATGGGGTGCGTAGTGACAAATTCGTTTCGCAGATGCCTCAGGGAGAACTGGTTGATGCGCAGAGCGTCGCGTCCATGGCCGTGTTTCTTTTGAGTGACAGTGCCCGCAGCATGACCGGAAGCGTTGTAAATGTGGATGGGGGGTATACGCTTTGAACCTGGCCGAGGCAATGCAACGACGACGATCCATTCGTAAGTTTCGAGACCAACCGGTCTCCGAGTTGGCGATCCGGACGATGCTTCAGGCGGCGATTTGCGCCCCGTCGGCTTCGAACCGGCAGCCCTGGCGTTTCATGGTGGTACGCGAGGCGGCTATCCGCGCGCAGTTGGCGGCTGCGGTTCAGCGCGTATTGTCCGTCATGGGCGCAGAGGTTCAGTCTGGATTTGAAGATGATTTTCAGTCGTATGGAAGGTGTTTTGTGCAATTTGCAAACGCGCCGGTCTTGATCGTCGCGTTGGTAAGGTCTGAGCCTATGCTCGCGGACCTGTTTCAGAAGTATACACCTGCATATACTCGGCTGCAGGCCTTGGAGACGAACGGGGCACTCATCAGTGTGGCCATGGCTGTGCAAAATTTGCTGTTGTCTGCCACCACACAGGGCTTGGGCGCGTGTGTTCAGACCGGCCCATTGATAGCCGCGGATGGTTTCGACAAGGTGTTGTCGGTGCCCGACGGATGGAATATCTTATGTCTGGTGACCGTTGGGTATCCAGACGAGGACCCTGCTGTCGTACGCAAGAAGTCCGTCGATCAGATTTTGATTCAGCCATTCACAGGAGACACAGGTGAAGTACAGTGAAGATCAGGTTCGCGAACGGGTTGTTCAAGCATTGGCCAGATGCATGGCACGGAATGCCAGTGAAATCACTGGCGCCGCTTTGTTGATTCAGGATCTCGGGCTTGATTCGCTTGATTTCATGGATTTGATGTTTGCGCTTGAGAAAGTCTTTCAGGTCAAGATTCGAAATGACGACTTTGACCGTCTGATGAAACCGACGCAAAACGGGACGCTTCCGCCGGATTTGTCGGACGAGGAAGTACGAGTCATGGGCCGGTTCATACCGGGATTGGAGCAGAAAGCCATGGAGCAGAAAATACCCAGAAACATGGTGATGTCCATGATGACGGTCGATACGCTGGTTTACATGATTGCCGGTAAGTTGAAACAGCAGGAAGGGGGAGTACCATGCGGCGGATAACCGGCGGTCGGCTTCTGATTATCCTGCTTGTCGGCATCGGTGTCTTCGTGCCGGTGCTGCAGTCGTGTTGGGACCGCATGAATCCAATTCCTGTCGCTGGCCGTGAAGTGTGTTCTGTCGGGCAGCGTCTGGGCTGTCCAAGTAGTCGGTCCGTATCCTGCTTTGGGGCTCTGGGAGCGGTTGCTCGAAACGATCTGACGCTGTTCGAGCAAACCAGCATCTGTGTTGCATCCTTCGGCCTCAAGCCGTTGTACGAATTGATAGCCTTAGTGATTGCATGGGTGATCTGGAAGTGGCCGGAATCGCACTGGCGCATGCTGCGCTGGGCGATGCTGGTTTTTTTTGCCGGGGAGAACGCCTGTGCCGTGAATTATCTGTTTTATGGATTGGAAAACTTCACCTGGGAGTTCTGGCATTGTTACGGCATGCTGATCGCCTTCGGATTGACCTTTCTGGCGCTGCTAGATTTTTTGGATCAACAGTTGATTCATTATTCGCAGCCAGACAAAGCCTGCGCCTGGTTCAGTCTTTGCAAGAGTTGCTATAAGCACAAACCCATGGCGTGCAACATGCGGATGCTTTTTATTTATACTGTTCCGGGTTTGGTTGTTCTTTGCGCCATACCGCTGTCTGCGCCATTCCTGGATTTCACGTGCGTGGGGGGCGTGTACGGTCACGATGTAGTATTTACCCACGCCTTGCAACAGCAGCTTTTCGAAATTCGCATCTATCCGATTCTGGCGATGTTATGTTTTGCTTGGGTTTGGATTCAACTGATCAGAAGGAAAGAAGCGGCGCTGGTAGTCTCCATGCCGTTTCTGGCGGCTGGCCTCGGGCTTTTGGGCTTTAGCATGATGCGGTTTGTGCTGTTCTGGTCCTTTTCAGGCAATATTTTGTGGGCGGAAGTTTGGGAGGAGATAACTGAGTTTCTGTTTATCACGCTCATGGTGGTCTTGGTGCGTTTTCGTTGGAGCAGGGGTGCGGCAGCTTCGTGCTTGCCGTAACGCATGCGTCGCGCGAATGATCCCGTCGCCACCTGACTTCCATTCTTGGCATCCGGCGCGTTTCGGCTTATTGTTACGCGCATTTACCAACAGGAGCAGCTTATGAAACTGGCGGCCATGTTCAGCGATCATGCGGTGTTGCAGCGGGGGCGGCAGGTGCCGGTCTGGGGGTGGACCAAGGCGGGGCTGCGGGTGCGGGTGACACTGGGGGATGCCAGGGCTGAGACGTGCGCAGGCACGGATGGGCGTTTTCTGACGTGGCTGCCGCCGATGCCGGCAGGCGGGCCGTTTACGATGGAGATCCAGACGCCGGATCCGGACGAGCGTGCCGTGGTGCAGGATGTGCTCGTGGGCGAGGTCTGGATCTGCTCCGGTCAGTCCAACATGGAGTGGACGCTCTGCCTGTCGGGCCGCGATGGCTTTCGCGAGATGACCAGTGCGCATCATCCGCGCCTGCGGACCATCAAGATTCCGCGCATGGTCCTGCCGGGCCGGCAGTCGGATGTCGCGGCCGCGTGGCAGGTGTGCAGCCCGGATAGCGCGGGCGCCTTCACAGCCGTGGGGTACTATTTTGCGCGGATGCTGCAGGAGCGGTTGGACAACGTGCCGGTCGGCCTGATTGACTCGTCCTGGGGCGGCACGCGCATCGAATCCTGGATCAGCCGCGAAGCGCTGGTCGAGGATCCGCAGCTGCGTCTGGAGCTCGAGCGGTGCGACGCCACCAGCAATGCCCCGGACTACTGGGCGGAGGTGGATCCCTATGACCTGCGGGATGAAGTGCAGTGCCAGAACTATCTGCAGCGGAAGCAGGGCGGGTATCCGGCAGACCCGGGCAACCTGGGCGTGAATCAGGGTTGGGCCCGGACGGACTTTGATGATGCGGCCTGGTCGAACCTGACGCTGCCCGCGGTTTGGCAGAATGCGGGGCATGAGTACAGCGGCGTGTTCTGGTTCCGCCGGCAAGTGGACGTGCCGGCAGCCTGGGCTGGGAAGGACCTGCTGCTGGGCATCGGCGCGGTGGACAAGATCGACGTTACCTATTTTAATGGCGAGCAGGTGGGGGCCACCGGACAGCATTTCGATCAGCAGTACTGGAACGTGCCGCGCGTCTATCGTGTGCCTGGACGGCTGGTGAAGGCCGGACTGAACGTGGTGGCGGTGCGCGCCTACTCGTTCATCTATCATGGCGGGTTGATCGGTCCGAAGGAAAAAATGGAACTGCGTCCAGAGGATGTTGCAGAAGGCGCCGGGGTTTCGCTGGCGGGCGACTGGCGCTATGCGGTTGAGCATAACCTCGGCCAGGTGCAGGTGGCGGCGCTGCAAATGCTGGGCCCGGGAAATGCGCAGACCGCCGGGATTCTGTACGACAACATGATTGCGCCGGTGGTGCCCTACGGTCTTCGCGGTGCGCTCTGGTATCAGGGCGAGAGCAACACGGACCATTCGTCGCGCTACGACGGTTTGCTGCAGCGGATGATCCGCGACTGGCGGCATGCGTGGGCGTCCGGCGATTTCCCGTTTCTCACCGTGCAGCTCGCGAACTTCCAGGCGCCGAAGAGCTATCAGGCCGACAGCACCTGGGCTGTGCTGCGTGAAGGGCAGATGCGGTCGCTTGAACTTCCGGAAACCGGGATGGCGGTGACCATTGATATCGGCGACGCGACCGATATTCATCCGCAGAACAAGCGCGACGTGGGGCGGCGTTTGGCGCAGTGGGCGCTGACGCGCATGTATGGCTTGCCGGGCGTGCCTTCCGGCCCCTTGTTTGCCGGTGCAACCATCGAGCGGTGCGGCATCCGGGTGCGCTTTCATCATGTCGGCGGCGGTCTGGTGGCAAAAGGTGGCCCGCTGCGGACCTTTGTCATGGTCGGTGAAAATGGCCGGTGCTTTCCGGCAAAGGCGGTCATCGAGGGTGACGCCGTGTGGGTGACGTGCCCTGAGGTGACGGCGCCCCTGGCTGTGCGCTATGCCTGGGCGGATAACCCGGAGGGCGCCAATCTCTATAACGCCGAGGATCTCCCGGCCACACCGTTCCGCTCGGATGCGTGCTAGCAGCCTGTCGGACTTAGCCTTCTGGTGGTACAAACCTTCTGCCGACAGGCTGCTAGTTCCTGGAAACCCGCCGCCATGAGCAGTCCGACAGGTTCCTAGCCGCCTGTCGGACTTAGCAGCCTGGTCCGCAAGGTAACAGGATCACCAAACGGCGGTTGGCAAGCGGTTCCAACGCAGACGTAGGCAAGTGCACCGCCTTCCGGACGGGGCATCGCGCGTGCGGTGTCCTCAACCGGACCGTGGACACCCATCACGATTTTGAACGGCTGATAGGCGGCGTGCGCCGCTTCCAGCAACGCGCGCGCGGGGTGCGACTTCACGTCTCCTGTAATGACCACTCGCCGGGGGGACTCCAGCCAGAAGGCCGCCGCCATCAGCATGGCGGGCATGGCGAGCGGCGCGTCGACCAGACGCCCGCTGTGGAACCGCAGAGCGGCTTCCGCGGTCTTTCCAAAATCCTCCCGTCCGGTGATGGCTGCTAGTTTGAGAAGTGCCAGCGTCGCCATCGAACCCCCGGCCGGCTCTGCACCGTCGTGGTCGTCTTTGGCCCGGAAAAGCAGATCGTCTGCATCCGCCGCGCCCTGCCAGAATCCGCCGTGTTCCCGGTCCTGGAAACGGGCCAGCAGGGTTTCGGCTACCGCCACACAGAACTCGAGATCCGCGCTGTCGAGGGTGGTCTCGTAGAGGTCAACCCAGCCGGCCAGAGCACAGGCGTAGGCGGACAGCAGTTGAACATCATCGCGGTCGCCATCCCGCCATCGGCTGTGCAGCATCCGCGGTTCCGCATCCCAGAGCGCAGACCGGATGAAGTCCGCGTTGCGGCGCGCGGCCTGACGGTAGGTGTCGTCTGAAAGCACGGCGCCAGCTTCGGCGAAAGCACCCAGCATCAAGCCGTTCCACGCGGCCAAAATCTTCTCATCCCGCTGGGGCCGGACGCGACCGCTCCGGGCGCCGCACAACTTGGCTGTAACCGACGTCAGGCGTTCGGCGTCTCCGTCCCCCAGGCGCGGGTCCGCCACGCACAGTACATTCTGGCCGGGCAGCGGACTTGGGCAGCTGTGGTCCAGGAAGTTGCCGCGCTCCGTCACCCCGAACCTGCGGATCGCGAAGTCGAGTTCATCGGCGGTGAGCCGTTCGGCCAGTTCCGCTTTTGTCCAGCAATAGAACTTGCCCTCGTGCCCCTCGCTGTCGGCGTCCTCCGCCGAGAAGAAGCCGCCTTCCGGGTGGGTCATATCCCGCAGCACGTAGTCGAGGATACCACGGACCACCGCAGCATGGCGTGGCTCGCCGCTGACACGGTACGCGTCGAGATAGAGCCGCGCCAACTGCGCGTTGTCGTAAAGCATCTTCTCAAAGTGGGGAATCTGCCAGGCGGCGTCCGTTGCGTAACGGGCGAACCCGCCTCCGAGCTGGTCGTATATTCCGCCCGCTGCCATGCAGTCGCAGGTGCGCAGGACTCTGGCAACAGCCTCCGCGTCGCGTTGCCGGACGCCACAGGCGAGGAGGAATCGTGATTGGGCAGGCTGGGGAAACTTCGGCGCGCCGCCGAAACCGCCATGGATCGGATCGAAGGACAATTTGAGCTGAGTCGCGGCGCGGCGCAGCAGGGCGGTATCCGGCGCGGAGCCCGGGGTGGCGGCGCGGCTAGCCGCAGCCAGTTGCTGACAGATATCATCGGCTGCGCGCAGGATCTCTGCTCGGCGTTCACGCCAGGCACGTTGGATCTCGAGCAGAACATCCATAAAGGACGGCATGCCGAAGCGGCGGTCCGGCGGAAAGTAGGTGCCGCCGAAGAACGGCTGCCGGTCGGGGGTCAGGAAGAGGTTCAGTGGCCAGCCGCCCTGGCCCGTGCGGGCCTGTACGTATTCCATGTAGAGGTGGTCCACGTCGGGTCGCTCCTCGCGGTCCACCTTGATGCTCACCATGTGGGCATTGAGGAACCGGGCCGTCTCCTCGTTCTCGAAGGATTCGCGCTCCATCACGTGGCACCAGTGACAGGTCGAGTAGCCGATGCTCAGAAAGATCGGCTTCTGCTCCCGCTGCGCCAGGGCGAACGCCTCCGGCCCCCAAGGATACCAGTCTACGGGGTTATGCTGATGCTGCAGCAGATAAGGCGACTTCTGGCTGGCCAATCGGTTCATGTCGGCTCACGAATTCGAGGGGTTGATCCTCCGGGGTGGGCGGCGGTAAGCCCCGCTACACCCGCGCCGACTACGGCGACTTTGGATGGGGACTGAAACATGCCGCGAGTCTATCAGCACCGGCAACGGATGCAATACGGGAATAACGAAAGCTTGTCTGCCCGGGCGCATCTGCGATTCATT
>SESH01108526.1_pt1 | contig 14760 bp, 6 predicted proteins | sample 3171561 | NCBI WGS metagenome assembly SESH01 (sample SAMN10866947, study PRJNA518727) | freshwater metagenome | biome: subpolar coniferous forest; feature: holomictic lake; material: water; isolation source: holomictic Lake 442 2011 16.5 m and 2014 13 m | place: Canada: near Kenora, Ontario
ATTCTTCCCTCCCCCTACTCCACCTGCACGCGGTAGAACCGCTGCCCTGCGCTGCCGACGTTGTCCGTGTGGACGTTGAGCGGCGGGGTGGCGGGGCGGTGCGTGACCAGGTTGGTAAAGCCCACCACCAGATTCGTCGCCGCCTGCACAGTGTAGAGGCGACCCGAGACGCTCTGCCACCGCACCACATACTCTCCAAGCGCGGCGGGATTGTTCGTCAGGGCGTAGAGCACCAGACACGACGACGCGTTCGTCGGGCTTGTGCCGGCCCAAAACTCCTGCTCGTTGTTCAAGCCGTCGTGATCCGGGTCTGCGGTCGCGCCGCTGATCGCCGGGTTGGTCAAGCAGGTCTGGTCGAAGCTCTGGTGCCGCCACTGCTCGTAGACCGTCCAGGTGCTGCCTGTGGCATAGCAGTAGGACGAGAGCCCCGCCGCATTGCTGGCCGCCACGCGATAGTAGTAGAGCGTGTTGGTCGTCAGTCCGGTGCTGGTGGTGTTCGTGGCGTTCACGGCGGTCAGCGTCACAAAGGTCCAGTTGGTGCTATCCAACGAGCGGTCCACCACATAGCCGGTCTCGTTGGTCGCCTGGTCGCTCCACGCCAGATTGATCTGGTTGGTGGCCGCGGTTGTGGCTACGAACCCCGTGGGCGCGTCAGGCACGGCGTAAGTCGGCAGCTCCGTCACGGTGATCGTGACTGTGGCCGGGGTGCTGTCCAGCGCACCGTCGTTGACCTTGAAGGTGAAGCTGTCGCTGCCGCTATAGTTGGTGGCCGGCATGTAGATCACACCCGGCGCTGTGCCGGAAAGCGTGCCGTGCGCCGGGCTGATCAGCACCGTGTAACTCAGGCCAACCCCTTCCGGATCGCTGCCCGTCAATGTGATGCCTCTGGCCGTATTTGCGAGCGTAGTCACGCCTTGTGGGTTGGCCACAGGCGGCTGATTGGTAACCAAGCCGGACGTCACCGCAAAGCCGCCGTACCACGTCGCTGCAATGGACGTGCTGCCCGAAACGGGCCTGCCGTCGGCAAATTTAGTCTGCACGGGCCTTGCTTGATCCTCGGTTGTGCCATCGCCAAGTTGCCCATCGTTGTTCCGCCCCCAAGCCCAGACCGTGCCGTCGGATTTCCGCGCCATGCTGTGATATGCGCCACCACTGATCTCGACCACGTTGGAAATCAGTGCCAGCACGGGGCGAGCCTTGACGCTGTTCACTCCTGTTCCGGATGTCCCATCGCCGCATTGGCCATGCACATTTTTCCCCCACGCCCAGACACGCCCGTCATTCTGGAGTGCCAGCGAATGGGTTAAGCCCGCGGAAATAGCCGTAATGTTGGCCAGCCCCGCCACCTGGACTGGATACGCGCTGTCCCCTAAGCCGGTTCCGAGCGCTCTATCGTCATTAAGACCCCATGTCCAGACCGTACCATCGGACTTGAGCGCCATCGAGTGAAGGTATCCCGCGGCCACGGCTACCACGTTCGATAGCGGCTTGCCGCCCGGCATGATGGTCTGAACCGGATTCACACGGCACCAAGGGGATGGCATGGTATAGGCTGGCGTTCCATCGCCAAGTGCGCCAGTCCAGTTATAGCCCCAAGCCACGACCGTGCTATCGCGTTTGACCGCCAGGGTATGGAAGAATCCCGCAGCCACCGCGGTAACATTGCTCAAGGGCGTGTTGTCCACCAGTCTCGCCTGTACTGGAATGGTGCGATTCGATCGTGTTCCGTCCCCGAGTTGACCATACTGGCTGTTTCCACACCCCCAGACCGTGCCATCGGCTTTTGCCACAACGCTGTTGACTGAAAACGCGATGTTGACCCCCACCGCGCCGACGAGACCGGTTATCTGCTCGGGAGTAGCGTGCGGAAGCAGCGTCCCGTCGCCCAATTGACCGCAATCGTTGGCGCCAAAGCCATAGACTGTGCCGTCAGACTTGAGAGCCACCGAGTGCCGCGGACCTCCAGAAACTGAACGGATGCCGGTCAGGCCCGGAAGCTGCACCGCACCAAGAAGATTCGTAGTCCCATTGAGGGGCCCTCCTCTCTCATTGTGTCCCCACGCGAAGGGAATGCCCCACGCGGGAGCGTTCGACCAGACGGTGATTGTCAACGCGGCCTGCGCCGAGAGTCCGTCCGGATCAGAAACCGTGACGGCAGCCTGATACGTGCCGGCTGCGAGGTAAGTGTGGTTCGTCGTGCCCGCCGCCTGGCTTACGCTGGTTGAACCATCGCCAAAATTCCATTCGTAGCGCAGCGCATCGCCATCCGCATCCGCAGCGGCAACCGTGAATGCTACAGGAAGAGGCGCTGTGCCGATCATCATGGGGCTCGCGGTCAGGGTAACGGTCGGTGCCACGTTGACATTCTGAATGGTCACGTTCACCACGATCGCACCCACGCCACCCTTGCCATCCGCGACTTCAACCGTGAAGGAGTCAGTGCCCGAATAATGGAGTGCCGGCATATAGAAGACCGGAAGGTTCGTGCCGGTCCCATTGGCCGCAACCGTGCCGTGAGCGGCGACGCTTGCAACGCGCCACACAAGCGGATCGTGGTCCGCGTCCATGGCGCGAAGCGTAAGGCTGAAAGGCGTCGGCTGACCGTCTTCGCTCATAATCACGTTCACATTTGTGCCTTCCGCAATGACCGGCGCATGATTGGCCGGATTCGCCAGCACCGTGAATTTTACCGGCACCAGCACCTCCGGTTCGTCCGGATCGTTCGAGACGATGCGATAGGTGCTGTTCTGCACGCCGGGCCCGGTCGCCGTGGTATCCAGAGTCAGTGTTAGCGTTTGATTCCCCAAGCCCGGCACCGTGCCAGTTTGTGGGGCTTCCTTCATCCATGGATCATCGCCCATGTCCACCAGCCAGGATTCTGAGCCGCCACATACCCACATTGTCCGACTTCCCACCATCGCCAGATCATAGAGGAGTGCCGTGTCTTGGCCGCCATTCTTGAGACCGAGCGTGCACGGGAACCGTGTGATCACCTGACCGGTCGCGGCGTCGAGTTTGTAGATGCTGTAGTACACATCGTCGCCTTCCCAACCCGGCAACCAGATCGCGCCATTGGCGTACTCCAAACCGCTGTAGGCATAGGAACTAACAGTCGACCTCGGGAGAACCCAGGACGACAGCTCCGCGCCAGTCACCGCATCCAACTTGCAAATGACGATCGTTGTTTCGTCGCGCCAGCCCCGGATCCAGATCGCGCCATCGCCGGCCGCCACGCCTGTGATGACATGCCACGCGCCATCGACGGGCCCCCATGTGAACGTCTTGCCGATGCGACCGGTGGTCGGATCCACCACATGCAACCAGGCGGTGTATACAGAACCGCTGCTGCCATTGTTCTTCGCAATCAACTCCGCCATCAACAGATTCGCGCCATCCCAGGTCAACCCATGCCCTACTCTCGCCGCATCCACGGTGGGAAGCGTAACCCTCAACTCACCCAGCTTCGCGCCGGTTGCCGCATCGTACTTATCGAGGATGCCTGGGTATGTCCCTTCCCGCAAGAACCATAGCGCACTGCCGTCGAACGCCAGATGGCCGTAAGCCGGTTTTGACAGTTTCCTTAAGACTTTGCCGCCGGGGTTGATACTCCATGAAAGATCGGACGCGCCAAGATTCTGGAGCGTCAGCGACTGCGTAACCGTCTGGCCCATGACCGCAGTTACGTCGAACGAAAGGGGGGCCACATCAATGTCCGAGTAGCCCATCGCGAAGTCCACGATGGCATTCGGAGGAACCGTGACGGTCTTCACGGTGTCGAAGTAGTTTGTCGCTTTCGCGGTCACAGTCAGGGTTGCGCTCCGACCGTAGACGCGCGAGAACGAGTATTGTCCATCGCTGTCGGTGAGCATTAACCCTGTGAGATTAGTCCCATATTCCACCGTCGCGCCTGCCATCACGGCGCCGGTCAAAACATCCGTCACCCGCCCCGACACGATCGCAGTGGTGAACGCGAAGTTGACGTTGGTCCTGACGGGAGGCACCGCAACCGTCAGCGGCAGAGATTCCAACCAGCCATCCTTTCTAGCAATCAGCGTGTAGGACCCGTCAATGGCGCCGAACATGTACCGGCCGGCCGCGTCCGTCACACGGGTGCCGCTCACCGGTCCGGCAAACGCAATCGTGACACCGGCTGCAGGTCCGCCGTCCAGCGTAGCTTGACCGGAGATCTGGCTGGAGTTGTTCACCATCAACTTGAAACGGCCGGTCCAGACACCGCCGGTCGCGGCAACAATCCCCACGTTGAACGTCAGCTCATGCGGCGTGGGGCAGACTGGCGAAATCGCGATGGCAAAAGGATCCAGGGCAGCTTTGGTCTGCGTGCCGGCAAAATCGCCAAAAGCCGCCGTGTGGTCGACGACTGTCACATACGCATCGGTGCAGGAAAGAGTCGCACCGACGCCGGCCACCGGAGCCAGCGCGTCATTGAACAGAGAGGCTGTCAAGGCCACGGTTTCGCCGGGATTGATGATTCCGTCGGCGTTTCCCGCAGCGTCATCCACGCTCACGCCTTGCACAAGCAAGGACGGCTGGAGCGGAAACACGGCCCGGCCGATATTGAGACGTCCCCCCGTGACGCACATGCCGGCCATCGCGCCGATCGGATCGGTACGTTCCAACAGCCTGGCCTTGAGCTGCGCGGCATTCCAGTCGGGCACCTGCGAGGCGAGCAGCGCACAGGCGCCTGCCACATGCGGCGTGGCCATCGAAGTGCCCTGAAGAAACTGATAACTGTTATCCGGCTTGCAGCTCAAAATACCCACGCCCGGCGCACCCAGGTCTACCGTCGTGGCACCATAGCACGAAAAGGACGCCAATTCGTCCATGCTATCGGTGGCCGCCACGGCGATGATGTTGTCACAGTCGTAGCTGGAGGGATAAGCTACCTTCGTGCCATCGTTGTCCGAACGGCTGTTTCCCGCCGCGGCCACGAACAGAATGCCGTGCGCACCAGCGTCCAGGATCGCCTGCCGCATCAAATCCGTGGGATCGCTTTTATACTCGGGCCCAGCACCGCCGCCCCAAGAGTTAGAGGTCAGCTTTGCGCCAATTTTCGTGGCGTAGTAGGTGGCCTCCATGCCGTCGGATAAGCTTCCCTCGCCGGCGGCGTTGAGGAACTTCAGTCCGACCAGGGAGACGTTCCAACTGACTCCTGCCACGCCGATGCCGTTGTTCCCCACGCCGCCAATGGTGCCAGCGCAGTGCGTGCCGTGAAAGTGATCGTCCATGGAATCGTTGTCGTCGTTGTAGAAATCCCAGCCGTGCCAATCGTCAACAAACCCGTTGCCGTCGTCATCGAGGCCATTGGTGCGTTTGTCGGCACCGTTAGCATCCGTACCGGTCTCGCCACTGTTGGTCCACATATTGGCGGCCAGGTCCGGATGATTATAGTCGACGCCCGTATCAATGATCCCCACCAGGATGTTCCGGCTGCCGGTCGTTTGATCCCAAGCCTTGGTGGCCGCGATATCAGCGCGGGTCAGCACCATCGTCAACTGACAAGGAATATTCCCCAGAGACGCCAACCACATGCCATCTGCGTCCGACATACTTGCGGTCGGCAACCAGTCACCGGCAGCGCCCATGGTGCCGGAAAAGGCGCCGGCCACGTTATTGTAGACGATCACAGCACGGGCGCCGGCGGCCTTGGCATTGGTCGCCTTTTCCGCAAAGGTAATGTCGCCACGCCGTATCAAAGCGATATTTCCGCTGACGCCTGCAGGAAACTCACCGACTTTCCCCAGCCCGCACGGGTACAAGCAACCGGCAATACCCTCTGACGGCGTGACACCCGAATACTGTATGGCAAACGCCACCAGAACCTTGCCGCCCGCCTCCAATTTTCCCCCACTGACCACGGCGGTCGCGTTCCGCATGCCCCAGAGCTCGCCAAAGCGGGGATCATTGGGAGCCGTTTCGGTGGCATAGGCAATACGGTCGGGAGTAACAATTTCAACCGGTGCGCCGGTCTGCTTCAAGGAGGTCACGGCCTGCGGTACGGTATCCACCTTGGCCTCAGCCATCTTTACCAGATACGTGCCTGGACCCGGCACGCGCAACTTCCGCAGGATCTTCCCGCCCTTGGCCTGCGCATACGCCGCCAACTGTGCCTCGGTCGTCCCTTCTTTCACCTGCACCGTCACGTGATTGGCAACCATGGCGGATTGGGAGAGGAGCGTGTCGGATTGAGGTGTCAGGTGTCGGGTGTCAGGTTTCAGGGGGGAGGAAGAAGGTGTCATGTGTTGGGGTTCAGGAAATTCTGCCCCCTGCCCCCTTCGTCCTGCCTCCTGCCCCCTGCCTCCTGCCTCCTGATCCCTGACACCTGAAACCTGAAACCTCTCTTCTACCCTCACCAGCGGATACTTCATGCTGGTCTTCACGATCCGTACGCGCTCGTACTGGCCAGCGGCGTTCACCGGGCTGGTTCGCTCGTCCAGAACTTCGCAATTTGCGTAGCGGTCCTGGACTTTACCAAGGTCAGCTTGGGACTCGTCGCGCGGCGGCGGGCCGGCGCGCGTGGGCGTGGCGAGGGTTGGGAGAGCGGCGGGCGCGGGGCGAGCGGCGGCGGGTGTCCTTCTTGCCTGATCAGTCGGATCCGTCGGATCCGTCCGATCCGACGTATCGGGCGCAAGAGACTGGTGCGCGGCGGTCTCAACCGCCGCCAACCGCGATTGGGCCTTGGCCGCCGCAACCGCAGCCGACGGCTTCGCCGACAAACCCGGCGTTTGTTCCTCCAGTCCGACTCCCCCGCTGCAGAGCAGCCATACCGCCCCGACCGCCGTGATCAAACCGAGAACCACCAACCCGACTCGTACTGTTCCCCTGCGTTTCATGCTGCGCCTCCTGTTTCAGTATTTCGAGACTATCTCCGTGGCATGTTCGAAACCTTGTCTAGAACCCTTCCCATTCTCTTTCCACGGCCTACGGCGGGCGCAGGCCCTACGCTGCCGCCTTGTTCCGTAACCCGCATCGCCATCCAGTTACCACCCCCGCACCATCTATCCCTCCCCCAATCTTCAATCTTCCATCTTCACTCTTCAATCTCTTCACTCCAGTTTCACCCTGTAGAACCGGCACCCGACAACCGACACGTTGTCCGTGTGCACATTCACCACAGGCGTGGCCAGGATGTTGGTCCGCAGATCGCTGAAACCGATCAGCAGATTGGTCGTAGACTGCACGGCGTAATGCTTACCCGCCACGCTCTGCCACCGCACCACATACTTTCCGGGCAAGGCGGGGTTGTTGGTCAGCGAGTAGAGCATCAGGCACGACGCCGCGCTGTTTGGATCAGTGCCAGCCGTGTACTCCTTCCAGTTGCTCATGCCGTCGTGATCAGGATCATCGTCTGCGCGCGACAAATCCGCCGTCTGCCCGGTGGCATGACCGAAATGCAGCACCATCCACGCATCCGGCATCCCGTCGCCGTCGCTGTCCGCGTTCGGATCGGTGCCACCACCGATAGTAATCGTCAGCGAACCCGCTCCGCCCGGAACGATCTGGCTGTCGTTCAGCCGCACCAGCAGATTGCCGAAGGGCGCGTTGGTGACATCGTACCCCCGGGTGCTCACGACCGTGGTCCCGGACGCTAGCGCCCGGAACCGGAACACGCCCAGCGTCAGACTGGGGGAGAACGCAGCATTCGTGCTGAATATCCCCGCATGCACCTCGCCCGCCGCGTTGATCGCAGCTAGACAGCGGCTGTCCTCCGTGAAGTCAGACGCCGTGCCCGCAGCCTGATTCGTCAACTCCAGTTTCGCCTTGTCAAAGGTCAAGAACTGGTTGGCGCTGACAAACGACTCGCCAGCCGCCACGTTGGCGTGGACCGTCACGGCAATCGTGCCGCCCACGCCCGGCGCGGCATTGTCCACGCTCAGGCTGATCTCCGCTGCGTTGAGGAGATTGCCCGCCAACAACAGGCCAACCGCAACCGCAATACTATGTCTGGTCATGGTTGCACCTCCTTACTTCGTCGAGGAACCGAAGTTCTTGATGACGATCTGCGAGTCCAGCGCGTTAACGACCCCGTCGTGGTTGATGTCCGCCCGGATGTCGAAGTTCAGATTTGCGGTGACTGTAACGCTGCTGCTGACGCTGCCGCCATGACCGTCCGAAACGGTTACCTGCAGGCTATACACCCCGGGCCCGCTGAACGTCACGCCGCTGCTGGCCGCGGCGGGCGCGGCAAAGAACGCCGAACCAGTCCCCGCCACCTGACTCCAGGCATAAGACAACGTGTTGGTGTCCGGGTCCGAAGCCGCCACACTCACTGTGGTTCCGGCCGGAAGCGTCACGGGATTCGGCGTGGCCGAGGCCGCTGCTGTAATCGTCGGTGGATGATTATCCGGCGCGACGACCGTCAGTTGAACAACGGCAAGATTACCTTGCACCGGACCGCTGCTGGCCTTGTACGTAAATGAATCGTGCCCGCTGAAATTATAGGTTGGCACGTAGACAAAGGATCCATCGGCATTAAAGATGAGAACCCCATGGGCCGGATCGCCGATCTGATTGGCCTTCAACGCCACACCGGTATCGTTGGCCAGCAAGCCCGGAGCGGCCACGCTCAACATCGTGTTGGCCGGCGTGCTGTAGGCGTCGTCGGCGGTCACCGGGGCCGTGGCGCCGCTGGCTCCTACTGCCAGCGTGTGGCGAGCACCCGCCGCGATGGCAGTGATGCCGCCGAACACAGGCATCGGCGTGAGACGGCTCGTGGTCGTGCCGTCGCCGAGCTGACCATTTCCATTCAAGCCCCAGGTCCAAACCCGTCCATCGCTGGTACGCGCCACCGAATGGCTTCCGCCAGCCGCAATCGCGGTCACGTTGCTCAATCCGGACACCCGGACCGGCGTGGTGCGATTGTTCACTGTTCCGTCACCCAATTCGCCATCACTGTTGTTACCCCAGGCCCAGACCGTGCCGTCGTTCTTGAGCGCCAACGTGTGCGATACGCCCCAAAGCCTATCTATATTAAGCGCCGTCGAGCCGGCGGCGATAGCCGTCACGTTGCTGAGCCCCAGCGTCTGCACCGGTGACAACCGCTCGATGGTGGACCCGTCCCCGAGTTCACCGCACTCGTTTCCGCCCCACGCCCAGACACTGCCATCGGCCTTGAGCACCACGGCATGATGCATTCCTGCGGCAATGGCCTTAACATTGGACAGCGCCGGAACGTAGCCCGGCGAGCCATATTTCCCGCCGTTGCCAAACTGGCCATGTTCGCTATTGCCCCAGGTCCATACCCGTCCATCGCGATTGAGCGCCATCCCATGCACTCGTCCTGCGGCCACGGCACTAATATTGGCCGGCCCCGGCACCAGCGTGGGGATCGTTTGGTAGCCCACAGTCGCACCCGGCTCATAATTTCGATAGGTAAAGGCACCCCAGCCCCAGACGGTGCCGTCAGTCTTCACCACCACCGAGTAACTGTCGAACGCTGCCGTATTGGTGACATTGGCGAGACTCAAAACCTGCGCCGGATTGATGTGATCGGTCTTCGTACTGTCACCCAGTTGCCCGATCCCGTTGAAACCCCAGGTCCAGACCGTACCATCGCTGCCACGCGCCATCGAGTGGTCCGAACCACAGGCCACGGTCGTGGCGCCACCATAGCCACTGCGCACCGGTGCGCGCCGTTCGATCGTTGTGCCGTCCCCCAGTTGACCGCGTGCGTTATCGCCCCACGCCCACACGGCGATATCGGCTAACGCGTCTTTGTCCACCTCGACGGCCTCCACCGTGCAAAAAGCCGGAAAGCCCGCAGCCGCCAGGGAAATAGTGGCCCTGCCGGCGATCGCATCCGCATCCACAGCCGCGGCCAGCGTGACTTTCTGCCAAACGTCCCAGTTCGCCGGGGTGAAGGTCAGGCTCGCGCCGGACTGCACCGTGATGTTCGTGTCGCCTGACGTTCGCACGGCCGTAACGGTGACGACCAGCGCCGGCGCTGCACCCAGTCGGACAGGCACGGTCGCCGTACCACCCTCCGGCACAGAAACGGTTGCAGCGCCCGCCTCGATTGCCACTAAATCGCGACGAAGCACAACGCCGGCCCCAACAGCCAGAACATCACTAAGGCCGACAGCCGGCACGGCATACTGACCCGTCGATGTGCCGTAAACCCAACCGATTTCTTGCGCATAGTTACCTCGCCAAGGACCCCACACCCAGACCGTGCCATCGGCCTTGAGCGCCCCCACAGGTGGGGTGCTTAACATCATTCCCTCTACCCAACACGCTGCCAGCGAGATGACATTGCTGAGCGCGGCACCGCCTGCCTGAACCACCGGAACAGGGGTGAGATGCGCCACAAGATCGCCTGTGCCCATGAAACCGAGAGCATTGACCGCTCCCCAAGTCAGAACTTTGCCATCCGCCTTGCGTGCATACATGCCCAGACAAATTTCGCGTACGCCGATGCCGGACAGATTTGGCACCTGCACGGGATTCAGACGGATTGCCGTCGCTGGCGATCCGTCGCCAAACGGACCTTTTCCCCAGGCCCAGACCGTGTCGTCGGACTTGATTGCATAGGAGTGTCCTGTGAAGGAGTCATCCGAAAAGGCAAAAACCGCGACAACGTTGGAGAGCGGTGTGCCATTCTGCAATTTAACCTGTACGGCAAGCGACCGGTTGGTTGTTGTCCCGTCGCCGAGCTGGCCGTCTGCGTTGTCTCCCTTAGCCCAGACCGTGCCATCGGCCTTGACCGCCAGAATGTGATTCCGATATCCTCGTCCTAAGGCAACGGAAACCACATTGCTGAGCGCAATGACCTGGCCGGCGCTATCCAGCGTTTGCAGTACCGCAGGGGCTGTGGATAGACCCGACCAAACATCGCCGAACCAGACTGTTCCGTCGGCTTTGATCGCGGTGCCGCCGTCAAGGGTGGTTATGCCTGAGAGCCCCGGCACTGGCTGATAGGCAGCAATGGCAGGCGAGTATTTATACACCCGACCGTCGTTCTTGAGCACGAGACCGCCGTTGACAGCAGCCACGCCCGTCATTGCCGGCATGGGTGTGATGGAAAGCTCATAGCCAGTGCCAACCAACTCCCACCGACAGAGCTCCGCCTGCACCGTAACGGGCCGTAGCGCTGTCGCCAGCGTAAACAAGCCCACCATTGCCAACCCGAGTCGTCTTGCAACCGTGCGTTTCATATCCAATCTCCTTTTCGAGTGTCGCGTGTCGCCGACTCAGGACTCTGCCTGAACCCATGAACCCCTGAAACCTGAAACCTTTCTTTCCGCTTCCTTTCCCGCATTTCCTGCGCTACGCTTGTCATTTGAAAACAAAAAGCCCGAGACGCAGGGCGAGCGCACACAATGCATTCGCTTTCTGCCGATTGGGTCCCGGAACCAGCCGTCTTCCGCTCAAAGTCGGCGGCTGGTTCCTTCTTTTTTCTGTGCTATCGGTTCAAGTTCGATCCTTCCGTTATCCAGTTTCACTCTCCACTCGCCACTCTCTCCCGCGACACCCGCCACGCGCCACGCGCCACGCCACTCACTCCTCCCGAATTGCCACGCTATGTGCGTTTCCCGCCGCGACGGCAATGATCTTTTGAACACCGGACCCATCCGGCCACACAACCTGCACCAAACTGGACTGTTCGGCTCCGGCGCCTCTCTCCATTTTGTAGCCGCACCCCCAGACCGTTCCATCTTTCTTGAGCACCAGCGTGCGCCTCAGGCTCGTGGCGATCGCCAACGCATCAGAAACGGCCGCGCCGTCCGGCGCCGTCATCGGCGCAGCGGTTACCGTGCTCCTCGTGATCCCAGAGTAGGTTGCGCCGTAACTTCCCCAACCCCAGACCGTTCCATCGGTCTTGAGCGCCACCGTTTGGGAGAGCCCCGCTGCGAGAGCCGTAACATTGGAGAGATACGTTCCGTCGAACGCTTTTACCTGTACGGGGATGGAAGAAACACAATAGGCATGGCCATCACCGAGCTGGCCCCCGTTGTTATCGCCCCAGGCCCAGACCGTGCGATCCGCTCGCAGTGCCAGGGTGTGCCGGCCACCGGCCGCAATGGCGAGACAGTCGGTAAGCGCCGTCCCGTCCGGACGTTTCACCGGCACGGGGTTGCAATAATACTTGTTCGATCCGCCACTGATCTGGCGCTGGTCGTTCAGGCCCCAGGTCCAGACACTCCCATTGCCTTTCAGCGCCACTGCGTGACCCAGGCCTGCGGCCAGAGCCCGGACGCCGGAGAATGACGAACCGTCCGGCAGTCTAACCTGCATGGGGCGCAGACTGTCATTGATTGTACCGTTACCGAGTTGCCCGGCATGGTTGGCACCCCAGGCCCAGACCGTGCCATCGGCGTTAAGCGCCATCGCGAAAGTTCCACCGACTGTAATCGCAGTTATGTCGTTTAGACCTGCCACGAGAATGGGCACCTGACTGGCATTCGTCGTCCCATTGCCGAGTTGGCCCCAACGGTTGTCACCCCACGCCCAAACGCTGCCATCGTCCTTCAACGCCACCGTATGAGAATTTCCCGCAGCGACGGCCACCACGCCATCCAGTCCCGGTACTGGCACGGGATTCGGACAATCGTTCGTCGTCCCGTTCCCCAGTTGGCCATATTGGTTCTGTCCCCACACATACACGACATCCCGAACCATCTCCATCCCTGTGGCCGTTGCGATAGCCGCCTTCCCGGTACCGACCAACAAGCTCTTCTCGCCCTGGATCAACTCCACCTTCCCTTCCATCACCGCCAGCCTGGACACAGCTTCCGTCACCCCCAGGCTAAACCGCGTCCCGACTACCCGGCTCACCGCCTGGCGTGTCTGGATCTCCAACGCTTTCCTCTGCGCCGCCGCTTCGCAGACCATCCTCCCGCCATCCAGCGCCAGCCGTTTCGCATCCTTGTTCTCGCCCTCGCCCAGCGTCACCCGCAGGCGCGTGCTGCCGTGCAGATCGATCTGTGTGCCATCAGGATACGCAAGTTTGGCATAGCCATCCGCGCCAACCTCGACCCCATCGCCGGGCCGGAGCACATCGCCAACCCGGAGTGGCTTGTGGCTGGTGGCCTTTGACTCGGTGACTGGGTGCCTTGGTGACTCGGTAGCGACAGCCTGACTCCTGACTCCTGACCCCTGACTCCTGACCCCTGACCCCCTCACCTCCGCCACCCGCAACTCCTGCGACGCATCCGGCCTCTGGCTCAGCCACCACACCCCACCTGCCACAACGGCCAGCGACGCCGCCAGCGCCAACAGACCGGTGTGCGCGAACCATCGCCGCCGGTTCGAATCGGTCCGGTTCGCCATCCATGCTTTTCCCTGTCCGGCAATGGCTTCCATGCCGATTTCCCGCATCAGCGTGTGCATGCGGATTTCTTCTCGGAAGCGGCTTTGCAGTTCAGGGCTGTTCTTGAGCAGGTCGCATAGCCGGGCAACGGTGTCCGGTCCGGCATCGCCGTCGAGGAACTCCGCCAGAAGAGTATCGAAAGAGTTATCCATGCACGACAACTCCTTCCTGTTGTGCCGTACGCTTGATGCAATCTTTCAGGAATACGCGCAGGCGCCGCAATGTCGTGCGCACCGATCCTTCCAAGCGACCTGCCTGTTGCGCCAGGCGCGGCCCCTTCAGATTCTCGCCATAGCGCAAGACCAAGAGCCGCCGATTGCCTGAACTGACCTCCTCGAAACAACGCCGGAGAAGCGCCCGTTCTTCCGCCCACACATCGTCGGCGGCTTCGTCGGCACACATGACATCCGCCAGGAACTCCAGGCGTTCCTGCTCCATAGGTTCCGGTTCACGTTTCTGCTGTCGGAAAGATTGCAGCGCCATATTCCTGGCAATCGCCCTGGCCCACGGAAGGAATTCGCGCTGCTCGTCGTACCGATCGGCGGACTTGACGATCGCCAGCATGGTGTCCTGGAAGATATCCTCGGCCTTGCCGAAATCCCGGACCATGGCCACAATCACCGCCATAATGGAGTTCCGGTTGCGGGTAAGCTCAAAAAAGAGTCGTTCTTGCCGGTCCATACTCCAAGCTCCTATCTTATATTCACACTCGGCATGCGATCGTGCACAACAAATCCCGAAAAAAATAAAAAAGCATCCCATGACATCGGCGATGATGTGGCGGAACTTGCGCGGTGTCAACGCCATACAAAGATGACGCGGCAGTTCCAGTTATGGTGCCGGAACGTCTTACGGCGCCACTACAAAAACCAGGAGCCTGCCGGAAGGAGGCGCCAGACCGTTCCGAGGCCTAGCCCGACAGTCTCCTATAAGCCGTTCGTAGTGCGCCCCTAATGGCATGTTCGTCATTGTTCAGCCTTTCCGTGGCCGTAGGTAGGTCTGACGCCCGAAATGCCAAGATAGTCGCAAGGCTCGTAACTGCGCCATCGTCGTCCGTACGCGTCAACCGACTGACTCTTTCCCGTTCCGGCTGACGACTACGGCGACGATTACGGTGGACGGCGAGGCCGAAGAGACGAAGAAGAAAGATTAGGAGGAAAGATTATGTAAGGCTGGCGCACCATACTTTGTCTTTCTTCTTCATCTTTCTACCTCGTCTTTCGCACTCTTCCATTCTTCCAGCCTTCCATTCTTCCACTCTTTCTCACTCCACCTGCACGCGGTAGCCAGCCGAAAAGAATCCGGCGCGGAGCGCGAGTCTCACGAACCGCTTGACTCCGTGCCGGTTCGACGATCTGACTCTGCAGCCACTCGCTTAATTCCGCGGTTTGGTTGTCAAAATGTTCAGCCAGTGCGCTATCCAAACGGCACGC
>SESH01043612.1_pt1 | contig 14724 bp, 10 predicted proteins | sample 3171561 | NCBI WGS metagenome assembly SESH01 (sample SAMN10866947, study PRJNA518727) | freshwater metagenome | biome: subpolar coniferous forest; feature: holomictic lake; material: water; isolation source: holomictic Lake 442 2011 16.5 m and 2014 13 m | place: Canada: near Kenora, Ontario
ATCGCTTACGATCCGGCCTCCGGCTGGATTTCTTTTGTCCCCACCGTCACCGAGACCGAGCAAATCTGGGAAGGTCGCCAGCAATTACCCGGCGAACCCCTCGCAAAATTTTCCGCGTGGCTGGGCGCTCGGGCCGGTCGACGAGTCGTCATGCTCGGCGCTCCTGTGGCGGGCGTACGCCGCGATGCCGCGCGCACGGCCGCGGTCCGCGCCGCCTACCAACACGCGCGCCGACCAAAGGAGTTGGCCGAAATTAATTTAATGCGCCGCTGCGCCAGCGCCACAACAGCCGGCTACGCGGCCATCCAGTCTCTCGTTCGTCCGGGCGTGAGTGAACGCCGCCTCCAAATTGAACTCGAAGCGGAATATTTCCGCCACGGAGCTCAAGTTACCGGCTACGACAGCATTATTGGGAGCGGGCCCAACGCGGCGGTTTTCCATGGCGCCCCCTCCGCCCGCGTTGCCCAAGCGGGAGAATTTATTCTCATCGACTCCGGCGCCCAACTCGATCGCTACGTCATCGACGTTACGCGCACCTACATTGCCGGTGAACCAAGCGCGTTCCAGCGCGATCTTTATCAGAATGTGCTTAATGCAGAATTGCGGGCGATCGACCGCTGCCGCCCCGGCGCAGAGTGGCAAGATATTCATTTCGGCGCCGCCGTCGACTTGATCGATGGCCTCATCACGATGGGCTTGATGAAGGGCTCGGCCACTTCGCTCATCGAACAAGAGGCGCACATGCTCTTCTTTCCCCACGGCATCGGTCACATGCTCGGTCTCGGCGTGCGCGACGCCAGTGGCCTGGAACCGGGCCGAACAAAAGATCCCCGACCCTGCCTCGCTAGTTTGCGGCAGGATCTCATTTTGCGCGCCGGTTATATTGTCACGATTGAACCCGGCCTCTATTTCATTACCGCCTTGTTGAATGATCCAGTCCGGCGGGAAAAATACCGCGACTGTGTTAACTGGCCCCTCGCCGAAAAATGCCTTGGACTGGGTGGCGTCCGCCTCGAAGACAATTTATTAATCACCGCGGCCGCCCCCGAAAATTTGACGGCAGCCATTCCAAAGACCCTGATCCCAACGGGGTGCTAAATAGAGCGAGCGACTCGCCGCTCGTGTTTACTTACGCTGGTCGCGTTGAAAACGGTAAACCGTTTTCAACATCTGCATGGCCAGCCAAAACACCCCCGCCATGCAACCCGCGGCGAGACCGCCCCAGAGCTTGATCATCGCCGGGTCATTGGAGGGCACATGCGAATTCACGAGCCAATAAAAAATACTGAACGCAATCGCCGTCAGCCCTAGGTCGAGGAGCAGATTGACGATCGAGAATGGTTTTTTCGCAGAAGAGGCCATGCACGAAAAAGAAGGAGCTGACAGCGGTTTGTCGAACTGAATTTGCGCCCTAGGCTCAAACCTCAATAATCTCATCCTTGCGGCGGCGCTTCAACGAGGCCGCCACGAGAATAGCTACTTCATAGAGCACAATCAGGGGCAGCGCAAAGAGGGATTGGTTAATGGGATCGGGCGTCGGCGTGATCACCGCCGCGATAATAAAGATGATCACAATAGAGTGCCTCCGATATTTGCGCAGCGTCGCTACCTCCACCAAACCCATGTAGACCGCCAGCACAATCAAGAGTGGAAATTCAAAAGCAGCGCCCATGCCGAGCACGAGCCACATCAGCAAACTGTAATAGCGATCCGCCGTCCAGAGCACGGTGTAGCCCATTAATTGATTCAGTTCATAAGCCACGCGGATGGTACTGGGAGTAATGATAAAATAGCCAAAGGAGGCGCCGCCCAAAAAGAGGAATAGCGCTGAGGCGCAAGTGGGGAGCAGGACCTTGAGCTCTCGTTTGGTGAGAGCTGGGGCAATAAACTGACCGACAAAGAATAAGATAAACGGCAGCGAGAGCACCAAGCCGCCGATGAGGCAGATATCGATAATTACGCTAAACACCCCCATCGGACTGTTGGTCACGAGCTCGGTGTTCATCTTGGGGTAGTCGTGCTTGACCCGCTCCAGCGGCCAACTCAGCACCTTACCAAAATCATCAACCCAGTATGCGATCAGCGTCACGAAGCCGCCAAAGACGACGGCGCTCTTGACCAGCGTCATGCGCAAATCTTCGAGGTGCTCAAGGAAACCCATCGGCTTGCGCGCGCCCGTGGCAGCCGCCGGCGTCGGCTCGTTCTCGGGGGAACCGCCTTCATGGTATTCGTCAATGGGTACTTCTTCGCTCACGCGCCTGACCTACAAACAATTTTGGTCGTTGTCGGCAATCTCCGTATTTCACTGCCTACGGGAATTTAGCAAAACCCACCGAGCCCATTCTTTAGTCCGCTGCCTTGGCCTGTTAAATTAAAGCCCCTCACCCAGCCGCCGCCCAAAAATCATGCCCCGGAAAATCTCTTAATTCCACCCGCCTCCATCGTTGACACGCCTGCACCCAACCTTTGCGATGGTGGCCCTTTCGTCCTTTTTCTACTTATAACATGGCTAAGAAATCCACTGCTAAGAAGTCCGCGGGCAAAAAGTCCGCTTCCAAGAAACCCGCCCCTAAATCCGCCGCCAAAGGCAAAGCGCTCAAATGCGTCTACTCCTGGGGCGCCGGCAAGGCCGATGGCAATGGTTCGATGAAGAACCTCCTCGGCGGCAAGGGCGCCAATCTCGCGGAGATGACCCGCATCGGCCTCCCCGTGCCCCCCGGCTTCACGATCACGACGGAGGTTTGCACGTATTTTTACGCGAATAAGCGCACCTACCCAGCTTCACTCCAGGTCCAAATGGAAGCCGGCGTGAAGAATATGGAGAAAATCATGGGCTATAAGTTCGGTGACGCCACCGGCTTTCCCCTCCTCGTAGCCGTGCGCTCGGGCGCGCGCGACTCCATGCCGGGCATGATGGATACCATCCTCAATCTCGGTCTTAACGACCAAACGGTTCTCTCCCTCGCGGCCGCCACTAAGAACGAGCGTTTTGCCTGGGATTGCTACCGCCGCTTCATTCAAATGTACGGTGACGTTGTCATCGGAGTGCAAAAGCGCGAAGGCGAAGACCACGATCCGTTTGAGATGGTGATCCATGGCTTCAAACACGAGAAATATCACGGCGACATCGAGGACTCTAAACTCACCGCCGCTGATCAACAGGAACTCGTCCGCCGCTTCAAGGCTCTCGTCCATGATCGCACCGGTAAAAACTTCCCGAACAATCCGTGGGACCAACTCCGCGGCGCCGCCGGGGCAGTCTTTGGTAGCTGGATGAACGATCGCGCTAAAGTTTACCGCGCTAAATACGGCATCCCTTCCGAATGGGGCACCGCGGTTAACGTCCAAGCCATGGTTTACGGCAACACGGGCGACACCTCGGGCTCGGGCGTGGCGTTCACCCGCAATCCTGCCAACGGCACCAACGAATTCTACGGTGAGTTTCTCATCAACGCTCAGGGTGAGGACGTCGTCGCCGGCGTGCGCACCCCTGAGCCGGTGGCCGACCTCAAGGCGCAGATGCCAAAGTCTTACGCCGAACTCATGAAGGTTCGCGCGATTCTGGAAAAACACTTCAAGGATGTGCAGGACATCGAATTCACGATTCAGGAAGGCAAGCTGTTCATGCTGCAGACGCGCAACGGCAAGCGGACCGCGATGGCTGCCCTCAAGTTCTCCATCGATATGGTGAAGGAGAAGCTCATCAACTGGCAGACCGCCATTCTGCGCAATCCCGCGGACCAACTCGAGCAGCTCCTTGCGCCCGTGTTTAATCTGGCGGAAGTGAAAAAAGCTAAAGTCATCGCCACCGGTCTTCCCGCCGGTCCCGGCGCTGCCACTGGGCAAATCTACTTCAACGCTGATCGCGCCGTCATCGCGGCTGAGAAGGGCGAAAAAGTCCTCCTCGTCCGCGTCGAAACCTCGCCCGAGGATTTGCGCGGCATGATTGCCGCCGAAGGTATTCTGACTGCGCGCGGCGGGGTTTCTTCCCACGCCGCCCTCGTCGCTCGCCAAATGGGCAAAGTGTGCGTCTGCGGCGCCGCAGCCGTGCAGGTCGATTACGACAAGAAGACGGTCACCGTCGAAGGCACCACTTACGCCGAAGGAGATTTCCTCTCCATCGACGGCACCATCGGTACCGTTTACGCCGGCAAGATTCCCACCGCTCCTTCCGAAATCATCGCGGGCCTACTCCACGACGACCAAGAGGCGCAGGCCACGGAGAAATTCAAGAGCTACGTCCAGCTCATGAAGTGGTGCGCCCAAGCCACCAAGCTCCAGGTCCGCACCAACGCCGACACCCCCGAGCAAGCCCAGAACGCCATGGCCTTCGGGGCTGTGGGCATCGGCCTGACCCGCACGGAACACATGTTCTTCGAGGGTAATCGCATCGATGTCATGCGCGAGATGATCCTCGCCGGTAACTTGGCTGATCGCCAAGCCGCCCTCGCGAAACTGCTCCCTTACCAACGCGAAGATTTCTTCGGCATCTTCAAAGCGCTTAAAGGCTTCCCCGCTACTATTCGCTTCCTCGACCCACCGCTGCACGAGTTCCTCCCGAACTCCAAGGAGTCGCAGATGGATCTCGCGCGGAAACTGAATATTCCCGCGGAGAAAATCATGCAGCGCGTCCACGAGCTGCATGAGTTCAACCCCATGCTGGGCTTCCGCGGCTGCCGGCTCGGGATCAAGTATCCCGAGATCACCGCCATGCAGGCCCGCGCCGTGCTCGAAGCGGCGGCCGATGCCACCAAGGCCGGCTACAAAGCCAAGCCCGAGATCATGATCCCACTTGTGGGCTTCAAGAAGGAACTCGATCTGCAAACCGCCCTCGTGCACGAAGTCGCCGCTGCCGTTATGGCTGAAAAGAAAGTCAAGATCGCCTACACGGTCGGCACGATGATCGAGATTCCGCGGGGCGCACTGACTGCTGACGAAATCGCGCAGACCGCTGAATTCTTCAGTTTTGGCACCAACGATCTCACGCAAACCTGCCTCGGCATGTCGCGCGATGACTCCGGTTCCTTCCTCGGCGCTTATCAAGAGTCGGAGATCATGAAGAAGAATCCCTTCGCTTCAATCGATCAGACCGGCGTGGGCCAGCTGATGGAAATCGCCATCAAGAAAGGCCGCTCCACTCGTCCTGACATCAAACTCGGAATCTGTGGTGAACACGGTGGCGATCCTGATTCTGTTAAGTTCTGCCATAAGCTCGGCCTCAGCTACGTTTCGTGCAGCCCGTACCGCGTCCCCGTGGCGCGTCTCGCCGCCGCCCAAGCAGCAATCGCAGACTCCAAGAAGTAATTGCCTGCAAATTGATTATCGAGCCCCGGCCAAAAGCCGGGGCTTTTTTGCCAACTGGAGGGCCTGCGTCCCTGGGGGCGACCGAAGGGCAGACATATTCTCACGCCAAGCCGCGGACCCGTAGGAATTATCCTGTGGGCGCGCCCAGGAGGTCACTCAAACAAGATTGCCAGTCGTAACAGATTCTTCTCTGCTCTTTTCATCGGGCCGCCACTCTTATGAAGAAACGCGCCCAGATCATTCCCGCCGACACCGTCGCCTCCCGCATCCTGACCATTCGCGGACAGAAGGTGATCCTTGATTCCGACCTCGCTGCCATTTACGGCGTCACGACCAAGCGGCTCAATGAGCAGGCCAAGCGCAACGCCCAGCGGTTCCCGTCTGATTTTAGTTTTCGACTAACCCCGGGTGAGGCGGAAATTGCTGCACGTTCAAGGTCGCAAATTGCGACCTTGAAGCGCGGGCAGAATATCAAATTCCTCCCCTACGCGTTCACCGAAAATGGCGCGGTCATGGCCGCCAATATCCTCAACAGTCCGCAAGCTGTCCGCATGAGTGTCTTTGTCGTCCGGGCGTTTGTGCAAATGCGCGAGCTACTCTCAGGCTCAAAGGAACTGGCGGCCGAGCTCAAGAAACTCGAAGCCAAGCTCAGTGCTCGGCTCGATGGACACGAAGTTGCGATCGTTGAAGTGCTCCGCCGTATCATGGAACTGCTCGATCCGCCCCCCGCTCTGCCCGTGCAGGAAAAGTCCATGGGCTTTCATACTCTGCTAAAACCGCCAGTGAAGAAGTAGCCCGTCGGCCCGATCCCGACCGCAGAGAGATTCATCGATGCCCGGGTTTGATCGCCGAGTCGGCCGAGCACGATGCGCTGGGGAATGATCACGCCATGACTCTTGGCCAGGGAACGAAATCAAATTCCGTTAGGCTGATCGCCACTTGTTTTGCCGACGACGCTGACGTGGCCCAGTGCGCGCAGGGCTAGGGTGGCGCCTCGCAGCGGAGGTCGTGTTGCGGTTCTGGAAAATTGCGATGCGGCGATCCGACCAGAAGCGCGCCCGCTCACGCGGCACCGGTAGAGCCGGCGCGGGCGGAGGCTTGCGCATGGCAGGGATGATTACCCCGGCGCACAGCGCGGAATACCCTTTCACCTTGCCGCGGTGTCGTGCCCGGGATTGGCCATTCAGAGTCCATCATCCAGCACTATTCTTTTGCATTTTTTGCGCTTGTTGTGGCCAATCTTCGTCGCACTGCCTTTTCTTAAACTCCCTTTCTCCCCATGCGCTGTTTCCTTTTCGTTTTCCTGCTCTTGCTCTCTTTCACGGCTCGCGCTGCGAGCAGCGCCCCAGCCCTGCTTGCCCACCAGCGCGTGCTTGTCCTTGGGGATAGCATCACCCAGGACGGCCGCTATGTATCCTATCTTGAATATTATCTGCAGCGTTTTGCACCCGATACGCACAGCGATCTCATTAGCATCGGTCTTTCGAGTGAGACGCTTTCTTGCTTAACTGAGCCCGATCATCCCGCTCCCCGCCCCTGCCTCTTCGATCGACTGGATCGCGCGCTGGAGTTAGTTAAACCGCAAGTCGTCTTAGCCTGCTACGGCATGAACGATGGCATCTATCATCCAGCCTCCCCTGAGCGACTAGCCGCCTTCACCCACGGACTCAGCCAATTGATCGAGAAAGTTCACGCGATCGGCGCCCAACTCGTGCTCATCACGCCACCAGTTTTTGATACCCTCCCAATCAAGGCCCGCACGGTCAGTGATACCGCCCCAGAATTTGGTTACAAACATCCCTATAATAATTACGACGAAGTGCTGGCAGGATTCGCCGTCGCTGAAATTGCCCAGCAATCGCCTCGCGTGAGAGTCATTGATCTTCACCAAGCGATGCGCGCGGCGCTGACTGCTGCCCGCGTCCTCGATCCGGCTTTCACCTTCAGCCCCGATGGCGTGCACCCCAATGAAGCTGGCCACTTACTCATGGCGCGCACGCTCGCCACTGGCCTAGGCCTCACACTGCCCGAGATGACGGCCGCCGTCGAACTACCAGCGCTCGCGGCTGATCCCCGCTTTGCCCTGATCCGTGATCGTCGCGCTCTGCGCTCGGAAGCTTGGCTACCCTATATCGGCTACACGAACGGCAAGACTTACCATTCCGCCTCCGTGGCTGCCACCGAACGCGTCGTGGCTCGCCTGCAAGTCGCTATTGATACACCCCCCGCCAAATAATTTATTCCGCCCGCAGAATGAATCATAGATCAAGCGCGACCAGCTCGCGCCAGAGTTAACTCCGAATCAATTTCATGAATTTCCCTTTTAATATGATTGGTCATGGCTTGCTGGCACTGACGGCGACCGCCGCTCTTTCGGGAGCGCCCGTCATGCGGCTGGAAGCCACGGCCGAGGCGCAAGTTGTCAGCTTTATCAGCTGGGACACCGAGGGCGGCGATCGCCTCAAACAAAACCTGCTGCGTTCACCGATTACTCATTGCACCGCGACCGTCGATCACGATGGCGGATTTTCTCTCACGCTCACGGCGGCGGAATTGCATTTACCGTTCGATCCGCGGGTCACGTCCACGTGCATCATTCCCGCTCGCTGGAATGATGATGGCAGCTTTGAACTCCCCGCGATTATCAATGCACCGGACTTCGGGGCGATGACCCTCACGTCAGTCAACGGGGCGCTCGTCACCGGACGATTTGAGGGCAGCCGAAAAGACAAAATAGCAGATATTATTCTCCACGGCACCGCCGGCACGACCCTCACTTTTCGACCCCTGATCCTCGCCGCCCCTGCCGGTTTGAAAGACACCTCGCTCTGGCCCCAAGCCCGCCGCGGTTGGCTTAATATCATCCAACCGACCTCGCAATGGGGCGAACAAGGGCGCCCCTTCAGCGCTCCACCGGGCATGCTTGGTAACAATGTGATTAGCGATCCGGCGAGTTGCTCGCTGTGGTTTTATGCTGATCAAGCCCTGTTTATACCTGTGCCGGCACCGGGCGTTTCCCTGATGCCTTTAGTGCGCCGAACGATTGAATATTGGCTCGATACAAAAATGCTCCGCGACGCGGCAGGCCATGAAACCGGCGAACTCATCTGCTACTGGAAATTCGCCGACTTTCTCGACGCCAATGCGGGCCCCCTGATCGCCGCTTGGGATTATGTCGAGGCCACGAATGATCGCGCTTGGCTGGCAAAGAAAATCATGCGCCTCGAGCTGGTCGCTAATTTTCTGATTCGCCGCGATGTGGACAACGACGGCCTGATCGAGGCCACCCAAAGCGGTAATCTGCACACGCTCAAACAACCCAATCGCTCTTGCGCTTGGTGGGACGCGCTTAACTGCGGGCATAAAGATGCGTACACCAATGCGCTTATTTATCGCGCGTTTCGTTGTCTCGCCGATCTCGAAACACAACTGCACCGCGACACCCAAGCGCAGATTTATAGCGCGCGCGCCGATCGGCTCAAGGCGGCCTATTTCAAAACTCTTTATAACGAAGAAACCGGCTTACTCGCTTGGTGGCGCAGCGCCGATGGCCAGTTGCATGATTACGCTTCGCCCACGACGTGCGGTCTGGCGATTGCCTATGGACTGGTGCCGACCGACCGCGCCCGGGACATGCTCGACCGTCTCTGGCTAAAAATAGCGGCGGTAAAATTCACCCGCTTCGATCTCGGAGTTCCGCCCATGCTCACGCCGGTATTGCCGGGAGATTATCTCCAACCGGGATTTGGTGCGCCCCAACGCAGTGACGGCACCGACACATTCGGTACTTATATGAACGCAGGGATCACCGCGGGCCAAGTCCTTCATTTCATCGATGCTCATTACGCCATCGGCGCTCCCGCCCGCGGCGACCAACTCCTGCGGGCGATGCTCGGCCGCCAACAATATGGCGGCTTTCAGAACGGCGTCACGGATAGCGCACGCCAAGGGATCGATTGGACGAACTGGGACGGTAAACCGACCGGCTATGAAGGCTACCTCGCTGATAGTTTTCGTTTTCTGCAAGCGGTCTTACTGCGTGAACCGGCGCTGCGGGCAAAACTTTATCGCCCGATGCTCACTGCGCCGGATCGACCGCTGCAGTAAATTGCGGCGAACCTAGGCTCAAGCCCTAGATAAAGGATCTCATTACAATTTACCGCTGGGCGGGCTATGCTCAATTTTTCCCGCAATCAGCGGGAACTCTATGATGACGCGAATCACTGATCAAATGCTACGCCTCCTCGTCGCCCTCCTGTTACCGGCCGCCGCAGCTGCGCAAGTTGCCTCCACGCCAGCTAATCCTGAGCTTATGCTCTCCGGCCGCCAAGTCCTGGCGTATTTTCAAACACTACAGGCCCGCCCAGAACTGAAATTAGTGTCGGGACAATTCGCCGGTTGGAGTGGCACCGCGCAGCTGGCTGAATTAGAGAAAATCTATCGGGCCACCGGTCAATGGCCCGCTATGATCGGGCTCGATTACTGCCGCTTCCGCGAACATGAAGCCACCATCGACAGCGAGCCGCCCAATCGCTTAGCCCTCGCCTATTGGCAAGCCGGAGGACTCGTCACCCTTTCGTGGCATGCGCCCAATCCAGCTAAACCCAACGGCGGCGGATTAAAGGAGCGGGGTATGCGCCTCGCTGACCTCCTCGTGCCCGGCACTCCGACGCACCAACGCTGGCGGCAATCACTCGATCAAGTCGCCGCGGGCCTCCAGGAATTGCAGGCCGCCGGCGTTGTGGTGCTTTGGCGCCCATTGCACGAAATGAATGGGGCATGGTTTTGGTGGGGCGCCCAACCCCCCACCGATTTTATTGCCGTGTGGCGGGACCTATTCGACTATTTTACCCACACCAAAAAACTCCATAACCTGATCTGGGTCTATGGGCCTAACCACGGCGCACACACCGCCGACTACTACCCGGGCGATGCGTACGTCGACCTTATCGGCCTCGATGCCTACACCGATCACCTCGACCCCACCTTTATCAAGGGTTATCCGGAACTGCAGCGCTTACCCAAACCATTTGGCTTTACGGAATTCGGCCCGCATGCCCCAGAGAATCCGCCGGGTGATTTTGATTTCCGCCGACTCCTCGACGGCTTGGCCCAAAACTTCCCGCACACTCGTCATTTTTTAACTTGGAATGAAAAGTGGAATCCTGCGGAAAATAAATTCGCCCGCGAATTTTATAACGACCCGCGCGTCATCACCCGCGAATCCCTGCCGCGCACTTGGCGCTAAAAAAAAGAGGCGACCGCAGCTAAGCGGTCGCCCCAACTACCCTGAGTAAATCAGGCTTTCTTACTCGCCGACGAGATGCTCGATCTCCTCGCGGGTCAGAGTCTGCATATCGATGTCCTTCTTGATGGCCCCGAGGCTCACCAAGCACTCCGTGAACAGTTCCCGCGTGCGAAGTTCGAGGGCTTTCGATTCCAGTTTGGTCATGACTTCCAGAATTTTCGTTCCCTTGCGCACGTGCGTCCGCTCGTCCGCCCGAATATAATCTGAGATATGGCGGAGCAGTTCGTCGTTACGATCCGCCGCGGTGTCGATCAAATCGTTGATCGTCTTGAGCACGCCAACCTCGCCGAAGAGATTAATCTCGGCCATCGCAAAGGCGGGGTCCATCGGTCCGCGACAAGTCGAGCCCGTGAGCCGATTGCGGAGCTCATAAGGATCATAGCCCGATGCGAGCATCGCCCGATGCCCGATCTCGGTGTGCCGCGCCTCATCCCACGTGATGCGGGCTAAGTCGTACTCCGCATTAAAATCCTTGAAGCGAATATCCCAAACAAAAGTCCCGAAGGCCTCGATCGCATCAACCTCATCGCGTTGCGTCCGAATGAAACGGAGGCGAATTGCTTCATAGGAGTTTTTGTCAAAGCGAGGCGCAGCGTCCGCCGCGTCGTAATCACCGGTATTCTTGAAGGTATCAAACCGCACATCGCGGCAAGGCACCGTGCCGCGTTCATAGGGCTTAGCATCGATGCGCAGCGGCGTGGGCGCTTCGCCGCGAGCATCGGCCCCCGTCACTCCGCCAATCGAGGCGAGCAGCCGACTAATGTGCCAGCGCCAGGTCGAGAGCTTGGCCTCTTCCACCCCGCCCGCAATATAGGCGTCCACCGCCGCATCCGCCCACGCGAGCATCGGCTCATAATCGGTTAAAATGCGCCGGAGGCAGCGGATCGTTGGGACGTCCGTCACCTGATCAGTATCATCAATATGATGATTGTAGGTGGTCGCGATGGCCCGACCCACGACTTGGTGTACGCCGACCAAAAGTTCGGCTGCTGATTCCGCACTGAGCAACTCATCGATAAAGCGATCAATCTCCGGATCACGGTGGGCGTCGACCATGGGGGGCCGCATTTCTTGTTCAGAAAGACGTTCCCGCAGCGCGCGGGCCGCATCGGCGTGATAGAAAATATGCCGACCCGTTTCGAGTTTCACCTCGTATTCCGGAATCGTCAGCGCCCAAGCGCCGAGCGCGTGCATCAGTCGGCGCTCGAGATAAAAGTAACGCAGCAACCGCCGGCCATTTTCTTTGACCGTGAACTTACCGCCGAGCTGGCGACGATCCACAGGGAAATGGTACGGGTACCGCGCGCGCCGCTCCGCCGCAGCTTCGCGTTGGCCCGCCACGCTCTGGGCAGTAATAATAGTCTTATCGACCGGAGTATTTTTTTTAGGGGGTAATTTCATGGGGTAAAAATCGAGTTAATGGTGCGGAAAAAATGAATTATGATTCAATCTCAAACCGTTAGCGGTGGCCGATGATCGAGCGCCCGGCCGCTTCCGGATCCACCGGCAGAGGCTCCAGCGGCAGCAAATTAGGACCGGTTTCTTTAATGCGTACGCCCGAATGGGCCCAGCGCACGCTGTTAACGATGACCTGCTGGACCTGTGGGTGATGATAGGTCGGGTAGGTTTCGTGGCCCGGCCGAAAATAGAAAATATTCCCGTGCCCGCGGCGCCACGTCGCGCCGGAACGAAATACTTCGCCCCCCGTAAACCAGGAAATGAAAATCAGTTCATCCGGCGTCGGGATGCCGAAGGGCTCACCATACATTTCTTCAATAGGTATTTCAAAATAAGCCCCCAAGCCTTGCGCGATCGGATGCGCGCGGTTCACGACCCAGAGTCGCTCTTTGTCCGTAGACTCGCGCCAACTGAGCGAACAGGTATCACCCATCAGGGCTTTAAAAATTTTGGAGAAATGGCCGCTATGCAGCACGATCAGCCCCATGCCCTCGAGCACGCGAGTGCGCACCTTCGCAACCACCGCGTCAGAGACTTCCCCGTGCGCCAAATGGCCCCACCAGGTAAGCACATCCGTCTGGTCTAGGACCGCATCGGTCAAGCCATGCTCCGGTTCATCAAGCGTGGCGGTTCGCACCGTGAAATCAGCGTGCTGCGCTAGCACGGCCGCAATCGCTTGATGCATGCCCTGCGGGTACAGCGCCGCGACCTTGGGGTTAAGCTTCTCGTGACGAAATTCACTCCAAACCGTAACGCGAATTTTTGGCGGAGACATCGGCATAAAGGGGAAAGGGCTAAAATAATTAAGCAATCGGCAGCTGAAATCAGGACGGGCTTGCGCTAGGGAAAGACCGTACCTTTTTAAAAAAATAAGCGAATGTCGAGGGGGATAAACCGACTGGCCTACCCCATAAAATGCCGCTATCAATCAGCCTCTCCCCCGTATCCCGAAGGACCCGCCGCCGAGGCAATTATGCCCCCCTCGTCGGCGCGTTTAAGCCTAGCGATAATTGAACCTAATGGTGATAATGATGTGACATTTAGGTGACACCCGCTAATTCACTGGAAAGGCCCCCCCCGCCTCCCTAACTTGAATCTTACCATGGATAAAAAGAAGATCCTCGTCGTCGATGATGAACCCGATGTAACCGCGCTCGTCGCCTATCATTTGAAGGCGAAGGGCTTTCAAGTGGAGTGCCTCAACGATGCCACCGCGAGCATCGCCAAGGCCCGAAGCCTCCAGCCTGATTTAATCATCCTAGATATCATGATGCCGCTCCTCAGCGGTATTCAGCTGTGCCGCATCTTGCGGGCAGACAACAAGCTTTCCAAAGTACCGATCATCTTCCTCACCGCCAAGGCCGAGCCCCCGGACCGGATTGAAGGCCTTGAATCCGGCGCCGACGATTACCTGGGCAAGCCGTTTAGCCCAAAAGAGCTCGTGCTCCGAGTTGAATCAATCCTGCGCCGCATCGCTGCACCCAAAGAACCCACCACCGCGAAACTCCAGATTGGTGATATTACCATCGATAGTGAAATTCACCAAGTAACGGTGCGCGGTAAGGCATTGGAATTAACCGCGACCGAATTTAAATTACTTCACCTGCTCATGGAGCGCCAAGGCCGGGTGCAGACCCGCGAGCATTTGCTGATTAATGTTTGGAACTATGCCACCGAAATCGAAACACGGACGGTCGACACCCATGTGCGTCGCTTGCGCGAGAAACTCGGACCCGAAGCTGGCTGGTTAGAAACGATCCGCGGCGTGGGCTACCGCATGGCAGACAAGAAGCAAGCAGGTTGATGATTATCGGTCTCTTTATCCTCACGGTGGCCTTAGGCCTAGTGCTGCAGATTGCCTGGAAGCAAAATCGTGCGCTCCGGCAGCTACAAGAAGCCGCGCAGCGCAACCAACCTTACCTAAGGGAGGATAATCCCACCAATTTCCTGCCGCAATGGCGCCCGCTCGTCGACGCCATCAATCAACTCATTCGGTCAAACTCCACGCTCCAGCATAAACACACGGACCAATTGAGCCAATTGGAAGCGACGCTCGGGAACCTCCGTGAAGCGGTGCTGATCGTGGACGAATCAAACTATATTCACCTCGCGAATCGGGCCCTTCGCGTAATTTTCCCGGCCGCCCGAGACATCGTCAATTTGCGACTGGAACTCATCGTTCGCAGCGGCCCCTTCATCGAGTATGTCCGCGCCACCCGTACCGGCCCCGCTCTGCCGCGCCAAGAGTTCGAGATCATTGACGGCTCCTCGACCATCTGGATTGAAGTCTCGGGGGCCCCGATCGCTGCGCCGGACGGAAAATCACAGTGGGCCCTGTTTGTTATTCATGACATGACCGAGCAGCGCAAACTTGAGCACGTTCGTCGTGATTTTGTCGCGAATGCCTCGCACGAATTGCGCACGCCTTTAAGTATTATCAAAGGCTACATCGAAACACTCGTCGATGGCCACCTGACCATGGCGGTTGAAGATCGCGATAAATTCTTGCGAACCATCCAGCGCCATAGCGAACGACTAAACGCGATCATTGATGATTTGCTCGTGCTATCTCGCCTAGAATCCGCCACGCCTGGGCTAAAATTTGCGCCCGTGCAGCTCGACCACTATTTCACCAACTTAGCGGCTGATTACAA
>SESH01102180.1_pt1 | contig 14696 bp, 11 predicted proteins | sample 3171561 | NCBI WGS metagenome assembly SESH01 (sample SAMN10866947, study PRJNA518727) | freshwater metagenome | biome: subpolar coniferous forest; feature: holomictic lake; material: water; isolation source: holomictic Lake 442 2011 16.5 m and 2014 13 m | place: Canada: near Kenora, Ontario
GCGAAGTCTTTTGAGCATCACATCGCCGATCCGATTCTTCGGAAGCATGCGCTTGACGGCACGCATGATGATCTCGGCCGGATTCTTTTCCATGAGTTGTTCGTAGGTGTACGTCTTCAAGCCGCTCGAAAAGCCGGTGTAATGGGTATAAATCTTATCTTCTTTCTTGTTGCCCGTCACATGGACCTTCTTGGCATTGATCACGATGACCTGGTCCCCGGTGAGCTTATCCGGCTGGAAGCAGGTTTTGCCTTTGCCGATCAAAAGGGACGCGATCTTGGTGGACATCCGTCCGAGAGTCTTCCCGTCGGCATCAATCAGATACGTCTTCCGTGCAATGTCTTTTTCAGTCGGAATAAAAGTCTTCATAATTTTCTTTTCTGTTTGGCACTGCATTACTATTCGTTTTACGGGTTCGCAACACCATTCGTTTACTCATAAAATAAATAAAAACGGTATGGTTTGGAACGGGCAGTCGGAAAGGCGAGAAACCTTCTTGCGACTCAAAGTATATTGAAAAGTCCGCGGAGTATAGCAAAAACCCCCAGGAGTGTCAAACTTTTACCTTTTTTTTATTCGAGGCTCCTTGGGGCCTCCCCCAAGAGGAAGGTTCGAAGGGGTAAAAAAACCGCGGGCCCTCTCGAGCCCGCGGTCTGGATTGCCGTCCCAACTTTTATTTCTTTTTCACGATGGCAGTTGGTACGGCCCCAATCTCCGCTCCGCCTCGATTGATCGATATTGGGACCGTCCCCGGTGAAGCCACGTTCATAACAAATTTTTTAAAACCAAGAAAAGCCTTCACCTGCCGAGAGGTTAACACATAAGCCGGATTTTACAAGACCTCGGCTCTATTAAAATAGATCCTTCGAATCAATACGTAACCTTAATCAGGGTAAGCCCTTCAGAGGGGGCTGTCACCCCGGCAAGGCGCCGATCTCTGGCCTTCAAAATAGCGGCTATATCCTGGGCCTCCCGCTTCCCCCTCCCGACCTCCAAGAGGGTCCCAGCCATGTTTCGGATCATGTGATAAAGGAAACCGTCCGCCTCCACAAGCATAAGAATGAGATGTCCCTGTTTTTTTATCTGAAAGCGTTTAATCGTCCGGACACAGGAGTTGCCTTTTTTTATAGCCGACACCGATGTGAAAGAGCGGAAATCATGTTTCCCCATAAACGCCCTGGCGGCTTGTCGCATCTGGGCGACATTTAGGGAATAGGGGACATGGAACGCCCGGCCCGCGATGAGAGGAGAACGACAAGAATGATTCCATACCCGATATTCGTAGACCTTGGAGCGAACGCTGTAGCGGGCGTGAAAATCAAGCGGGACTTCTTCGATATCTTTGACCACCACGGGCGGAGGTAAAAGAGCGTTGAGTCCTTTTTGGATCTGCCACAGTTCGTGGGGACTCGAAGTCTTGAAATTAACGACCTGGCCTTCCGCGTGAACGCCGGTATCCGTGCGTCCGCTCGCGGCCGCGATCTTCATCTTGCGGTCAAAAAATCCGGAAAGCGCTTTTTCAAGAACTTCCTGGATGGTCGGATGACCGGGTTGTTTTTGGAACCCGAAGAACATCGAGCCGTTGTATTCGAGAACTAATTTAATATTGCGCATGGCACCTCAGCGCACAGCGGAGAGCGAAGCGGCTTCAAAACTATCCGCTCTACGCTATGCGCTAAACGCTAATTCGGCGATCTGCACAGCATTCGTCGCGGCGCCTTTGCGAATCTGATCGCCTGAGACGAACATCGCGAAACCATTTTTCACCGTGGGATCGACACGCAGACGGCCGACAAAAATATCATCTTGCCCCGTCGTTTCGAGCGGCATCGGGAAATAATTCTTTTCGCGGTCATCGACGATCTTCACGCCCGGGGCCTTCGCGAGAAGGGCCCGCACTTCGTCCAGCGTGATCGATTTTTCGGTCTCGATATTGAGCGCTTCGGAGTGCGCCCGAAGGACCGGCACGCGCACGCAGGTCGCGGTGATCTGGATATCCGGATCGTGGAAGATCTTCTTGGTCTCTTTCACCATTTTGGTCTCTTCCTCGTTATAGCCGTCCGGTCCGATCTTGGAATTGTGCGAAAACACGTTGAACGCGATCTGATGCGGCAGGACATTTTTCTGGACGGGCCGGCCTGCAAGAAAATCCTGGGCCTGCAATTGGAGCTCTTCCATCGCCTTCGCGCCGGCGCCGCTCGCGGCCTGGTAGGTCGCCGCGATGAAACGCTTGATCTTCGCGACCTTGTGGATCGGCCAAAGAGGGACAAGAGCGATGATGGTGGAGCAGTTCGGATTCGCGATGATTCCCTTGTGCGTCGCAATATCCCCGGGATTGATCTCAGGAACCACAAGCGGCACTTCCGGGTCCATGCGAAACGCGCTGGTGTTATCCACCACAAGCGCTCCGGCCTTCACCGCATAGGGGGCAAGCGCTTTGGAGATCGAGCCGCCGGCACTCGCCAGCACGAGATCGATCCCTTTAAAGGAGTCCGGGGTTGCTTCCTCAATATTGTACGTCTTTCCCATGAACTGCATCTTCTTCCCAGCGGAACGCCCAGACGCGAGCATCTTGAGTTCGGCGAACGGGAACTTCCTTTCTTCAAGGATGGCCAAAAGTTCCTGCCCGACAGCACCCGTAACACCAAGGATCGCGATTTTCAAATTTTTCTTCATAAAAATTTCACTCCTTAATTGGATTAACGAAGTCTTTCCACCACGAGATCACCCATTTTCGAGCAACCGACCTTTGTCGTACCTTCCGCATAAATATCTGCCGTGCGAAAACCGTCCTCTAGCACCTGCTCCACGGCCCGCTCCACCGTTCTAGCCGCCTGAGATTGATGAAAGCTGTATTCCAGCATCATCGCGACCGAAAGGATCGTGGCCAGGGGATTCCCCATATCTTTCCCTGCGATATCCGGCGCCGAACCGTGCACGGGCTCATACATAGCCACTTTGTCTCCGACGGAGGCCGAGGGCAGCATTCCGATTGATCCTGTCAGCATGGCGGACTCATCGCTCAAAATGTCCCCGAATAAATTGCTCGTCACGATGACGTCAAATTGCTTGGGCTCGCGGATGAGCTGCATCGCGCAATCATCCACATAGCGGTGATTGAGCTCCACATCCGGATAATCTTTCGAGACTTCGATCACGACTTTGCGCCAAAGCTGGCTCACCTCGAGCACATTCGCTTTATCCACCGAGGTGACTTTTTTCCGTCGCTTACGGGAGAGCTCGAAAGCCATTTTTGCGATCCTCTTGATCTCAGACGTCGTGTAGGCCATGGTATTGAACCCGCGCTCTTCCCCATTCGGAAGTTTTTCGATCCCGCGCGGCGTTCCGAAATAGACCCCGCTCACAAGCTCTCTTAGAATGAGAAAATCAAGACCCTGAACGATCTCCTGCTTGAGCGGAGAACGCGACTCAAGCTGAGGAAACATTTTTACAGGACGAAGATTCGCGAAGGCATTGAGTCCTTTACGCAGCCCGAGCAACCCTTTTTCAGGCCTTTTATCAGAAGGCAGATTATCCCACTGGGGCCCCCCCACGGCGCCTAGAAACACCGCCTCCGACTTTTGCGCCGCGAGAAGCGCTTCGGGCGTTAGGGGAATACCGTGTTGATCGATTGATGCGCCACCGGCCAGAAGCTCTGTAATCTCGAATTTGAGACTTGAAATAGCTGCAACCCTCGCAAGAACCCGCATCGCTTGAGCGGTCACTTCCGGTCCAATCCCGTCTCCTGGGAAAACAATGATTTTATGCATAGCGTTTCTCTTGAATTGAAGGTCCGGAGGAACTTCCGGAGGATGTTTTTAGTTTTTCTCGAGTTTGAAAGGACGCCGCTTCACGGTCTCGTAAAGTTTTTCGTATTTCTTAGCCGAAGCATCCCATGAAAAATCACTTTCCATCGCGTTCTTCACAAGAGACTTCCAAAGCTTTTCTTGCTTGAAGGTCTTCACCGCACGCAGCATGGCCGCGTGGAGCGCATCACTGGTGTAATCCTCAAAAATAAATCCATTCCCCTGCTGCGACGTTGGCTCAAAGTTCTGGATAGTATCTGCCAACCCGCCGGTCGCGCGAACGATCGGAATGGTGCCATAACGCAAGGCAATGATCTGACCCAACCCGCAGGGCTCATAATACGAAGGGATAAGCACCATGTCGGAACCCGCGTAGATCTTTTTGGCCATCTTCGGGTCGAACATGATGTGCACCCCGAACCACTTTTTGTTTTTCTTCGCGAGGTCGCGAAGGATCTGATGGTACTGGTCTTCGCCGGTCCCGAGCAACACCATTTGGACGTCCTGCTGCTGGGAAAGTTGTTCCAGCACCGGAAGTAAAATATTCAATCCCTTTTGATCCACGAGACGCGCCACAAACCCCAGGAGAGGGATATTCGGGTCGACCTTAAAACCGTTCTCCTTCTGGAGCGCTGCCTTATTATTTTTTTTCCCGGAGAGGTCTTTCAGATCGTACTTCGCGTCAATGTCCGGGTCAGTCGCCGGATCCCAATCCTTTGGATCGATCCCATTGATGATCCCCGTCACGCTGTCCTTGCGCGCATCGATGACCCCCTCCATCCCGCATCCAAATTCCTTGGTCTGGATCTCGCGGCTATAGCGCTCACTCACCGTCGTTACGGCATCCGCGAACACCAGACCGCCTTTCATAAAACTGAACTTACCATAATATTCCAGGAAGTCGGACTTATAAAAATCCCAGCTAAAACCGGTGGCGGGAAAAGAGTCCGGGGGGAAATTCCCCTGGTAGGCAAGATTATGGATCGTGAAAACGCTCCGTGCTTTATGGAAAGGCGCGTAGCTCGTTTCCATGGTCTTGAGATACACCGGCACAAGACCGGTCTGCCAATCGTGGCAATGGACAATGTCCGGAGCCAGTTTTAATTTCTCGGCGGCTTTCAGTGCGGCCCTCTGGAAATAGGTGAAGCGACGGTCGTTGTCCTGATAGTCCCCCACGAGCGTCCCGTAAAGCTCCTCGCGCATAAAATAATCGGGATGCTCGATGAAATAGACCTTGACCCCATCAGGAAGTTTTTTCGTGAAGACGCGCGTGGCTTCCAGCTGATTCCCGACGATCAGTTCGAAATAATCGATCGCGGTTTCGAGCCCCCACTGTTGGACGTCGATCGAGCGATAGCGCGGCAGGAAGACCGAGACTTCATGGCCCAAGGCGCGAACCGCTCCGGCGAGAGAACCGACAACATCCCCAAGGCCCCCTGTCTTGGCGAAGGGGGCCATTTCGGAACTGATGAAAAGGATCTTCAAGGGAAACTAGAAACGCGTCGGCTTACTTCGCGACTTCAACAACGCAATTCCAGCTACCGAAGGCGTTCGGAACGCATTCGACCGGCTCCTGCGCGTTCTGCCAGATCCCGTCCACGAGGTAGCGATACTGATAGCGTCCGGCCTTGAGCTTCAAGGACGTTTTCCAATTCCCCGCCGCATCTTTTTTGAGAGGGTTTTTGTCCGCTTTCCAGCTATTGAAACAACCGCCGAGCTCGACCTTTTTGGCCTGAGGGGCGTAGAATTGAAAATCGGTGGTTTTATCGCAAGTGCTTGTCCCGGTGCTCGCGCAGCATTTCGTCGTTGCTTTTGCCATGATGAACTCCTTCTTCGCTTGTTGGATGAAATAGGTTCGAATTAAGATTGCAGCAGGGAAATTATATATCAGAAAAAACAGCTTGCCAAGAAACATCTCCTCACTATAATAACCGACCTATGAGAACATGTGCCATCTGCAAAAAGAAGCCTTTAACGGGCAATTCGATCGTGCGTCGCGGTCTCGCGAAAAAAACCGGGGGTATCGGTAAGAAGATCTCCGGCATTACGCGTCGCCGTTTCTTTCCGAACATTCAGAAGGTGAAAGCCGTCTTTTTGAACGGAACAGTGCGCCGTATCAATGTCTGCGTGAGCTGTTTGAAGGCTGGGAAAGTCAAAAAAGCCCCTTCCCGTCGCTCTTACGTCGCTCCTACAGCGGCTTAAGAAGGCGAAGTAAGCTTCTCCCTGAATTCTTTCACGGATAAGACGAGTGTCTTCATGCCGTTCCACTGCTTTGTCTTCAGAGAGTAGGCTGATTCAAAACGCGTCGTGGCGCCGGAAGTCGCGCAAAGAAGCATCTGCTTTTCATTAAGATTGGCTTGATAGTTCTGGGAGCCGTCTGTCAGCACTACCTCATAAATCTCACCGTAAAGCCGACGCGGCTTTGACCTTAACTGAAGATCGTCGCTTTGAAAGACCGGCCGCGGGTTCCCCATCCCGTGCGGTTCCAAAAGCTCCAGCTCCTCAAGAAAATGACTCGTCAATTCATTGAGATTAAGTTCCATATCCACCGCCACATGTCGCTTCAATTCTTCAACCGGGAGATGCTCAAGCGCGAAGGCGTTGATCTTCTCGCGCAAACGTGGAATATTTTTTTCAGTGATCGTAAGCCCGGCCGCTTGCGCGTGCCCTCCGAACCCTTCGAGAACCGCTTCGCAGGAGGAAAGCGCGTTAAAGAGATGAAAGCTTTTGATGGAGCGGCCCGACCCGCGCCCCTCGCCATCTTCCACCGAGATCACGATCGCCGGACGCTCAAATTTTTCTACAAGTCTTGAGGCCACGATCCCGATCACGCCCCGATGCCAACCCTGCCCCTCCACGACGATCACGCGTTCGCGATTAAAATTCACCGTCTGTTCGACCTTACGCATTGCTTCCTGAGTAGTCTCACGCTCCATCTTCTGACGGGCCTTATTCTCTTCATCCAGGATCTTCGCGAGGCTCTCCGCTTCGCGGGGGACTTTTGTTAGCAAGAGTTGAAGCGCCGTGTCCGCAGAGCTCATCCTTCCCGCCGCATTCAACCTCGGGCCGAGGATGAACCCGACGTGGCCGGTATTCACCTGAGACGCCTTCATTTTGGCAACCTCCGACAGGGCACGGATACCCACATTTTTCCGCTCGGAAAGCATCGCCAGCCCCTTTTTTACAAGAATACGGTTCTCACCTGTAAGCGGCGCGATATCGCTAATCGTGGAAAGCGCCACAAGATCCAGATACTCAAACGCCGCGTCACCGACCAAAGCTTGGCTTAATTTGAATGCCAGTCCTGCTGCGGAAAGGTCTTTAAAGGAATAAGGACAATCTTCCTGGAGCGGATTCAAAATGAGATGCGTGTTAGGAAGACCCTCGGCCGGCAAACGATGATGGTCGATCACGATCACATCCATGCCATGAGCGCGGGCGATCTCGATCTCTTTTTTTGCCGTGATCCCGCAATCGACTGTCACGATGAGACCTACGCCCTGTTCCTTGGCCTTATGGATCGCGGCTCCGCTCACGCCATAGCCATCACGTTCGCGTTCCGGCAGAAAGGTCGTGTATTCCCCGCCAAGTTTTTCAAGCGTCAGCGCCAGGACGGCGACCCCCGTGATCCCATCGACATCGTAGTCGCCATGGATCAGGATCTTCTCGTGGGAATGAACGGCTTTTTCGAGGCGGGCTTTGACCTCCGCCATATTTTTCATCAGAAAAGGATCGTGAAGCGAGGAAAGATCGGAAAAAAGAAAAGCCTCGATTGCGGAATCGTCTGTAAAACCGCGCTTGGCGAGGAGTTTACGGAAGGCGGGAGAAAAGTCAGCGCTTTTTTTTTTCACTTTTTCCTTTAAGGAAAAGGGGACAGGCTACTTTCCTCTATAAAGTAGCCTGTCCCCTTTAAATTCTTACCGCTTACTACTCAACACTTATTTATGAGCTTTCCACGCCACGGCAAAAGCTGAGGACACAAAGATCGACGAATAAGTCCCCACCGCGAACCCGATGATCAGGATGAAAGCAAAATCCGCGATCGCTGCACCGCCGAAGAAAAAGAGGGAAAGCGAGGTCAAAAGCACGGTCATGACGGTCAACACCGTACGGCTGAGCGTCTGGTTGATGCTGAGATCGACCACGTCAGCAAACGGGGTCTTCCGCATCAGTTTCACATTATCACGGATACGATCGAACGTGATGATCGTGTCATTAACCGAATAACCGATAATGGTCAGGATAGCCGCGATAGTCGCGAGGTTGATCTCACGCCCGCTCAGCGCATAAAAACCCACGGTAAAGATCGTGTCATGCACAAGACCCACGACCGCTGCAGCCGCAAGCTTCCATTCAAACCGCCATGCCAGATAGATCAGAATCCCAAGCCATGACCAGATGATCGCCCAAAGAGCTTTGTCACGCAGACTGCCGCTCACCGAAGGACCGACCTGATCCACCTTAAGGATATCAAAAGCATCTTTCCCCACCGTAGCTTCCGCCGCCGCCCCAACCTTCGTGGGATTTCCCTCAGCCATTTTAACAATGTACTGATGCAAATTCACATCCCCAAAACGCTGAAGCGTGAAAGCCTTGAATCCCTGTTTAGCAAGTTCATCCCTAAACTTCGCCTGATCCACATCCTCTTTAAAACCCACCTGGACGAGCGTCCCTCCCGTGAATTCCACGCCATAATTCTGGCCACCGCGCATCGTAAAAGCAAAGATCCCAAGCACAAGGCAAAGCCCGGAAAACACATACGCCCAGCGACGCTTTCTCAGGAAGGCAATATTGGGTTTATTAAACAGATGCAGCATCTTGAAACTCATGTTCGGATTTCTTTTCGCCAAGTAATCGAAGATCACACGAGTTACAAAGATCGACGAAAACATGCTCGCAACAATACCGATGGAGAGTGTCACGGCAAAACCCTGGATCGGTCCCGTCCCGAAGATAAAAAGCAGAACGGAGGTGATCAGTGTCGTTACGTTCGAATCCAAAATAGCTGAAAGCGCGCGATGATAACCCGCTGAGATCACAGCCCGTGCCGTCTTCCCTGTCTCGGCCTCTTCTCTCATTCTTTCAAAGATCAAAATGTTCGCGTCCACCGCCATACCTACGGACAAAATAAAACCCGCAATACCCGGCAAGGTCAAAGTTGACCCGAAAGCCGCCATGGACCCGGCCACGATAATGATATAAACAAGCAATCCAAGATTGGCGACCCAGCCACAGAAAAGATAGTAGACGGGCATAAACACCACGACAAAAAGGACGCCGAACAATGCGGCACGGATACCGCTGTCGATGGAGTCTTTACCGAGACTCGGTCCAATCGTTCTTTCTTCCACAACCGACACAGGCGCTGGCAAGGCACCGGCACGAAGCACCAGCGCTAGATCGCTTGCTTCCGAGGCCTTAAAATTCCCGGAGATCTGAGCCTTGCCGTTCGGGATCCTGTCACGGATTACCGGTGCGGAATAAACCTGGCCGTCCATCACGATCGCAAGACGCTTACCGATATTCTGGAAAGTCACCTTGTCAAAGGTCTTCCCGCCTTCACGGTCGAGCGTCAGCTGAACGATTGCCGAACCGTACTGGTCGAAACCGACAGAGGCGGTCGTCAAATGCTCCCCGGTCAACACCGGCAGCAATGCAAGCAGCACCATTTCTTCGTTCGGGCTTCCTTTGACCTTTTTATATTCAAATCCCGGAGGGATCGTCCCGGCATCCGCCTTCTGGATCAGATCCGTATCTTCCGACACGATCTTGAACTCCAAATGAGCCGCTTTCCCGGCGATTTCCTTCGCGCGTTCCCGGTCCGTCACACCCGGAAGTTTCACGACGACCTGATTCTTGCCCTGGGTCGTGATCTCCGGTTCCTTGACGCCGAACTCATCGATACGATTACGGATGATCTCTGCCACACGTGCGGTCACGTCCTTGCGCGCTTCCTCCGGCACCTTATCCATATCGACTTGGAGAACCAGTTGGATACCGCCCTGGAGATCGAGACCCAGATTGATCTTCTTATCCAGAGGATAGGCTTTCCACAGAGAAAAGACGACGAGGCCAATAATGAGCAGTACTTTCCACTTATAATATTTGTCCATGTGTAATCTCCAATATACTTTTTGCTAAAGTTTGACTTGATTCCCCTCTTTCTAAAAGAGGGGCTAGGGGAGATTTTTAAATCCCCCTCTATCCCCCTTTACAAAAGGGGGAGGTCACGCTTATTAAAAAGAATGGTTTGGATTTATCAGGCCCGCAATCCGGCGATCGCGCTTTTAAGAATCTCGATTTTGGTGTCTGACTCGCCCACCGTAAGAACCACATAATCGTCCTGGATACTTGAAACGGTTCCGAGGATACCGCCCGTGGTGACAATTTTGTCCCCCTTCTTAATCCCGCCGACCATGGTCTGAAGATCCTTCGCCTTTTTCTGCTGGGGTCGGATCAGGAGAAAATAAAAGATCGCGAACATGAGAATAATGGGCATGAACTGCACTAAGGGATTGACCTTCGGGGTACCTTCTACAACGGCTTCAGCGGCTTGAGCTGCGTATGCGATAGATTCGAACATAAAACCTCTCTTTATCTTGTGTGTGGATCAAAACGGTTTAAAAATTGCTTTTTGAACTGCAGGAACTGACTTTTCCGTATCTTTTCCCGCATCGACTTCACTAAGTTTACAAAAAAATGGATATTATGCAAGGTAATCAATTCAGCGCCCAAGATCTCATGACTATTCACCAGATGCCGCAAATACGCCCGGGAGAAGTTCTTACAGGCATAACAGTCGCAATCCCTTTGGATTGGATGGGTGTCTTCCTTATAGCGCGTGTTCCGGAGCACCACGAGTCCATCACTTGTGAACGCCGTCCCGTTCCGGCCGTAGCGCGTCGGATTCACGCAATCGAACATATCCGCCCCGCGCTCCACGGCTTCGAAAAAATCCACCGGGGTGCCCACCCCCATGAGATAACGCGGCTTATCCGCGGGCATCCTCGGTAAAATATCCGTGAGGGCCTCAAGCATCTCGGGTTTAGGTTCGCCCACACTGAGGCCCCCGAGCGCATAGCCGTCAAAACCGATCTCCACGGTTCGCTCAAGCGACTCCCTTCGGAGATCTTTGAACGTCCCGCCTTGAATAATGCCAAAGAGCGCTTGCGACTTGAGGTTGTGAACTTTCTTGGCCCTCACCGACCACCGCAGGGTTATATTAACGGCCTTTTCGATCGAGGGTTTATCCTTACTCGCGGCAGGACATTCATCGAAGATCATGGCAATATCGCTCCCGAGCACCTGCTGGATCTCCATCACCTTTTCGGGCGTGAGGAATATCTCCCGCCCGTCGAAGTAGGAATTGAACTTCACTCCTTCCTCGGTGATGCTCCGCAGTTTACTAAGGGAGAACACTTGATACCCGCCACTATCGGTCAAGATCGGCCGGTCCCAGGCCATGAATTTATGAAGCCCCTTGAGTTTTTGGATGACCTCCAGGCCCGGACGAATATAAAGGTGGTAGGCATTCGAAAGAATGATCTCCGACCCCGCCTCTTTTAGATCGCGCGGCATCACGGCCTTAACCGTCCCTTGAGTTCCCACCGGCATGAAGACCGGCGTCTCGAAGGTTCCGTGCGCCGTCGTCACCTTTCCGACCCGCGCATTACATTTTTTATCCACTTTTTCCAGCTTAAAACCAAACTTTTTCGTCATGTTCTCCCATCCCTCATCATCATTTTAAAAAGGCTCGCGTTTAATGAACAATCGTTGCAAAATCGCGGCTCGACATTCGGACATGGCTTGCCGGGATGAATGCCTAAGACTTATGAGATAAAAATTGCCCAAGGATAGGTCATCACCATGACTCTTGGGATAAAAGCAAAAACAAAAAAAGCGATCACGGCCAAGACAAACGTCACCGAAGATGCGCGGACCGTCACATCAAGTTTTCTTTCGTGTTCATTGGCCTTGTTCTGTACGGATTCATTCAAATCTCTTGTGCGCAAACGCTTCGCTGCCTCCAAACGCGCTTTAACATCTCGGTGAGCAGCTCCCAAAGGGATGATCACCGCAAAAAAAGCTGCGAACAGCACAACAAAACTGACTTCATGCCTGCGCATCGCCGATACCGCCCCGCTCACAACAAAAGTGGTGTAAGCAAGGTAGACGTACGCTTGTAAAAGGGTTGTCACCAGAGCCCCCAAAATAAACCTGGATTGGCCGCACTTCCCTAACGCATCTTGGGAAACCATAAGCCTCCCGGGCAAACTTAAAAAAGTCAAAACATAGGGAACAATAAATTTTGCGATAATGCCAACCAGCACCAATGCGGCTATTGAAAAAAGCGTTTCCATCCCCACCAGTCCTTCCCTCCATCCTTCACTCTTGAAAAATTGCATCCCTCTGCGGCACGAAACAGCGGCCTGCTTTAAGGTTGGTATTGTACGCTGGCATCTTCTTTTCGTAACTGAAAAATTGAAGGCAAACACTTCAACAAGCGTTTTTTGAATTTCTTGGACCGAACGGCCCTATGGTACAATCCGTCATGATTAAAAAGATGCGGAAATTTTTAAAGCAAGACATCTGGCGCATCCGGGCCCGGGAAGCCAGGGGGCTGCGCGGCAAATGCGTCCGGCTGCTGCGTATCTTTTTACTCTCCTTCAGCCAATTCTCAAGTGACATGTGCTCGCTTCGGGCTTCCGCCCTCACGTTCTTTTCACTCCTTTCCATCGTTCCGGTCCTCGCGATGTCCTTCGGGATCGCCAAAGGGTTCGGCCTCGACAAGCTTTTACGCGAAAAGCTATTCGAGGCCATGCAGGGCCAGCAAGAGGTCCTCTCACGAATCATGACTTTCGCGGAAACCATGCTGGACAACACGAAAGGCGGGGTGGTCGCGGGCGTTGGCGTGGCGCTTCTCGTTTGGTCCGTGATCCAGGTCCTTGGCAATATCGAATCGTCGTTTAATGATATTTGGGGTATTAAAAAGCAGCGGAGCTTGGGCCGGAAATTCACCGACTACCTCTCGCTCATGCTGATCGTGCCCGTTCTGTATATCGTGGCGACCAGCGCAACCGTCTTTGCGGCAAGCCAGGTCACGGCCATCACGCAGAAGATCGCTTTTCTTGGCACCGTGGTCCCGCTCATGATGATGGGGCTGAAGATCCTTTCCTTTTTAGTGTTTGGGGGGCTCCTGACATATCTTTACATCGCGATGCCCAACGGAAAGATCCATTTTAAATCGGCTCTTCTCGGCGGCATTGTCGCGGGCGTTCTGTATCAGATGGTTCAGTGGGTTTATATCCGTTTCCAGGTCGGGGTTTCAAGCGCGGGCGCTATTTATGGAAGTTTCGCAGCCTTGCCTCTTTTTTTGATATGGCTTCAGATGAGCTGGCGCATTGTGCTCTACGGCGCGGAACTCGCCTTCTCACACCAGAATGAACAAACCTTTGAATTTGAAGAGGACTGCCTGAGCGCAAGCTATGAGATCCGCAAGCTTCTGTCGCTTAGGATCGCGCAGGTCTGCGTGTCGCGTTTTTCCGGGGGGCTCCCGCCTCTTTCTGCGGAGGAGATCGCGGCACAGCTCGAAATGCCGGTGCGTCTGACGCGGGATCTGCTTTTCCGTCTGACGGAGGCTAATATCCTGACAACATCTCAAGGCGAAAGTGTACGGGATCGCCGCTACCAACCCGCTCGCGACGTAGGCGATATGACAGTTGGGTTCGTGATCGAGCAAATGGAAAAAGCGGGAACAAACAACGTCCCAGCCGCAGAAACTCCGGAGCTTGAGAAATTGCGGGGATCGCTTCTCGCCTTTGAACGCGCTCTTCAAAGGCTGCCTGAAAACAAACTCCTCAAGGACCTTCGCTAGGCAATAAACATAGCCGCACCGTAGACGGCCTTCCTTGAAAAGTCACGGTGCGGTACTTATCCATCGAGGATAAGTGCATCGCCATCCTAAAGGACGGCTTTCCAAATCACGCGATGGACATAGCGTCGCCGTATGACGCAAACCGATAGTCTGAGCTGAGCGCTGTACGGTACACGGCCATCAGATTTTCGCCTTAATGGCCTCCGGCGCCGATGATTCTTTCTCCGCTTCGTCTGGTGGGCCAGAAGGTCCGTCCGACCTTAAAACTTCGCTCTGATCCATGAAAAATATTTTGCCCCCCGGGACATTACGCTCTGCGGGGCGTGCAAATAAAGTAAAATGGTCCTTGTCGAGAGATTCATAAACATAGTAGTAGCCATTGTCAGCTGCAAAAGGAGCAGTGGCTCTTGCAATACTGGGTAAAATGTAAAAAGTCGTTGCATTAGCCAAATCTTTAAGAGATGACGGGTATTTTCCTTCCGCTTTTAAATAACGCCGACACGCGGCGGTAATCATCATGATGCCAGATCTTGCCATATCCTCGTGTCCCGTTATCTCTCTTCGCTTTACTCTCTCTAAAGAACCAGCGATGCTCTCCAGCGTATCTCCTTCCACAGCATGCTGCATGGTATTTTCTTTCTCTTTTTTATTCACGGCATACTGAATAGCCCCAAAAAGAACTACGGGAAACAAAAATGCGCTCATGGCCCTCAAAACGCCCATCTTGTGAACGCGCATATATCCCACAACGAGAACGAGAGCCATCCACAGCAAACCTGCCAGCAAAATAACGGGCACCGAAAAAAGTAAAATGATCCCGATAACAGACTTTACATTGGCAGGCAAAAATCCGGCCTGCGATAAAAAGAGGTTTATCAAAGAACCTGCCAGGGTCGCCACAAAAATAAGCCATAACTCGGTAACGCAGCTATAGGCAAAAACATTAAAAGTGCCCGCATAGCCACCCTTTCCCCGAAAAAGCGCGACAAAGAGATGCATGATCGCCGCCATTATAA
>SESH01066600.1_pt1 | contig 14690 bp, 9 predicted proteins | sample 3171561 | NCBI WGS metagenome assembly SESH01 (sample SAMN10866947, study PRJNA518727) | freshwater metagenome | biome: subpolar coniferous forest; feature: holomictic lake; material: water; isolation source: holomictic Lake 442 2011 16.5 m and 2014 13 m | place: Canada: near Kenora, Ontario
GTAGACGTTGGACAGGGCGGTGGCGAAGATCTCGGCCTCCAGCTGGCCGCTAACCGTGAGGAAGGTCTTCTTGCCGAAGAAGTCCTTGCTGTGGTCGATCTCGCCCTGCTCGGTCTTGGGCGGGTTGGCCAGGTCGAGCGTGGTGACGCGGAACATGTCGCCGGCGCCCTCGGCGTCGCTGGCGGTGACGATGGGGGTGTGGACGTAGCAGAAGCCCCGCTCCTGGAAGAACTGGTGGACGGCGTAGGCGAGCCGGCTGCGCACGCGGAAGACGGCGCCGAAGAGGTTGGAGCGCGGGCGGAGGTGGGCGATCTCGCGGAGGAATTCCAGGGTGTGGCCCTTTTTCTGGAGCGGGTAGGTGGCGTCGGCCTCGCCGAGCACGGTGAACTGTGCCGCGACGACCTCCCATTTCTGGCCGCCGCCCTGCGAGGCGACGAGCCGGCCCTGGACCGCGACCGAGGCGCCGGTGCTGGCCTGGGCGACGTGGGCGTAGTCGGGCAGCGTGGCGTCGACGATGATCTGCAGGCCCTTGAGGCAGGAGCCGTCGTTGAGCTCGATGAAGGAGAACGCCTTGGCGTCGCGGCGCGTGCGGACCCAGCCCTGGAGGAGGATGGAGTCCATGGGACCGCTGGCTTGCAGGGCGTCTTTGACGAGGGTTCGTTGCATGGCGGGAGTGGCCGAAGCAAGCCGTTCCCCGCTCCGGATGGCAAACCGAGAAATCCCCCGGGCGCGGCGCGCGGCCGGATTTGACCAGCGCAAGGGGCGGCATGTTTTTGACAAGAAGTGCCGCGCGGCCGGCGGTGCGCTCGGCTACGTTAGCTCGCCCCGCTGCCCCGGTGAGGTTCACCCCGCTTTTCCCGATCCGCCATGAACACTCGCCGCGAATTCCTCAAGTCCGGCCTCGCGCTCGGGGCCGCCGTCTCCCTCGCCCGCTGGGGCCGGCTCACCGCCGCCGAGACCCCCGCGCCCGCGGCGCCCGCCCCGGCCGGTCCGGCCCGGCCGGTGCTCGTTGCCGTGCGCGAGGGCAGCCGCGCGGCCATGCTCGACCAGGCGCTGGCCGCCCTCGGCGGGCTGGGCGCTTGGGTGAAGCCCGGCCAGACGGTCTGCCTCAAGCCCAACATCGGCTGGGACGCCCCGCCGGAGCGCGGGGCCAACACCCATCCCGAGCTGGTCGGGCACTTGGTCCGGCGCTGCCTCGAGGCCGGCGCCAAGTCGGTCAGTGTCTTCGACCACACCTGCGACCCGTGGCAGCTCACCTACGAGCACAGCGGCATCGCCGCGGCCGCCCGCGCCGCCGGCGCCCGCGTGGTCAACGGCAACGACCAAAGCCTCTACCGCGAGGTGGAGATCCCCGGCGGGGTGAAGCTGAAGCGCGCCTGGGTCCACTCGCTGGTGCTCGACAGCGACGTCCTCCTCAACGTGCCCGTGCTCAAGCACCACAGCGGCACGGGGATGACCGCCGCGATGAAGAACCTCATGGGGGCGGTCTGGGACCGCGGGTTCTACCACCAGAACAACCTGCACCAGGCCATTGCCGACTTCCTCACCCTGCGGAAACCGACCCTCAACCTGCTCGACGCCTACCACCCGATGGTCCGCCACGGCCCGCGCGGCAAGACGGTCGCCGATCTGGTCGAGATGCGCACGCTGCTCGCCTCGGCCGATCCCGTCGCCCTCGACACCGCCGCGGCGAAGCTGCTCGGCCTGGATCCGGCCAAGGTGGCCTACCTCAAAATCGCGGACGCGATGAAGCTCGGCACGATGGACCTGACCCAGGTCGAGGTCCGTCGCTTCAGCCTGGCCTGACGGGATGCGCCAGCCCGGGCTGAAACTTCTCCGCGTCGCCGTCGCCGCCGGGGTCTTCGCGGGCCTGACGGCGGCGCTGGTCGATTTCCGCGGCGCCGTCCCGGCGGCCGTCGGCCACGCGCTGGCGTCCCTGCAGTTCGTGCCGGCCGCCGTGGCGCTGGCCACCGGGGCGGGTCTCGGCCTTGTCGTGCTCGCCCTGCTCGGGGTGACGCTGGCGGCCGGGAGGATCTACTGCTCGGTCCTGTGCCCGCTGGGGATTTTTCAGGATATCGTGGCGCGGGCGGCGGGGTGGATCCGGCGCTCCGCGCGGCGACTGCCGTACCGGCCGGCGCAGACCTGGGTCCGGCAGGCCTTTTTCTGGGGCGCCCTGGCCGGCCTCGCCACCGGCGGGGCGGGGCTCACGCTCGCGCTGCTGGATCCCTACAGCGGCTACGGGCGGATCGCCTCCGGCCTGTTTCGCCCGGTCGTCACCCTGGGCAACAATGCGCTGGTCGGCCTGGTCGGCGCGCTCGGCGGCGAGTTCCTCTATCGTGTTCCGCCTTTCTGGGCGGGGCTGGCCGCCCTCGCCCTGCCGGCCGCGCTGCTGGCCCTGGTCACCGGGCTCGCGGCTTGGCGCGGCCGCCTCTACTGCAACACGGTCTGCCCGGTGGGCACGCTGCTCGGGATGGTCTCCGCCCGGAGCGCCTGGCGGCTGGCCCTCGACCCCGCGGCCTGCCGCAAATGCGGCGACTGCCTGCGCGAGTGCAAGGCGCAGTGCATCGACCTCCGCGCCGGAACAATCGACGCCTCCCGCTGTGTCGCCTGCTACAACTGCCTCGCGGCCTGCCACGAGGCCGGCATCGGCCACCGCTGGGCCTGGGGAACGAAGTCCCGCCGCACGCCGGTCGCGCCGCGGCCCGCGGCCGCCCCCGACCCGCAGCGCCGCGCCTTCCTCGCCACCGCGCTGGTCACGCTCACCGGCGCCACGGCGGCCGGCCGGGCGCTCGCCGCCCCGGCGGCGCCCGCCGCGGGTGCGGCGGGGGCGCGCGGGGCCAACTACAGCCGCGCGATCTGTCCGCCGGGGGCCGGGAGCGTGGAGCTCTTTCTGGACCGCTGCACCGCCTGCCACCTGTGCGTCAGCGCCTGCCCGGCCCACGTGCTGCAACCGGCGGTGTGGGAGTACGGGCTGGCGGGGCTGCTCCGGCCGCGGCTCGATTATGCGCGCGCCTTTTGCAACTTCGACTGCCGGCGCTGCGCCGAGGTCTGCCCCGACGGGGCGCTCCGCCTGCTCCCGCTGGAGCAGAAGCAGGTGACGCGGATCGGGGTGGCGGAACTCGACGTGGAGCGGTGCATCGTGAAGACGAAGGGGACCGACTGCGCGGCCTGCTCCGAGCACTGCCCGACGAAGGCGGTCGAGACCATTCCCTACGGCGACAATCTCCGCCTGCCGCAGGTCAACCCGGACGGGTGCATCGGCTGCGGGGCCTGCGCCTACGCCTGCCCGGCGCAGCCGGACAAGGCGATCGTGGTGGTGGGCCAGCGCGTGCACGACCGCGCGAGCCGGCTGCTGGAGGCCCCGGCGCGGGATCCCCGGCGCGGGGCGGACTTCCCGTTTTAGCCCCGGATCGGCCGCGGGCCGCGTCAGCCCACCCAGTGGGACATGAATTCGTGCACGGGCAGGGCGGCGAGCTGGGCGCGGTCGGCGAAGAGCGCCAGGAGCGAGTCCGCGCGGGCGGGGCCGAAGTGGGCGGCGTAGGCGGCGCGGGCCTTGGCCTGGAGCACGGGGAGGCCCTCGGCCCGGCGACGGCGGTGGCCGAGCGGGTACTCGACGACGACCTTGGGCGTGGCCGTGCCGTCGGTGAAGAAGATTTGGACGGCGTTCGCGATGGAGCGCTGGTCGGGGTCGAGGTAGGCGCGCGAGTAGGCCGGGTCCTCCCGCACGGTCATCCGGGCGCGCAGGGCGTCGATGCGCGGATCGGCGGCAAAGCGGTCCTCATAGTGGTCGGCGGTGAGTTCGCCGCAGAGCAGGCCGATGGCGGTCATGTACTGCAGGCAATGGTCGCGGTCGGCCGGGTTGTGCAGCGGGCCGGACTTGTCGATGATGCGGATCGCCGACTCGTGGGTGGTGAGCTCGATGCGCTGGATCTGCTCCAGCCGGCCCCGCACCAGCGGGTGCAGCTGGATCGCGCCCTCGACGGCGGTCTGGGCGTGGAACTCGGCCGGGAAGGACAGCTTGAAGAGGACCTGCTCCATCACGTAGCTGCCGAGCGGGCGGGCGAGGGTGACGGGGCGGCCGCGGAAGGAGACGTCCTGGAAGCCCCAGGTCGGGGCGGTGAGCGCGGAGGGGCAGCCCATCTCGCCGGTCAGCGCGATGAGCGCGAGGCGGACGGCCCGGCCGGCGGCGTCACCGGCGGCCCAGGACTTGCGCGAGCCGGTGTTGGGCGCGTGGCGGTAGGTGCGGAGGGCGGAGCCGTCGACCCAGGCGTGGGTGAGCGCGGCGATGACCTGCTCGCGGGTGCCGCCGAGCAGGGCGGTGGTGACGGCGGTGGAGGCGACGCGGACGAGGAGGACGTGGTCGAGTCCGACGCGGTTGAAGGAGTTGGCGAGGGCGAGCCCGCCCTGGATCTCGTGGGCCCGGACCATGGCGACGAGGACGTCGTGCATGGTGAGCGGCGAGCGGCGGGGGGCGAGCGGGGTGGCAAACGCGGCGAGGGGGGCGCCGGCGGCCTGGTGGCGGCTGACCCAGTCGGCGGCGGCGAGGATGGCGCCGAGGTTGTCGGAGGGGTGGCCCCACTCGGCGGCGAGCCAGGTGTCGTTGAAGTCGAGCCAGCGGAGGGCGGTCCCGAAGCTGGCGGCGGCCTGGACCGGATCGAGCTCGTGGCGGGTGCCCGGGACGCGGGCGCCGAGCGGGAGGGTGGCGCCGGGCACCACGGGGCCGAGGAGCCGGGTACAGGCCGGGTAGGCGAGAGCCAGGAGGCCGCAGGCGAGCGTGTCAGCGAGGCACCAGCGCGCGGTGTCGAGGGCCTCGTCGCTGATCGCCCCGGCGCCGAGCGCGTAGTCGGCGAGCTCGGCGATCAGCGGGTCGGGCGCGGGGCGGACGTTGCGGGCGGGGGAGGACATGGCGGGAGCCGGGCCGGGGCGGGACGCCCTCAGGTGCGCTGGGCGAGGGGGACGAAGGGCCGGTGGGCCGGGCCGGTGTAGTTCGCGCCGGGGCGGATGATCTTGCCGTCCACGCGCTGCTCGATGATGTGCGCGGCCCAGCCGGCGATGCGCGCGAGGACGAAGAGCGGGGTGAACAAGAGGACGGGCACGCCGAGGCGCTGGTAGGCGACCGCGCTGTACCAGTCGACATTGGGGAACATCTGCTTCTCGCGCCACAGGAGGGTCTCGATCCGCTCGGCAACGGCGAACAGCTCCGGGCGGCGCTCGTCCTCCGAGAGCTGGCGGGCGATCGCCTTGATGACGGGGTTGCGCGGGTCGCCGAGGGTGTAGACGGGGTGGCCGAAGCCGATGACGATCTCCTTGCGGGCGAGGCGGGCGCGGAGGTCGGCCTCGGCCTCGTCCGGGGTGCGGTAGCGCTGCATGATTTCGAGGGCGATCTCGTTGGCGCCGCCGTGCCGGGGGCCGCGAAGGGCGCCGATCGCGCCGGCGAAGCAGGCATAGGTGTCGGAGCCGGTGCCGGCGATGACGCGGGCGGTGAAGGTGGAGGCGTTGAACTCGTGCTCCGCGTACAGGATGAGCGACCGGTCGAGGGCGCGGACCTGGCTGGGCGCGGGCGGCCGCTGGTGCAGCAGGTGGAGAAAATGCGCGGCGACGGAGGGGTCGTCGGTCTCGACGTCGATCCGTCGCCCGCTGGTCGCGAAATGGTGCCAGTAGAGGAGGAGGGACGGGGCGCAGGCGAGGAACCGGCTGGCGATGAGGCGGGCGCGGTCGGCGGCGGGGGGCAGCGCTTCCGGCTCCAGGTGACCGAGCATGGAGCAACCGGTGCGGAGGACATCCATGGGGTGGGCCCCGGCGGGAATCTGCTCGAGGACGACGCGCAGGGCGCGGGGGAGCCCGCGGTGGTTGAGCAGCCAGGCCCGGTAGACGCCCAGTTCCACATGATTGGGCAGCCGTTCGTGGATCAGCAGGTGGGCGACCTCCTCGTAGGTCGCCTGGGCGGCGAGTTCCGTGATGTCGTAGCCGCGGTAGTGCAGGTCGTTGCCCGCCTGACCGACGGTGCAGATGGCGGTGTTGCCGGCCACGACGCCGGAGAGAGCGACGGATTTCTTGGCCGGTGGGGCCGGAGGGGAAGCGGGATCAGGCATGGGGCGGGTCCGGGCCGCTGGGGCGGACACCCGGCGGGCAAGCCAGGTGTGGGCGGGCGCGGCCGGTGGGGTTCAGGGTTGGGGGTGGTAGTCGAGGAGGTCGTAGAGGTCGGCGCGCGACTGCATGCCGCCGAGCACGGACTGCTGCGTGCCGTGGGTGCGGATGGCGGTGTAGACCCCGAGCGAGGCGGCGGCGGCGGCGCGGGAGGCGGAAAGCGGGTACAGGACCATGGCGAGGCCGGCGGCGCGGAGCTCCGCGACGGTGAAGTAAGGCGTCCGGCCGAACTCGGTGAGGTTGGCGAGGACGGGCACCGGCACGGCCGCGGTGAAGCTGCGGTAGTCGTCGAGGGTGGTCAGCGCCTCGGCAAAGATCATATCGGCGCCGGCGGCGACGTAGGCCCGGGCGCGGGCGATGGCGCCGGCGACCCCCTCGTTGGCGGCGGCGTCGGTGCGGGCCATGATGACGAAGTCGGGCGAGGGCCGGCCGGCGACCGCAGCCTGCACGCGGGCGGCCATTTCCGCGGTGGCGACGAGGTGCTTGCCGGGGAGGTGGCCGCAGAGCTTGGCGGGGACCTGGTCCTCCAGGTGCACGGCGGCCGCCCCGGCGGCGGCCAGTGCGCGCACGGCGTGCGCCGGATCGCCCCAGCCGGTGTCGAGGTCGACCAGGAGCGGCAGCGCGACGCGACCGGTGATTCGGCGGGTGTCGAGGAGCACGTCGGCCAATTCGGTCCGGCCCACGTCCGGGAGGCCGCAGGAGTGGTTGGCGACGCCGGCGCCGGACAGGTAGAGCGCGCGGAAGCCGGCGCGCTGGGCGAGCAGGGCGGCCAGGGCGTTGATGGCCCCGGCGATCTGCAGGGGGCGTTCCGCGGCCAGCGCCGCCCGGAACCGGGCGCCGGGGGTCAGGGCGGGGCTCATGCGCGGACGATGGCGCGCCGGGCCCGGCGTGTCCAGTACCGGAGGGACGGGCCTGCACGAAACGATTGCCCCCCGCGGCGTCCCGTGGCTTGCTCGGCCGTGCCCTGCATCGCCGCCATCGGTCCGCTCCCGCTCCGCGGGGCGCCCGGGAGGCCCGCGGGGGCCTGAACTGCGCACCCGCCATGCTGGCCATCACCGATCTCCGGAAGTCGTTCCGCTCACCCGAGGGTGAGGCGGTGGAGATCCTGCACGTGGCGGCATGGGCGGTGGGCGCGGGCGAGCAGGTGGCGCTGCGCGGCGAGAGCGGCTCGGGGAAGACGACGCTGCTGCACCTCATCGCCGGCATCCTGGCCGCGGACGCGGGCCGGGTGGTGATCGACGGGGTGGAGATGACGGCGCTGGGCGAGTCGCGCCGCGACCGCCTGCGGGCTGAGAAGCTCGGGTACATTTTCCAGACCTTCAATCTCCTGCAGGGCTACACCGTGCTGGAGAACGTGGTGCTCGGCATGTCGTTCGGGCCGCGCGGGGCGGACCGGGCGCACGCCCGGGAAATGCTGGCGCGCATGGGGCTGGGCCACCGGCTGGATCATTTCCCGGGGCAGCTCTCGACCGGGCAGCAGCAGCGGGTGGCGGTGGCGCGCGCCCTGGCCAACCGGCCGAAGCTCGTGCTCGCCGACGAGCCGACGGGCAACCTCGACCGCCGGCATGCGCGGGAGGCCCTGGCGCTCATCCGCGAGGTCTGCCGGGAAAACGGCGCGGCGCTGCTGCTGGTCAGCCACGACGAGGACGTGCTCGGCCAGTTCGAGCGGCGGCAGTCGCTGGCGGAGATCAACCACGCGTCGCCGGAGGGGGCGCGATGACCCTCCCGCTGATCGTCTACCGCTCGCTGCGGCAGCATGCGCTCTCGACCGCGGTCACGGCCGGCAGCATCGCGCTGGCCGGCGGGCTCCTCATGAGCGTGTGGACGGTGAAGACGCAGTCCCAGGCGGCGTTCACCTCGACCGGGATGGTCTTCGATGCGGTGCTGGGGGCGCGCGGCTCGAAGCTGCAGCTGGTGCTCAACGCGATTTTTCACCTGGAGTCGTCGCCGGGCAACCTGGCGGCGAGCGACTACGAGTTCATCCGGCGCCATCCGGCGGTGAAGACGGCGATCCCGATCGCGGTGGGCGACAACGTGCGCGGCTACCGGCTGGTGGGCACGCTGCCGGAGCTGTTCACGGCGGTGGAGCTGGCGCCCGGCAAGAAATTCGCGCTGCAGCCCGGCGGGCGCTGGTTTGAGGGGGCCGAGCGGTCGGCGGTGGCGGGCAGCTTTGCGGCGGCGCAGCTCGGGCTGCGGGCGGGCGACACCTTTCATCCGTTTCACGGGCTGGCCTATGACGAGCGGAACCAGCATGCCGACACCTACACGGTGGCGGGGGTGCTGGCGCCGACGAACACGCCGATGGACCGGGTCATCTGGATTCCGCTGCGGGGCCTGCAGACGATGGGCGGGCATGATCCGCGGGCGGCGACGGAGGTGAGCGCGGTGCTGGTGCAGCTGCGGTCGCCGGCGGCGGGGTTCATGCTCGACCTGCTCTACAACAAGCAGGGCAACCGGCTGACGTTCGCCTATCCGGTGGGGACGATCCTGGCGGAGCTGTTCAGCAAGCTGGCCTGGTTTGACCGCGTGCTGGAACTGGTGGCGTACCTGGTGGCGCTGGTGGCGGCGGCCTCGGTGCTGGCGAGCATCTACAACTCGATGAGTGCGCGGCAGCGGGACCTGGCGATCCTGCGCGCGCTGGGTGCGCGGCGGCGGATGATCTTTGGCGCGGTGGTCAGCGAGGCGGCGGCGATCGGCCTGCTCGGCTCGGTGCTGGGGTTCGTGGTTTATGCCGGGCTGCTGACGGTGGTGGCCGGCGTGATTCGCGCGCAAACCGGCGTGGTGCTGGAGGTGTGGCGCTGGCAGCCGGTGCTGGCGGCGTGTCCTGCGGGGATGATTTTACTCTGTGCGCTCGGGGGCGTGGTGCCGGCGCTCAAGGCCTATCGCACGCCGGTCGCCGCGACGCTGGCGCCGCTGTCGTGAGGTAGCGGCGCGGGGCGGTTCAGCGCACCGTTTCGTGCCAGCGCGGCATCTTGTCCTTGATCTGGTCCACCTTGAATTCCTGGGTCCCGGGATAAACCGTCTCGCTGAACATCCCGGGATGCTGGACCAGCGGCATGTCGAACAGCGTCCGGCCCTCGAACTGCACGGTGCAGCCATACATCATCCCGACCTCGCGGGTGCCATCCGCCTTGCGGCGCACGAAGGCGAAGTCAGCGTCGGTGGCCAGCGAGCCATACGCGACGCGACCGGTGCGGAAATCAAAGCGCGGCCCGCCGCGCCGGTTGGTGAGCCCGATGGTCTGATCGAGCTTCAGTCCCACCGTCACCGGGTCCCCCGCCAGCGTGAACGTGAGGCCGAGCGTGCGGCCGTCATCGTGCTCGCCCGGCAGGAGCTGGACGTCGTGCAACATGGACTCCTGGAAGCCGCCCGGGGCGTGAGGCCGGAGGACGGTGACGAAGGTGAGGCGCTGGCCGGCGTAAAAATAGCCCTTCAGGTACTGGTAGAAGGCCCGGGAGCGGTTGAACCGCCGGCCGATTTCCCGCGTCTGGGTGATCTTGTCGCGGTTGCCAACAAACTGGATGAGCAGGTCCTTGTGGTGGGGGTTGGGCCAGTATTCCTGCCGGATCGGAATCCGGTCCGGCCAGGAGACGACGTAGTCCGCGCCCTGGCGGAGAATCTTGTCCGGGTGCCAGGTGTTGCAGAAGACCTTCTGGCCGGCTTCGTCGATCAGGAGGGAGTCGACAATGACGTAGAGGCCGGTGTCGGGGGCGAACAGGATGATGCGGTCACCGGTGTACCCGCGCTCGCGGTCCACGAGCCGGGTGCGGGAGTAGTCGAGGCTGCCAAAGTTGCCGAAGTGGATTTTCTCGGTGGTGACCGGGTGGTAGGTGGTGTCGACCTTGAGGTAGTCGAAGAGGTCGCTTTCCGGCGGAAACCCGGTGCGGGCCACGACGCGGTTGTGAAACACGTCGGCCCGCCAGCCATCCTCGACGCGCGCCCGGTAACCGCCGTCGGCGAGTAGGACGGTCTGGTCGGACAGGAGCAGGGCGAGCGAGTTCTCGTCGGAATGCCCGTGGTGCGGGCGCTCCTCGGGCGCGTAGATCGTGGCGTTCTGATACTCGCGCTGCCACCGGGCGTAGGGCCCCTGATCACGGTAGTTGAGCAGCCCATAGTCGCCGTGCGGGCTGCGGAAGGTGATTTTTTTGGACACCAGATCATCGATGACCTCGGCGGAACGTTCCTGGACGAGGGGCTGGAAGGGGACCGCCGGGTCGAGCCACTGCAGGGCGAGGCCGAGGGGAAAAAGATTGTCCTCCTGGATGCCCTGGTAGAACCCGAGGTGCGCGTCATACAGGCGCCGAGCGGAGTCGAGGTATTCACCGTGCCGGTAATAGCTGCCGGCCCGCACGAGGTTCGCGACATTCCAGGCCCACATGTGGGTCCAGTCCCCGTCGCCCCAGTCCGGGAGCAGGCCGTTGGGCATGAGCAGGTAATGGGGCACGTCGAAATAGAAGCGGGTGGTGACCGCCTGCATGTGCTGTGGGGTCCGGCCGAGCAAGTCGGCGAGCACGAGCGTGTAGGTCAGCCAAAAGGGCTGGTAGATGGAGGCGTCCTCGATGGACCAGGCCTTCCAGCTGTCGGTCGCCAGCGAGTCGCCGTAGGCGCGCCACCGGCCGGCGGCGGGGCTGTCCGGCACGGCGGCGGCGGCAAAATAAAAACCGGCGCCGTCAATCAGCGCGCGGTTGTGGGTCCCGAAATCGGTGTAGTCGTAGTGCGTGGCCACGCTGGCCGTGATCAGCGCCGCGATTTCCGCCTCTTCGGCGGCGGAGAACTGGCCGCGCGCCTGGAGGTAGCGATAGGTGGTGCAGAAAGGCGTCAGGTAGCGGAACGACTCGAACAGCGGTTTGGGCGGGCCGCCGGGCTGGCGCGCCAACGCGACCAGCGCGAGCACGCCTTCCTTCGCCCACCCGGGCAGGCGGGCGTCGCCGGTCTGTTGGTGCAGGCTGACCATGCCCGCCACCGCCCAGACATAGCTGACCGTGACGGGGCGCGGGCCGCCCGCGACCGCGGCGTGCGCGCGCTCGACGCCGGTTTGCAGGTCCCGCAGGAGGCGCTGGCGGAAGGCCTGGCCGTCGCCCTCGGCCGAGCAGGGAGCGGTGGCGGCGAGGATCAGGAGGGCCGCGACCCCGGCCAGGAGTGGGCGGCGGAGCATGGGGCCGGGGCTCATGCGAGCAGCGGGGCGAGTTCCTCGCGGATCACCCGGCCGACATGGGCGGCGTCCGCCGCGGTGAAGAGCGCGCCCAGCGGCACCGAGACCATGCGGCCGACGAGGTCCGTGGTCCGGGGAAAATCCTGCTCGCGATAGCCCGGGCCGGGCCACGGGCGGATGCCGGCAAACGGGGAAAACTGCGCCGCCTGGGTGGCGCCGGACTGGCAGTACTCGCGGGCATACTGGCAGTACGTCCCGGTGTGCGGCGCCAGCCCGACGCCGCGGGCCTGCGCCCGCGCCTTGAGGGCGAGCGCCTGGGCGTGGGTGGGGAGGAAAAAATAGGAATCGAAGCCGAGGTCGCCCGCCGGGTCGGGTATGCGGCGCCAGACGAGGCCCGGGAGGACGCCGACGTTCCGCTGCATGATCGCCCGCAGGCGGCGCAGGTGGCGGATCATCGGCGGCACGCGCGCGAACTGGGCGCAGCCGACGGCGCCGGCGAGTTCCCCCAGGCGGTAGTTGCTGCCGGCAAAGCTGGTCACGCCGGCCGGCTGGATCGCGCGGTGCTCGTCGCGGTACAGGCCGAGGTCGCTCATGCGCACGGCCCGCTCGTACAGCCGAGCCCCCGCCGTGAGGACCATGCCGCCCTCGCCGGACGTGATGACCTTGCGCTGCTGGAAACTATAGGTGGCGATGTCGCCGAACGTGCCGACCTGGCGGCCGTGGTAGGAGGCGCCGAGACTTTCCGCACAATCCTCCAGCACCCACAGCTTGCGCCGCCGGGCGTGCGCCAGGATTGGATTCAGGTCGGCGGCCACACCTTGGTAATGAACGACGAGGATCCCGCGCGTGGCGGGGGTGGTCAGCCGGTCGATTTCCGCGGGATCGAGGCTGAGGGTGTCGTCGACTTCGGCGAGCACGGGCCGGGCGCCCAGGCGCACGATGGCGGTGAAGCAGGACACCCAGCTCCAGACGGGCAGGATGACCTCGTCACCTGGGCCGACGCCGAGGGCGCCCAAGGCCACCTCGAGGGCGGCGGTGCCGCTGCTGACGCCCAGGGCGTACTTGAGGTGGTGCCGGCGGGCCATCTGCTGCTCGAGGCGCCGGACATAGCCGAGGCTCGGCTGGTGTCCGCGGCCATAATAACGGAACAGCGCCCCGTGACGCATGACCCGGGCGACATTGCGGGCTTCAGCGGCGCCAAGCAGGCATTCGCCCAAGCCCATGGGCGGCAAAAGACGGAAGGTTTTTTTGGCCGATGCGCGCGAAGGGGAGGCTCGCTTCATTGGTTGCGGATGATTTCCCGGCCCGAATTTTGTGCAAGGGTGGAAACCGCGGTGGGAACGACCTTAGACTCGTCGTAGCCTAGGCTTATCGCAGCCGACGTTCGTAGCAGGCGACGTGAGGAGGCTGGGTCCATTACGCCCCGCCCAGCCTCCTCACGTCGGCTGCTACCCGGCGCTACCTGGGCGCGCGGGCGATCCAGCCTTGGCTGAGCGGGATAGCCCGCGCTTCGCAGGATCGCTCGGCCCGCGGGAGACGGAGACTCGCGGGAGTCGGACGGTCACGGGCGGCGGAGGCTCACGGGAGTCGGATCGGCGACGACAAAAATAGACACAAAAAAGGGCGGGGTCCGTGAGGACCCCGCCCTTGAAGTAGATCAGACTAAGCGTCTCAGGAGATACTTAGAAACGGACGGTGTTCGTGAACAGCCAGTTCCGCTTGGGCGACAGCACGAAGCCGCCGTCCGAGTAGTCCTTGTCGGTCGCGTTGTAGATACCGATGGTGCTCTGCAGCTTGTAGCCGAAGACTTCCCACGGGTAGCTGGCGGTCACGTCGAACACGACGTAGTCGCCATACTGGAAGCCGCCATTGAGCGGATTCCAGTCAACGTTACGGGCAACCACCGCCTTCGAGGAGTAGCGCATGCCGAGGCCGAAGGCCGCGCCACGAGCCACACCGTCGGTGAGGGTGTACTTGCCGAAGAAGTTGAACCGGTATTCCGGAACGTTCTCGAGACGGGCACCGTAGTAGATGTCCTGGTCGCGCTTGCCGGCGGCGCTCAGGGCATTGTAACGATCCGTGCCCGCCTTCGGGTGCGTCTTGTCGTCCAAGGTCTTGGCGGTCCACAGCCACGAGCCGTTGATGACGGCCTGGAAGTTGCGGATCGGGGTCCAGATGGCCTCGGCCTCGGTGCCCTCGACCTCGTTGGTGAGGTCGGTCGTGCGCCAGCGGAAGTTACGGGTGTTATACCCGTAGCTGCCGGGGGCGAACAGCGTCGTGCTGCTGTTGTAGGGCTCATTGGCCGCGAGCTGCATGACCGGGTCATCCAGCTTCTGGTTGGAGCGCTGGCCCTGGAACACGGAGATCGTGCCGACGAGCTTGCTGTCCGCCGTCGAGATCTTACCGCCGAACTCGATGTTCTTGCCGGTTTCGTTCTTGATGTTGGCATACGCGCCACGGGCCACCTGAACCGCCTTCGCCTGAGCGACGGAGGTGATCAGCGTGCCGAGGTAGGTGTAGGAGCCAGGGTGGCTGCCTTCACCGTAGGTCAGCGCGCTCTGGTAGACGCTCAGTTCATCACCGAGTCCGGGACCAGGGAAGAAGCCGCCGACGTTGCCGGCGTTGAACTTGAAGGTCTTCGACCACGACGTGTAGATGTTAATCGACTTCGTGATCGCGTACGAGGCACCGGCCATGGCCGAGCGGCCCTTTTGGTCGAGCGGGATGGTCAGCTGATAGGCCGTGGAGTGACCCCACACGGTCTGGTCATAGGCGCTCGGGTTCTGGGGCATGTCGTTCGGGAAGATGAACCACGGGAAGTTGTTCGACTGATCCTGCCAGCGCTCATAGCGCTTTTCCTCGCGGTAACCCGCCAGGACGTTCAGACGGTCGTTCAACAGCGAACCCTGATAGTTGGCGTACATGCTCGAAAGCGTCGGGCGGTAGCCGTCCAGCGCATTGCGGTCATCCTGCCAGTAGACGCTGATGTCGGGCGAGATTTCCGCGCCCGGGTCCCAGTTCGTGTAGATCTGACGGACCGGCTTGATGGCGCCGGTGCGGTCTTTGATCACCTGATTGGGCAGCGTGGTCAGGCCACCGAAGTCATACTTAGCCTTGTTCGTGCCAGCGTAGTCCGGGTTGGAGACCGTGTTGGTCGCACCGGGCAGGAACGCCAGGTTGACCTCGGTCCCGGCGGCCTTGCCGAGGTAGAGCTGGCGCCAGTCGGACTTCTGCGCACCCACGAGCACCTTGCTCTTGAGCCAGGAGAGGTCGTACTTGAAGACCAAGTCGATGAGGGCCGTTTTCGTCTCGCGGTAGTAGCCGGAGCCGCCGGCGCTGAGGCCGACGTTGTAGTGCACGCCGTCCGCATAGGGGGTCGTGACGGCGCTGT
>SESH01012829.1_pt1 | contig 14684 bp, 9 predicted proteins | sample 3171561 | NCBI WGS metagenome assembly SESH01 (sample SAMN10866947, study PRJNA518727) | freshwater metagenome | biome: subpolar coniferous forest; feature: holomictic lake; material: water; isolation source: holomictic Lake 442 2011 16.5 m and 2014 13 m | place: Canada: near Kenora, Ontario
AAACGGCCCTCACGACTCTGGATACATCGTGTAGGGCAAAGGCGTTGGCTTCTTGTCGATGGATGGCGGAACCACGCGGCGCTGGGCGGACGGAACCTTGCGGCGCTCGCGGCGCAGGAGGCGCTTGAAGTGGCTCCACTTAATGTCGTGGCGAGCCATCAGGGCGTGACGAATGGTTTCGTCGCTGACGCGGGTGGTGGTGATGCAGTCGGCGAAGGCGGCGTCGGCGATGAGTTCGAGGGTCCACTCCTCGTGGTCAAATCCGTAGTGCTTGGGAGTGCGGCGGAAGATGTCCATGAGCGCGTCGCGTCCGCCGGGAACGAAGAGATCGCCGGTGTGCTTGGGCTTGGGCGAGCCTTCGAGAAGCGCAACGGCGCCGCGCTCGTTGAAGGCACGAATGGCGCGGCGGACGGTCTCGTCATCGACGCCGAGATCGGCGGCGATCTGGAGCGGGGGTTTGCCCTGGCTGCTGGCGAGGAGGATGCGGCTGCGCCGCTCGGCGAAGGGCTTGTACCAGTAGCTCGCTGCGCAGACTTCGATCACGGCGCGTTCTTCGTCGTTGAACGCTCGTACCATAAGGGTCTGCCGCTTGGCCATTGCTGCACTCCTTCCTAGCTTGTGGTCGTATGTCAGATCAGAGCTGAACGATGATCTATAGTATAGGTGGGCCGATTACCGCCGCTGATTGGCGCGGGGCTTTACATACCCGCATCTTTGTGCTATACTCGTGATCAGATAGAACGTATATGCTTTCTTGCTGAGGTGGTGATGGAACAGCCGCAGAAGCCGCTTCTTGAGCAGTTGCGCGATCAGCTGCGCAGCCGTCACTATTCGCTACGTACGGAGGAGAGCTACCTGGACTGGGTGCGCCGCTATGTGCTCTTTCACGATAAACGCCACCCGCGCGACCTTGGCGTGGATGCACTGCTGGCGTTTTTGAACCACCTTGCGGTGGAGTTGAATGTGTCGGCTTCCACGCAGAACCAGGCGCGCTGCGCGCTGCTCTTTCTGTACCGCGAGCTGCTGCGGGTTGACCCAGGCGACCTGAAGGGGATCGCTGCGGCGAAGGAGCCGCGACGTCTGCCGACCGTGCTGACGCGGGCGGAGGCGCGGGCGGTGATCGCTGAGCTGTCGGGGGTGTATCGGCTGATGGCACAACTGCTGTATGGGAGCGGCCTGCGACTGATGGAGTGTCTGCGCCTGCGGGTGAAGGATCTGGACTTTGGCCTGCATCAACTGACGGTGCGCGATGGAAAGGGGATGCACGATCGGGTGACGATGCTGCCGGATAGCTTGACGAATCCGCTGCGCGAGCATCTGGCGGGGGTGCGGCGCATCCACGCGCAGGATCTGGCCGATGGCTACGGCGAGGTGTATCTGCCGTTCGCGCTGGCGCGGAAGTCGCCGGGCGCGGCGCGGGCCTGGGGCTGGCAGTATATTTTTCCGGCAGACCAGCGCGCGCTGGATCCGCGTGGCGGCGTGATGCGACGGCACCATGTCCACGAGAGCGCGCTGCAGCGCGCGGTGAAGGACGCAGTGCGGGCGAGCGAAGTGACGAAGCACGCGAGCTGTCACACGTTTCGGCATAGCTTTGCGACGCATTTGATCGAGAGCGGCTACGATATTCGTACGGTGCAGGAGTTGCTGGGGCACGCGGATGTGAAGACGACCATGATCTATACGCACGTGCTGAACCGTGGAGGCCGTGGGGTGCGCAGTCCGCTGGATGACTAGAATTAGTAGGCGTCAGGGAGCCGTGTGTGAGGGCTGGCTGGCGTCCCAGTCGATGCGGTCTTCGAGGCCGAGGGCGAGGGCGGCGTCGTAGCGGAGCCGCCAGAGCTTATATTGAGCATGCCAGACTGCTCTGACGGTCTTTAGCTTTTGTCGGATCTCAAGCTCTTGCATGGCAACCCGTAGGTACACAAGCGTCTCCGGGGGGATGAGATCGGGCGCGGGGCACCAGTCGATGGTCTCGATAATCAACTCGACGGTTTTGTGGCGCTTGTGGGTGGCCTTGTCGTAGCGGTAGCGAACACAGATGAGCTTGTCGCCGTAGATCTGAAGCTCATGAATAGTACCCGGTTGGCCAGGTTTGCGGGTAAGCCTGATACGCATGGGCGGCTCCTCTGGTTTGGTAGACTCATCCTGATCAACCGAGTCTCTTGCCGCCGAGGTTACGCTGCGGGGTAATATGATCTGCGGATTTTTGTCCCAAAAAGGCGCGGCGAGCGCGTTGGGAAGGCTTGTGCCCGCTGACGCGGTTAGCGTACGGCCCAGACCTCGATGGAGCCAAGGCGGGAACCGATGGCGATGGTGTGGGGGCCGACGGCGAGGCTGCTGAATCCGGTGGCGGCGGCGGCGGCGTAGGCCGCGAGGGCGTCGGCGGGGCCGCGCCAGATCGTGAGGGTGGTGCCGTTGAGCGTGGCGAGGTCACCGTCGGGGAGGATGGCGAAGTCGGTGATGGCGGGGCGGATGAGCGCTAACGGCGGGGCGCCGGGGACGGTCCATGTGTAAAGCTGCTGGTCGCTGTTGATGTATGCCGCCGCGATGATCGTGCCGTTGGGCGCGAATGCGACGTGGCTGACTGACGAGCTGCCCTGAATGGCGCGGCGCTCGATTAGCGTGAGGTCGGCGCGGCGCCAGAGGCTGACCGCCCCTTCGTTCCCGGCAACCGCGATCATGTTGCCATCGGACGAGAAGGCGATCTGCCAGAGCGATGTCGAGCTGATACCGTCGGTCTCTAGGACGGCGACGGCGCGCTCCTCGACCTCGTTTGGCACGCGCCAGAGATGCAGGATGCCATCGTACCCGGCGGCGGCGAGGGTGGTGCCGTCGGGGCTGAAGGCGACCGCACGGGTGGCACCATAGCCCTTGGGTCGGTGCAGGTCGCCGAGGGGGTCGCCGGAGGGGAGACTCCAGAGATGCACACTCCCGTCGTCGCCCGCAGCGGCGAGGGTGGTGCCGTCGGGGCTGATGCTGAGCGCGTTGACCTGGCGAATCTTGGCGGAGATGTGTATGAGGAGCGCGCCATCGGGATGGCGGATATCAATGGCACCGCCCTCATCGCCGCTGATCACCAAGCTGCCGTCGGGGCTGATGGCGACGGCGGAAATGGCCCCGATGCCGACGATGACCTCAGCGGGTGTCCCGTCGGCCTGCCACATGCGCAGGCTGCCGTCACGCGAGGCGCTGAGGATACGCGCTCCGTCGGGGGAATAGGCGAGGGCGGTGAGGGCGGCGAGGTGGCCGGGCAGTTCCTGGGTCAGGGAGCCATTGGCGAGGCTCCAGCGCAGGATGCTGCCGTCGGCAAGGCCCATGAGTACCTGTGAGCCGTCGGGCGCAAAGGTCAGCCGCTTGGCCGGGGCGAGGAATCGCGTGGTGTCGTCGATGCTGAGCCAGTGCAGTTCGGTGCCGCTGGCGATATCCCAGAGCCAGATCGCGCCCGGCTCGGCACGCCAGCCCTCCGAGGCGGCCGCGATGGATCTGCTGTCGGGCGAGAATGCGACATCGGCGACCACACGCGAGCCGACACTGCGCGCCTGAATGGCTGCGCCGTCGGCAATGCCCCAGACCGTGACGTTGCCTTGCGTATCGCCAGCCATTATTGATTGGCGGTCGGGGCTGAAGGCGACGCTGGTGAAGGCACCGGGGACAATCCCGTCTGTGTCGGACTGGGGCAGGCGCAACTCGCGCAGCGCCGAGCGCTCGGCGAGATCCCAGAGTGAGACGATCTCGTCGTCCTGGGCGGCGGCGAGCAGCCGGCCGTCGGGGGAGATCGCGATATCGGCGATGGGCGCGCCGAGACCGGGGATCGCGCCGACCCTGGTACCGTCGGCGGCGGCGTAGATGGTGATAGCGGAGCCGATACTGACGGCGATGGATACGCCGTCGGGGGCGAGGGCGAGGGCGGTGGGGATGCCGCCGTCGAGATCGATGCGCCAGCGCAGCTCGGTGGGGCGGGCGGCGGGGCGCAACTCAAGGGCGGCGGGGCGCAGCACGGCGATGCTCTGCCCGTCGGGGGTATACGCCGCACCGAGGGGGATGCCGTCGCCCCAGGTGGCGATGCGGGTGAGCGGGCCGACCGGCGTGGGCGCGGGGCGCGGTGTGGGCGGGTCGGCGGGCGCAGGGCGCGGCACCGCCTCGGCGGTGAGCGGCGGTGTGGGGGATGGGGTATCAGCGACCAACGGCGGGCCGGAGCACGCGGTGAGCAGGAGGAGTATAAGCAGCAGCGGGCGTAGACGGTACGGCATGGGGGACATTATACCGTGGTCTGACGGGATGATACGGTGACAGCGTTGCCTTTTTTTATCCCCGCGTCACCCGCGTCACCCGCGTCAGACCGTCGCCCCGTCGCCCCGCCGCCCGGCCTGCTCGCGAAGCAAGACGAGGGATCGGGGCTGGAGCTGGTAGATCTCGCTTGAGGGAGCGCGCCCGGCGTTGGCCTCAGGGTCGGCGGTGTCAATCAGCACCTCCCAGACCGGGTCGTCGGGCCAGTCGGGCAAGATGAAGGGCACCGCTCCGGGGCTGGCGTTGAAGAGTACCAGCAGGATATCGTCGCGCACCGGGTGGCCCTGCTCGTCGTGTTCGCGCATCGCCTTACCGTTCATGAGCAGGCCGATACAGCGCACGTCGGGACTATTCCACAGGGCGGGGTCAACCTCCTGGCCGTCGGGGAAGAGCCACTCAACATCATACTCGGCGCCGCCGGGGGTGAGGCTGCCGGAGAAGAATCCGCGCCGGCGCAGGATGGGGTGGGCCTTGCGCAGGGCGATGATCGTGCGGGTGAAGCGATGCAGACTGTCGGCCTCAGCGTCGGGCGTCCAGTCGATCCAGGAGATCGGGCTATCCTGGCAGTAGGCGTTATTGTTGCCCTGCTGGGTACGCCCGCGCTCATCGCCGGCCAGCAGCATGGGCGTGCCCTGCGAGAGCAGGAGGGTGGCCAGCAAGTTGCAGATCTGGCGCATGCGCAGCCTACGGATCTCGGGGTCATCGGTTGGCCCCTCGACGTCGCAGTTCCACGAGTTATTGTGATTGTCGCCGTCGCGGTTGCCCTCGCCGTTGGCCTCGTTATGCTTCTCGTTGTAGCTCACGAGGTCGCGCATGGTGAAGCCGTCGTGGGCGGTGATAAAGTTGATACTGTGGCTCGGGCGGCGACCGTTGTGCTTGAAGAGGTCGGATGAGCCCATGAAGCGTGAGGCGAACTCGCCGGCCTGGCCGGTATCGCCCTTCCAGAACGAGCGGATGTTGTCGCGGTACTTGCCGTTCCACTCGGCCCAGGGCGCGGGGAATCCGCCGACCCAGTAGCCATCGGGGCCGACGTCCCACGGCTCGGCGATCAGCTTGACCTGCGAGAGGACGGGATCCTGCTTGATGATATCGAGGAAGGCGCTGGGCCGGTCGGCATCGTGAAAGCCGCGCACGAGGGTGCGGGTCAGATCGAAGCGGAAGCCGTCTACGTGCATCTCGTTGACCCAGTAGCGCAGCGAATCGAGGATCATCTGGAGCGCGCGCGGGCTGACGGTGCTGAGGCTATTGCCGGTGCCGGTGTAATCCATGTAGTAGCGATTATTCTCGGGCACCAGGCGGTAGTAGGCGGCGTTATCGACGCCGCGAAAGCTAAGGGTGGGGCCGAGCTGGTTGCCCTCGCCGGTGTGGTTGTAGACCACATCGAGGACGACCTCGATCCCGGCGGCGTGGAGCGCCTTGACCATCTGCTTGAACTCGGTCACCTGCTCGCCGAGCGATCCGGCGCTGGCGTAGCGGGCGTCGGGGCTGAAGAAGTTGATCGTCTGGTAGCCCCAGTAGTTCGTCAGTCCCTTGTCCGTAAGGTACTGGTCGTTGACGAACTGCTGGATGGGCAGCAACTCGACGGCGGTGACGCCAAGATTTTTGAGGTAGGCGATGATCGGCGGGCTGGCCAGACCAGCGTAGGATCCACGCAACTGCGCGGGCACCTCGGGGTGCTGCTGGGTGAAGCCCTTCACGTGCAACTCGTAGATCACGCTCTCGCGCAGGGGCGTGGCCGGCGGCGCGTCATCGCCCCAGTCGAAGCGCGGGTCGACGACCACCGAGCGGGGCATCGAGGGCGCGCTGTCGCGCTTGCCGATGGTCAAGTCGGTGTACGGGCTATCGACCCGGTAGCCGTACATCGACTTATCCCACTGGATTTTGCCGCTTAGGGCGTGGGCGTAAGGGTCGATCAGCAGCTTGTGCGGGTTGAAGCGGTGGCCATGCTGCGGGCTGTAAGGGCCGTAGACGCGGTAGCCGTAGAGCTGTCCGGGGCCAAGCCCCGGCAGGTAGCCGTGCCAGACATCCTCGCTGCGCTCGGGCAGGCTGAAGCGGACGGTCTCGCGTGGGGCGCTCGGGCTATCGAAGAGGCAGAGATCGATGCGGGTGGCGTGAGCCGAGAAGATCGCAAAGTTGACGCCCTTGCCGTCCCAGCTTGCGCCGAGGGGGTAGGGCTTTCCGGGCCAGAGTGCGGGCATGCGGTAGCGCTCCGTCTGTGCATAGGGCGAAGCATCGCGGCCTGATGCGATTGGATGTTGCGTCATTAATTAGGCGGCGCTCCGTCGCTCCCACGCTGTGGGATGGCTTCGCCGCCAACCGCCGACAGAAACGATCATCCCTTGATGCTGCCGTGCTTGGCCGGCTTGCGGGTGGTCTCGCGGTCGCCCTTCTTCTTCGGCAGATCGCGCTCAGTCTCGCGCGAGCGGAAGACGATCACGATTGGCGTGCCGCCAAAGCCGTAGTTTTCGCGCAGGCGGTTCTCTAGATAGCGTCCGTACGACCAGTGGACGAGGTCGCCGTCGTTGGCGAAGAAGAGGAAGACCGGCGGCTCGATCTGGGGCTGGACGGCGTAGTAGAGCCGCAGGTGGGCTCCCTTGCGCACGGCCATGGGCGGCTGATCGAGGACGGCCTGGCGCAGGAAGTTGTTCAGCTCGCCGGTGGGCACGCGCTTCTGGCGCTGATCATAGATTTCCTGGGCCAGCTGGATCACCCGGCTGACGCGCTGGCCGCTCAGGGCCGAGATGAACAGGATTGGCGCGTAGTCGACAAACTTGAACTCGCCGCGCACCTTTTCCTCGAATGCCTTGTGGGTCTCGTTATCTTTCTCAAGGACGTCCCACTTGTTCACCATGATCGCGATGCCCTTCTTGGCATCGAGGATCATCCCGGCGATGTGGGTATCCTGGGCGGTGATGCCCTCCTCGGCGTCGATCAGCAGCAGGGCCACATCGCAGCGCTCGATCGCGCGCATGGTGCGCAGCACCGAGTACTGCTCGATCCCCTGCTCGATCCGGCCCGCGCGGCGGATGCCCGCCGTGTCGATCAGGGTCACACGGTGGCCGTAAAAGGTGATGTCGGTGTCGATGCTGTCGCGGGTGGTGCCGGGGACGGCACTGACCACGCTGCGCTCCTGGCCGATCAGCTTGTTGAGCAGCGAGGACTTGCCGACGTTGGGCCGGCCGACAATGGCGATGTGCAGGTGGCGCTCGGCCTCCTCCTCGATCTCGTTTGGCTCAAACGCCTCGACCATGTGGTCGAGTACGTCGCCGGTGCCGAGGCTGTGGAAGGCGCTCATCGGGATCGGCTCGCCCAGGTTGAGCGCGTAGAATTCCACCGCGTCGAGGTTGCGCTCGGTGCTGTCGCACTTGTTGACGGCCAGCACCACCGGCTTGGCGGCCCCGCGCAAGATGTCGGCGACCTCGTTGTCGGCGGTGGTCATGCCCTCGCGGCCATCGACCATAAAGATCACACCGTCGGCCTCGGCGATGGCCACGCGGGCCTGCTCGCGGGTGCGTCGGCTGATCTCGCTGAAGGGCAGGCTGGGATCCTCGCCGCCGAACAGCAGGCCGGCGGTATCGACCACCGTGAACTCGCGACCGTTCCAGAACGAGTCGCCGTAGATGCGGTCGCGGGTGGTTCCAGGGATATCCTCGACGATCGCCCTGCGCTCGCCGATCAGACGGTTAAAGAAGGTCGACTTGCCCACATTGGGTCGGCCGACCAGGGCCACAATGGGCTTGGTCATAGATTCCTCTCCGGCGGGCCGCTCGGCGGGCCGCGCATACTGCCGGATATTATAACAAATCGCGGGGGGCGGCGGGCGAGTCGTCGCGCACGTCCGCCCCACGGATCAGCAGCAGCAGCCCGCCTACGGAACTGACCACCAGCCGCACCGTGAATGCGGTGAAGGCCAGGGCTAGGGCGGTGGCGTTTGTGATGCCGATTTGGCTCAGGTAGATCGTAAACACCAGGTCGCGGGCGCCCAGGTTGTTGAAGAAGATCGGCGCTAGGCCGACGATATCGGTGAGAGGCACCATCAGGGCGTAGATCAGCAGAGGTGCCGGAATATTCAGGGCCAGCCCGCAGACGTAGTGCATGCCGATCCAGAGCATGTGGAAGAGCAGCGAGAGGCCCATGGCCTTCAGCATCGCCACCCGGTCGGCGGCGTAGATGCCCAGTGAGTCGGCAATACTCTGGAGCGGCTTGCGGGCGGTCTTGGGCAGATGGGTATGGAAGCGCCGCAGCAGCCAGGGTGCCGAGAAGGATCCGGCGACGGCGGCGATGGCGACCAGGGCAAACCCGAAGGCCAGCAGCGTCAGGGCCGGCTGGTTCACCAGCCGCATGCCGAGCAGGTCGGTCGAGGTGATGATCAGGGCGACGTTGGCAATCAGGCTGAGGGCCAGAAACCCGCTGAGCCGCTCCATGAACACCGAGGCGCTGGACTGGGCGTAGCTGCCGATTCTGCGACCGAGTTGCACGATGCGGATGGCGTCGCCGCCGACCGAGGTGGGCAGGAAATTGTTGGCGAACTGACCCACGAAGTAGATCCCCAGCAGCCAGGGGTAGGGCTGCTGCTGGTCGTGGGCGCGCAGCAGCACATCCCACTTCAGCGCGCTGATGGCGATGCAGAGCAACTGGAGCAGAACCGCCAACCCGAGCAGCCGCAGGTCGGCCTGCTGCCACGTGGCCCAGATACTAGCGGGGTTGGCCTTCCAGATCAGGTAGGTGAGCAACCCGCCGCTGACCAGGAAGCGCAGGGCGAGCATAAGCGTCGTGGTGGTGCGGCGGGCTGCGGAGCCGCCGGGCGGGCGGGGTATCATGGTCTTCTCCAGCGGGCGCACACGCCGGTGCGTCCCTACGGGGCGGCGGCGATCATCACGCTGCCCAGCAGGAGCGCATCGCCCCCAGCCAGCGCCGGGTCGGCGGGTGGTCCCTCGGCCAGCGGCAACCGCGCGCCGTCGGACGGGTCGTAGAGTCCAAGGGTGATCGTGTAGATACCGGCGGGCATACCGGCGGGCAGGTCAATGGGCAGCGGCACTGCGATCTGCTGGCCCGGACGCCACTGGCCGGTGGGCGCGAAGGCCGCCCCGCCCGGCGGCACATCGACGCCCGCAACTCGCGGGCCATCCGCACGATAGATATGCAGGAACAGCATCTTGTCGCCGCCCACCGGCCCGACCACATCCCACGACGGCGTGACCACCAGGCGGCCCGGCTCCCGAGCCATGGTGTAGCCGCGCAGGCGCAGCCCCGCGCCAAAGCGGGCCGGGCGCGGCGTCGCGAAGGGCCGTGGCAGTTGGTAGATCCAGGCGTAATCGACGCCGTGGATCGTCACCGTGTGCAGCGGCACGGTGGACTGGATGCGCGCATAGCGGGCCGGGTCGGCCTGGCGCTGTAGCGACTCGCGGTAGACCACGGCGTAGTTGGCGGGCACGCGGTCGAGCGCGTCCACCGCCTGCACCGGCACCGGCACGAAAGGCTGGAGGGTGGGTGGCAGCGCCGAGAGAATCTGCCCGGCACCAATATCGGCCTGGCCGCTCAGCCAGCCCCCGGCCAGATCCATCCCTTCGCCCCAGCCAACTAGAAAGATCAGCTGCGCCGCCTGCCCGCCGCCGAGCAGCGGGTTATAGTAGCTCAACTCGTACGGGTGGTACCAGGCCAGGGTGAGCGCCTGGAATACCAGACACCCGGCACCCGGCACCAGGGAAGAAAAATTCCCCCGGTGCCGGGTGCCAGGTGTCGGTTGCCTGAACCGCCCGAAGATCGCGACCAGCCCGCATGCCGCCAGGGTCATCAGGGCTGGCCACGCCGGGAGGATGTAGCGGTCGAACTTCTTGGGGCCGGTCATCATCACCAGCACCCAGAAGAGGGCGAAGATCCCCAAGGTCAGCGCCGCCCGCCGGTCGTCGCCCTTCATCCGCCATAGGGCCACTGGCAGCAGCGCCAGTCCCACCATCTCCAGCGGCGTGAGCCGGAAGAGTCCGGCGAGCGGATAGAAGAGCGCGCCGGGGTCGGCATCGCTGCGCCCGAGGAAGAACTGCCCGTCGCCATTGGCCCGCCCGCCGTTGCCCACGATCTCGCCCACGTAGCTCGACAGGGCCGGCCCCGGCATCACCCATAGCGCGGGCCAGAGGGCGAAGACCACCGCCAGGGCCAGCGTCAGCCAGAGCAGGTAGCGCGGGATGGCCCAGGCGAGCCGCCGGATGATATCGGCGGGAGAGACGCCTTGCCAGGGCGTCTGTACGACAAAAAATACGATCCCCACAAACGGTAGCACGATCAGGGCCGGGCCTTTGGTGAGCAAGGCGAGGCCGCAGAGCATGCCGGAGAGGGCGACCCAGGGCAGGGGCCGGGCCGCCCGGCAGGCGATCAGCGCGGCCAGCACCGTGAGCGTGCAGAGGTCGGCCAGCAGCGCGTCGAGGTGCAGCAGGCGGCCCTGGGCCACCAGAAAGGGCGAGGTCGCCCAGAGTAGCGCGGCGACGGTAGCGGAGGGGCGGAGCAGACGGCGGAGCAGCAGGTAGCCGACCGCGATCAGCAGGGCGTGGGCCAGCACCGGGCCAAAGCGTAGCCATGCCAGGTGGCCGAGTTGGTCGGGCGCGGCGACCAGGCCCATGGCCACGGTCGCCCGCTCAAGCTGGAGGCCCAGCCCGCCGAGCCACATCAGCGTGACGCCGGGGTGGCCGGTGAGGATGGTCTCGGCCCAGCGGCCCGCGCCGACGGCGGTGGCGAACCGTTCGGTGCGGCTGATCCAGTGGTACGCCTCATCGGTGGTGAGGAAATCGCGCAGACCAATCGCCCGTGGGAGCAGGGCAGCCAGGAAGATCAGGACGACTTGTGCGCACGCGCGTTGCATCGGCGCGATTATAGCATAGAAGCCCGCGCGCCCCCGGCGATCCTCAGGGCGGTTGCCGGGTGGTTGTCCCGGCACTGGGGCGCAGCCCCGACCCAGCTTTTTGGTACTGCTTGGTGGCTTTGCCGCCAAGCAGTAGGCATGGTTCAAACGCACGTGACCGTTCAGCGAGGAGGCGAGGAGGCGATACTATCGCGTCCTCGCCTCCTCGCCTCCTCGCTCAACAGATCTTCTGCCAGCGACGACGTTGCACCCGCCCTCGCTGGTGTCTATTCCTCAGAGCGAACCCTGCATGAGTTCGCCAGGGTGCGGCATCGTTAGGATGCTGTTGAGTATGGCCTGCGGCCCCGGCAGCAGGGCGGCCTGGAGCACCTGATCGAGCGTATCCACCGGCACGAAGGTCAGCTCGGCGAACACCTCGCGCGGCAGGTCGTCGAGGTCGGCCTCGTTGCGGCGCGGCAGGATGATCGTGCGGATGCCGGCGCGGTGGGCTCCCATCGCCTTCTCCTTGATCCCGCCGATGGGCAGCACCCGTCCGCGCAGCGAGATCTCGCCGGTCATCGCCACATCGTCGCGCACCAGACGCCCGGTGGCGGCCGAGGCCAGCGCCGTGGCCATGGTGATCCCCGCCGAGGGGCCATCCTTGGGCACCGCGCCCGCCGGGACGTGGATGTGGATGGCGTGGCGGTCGAAGAACTTCGGGTCGATCCCCAGGTCGCGCGAGCGCGAGCGCACGTAGGTCAGGGCGGTCTCGGCGCTCTCCTTCATTACCTCGCCCAGCTGGCCGGTGATCTTCAGCTCCTTGTTGCCCTCCACCGCCGTGGCCTCAACAAAGATGATGTCGCCGCCCACCGGCGTCCAGACCAGGCCGGTGGCCACGCCCGGCTGGTCGATCCGCTCCTTGGCCTCGTTGTAGAAGCGCTGGCGACCGAGGGAGGCACGGACAAAATCGGCGTCGACGACGACCGGTGCGAGGATGACCAGGGGTTCAGGTGACTGGGCACCCAGATCGGGTGTCACCGTATCCCCTTGCCAGTTTGGCAGCGTGGCAGCGCCCTCGGCCAAGCGCTTTGTCACCTTGCGCAGCACGGTGCCAATGTTCCGCTCCAGGTTGCGCACACCGGCCTCGCGAGTGTAGTCGCCGATGATCGTGCGCAGGGCGCCCGCGCTCACCACCGCCTCGGCGGGGCGTAGCCCGTTGGCCCGCAACTGCCGGGGAACGAGGTGGCTCTGGGCGATCTGCACCTTCTCGTCCTCGATGTAGCCAGAGAGTTCGATCACCTCCATGCGGTCGCGCAGGGCTGGCGGCACCGTGTCCCAGGTGTTGGCCGTGGCGATGAACAGCACCTGCGAGAGGTCGAACGGCAGGTTGAGGTAGTGGTCGGTGAAGGTGTTGTTCTGCTCGGGGTCAAGTACCTCCAGCAGGGCGGATGCCGGGTCGCCACGGTAATCGTTGCCGAGCTTATCGACCTCATCGAGCAAGATGACCGGGTCGGAGCTGCCGGCGCGGCGGATCTCCTGAATAATCCGACCGGGCTGCGAACCGATGTAGGTGCGGCGGAATCCGCGCAGCTCGGCCTCATCGCGCACACCGCCGAGGCTCATGCGTACGAAGTTGCGGCCCAGGGCGCGGGCGATGCTCTGGCCCAGGCTGGTCTTGCCGACGCCGGGCGGGCCGACGAAGGCCAGGATGGGCTCGCGTCCGGGGCGTCCGCTATCCTCGCCGAGGGTGGCGCGGCGCTGACGCACGGCCAAATACTCCAGCAGCCGCTCCTTCACCTGGGCCAGGCCGTAGTGATCCTCGTCGAGCACCCGGCGGGCGTAGGCCACATCGATTGGCTTGCCGGTGGGCGTGTTCCATGGCAGCTCGGCCAGCAGCTCCAGGTAGGTGCGTACCATCTGGTACTCGGGCGAGCTGCCGTTGATGCGCTGGAGTCGGCCCAGCTCGCGGTCGGCCTCCTTGCGGGCCACGTCCGAGAGGCGGGCAGCGGCCAGCCGCTCGCGCAGGTCGTCGAGCTCCGCCATCTCGGTGTCGTCCTCGCCCAGCTCCTTCTGGATGGCGCGCATCTGCTGGCGCAGGTAGAACTCACGTTGCTGCTTGGCCGCGCTCTCCTGCACCTCCTGGCGCAGGCGGGCCTGCACCTCTAGCACGGCGACCTGCTTGTGGTAGAAGTCGCGCACCTTGGTGAGCCGCGCGGTCACATCGAGGGTCTCGATCAGATCCTGGCGCTCGGTGAAGGTGTAGTCTGGCGAATAGCCGGTGTTATCGGCGAGGTGGCCAGGATCCTCGATCGAGCGCACAAAATTACGGATCTCCTGGGTCACGCCGGGGCGCAGGTCAAGCACCGTGTCGATGGTGGCGCGGGTCTCGATCACCAGGGCGTCGAGTTCGGGCGTACGGACGATCAAATCCGGGCGGCGGACGAACATGAAGCACGGGTAGCTCTGGTGCGCGACCTGCGCGCCGATCTCGGCGCGCATGATGCCGCGCACGACGATCCCGCTCACGCCGCCGGGGAGCATGCCAGACTGCTCGATCCGCACGATCACGCCCACGTTGAAGAGTTGCTCGCGCAGGGGGGCCGCGTCATCGGCGTCGGGACGGCGGGCCACCAGCAGGAGCTGCCGGTCGGCCTTCATGGCCGCATCGACCGCCGGGAGCATGGCCTCCTCAAGACTCAGGCTGATCACGGTATGGGGGAAGACCACCGCGCCGTCGAGGGCGAGCAGCGGCATGGTCTGAGGGCTATCGGGGGCTGGCTGCATGTGAATGGGCTCACTCATCGTGTGCTGCTCCGTTCATTGGAAGCGGAATGATCATTCCGCGTTAGACGTATTATGGGGCGGTTGACTCGGCTTGTCAATGGCAAGCGCGGAATTCTACTACAGCGCTAACAGAAGGAGCGAAAGCGGAATTTCACTTCCGCTTCGCCCCATCCTATGCTATACTGCCGCCGATAGCGTGGACGGCGAGCGAGGAGTGTGGGATGGCAGTGGATACCGAGGATGCGGGTTCGCGGCGCACGCGGCGCGATGTGCAGCGGAATATGGAGCGGGTACTTCAGGCCGCCCAAGAGCTATTTGCCGAGCGCGGCCCCGACGTGAAGATGGAGGACGTGGCCCGGCGGGCGGGTGTCGGTATCGGCACGATCTACCGGCGCTTCCCCAGCAAAGAGCAACTCTTCGCTGCGGTGAGCGCGGTCGCCTGCCAACACACCCGCCACTGCTTGGCTCAGGCCGCCGATGACGCTCACGATCCGCTGGAGAAGCTGCGGGCGATCATCCTGGCGCAGTATCGCCAGAGCGCGCGCCAGGCCGCCCTGATCGACCTGCGGCCCGATCCGTCCGGTGTTCCGCCCGACCTCGACCGCCCCGGCCTCTACGCATCGATCCATACGCTGCTCGCCCGCGTGATCGCCGCTGGCCAGCGCCAGGGCAGCATCCGCAGCGGTGACGCGCAGATGCTCGCCGCAATCTGCCTGGAGTTGCTCAGCCCGCGTACGGTGCAGAACCTGAGCCGTCTGGCCGATGATGATGTGGACGCCGC
>SESH01043843.1_pt1 | contig 14633 bp, 10 predicted proteins | sample 3171561 | NCBI WGS metagenome assembly SESH01 (sample SAMN10866947, study PRJNA518727) | freshwater metagenome | biome: subpolar coniferous forest; feature: holomictic lake; material: water; isolation source: holomictic Lake 442 2011 16.5 m and 2014 13 m | place: Canada: near Kenora, Ontario
GTCGAATCCGGTGAGCCAGCGGGGCGGCCCGGCGAACGGCCGGGCCGCTTTGGCGCTGACCGAATTTGCCCATTCCAAACCTGATTAACTTTCGTTGCCGCGGCCTCAAGGCACGGATAGGACTCGCGGCGGACCTTGAAACGCAGCGTGCGGGTCACTGTCGGGATTGGAGTCTCGCGCATTGGGGCGATTTTACTGGCGCCACCTGCTGCGGCGTGCGCGAGAAATTGCCCAGTTCGTACAGATATCGAGCGATCCACTGCAGCCCGGGAACGCGCGCGGCATGAGCCCTAAACACTTGGCCGCAGCTCCTTGTGCTGGCGCAACCGTCCCAGCGGGGTCAGCGCGTCCCTGCGCTTCCGTAGTTCTGCTCAGCCGAGCAGGCTGCGGATGCGCGTGAGCGCTTTCTCCAGCGTCTGCATCGAGCAGGCGAACGACAGGCGCATGTGCGCCGGGGCGCCGAAGCCCGAGCCCGGCACCACCGCGACCAGCGCCTCGGTGATCAGTTTCTCGGCAAAACCATTGTCATCGGCGCAGCCGAGGTTCTGCATCGCCTGCTCAACGTTGGCGAACGCATAGAACGTGCCGAAGCCGGGCAGGCAGGAGACGCCGCGGATCGAGTTAAGACCGTCGACGACATAGTCGTGGCGGGCCTTGAACGCCTTGTTCATCTCTGCGACGCAGCCCTGGTCGCCGTTCAGGGCCGCGACCGCGGCCTTCTGGCTGATCGAGGTCGGGTTCGAGGTCGACTGGCCCTGGATGGTGGCCATCGCCTTGATCAGCTCCGCAGGGCCGCCGCAGTAGCCGATGCGCCAGCCGGTCATCGCGTAGCTCTTGGAGACGCCGTTGATGGTCAGCGTGCGGTCGTACAGCGCCGGGCACGCGGTCACGAGGCTGCAGAACGGCTCGGGGCCCCACCAGATGTGCTCGTACATGTCGTCCGTGCCGATCACGACCTGGGGGTGGCGCAACAGCACCTCGCCCAGGGCCGCCAGCTCCGCGCGCGTGTAGGCAGCGCCGGTCGGGTTTGAGGGGCTGTTGAGGATGAACAGCCGGGTCTGCGGGGTGATCGCCGCCTCCAGCTGGGCCGGGGTGATCTTGTAGCCCTGGGCGGGGCCGGCCTCGACGATGACTGGAATCCCGTCCGCCAGCAGCACCATGTCCGGGTAGGAGACCCAGTAGGGGGCGGGGATCACGACCTCGTCGCCCGGGTTGAGCAGCGCCTCGACCAGGTTGAAGATCGTGTGTTTGGCGCCTGCCGACACCAGAATCTGCGAGCGCTGGTAGCTCAGGCCATTGTCGCGCTGGAACTTGGCGATAATGGCGTCCTTGAGCTCGGGGATGCCATCGACGTTCGTGTAGCGGGTGAAGCCGCTCTGGATCGCCGCGATACCGGCGGCAGAAATGTGCGCCGGGGTATCGAAATCCGGCTCGCCGGCCCCAAGTCCGATGATGTCCTTGCCCTCGGCCTTGAGCTGGGCGGCGCGCGCGGTCACGGCGAGGGTGGGCGAGGGCTTGATGCGCAGGACGCGCTTCGATACGAGGATGGTCACGGGATGCTCATTGCAGTGCAAAATAAGGTTGATTCTCTGTTAATTCACCGTCTGGATCAATTCTGATGAGCCGTGAACCTCTGCTGCCCAGCGACGCGCCCAAGCGGCCGTTCCGGCTTGCCTCCAATTACCAGCCCGCCGGCGACCAGCCGGCGGCCATTGCCGCGTTGCTGGACAACCTGCAGTCGGGATTGCGCTACCAGACGCTGCTGGGTGTGACCGGCTCCGGCAAGACCTTCACGATCGCGAACGTGATCCAGGCGATGCAGCGCCCCACCATCGTGCTGGCGCACAACAAGACCCTCGCCGCGCAGCTGTACGGCGAGTTCAAGGAGTTCTTCCCGGACAACGCGGTCGAGTACTTCGTCTCGTACTACGACTACTACCAGCCAGAAGCCTACGTGCCGGCGTCCGACACCTTCATCGAGAAGGATTCGGCGATCAACGATCACATCGAGCAGATGCGCCTGTCCGCGACCAAGGCACTGCTCGAGCGGCGTGATGCGATCATCGTCGCCACCGTCTCCTCGATCTACGGCCTCGGCGATCCGCAGGCCTACCTGTCGATGGTGCTGCACTTGTCGCGGGGCGAGCGCGTCGACCAGCGCAAGCTGCTGCATCGGCTGACGGAGATGCAGTACAGCCGCAACGACATCGACCTGTCGCAGGGTACCTATCGCGTGCGCGGCGATGTGATCGACATCTTCCCCGCTGAATCCGAGCGCGAGGCGGTACGCGTGCAGCTGTTCGACGACGAGGTCGAGTCGCTGGCCTACTTCGACCCGCTGACCGGCGAGACGCTGCGCAAGGTGCCCAGGGCCACGATCTTCCCGTCCAGCCACTACGTGACGCCGCGCGAGCGGCTGGCCGCGGTGATCGACGACATCAAGGATGAGATGCGGCTGCGCGTGGCGGAGCTGCGCGAGGCGAACAAGCTGGTCGAGGCGCAGCGGCTCGAGCAGCGCACGCTGTACGACATCGAGATGATGAACGAGGTCGGTTACTGCTCCGGCATCGAGAACTACTCGCGCTACCTGTCGGGCCGGGCGCCGGGTGAGCCGCCGCCGTGCCTGTTCGACTACCTGCCGCCGGATGCGCTGCTGGTCGTCGATGAGAGCCACGTGACCGTGCCGCAGCTGGGCGCCATGTACAAGGGCGACCGCTCGCGCAAGGAGACGCTGGTCGAATACGGCTTCCGGCTGCCGTCGGCGCTCGACAACCGGCCGCTGCGCTTCGAGGAGTGGGAGAAGCTCTCGCCGCAGATGATCTTCGTCTCGGCGACGCCCGCCAAGTACGAGCTGGCCCATTCCACCGGCTCCGTGGTCGAGCAGGTCGTGCGGCCGACCGGACTGCTGGACCCCGAGGTCGATGTGCGCCCGGTACGCACGCAGGTCGACGATGTGTTGTCGGAGATCACCGCGACCGTCGCGCGCGGCGAGCGGGTGCTGATCACCACGCTGACCAAGCGCATGGCGGAGGACCTGACCGATTACCTGCAGGAGCACTCGGTCAAGGTGCGCTACCTGCATTCCGATATCGATACCGTCGAGCGGATGGAGATCATCCGCGATCTGCGGCTGGGCAAGTTCGACGTGCTGGTCGGCATCAACCTGCTGCGCGAGGGACTCGATCTGCCGGAGGTGTCGCTGGTCGCGATCCTGGACGCGGACAAGGAGGGGTTCCTGCGCTCGGAGGGCTCGCTGATCCAGACCATTGGTCGCGCTGCGCGGCACGTCAACGGACGGGCGATCCTCTACGCCGACGTCGTCACAGGGTCGATGCGCCGGGCGATGGACGAGACCGGTCGAAGGCGGCAGAAGCAGATCGAGTACAACGCCGAGCACGGCATCACGCCGATCGGCATCAAGAAGGCCGTGCAAGACGTCATGGAGGGGGCCCGCTCGAGCGAGGAGCGCGGCGGTGGCGGGCGCGGCGCGGTGCGGGGCGAGCTCAGCCCCGAGCAGGTGGTCAAGCGCATCAAGAAGCTCGAAGGCGAAATGATGAAGCTGGCCCGCAACCTCGAGTTCGAGGCGGCGGCGAAGCTGCGCGACGAGATCACCGAACTGCGCCAGGTGGGTCTGGGGCTGGGCGGCGGCGGCCGCCGCGCCGGCTGACGATCGCTAGGGTGCCGGCAGCTGCGCCCGCAGCGTGTGTCCGGCGACGCGGCCGAGCAGGGTTGCGACCGCATCCGCGCCACCGGCCGGCCACGATGCGCGCAGCGTGCCGCGCGTGCCGTCGGCGCTGACGAAGTGCAGTCGCGCCCGGCCGGCGCCGCGCGCACCGGGCTGAAGCTCGCCTGATACCGCCAGATCCTCGCACCAGCGCAGCGCGCTCAACCGTACGCGCCGATGCGCCGCGGCGCCTTCGATCGTGTAGCGACCGCCGCGCAGACCGACGCCGTCGGCGTCGAGTCGGGCGAGCAGGTCACCGGCGGAGTACAGCGCCGCGGCGGCCAGACGTAGCGCCGCCTCGTCGGCAAGGTTGCCGGGCATTGCCGCGGCCGGTGCGACCGCGCTGACGCGGCGGGCAAACGCCGGACTCAGTCGTACCGTGGGCACGCGGCTTGCGCAGGCGGTGTCGGTGACCGCGAGCGTCGTGACAAAGGCGCGTACCAGGTGGGCGCCGCAATCGCTGCGGGCGCGCGGCAGTGCGTTGACGTGGCCGCTGTTGGCGAGCACGACGTGGGTGGCGTGCGCATAGAAGGCCGCGGCGGCGGCGCCTTCGGCGGGACTGGTGATGTTGTCGAGTTCACCGGACAGCACCAGTACCGGAACGGCCGGGAACGCGCGCTCCAGGGCGAGTCGCCAGGCGGGCGGGTGGGCAGGATCTGCGCTGGGCCACGCGCCGCACTGGGTCAGGTAGACGTAGTCCGGCGGCATGCCGAGGAACTCCGCCAGCGTGAACGGCGCGTACAAAGGTCCTGCGTCGCGCTCGTGGGCTTGCATGGTGATTGCACCTTCGGCGCGGCGCGCCGAAGGCGGCAGTGTCATGTCGAGCACCTGCTGGCCGTCGTTGCAGCTGACTGCGGCGGCGAGCGCGCCGCTGTAGGAGGCGACGCCGGCCGGGTCGCGCGATTCGACCGCGACGCGGGCTTCGGCCATCAGCCGCGCCAGCGGCTTGGGGTCGCCGTCGAGGTGGGCACGCGCGGCGGCGTCCGCCTCGCGCAGCGTGGCGAAGGCGGGTGCATTGCCAAATAACATCGTCGCCAGCATCGCCGGCGCGGCAGCCGACTCGCCGCGCAGTTGCTCCAGTACCGCACCCAGACGCGTCATGGAAGCGCCGGGCAGCGGCGCGCAGTGGGGGCTGCGGGCGCAGGCGAGGTCGAACTTGTTGCGCGTGGCGGCGGCGTATTGCGGCAGCCAGGCGATCTGTGGACCGTCGACCGGGTAGGCGCCATCGAGCACCAGCGAGCGCAGCCGCTCGGGATGGCGCAGTGCGAACACCTGCGCGAAGAACGTCCCGTAGGAGTCGCCGTACAGGTCCACTTGACCTGAGCCCAGCGCCGCCAGAATCGCCTCCAGATCGTCCGTCGCCGCGGCCGTGCCGTACAGCGGTGCCCGTAAGCCGAGCCAGTCGCCACAGGCGCCGATGGTCTCGATGCTCAGCGGAGCGGGCGGGCGCAGCGGCGGGCAGTCGAGCGCCCCCGAGCCACCGGTGCCGCGGTTGTCCATCAGCACGAGGTCGTGATCGGCCAGCAGCGGGGCGTAAAGCGCCAGGTAGTCGTCGCGCGAGCCGGTGGTGGGGTAGCCGGGCCCCCCTTCGGCCGCCACCAGCGTGCCGCGGCGGGGCCCAGGCCCCCGGGCGGGGTACCACTCGAACGCGATCGCAAGGCTGCCCGGCACCGCGCCGGTCGTATCCAGCGGCCGTGCCAGCCGGCCGCACAGCGCGCCGTGCTGCCCGCAGGGAAGCAGCTGCAGCTGTGCGCGCAGCCCGGCCGAGGGCATCGCCTGCGCGCCGCCGGCCAGCAGCATCAGTCCGACACACCATTGCCATGCACAACGCATTATCATCCCCTGCCGGTTCTGTGGAGCCCCATTGTCGGGGTGGGCAGGGCGCGGCGCCATACCGAACTGGGTTTCCGCCAGGAGGCACTCCCGCCATGAAGATCTCCCTCAGGGGCCTTGCCCTGCTCGCCGCGTCACTGCTCGCGCTGTCGGCCACGGCGGCGCCGCGCAAGACCGAAAACGTCGTGTTCATCGTCAGCGATGGGCTGCGCTGGCAGGAAGTCTTTAACGGCGCCGAAAAAAGCCTGCTCAACGACAAGGAGAAGAACTGGCGGCCGGTGCCTGAGCTGCGGCAGAAGTACTGGAATGACGATCCGAAGGTGCGGCGCAAGCTGCTGTTCCCGTTCCTGTGGGGCACGATCGCGACCCAGGGCCAGATCTTCGGCAACCCCGCGCTGGGCAGTGTCGCCTCGGTGCAGAACCCGCTGTGGTTCTCCTACCCGGGCTACAACGAGATGACCACCGGCGTCGTCGACCCCAAGATCACCAAGAACGAGTTCGGCCCGAACCCGAACACCACCGTGTACGAGTGGCTGAACCAGCAGCCGGCGTTCAAGGGCAAGGTCGAGGTGTTCGGCACCTGGGGCGTGTTCCACGACATCTTCAATGACAAGCGCAGCCACCTGCCGGTGCACGCCGGCCCGTCGATCGTCGACCCGACCGACCGCAGCCCGGAAGGGCTGATGTTCGAGGAGCTGTATCGGACCACCACGCACGTCGAGGACGACGACCCGTTCGATGCGTTCCTGCACGTGGCGCTGCGCCGGCACCTGAAGAGCCACCATCCGCGCGTGCTGTTCGTTGGCTACGGCGACACCGATTCCTGGGCCCACACCGGTCGCTACGACCTGCTGATGGACACCATTCAAGGCTTTGATGCCTTCGTCGGGGACCTGTGGAACCAGATGCAGGCGATGCCGGAGTATCGCGGCAAGACGACCTTCATCCTGACGGCCGACCACGGTCGCGGCAACGCGCCGGTGAAGTGGATGGAGCATGGCGTCGAGCAGCCGGGCTCCGACAAGATCTGGGTCGCCATGATGGGCCCGGATACGCCGGCGCTGGGCGAGCGCTCGAATGTGCCTGCCATCACGCAGGCGCAGCTGGCCGCTACCGTGGCCGACCTGCTTGGCCTGGACTACCGCAAGGCGAAGCCCGAGGCGGCGCCGTCGATGCTGCCGCTGGTCGAGAAAAAATAAGGGCTCGTTAGCCGTCCGCCGCCTCGCTGGGCGGCGGTTCGGAGATCGTGTCCATGTGGTACGGCGCCCAGGTATAGACCTCGGGCGAGGTGTGCGGGTAGCTGTGGAACTCCTCGCGCGGATCGCCGGGCGTGAACTTTGGCCGCCGGCTCAGCCGCCACAGGCCGACCAGCGTGTAGGCGAGCGCGAGCGCGCCGGCGTAGACGAAGAACGCCTGCGGTACGGTCATCTGGATCACCAGCGAGCCGGTGGTCGGTCCGATCGCCGCGCCAATGGACCAGACGAACAGCAGCGAGGATGACAAGGCGACGTGATCGTTGCTGCGGGCGCGGTCGTTGGCATGCGCCACGCCCATCGCGTACAGACTCTCGGTGACGCCGCCGAACACCGCGAACGCCAGTGCCAGCACGATGAAGGGCGTCTGGCCGGTGACGCTTGCCAGCAGCGCCGACACTGCCAGCGTACCGATGCCCAGGCCGATCAGTGCGTACAGCCGGTCGATCTTGTCCGACAGGTAGCCGATCGGCCACTGCAGGAACAGGCCACCGAGCGAGACGCAGGCCATCAGCTGGATGATCTGTCCCTGCGACAGTCCGATGCGCTCGCCAAACAGCGGGCCGACGGTCAGGAAGGCGGTCAGCACCAGGCCGTTGAGCAGGCACGCGAGCACACTCGCAGGCGAGGTGCGTAGCGCCGTCAGCACGTCCAGGCGCACCTTGCGCGAGGACTCCGGGGCACGCACGTTGATGCCCGCCAGTGGCACCAGCGCAAGCGTGGTGGCGATGCCTGCGATGAACAGCAGTTCCGGGCCGGTGACCAGCAGATGCTCGCCCATCAGCTGGCCGACGCCAAAGAACAGGCCGATGACCAGCACGTAGATCGTCAGCAGTCGGCCCCGCAGCTCATTGGCCACCAGCGCGTTGAGCCAGCTCTCGACGATCACCGACAGGCCGGCGGCGTTGAGGCCGATCAGGAAGCGGGCCAGCGCCAGTGCCGGTATCCACGAGGCGAAGTGCAGCGACAGGATCGCGACCGCCTTCATGGCCGCGAAGGCGGCGTAGGCGCGCTCCAGCCCGACCGGGCGGATCACCTTGTGGGCGTAGAGGCAGCCGACCAGAAATCCCAGCGCCTCGAAGGTGGCGAGCAGGCCGATCGCTCCCGGCGACAGCCCCAGCGCCGAGAACCGCAACGGCAGCAGCGTCGACAGCACGCCCGAGCCGATGTAGATCAGCGCCGTGCTGACCAGCGGTGGCACCACGCGCCACGACAGCGTGGCCGCAGGCGTCGTGCGGGTCGGGGAGGGAGTCGACATCGGGTGGCCTGCGCGAGCGCTGTCCTGGCTCGGAGTGGGCGGGAGTATGCCCGAACCGTGCTACCGCCGTTCACGGCGGCGCGCGCTGGGCGGGGCTTGAGCGGGAAATAGCGGCTGCTGCGGTGACCGCGCCGCCGTCGGCGGCCGAGGACCAGCCATTGGCCGCGGCATCAGCCCGGCTGCGGCGAGGAGGTCTTTCGCGGTCTGTCGTCCAGCTAGGTGATTGGCGCAAGCGTCTAGGTGAACATTGTAAAAAAGCGCTGAGAAAAACCCTGCTTTTGACGTTTCACGAGGCGAACGGCTGACATTGCGTGAAGTGCGTCTCGTCGCCACATGCAGACAGCCGGCACTCTTGACCTGTCGCCGCGGGATGCCAGTATTGAAGCAGATCCGGCAGACAGCGCGAGTTGGATACAAGTGAGCGAGGTTGATCATGGGCGTACTGAGTTTCCTGCGAGTTGCCAAGCGTCCGAGCGCCTCTGCCACCCCGTCGACCGCTCCTGCCACCCAGCCGCACGGCCCGGCGCGCAAGTCCGCCGATGCCAACCTTGAGCGCCTGGAGCAGGAGTTCGGCCACGCGGTTGCGCCGGCCGCCAGCGCGCTGCGCGAGGCCACCCAGTGGCACCGCAACGGTCGCAAGGCCGACGCCTGGGTCGCCTTTGAGCAGATGCTGTCGGACCCCACGATGGGCGGCTCCGCCCAGGTGCGGCCGGCGATCGAGAGCGAGATCTACAGCCGCATGCGCATTTGCTTCGAGCGCGAGGGTTGCTTCAACCCGGCGCTGACCCCGGCCGTGCTGTCGTACGCGACCCGCGCCAAGTTCTACGCGGTACAGGGACGCGAGGCCGAGCTGCAGGCGCTGCGTTCGCCCGAGTTCTTCGAGCGGTACTTCATGCCGCTGCTGGAGCGTGCACGGGTGCAGCACGCGATGGCGAAGTTCCGCATGGTGGTCGAGGACCAGCTGCGCGCGATGCCGATGGTTGACCTGCACGTGCTCAAGAACGCGGTCGAGGCGTTCCGCCTGAACCCGCCGAGTGCGCCGCAGATGGTGGTCGACCGCCGCTTCAGCTGAAGCGCGGTCCGCTGCGACCCCGGCGGGGCCGCAGCCTTCCCGTTCGCTAGCGCGCCCGACCGGCGCGCAGCTTCTCCACATAACGATCCCGCAGCTCAGTCTGGCGCGTGCGCAGTGAGCGCTCCTGCCCGTCGAGCCATTCGGCGTCCACCAGGCTTGTAACCTCGAGCGGGTCGCCGCTCCAGACGACGAGATTGGCGGGTAACCCGACCGCAAGCGTGCCGAACTCCGTCGTCGCTCCGAACAGCTGTGCCGGTGTATTGGTGATTGCGGCAAGTCCCGCCGCCCACGGCAGGCCGCTGGCGACCGCAACGCCGGCCGCCTGGCGCAGTTTGCGCACCTCGTGTGGTGAGCCGCGCAGCGTGAACGCAACGACCACGCCGGCGCTCTGCAGGCGCGCGGCGTTCTGTAGCGTCGCGCCGATCTGATCGAAGGACTCGGGCAGATCATCCAGCGGGTTGATCACGACCGGGACGTGCGCCGCGGCGAGCAGCGGTGCGACCCGCCAGGCCTCGGCGCCGCCGACGATGATCGCATTCAGCTTCTCGCGCCGCGCGAACGCGACCGCCGTGCGGATGTCGACTGCGCGGTCCACCTCGAACAGGAACGGCCGGTGCTCGGCAACAAAACGAGCCAGCACGCGCCGTCCGGCCGGGGTCAGCAGGCGCTGCTCGCCCGCTGCGAGCTGAGCGCCGCGCGCCTCTTCCAGGGCTTGCGACAGCAGCATGTAGGCCGCTGCGCGGCTGTCGCCCGCGAGGGCCTCTGCCTCCTGGCCGAGGGAGACTGACAGCGCCGCCGGCGTGCGCGGGGCACGGCCGTCGAGGCTGGTCACGGCCGCGAGGCCGTGCAGGATGGAGCTGGTCCGCCCATCCTTTGCGCCGGCGCTCGCGCCCGGCACCAGCACGGCGAAGCCGACGCCGTCGACGCGCGCAACCGAGACGGGAATGGAGTCCGGGTTGAAGGCGTAGGACGGATCGAATTCGGGGCGCATCTGCCCCAGGTGCAGCGTGCCATCGTCGGTGGTGGATTCCTCGCTGACCTCGACGACGCCCAGTTGACCGAGTCCGCCGAACAGGGCGGGCGTCACCGGGCGTCCCTTCAGGTCGACGACGCGTGTGCCGGGCGGCGCGCTCAGGTGCTCGCCCAGCCCGCGGATCCGGCCGTCGACGATCAGTATGCTGCCGCCATGCAGGGTGCCGGCAGGGCCTTGCGTGTAAATCTCGCCGTTCTGTAGCAGCACGCTATCGGCATGCGCGGGCGCGAGTGGGGCGATTGCGGCAAGCGCGAGCGCGGCAAGTCGTGTGAGGCAGGGAGAGTTCATGGCGTGCCTCCGCTGGTCGCCGGCTGGCCGAGCAGGAAGTCCGATCGCGGTGGCGCGACGAGGCCACGCTCAAACTGCAGCACGCCGTCGATGTAGACCTGCTCGGCATGGGCGTAAACGCTGAACGGGTTGCGGTCCCAGACCACGAGGTCGGCCATCTTGCCGGCCTCGAGCGTGCCGATCTGGCGCTGCAGGCCAAGCGCCTGCGCCGGATTTTGCGTCAGCCAAGTGATCGCGCGTTCGGGCGGGATCTGGAACCCCGCGGCGACGCCGCGGGCCTGTGCCTTGGCAGCCTCCTGATTGAGTCGCTGCACGCCCTCCTGCGAGTCGGAGTGCACGATCGCGCAGCCCTTGGGGGCGGCGTCGATCAGCGCGATGTTTTCCTCGATGCCGTCATTGGACTCCATCTTGAAGCCCCACCAGTCTGCCCACATCGCCGCGCAGACGCCGCGCTCGGCCAGCAGGTTGGCGATCTTGTAGGCCTCGGTCGCGTGGTGGAAGGCGGCGATATGGAAGCCGAACTCCTTCGACATGTCGAGCATGATCGCCATCTCGTCGGCGCGGTAGCAGTGCATTTGCACCGGGATGTCGCCCTGCAGGGCACCGGCGAGCGTGTCCAGGCGCAGGTCGCGCTTGGGCGGCTTGGCGTCCTCCGCGGCTTTGCCGCCGGCGGCTTTCTTGGCGTCGTAGTCTTTCCAGTCGCGCAGGTACTCGCTCGCCTCGATCCACTGCGCGCGATAGCCGGCGACGTTGCCCATGCGGGTCATTGGCGTTGCGCCCTTGCCGCCGTAGACGCGCTTGGGGTTCTCGCCGCAGGCCATCTTCAGTCCCTGCGGGGCGCCTGGAAACTTCATCGCCTGATAGGTCACGGCGGCGACGTTCTTCAGCACCACGGAGCGACCGCCGATCAGGTTGCCCGAGCCTGGCAGGATCTGCAGCGTGGTCACACCACCCTCGAGCGCGGTCTGAAAGCCGGGGTCGACCGGCCACACCGAGTGCTCCGCCCAGACGTTCGCCGTCACCGGCGCGGTCATCTCGTTGCCGTCCATGTGCGCCGAGACCGCGGGGCTTGGATAGACGCCCAGATGGGAGTGCAGGTCGATCAGGCCGGGTGTCACCCAGCGGCCCGTGCCATCGACAAGGCGGGCACCAGCGGGCTGGGCCAGTGCGTGGCCTACCGTCGCGACGCGGCCGTCGATGACCAGGATGTCGGCGTTGTCGAGGCGGGTGCCGTTGCCGGTCAGTAGCGTAGCGCCGCGGATCAACAGCGCCGGCGTGGCTGCGGCCACGTAGGTGGAGGGGTATGGGTCGGCAGGTTCGGCGGCGCGCGCTGCGCTGGCCGCCAGCACGACCAGCGTGGCGCCTGCGGCCAGCCTTGTCAGTCGCCGGAGGGCCCGGACGGTCTCGTCAAGCATGCTGTACTCCGTGCGCGCGGACTTGGCGCTGGCCGTAGTGTAGCGAAAGGGCGCCGCGGCGGGCGCCGGCGCTTAGCGCCGCGGCCGCCAGGTCAGCGTCGCGAGGTTGCCGCCGGCGAGTGCGTAACGCACGCTGCGGCCGGCCATCCGCAGCGTGAACTCCGCCGCGGCGCCGTCGTTGTAGACCAGCAGGGCGATAGAGCCATCGTCGAGGTTCTGGAACGCCAGCGTGTGCAGGCCGTCGACCTCCGAGGTCGAATCGATGCGAACGGCCCCTGGCCGCACGAAGCGTGAGACATGGCCAAGCGCGTAGTACTCGACGTTGCGGGTCACCTCGCCGCTGCGGGAGTCGACGGTCACCACGCCGCGGCAATTATTGCAGCCGCCCAGATGCGGTCCGTGGTGTTCGTCCAGCGCAATGTTCCACAAGATCACGCCACGGGCCCAGTGGCGCATTGCATCGATCAGCAGCGTGCCACTCATAAAGCGCAGCGCGTCGCGCCAGTCGTGTGACCAGTCGCCGCCGGAGCATTCGGTCAGGTAGGCATCCTTGTCCGGGTGTGCGGCGTGGACGACGCTCTGTGCGGCGGGTTTGCCGCCGTAGCAATGCCAGGCGATGCCGGCGACGTAGCGTGCCGCGGCCGGGTCCGCCAGCACCGCCAGCGGCGAGTCGGGGGCGTCCCAGTTGTGGTCCCAGTCCAGCAGCAGCGGCGCGTTGGCGCGGGCCGCGAGCCGCGGGCCGAGTGCCTCGGCGATGAAACGGGCGCGATCCTCCGCATCGAAGCGCATGCCCGGGTAGGTCGGCGGCTCCGTCGCCGGTTCGTTCTGCATCGTCAGCGCGTACAGCGGTATCCCGGCGCGGGCGTAGTCGTCCGCGAAGCGCAGCAGGTAGTCGGCAAACGCAGGATAGGCGTCGCGGCGCAGTCGACCGCGGATCAGGCTACCGGAGTCCTTCATCCAGGCCGGTGCGCTCCACGGCGAGGCCATCACCTTCAGGGCGGGGTTCAGGGCCTGGGCGCGCAGCACCAGCGGCAGCACCGGCGCCTCCGTGGCGGCGGCAGAGTAGTGCACGAGGCCCGGGTCAGGCCTGCCATCCGGGCTGTCGTCGAGGCTGTAGTGATGGGCGGAGAAGTCGGACGCCCCGATCGTGACCCGCACGAAGCTCAAGCCCAGCCCCGTTCCGGGGGCGAACAGTTCCTGCAGCAGGGCCTCGCGGCGCTCTTCGCTCAGGCTGCCAGTGAGCACCGCGGCGCTCGCGTCGGTGATCGCAGCGCCCACGCCGACGAAGCTCTGGTAGCGCTGCGCGGCGTCGATATCAATGATTCTGGCGAGCGGCGTTTCGCGACCGAATACGCCGCCTTGACCTGGATCGAGGCGGCGACTGCCATCGGCCGAGGTGACCCAGCTGCGCAGCCCCCCGTCCGGATGGGCGGACCGCACGCCCGCGCAGGCGGCGAGGCAGGCGAGGCCGGCGAGGGCGGTGAGGCGCAGCAGCTGCCGCAGGGGAGGTAGGGGTTGAATTGGCATAAAGCTCTACAGTCGAGTGCCGCTGGCGGCGTCGAACAGCGACGCGCGTGCGATGTCCAGCGTGCAGCGCACCTCGCTGCCCTCGCTGAGCGGCGGCTGCGTGGTATCGAGCGCCTGCAAGACGCCACCGCGCCACTCGAGGCTGATCACTTGATGGGCACCGGTGGGCTCGGCGAGGCTTATCCGTGCCAGCAGCGCACCGTGGTCGTCGAGCCGGACGTGTTCGGGGCGCACGCCAAGCAGCACGGCGCGGCCGGCGACGAGCGCGTTGTGGTCCACCGCAGTGCCGTCCAGCGCAAGGTCGAGGCCCGCCGCGACGAAGCGCGGCCCGTTGTCGCCCATGGCCAGCATGCCGGCCAGAAAGTTCATCGGTGGCGCGCCGAGGAAGCCTGCCACGAACAGGTTGGCGGGTCGTGAGTAGACCTCGTCCGGCGTACCCACCTGCTGCAACACGCCCTCTTTCATCACGGCGATGCGTGTGGCGAGGGTCATCGCTTCGATCTGATCGTGCGTCACGTAGATCATGGTTGCACCGAGGCGGCGGTGCAGCAGTTTCAGTTCGCGCCTGAGCGTTGCGCGCAGGCTGGCATCCAGGTTCGACAGCGGTTCATCGAACAGATAGACGCGAGCGTCGCGTACCAGTGCCCGTCCGATCGCGACCCGCTGCCGCTGGCCGCCGGACAGCGCCGCCGGGCGGCGCTGCAGCAGCTCCGTCAGTTGCAAGAGCGCCGCCGCGTCGTGGACCCGGCGGGCAATCTCGGCCCGTGGCAGGCGCCGCACGCGCAGTCCGAACGACAGGTTCTTCTCCACGCTCATGCTTGGGTAGAGCGCGTATGACTGGAAGACCATGCCGATGTTGCGCGTCGCGGGATCCGCGGCGGTGACGTCGTCGCCGCCGATCAGGATCCGACCGGCGGCGATGTCGGTGAGTCCGGCGACGGCGTGCAAGAGGGTCGACTTGCCGCAGCCCGAGGGCCCGAGCAGGACGAGGAACTCGCCCTCGGCGATGTCCAGCGACAGGCCCGGGATGACCTGCCGGCCGCCGAGGTTTACGCGTAATTGCTGCAGGCTGACCGCTGCCATCGTTATCCCTTGAGCGCGCCGGCGGTGATGCCGCGTACGAACCAGCGGCCGGAGCCGAAGTACACCACGAGCGGCACCAGCGAGGTAAGCAGTGTCGCGGCCATGTCGACGTTGTACTGGCGGGTGCCGGTGCTGGTGTTGATCAGG
>SESH01068509.1_pt1 | contig 14633 bp, 4 predicted proteins | sample 3171561 | NCBI WGS metagenome assembly SESH01 (sample SAMN10866947, study PRJNA518727) | freshwater metagenome | biome: subpolar coniferous forest; feature: holomictic lake; material: water; isolation source: holomictic Lake 442 2011 16.5 m and 2014 13 m | place: Canada: near Kenora, Ontario
CCTTGGCCGATACAGGGCCCACCGGCACCCCGGATGGAAGCAAAGATTTCGACGGCGACGGTCTGCCCAATGCGCTGGAATTGGCGCGCGGCACGGATCCCACGCTGATCGATACGGACGATGACGGCCTCAGCGATGCGGACGAGATTCGCTACGGTCTGGCCGCAACCAATTCGCTCAGCCCGGCGCGGTTGATGGTTCTGCAGGTGTCTGGCACCGATACGAGTTATGTGCTGGCGCCACCAGCATTGCGGTTTGCCCTGACGAACTTTGACATCAGCGCCCGTGTATACCCGACCAACGTGCCGACCGCGGGCGTGATCGTGGCTCGCGAAGTGCAAACAAACCGGTATAACTACTACCTCGGCATGAACTCGGACATGCGCCCGTTCATCCGGTTCTCGGACTTTGCCGACGGGTCAACGGTTCAGGTCATAGCTCCGCCGTTAAGCGCGCTGCCGCTGAATGCGTGGTCGCAGCTGCGTGCTAGCTTCGATGATCAGACGGGGCGTCTGTCGCTCTATATGAATGGACATCTGCTGGCTTCCGATACGACGACCCGACGTCCCGCCCGTACGGGCGTTGGCACGGTCTACACCCGCGTGGGTAAGGGGATTGCCGGTTACATTGACGATGTCCAGATCAAGAGCGGCCCCACAAATGTGGTGATGAAGTACAGTTTTGATGACGGCACGCATACCAACGGCACAAGCGGAAAGTCAACGTGGACGACCGGACAGGTCCAGGACTTTGCTCCGGACATGGATCAGGATTGGTTGACGCGCTGGCAGAACGCCGGCACGCTGACCAATGCTGCGGTGATCTTTGACCCCACGATCTTAAACAACGGCCTTGATTCCGATGGGGACGGCCTGCAGGATTGGTGGGAAATCAGGTTCGGGCTCAATCCGTATGCGCGTGATAGCTTTGGTGATGGCATTGATGATGCCAACCGCGACATGTCCGGTGACGGCCTGGTCAATTCCTACATCTATCGCATGGACGCCGACCATCGTAGTGTATTGCGCGCTGATCCGCGTAATCCGCTCAATCCGTACACGGGCCGCCCCTTGCAAAGCGAATTGGCGCCGATCTATCTGGAAATGAAATTAACCAACGGCCTGACAAACGCCGAGAAGCAGCAATATGGCCTGAATCCGCTGCTCGAGGATACGGATGATGACGGTGTTTCTGACGTGGCTGAGGTGCGCGGTACGGCTACGGCTCTGCCGCAGTTCACGCTGGCCAATGCGTCGTTGTCGCCGGCCAGGAGCGGCGCGCTCAAGGTCTCGGGCAGCGGGTTTGTGGATATGCCGTCCGGCCAGGCTCGGCTTGTTCAGGATGCCTCCTGGACCGTTGAAGCGTGGGTCAGTATTGATCCGGCCTTTGGCGGGAATGGCAAGCTGATCCAGCGCAAGGTTGGCGCATCTTCGGTAAACTATGAACTGGGCTTCACCAACGGGTACCCGTATGTGCTGCTGTCTGGTATGTATGGCACGAATCTGTACAACCACGTGGCAGCCGGTCCGGTCACGCTGCTTCGTCGCAACCAGTGGTATCACCTGGCAGGCATCTATGATGCCACGGCCAAGGAGTTGAGCCTGTTTGTGGACGGCCACATGGTCGCAATCGCGGCCGTGGATGTCACGCCGCTCATGGGTTATGGCATCGGCAACGCCGTGGCTCGCGTGGGTGAAGGCTTCCGTGGCTTGCTGGACGAAGTCCGCATCTGGAATGTGGCGCAGGACATCACCAACCTGGCGTTCAACGCGTACCAGACCTTCGAGAACGTGTACAAGGGCCCGTCGTTGTACTACCGGTTCGACGACGGTCCGTTTGGCACCAACGCGCCGACCACCAACCTGCTCGGACTGGCGATCAACCTGGTCGAAGATTTCGCGACGGATCCGGCGGACTGGAATCAGAACTGGGTGCATGCCGGCAAGTTGGTTGGCGATGCGATCATGGTCAGCACCAACACGCCGATCGTGGCCACGCAGTTTGTCGATCAGGACGCAGACGATCTGCCGGACTTCTGGGAAATCGCGGCCTTCGGCTCGATTTCGATTCACAAGGGATCGGACGATCCGGATGGCGATGGCCTGACTAATTACTCCGAATACCGTGCGCGCCTGGATCCGCTGACCGAGTACACCTTCGGTGGTACGCTCAGTGACTATGACCGGGACTCGGATGGCGACCGTCTCTCCAACGGCATGGAACAGCAGCTTGGCACCATGCCGGACATGTTCGATACGGACGATGATGGCACCTGGGATGGCGACGAGGTGCTGGGTGTGGACGCGAGCGGGAATCGCAAGGGTATCAGCGATCCGCTGAGCTCGCTTAACCCGCTCGGACCCCGTGCGCTTTCGCTGAACGGCAACGCGCGCGTTGTGGTGCCGGCGCAGGCTCGTCAAGCCATGGACCAGCAGTTCACGCTGTCCGCATGGGTCTGGCCGAGCAACAACATCCCTGTCGGCTCCGACAACATTGTCATTGCACGCACGCTGTCGGACGGTTCGGTCAACTATGAACTGGGCGTGGCCAATCGTTCCGGCACGCTGCGGCCGTATGTCCGTTACACCGGAATGGCTAGCGGGACGGCGCGGGATATTCGCGTGGAGGCCGGTTTGTCCGGCGTGACCACGCTGAATGGCACGACGAACCTCGACTGGGTTGTACCCCAGACCTGGACGCATATTGCGGCGTCGTACCAGGCCGCATCGAACACGCTGAAGCTGTTTGTCAGCGGTGAACTGGTAGCCTGGCGCATCGATGCCGTGCAGTTGCCTGTGACGGGTGCGGGTGCAAACCTGCCGTTGGGCGGCGAGTTGACCCTGGGCGGCGGGAGATTGAACCTGAATGGCGTGGGCGTCACGAACGGGTTTGAGGGGTATATTGACGACGTACGCATCGCGGCCTATGCCTACAGTGGCGAGTCTATCCGTCAGATGGCGGGCGGCCAGATGGTGACGGTCAGTAATGCGACGTCAACCAATGCCAGCAGCGTGGTGTCGTTGCAGAGTCGGGCTGCCAGCCTGTCCGCTTCGACGTCTGCCAAGCCGGCCGAGCTGATTGTTGGCATGCGGCCCAGTGCGGTTGTCAGCTTGAGCTCCAGCGCCAACCAGAAAGCGATGCTCATGGCCATGGGGGCGTCGCTGAATGGCGTGAACGTCATCAAGAGCTACGACGTCATCTCGGCTGTGCATGTGCAGATTACGGATGGCACCAGTGCCTCGGCTAAGATTGCCGAGTTGATGGCCGATAGCCGCGTGGCGTATGTTGAGCCCAACATGTCGCTGCAGCTCTTCGACACGTTCCCGAATGATACCCGCTTTGGCATGCAGTGGGGATTGCATAACACGGGTACAAACGGTCCGGGTAGCGGCGTGGCGGATGCGGACATTGATGCGCCGACTGCCTGGGATGTCAGCGTTGGGAAACCGACCGTGATCGTGGCCGTGATTGACACAGGCATCGATTACAACCACCCGGACCTTAAGAACAACATGTGGCGCAACCCCGGCGAAATTCCGGGTAACGGCATTGACGATGACGGCAACGGATACATTGATGACGTGTACGGCTACGACTTCGGCGCCGGCGATGCCGACCCGATGGATGACGTCATTGGCCATGGCACGCACGTGGCCGGGATCATCGGCGCCAGTGGCAATGACGGCACCGGCGTCTGCGGGGTCAACTGGAATGTGAAACTGATGGCGTTGAAGATCGCCGACAGCGCTGGCGGCTTGAGTCTGGACGCTGCGCTGGCGGCTATTGAGTATGCGTGGAAGAATGGCGCGCGTGTCAGCAACAACAGCTGGGGCGGATACGGGTACTCGCAGGCCCTTTACGATGCCATCAAGGCAGCCGGCGACAACAATCACCTCTTCTGCGCCGCTGCAGCCAACGACTCAAACGACAATGACAGCAGACCGGCGTACCCGGCCTCGTATGACCTGGATAATATCATTGCCGTGGCTGCGACCGATAACCGCGACGCGCTGGCATACTTCAGCAACTACGGCGCGACCACCGTGGATCTGGGAGCTCCTGGCGTAGAGATTATGAGCACGTTGCCGCTGGGCGGGTCGGAAATGGGCTCGACGTATGGCTATGCCTCCGGCACATCCATGGCGACGCCATTCGTGGCCGGCGCTGCAGGTCTGGTGCTCTCCGCTGACGATAAGCTCAGCTGCGCGGCGCTGAAGGCCGCGATCCTGAACAATGTGGACCCGGATGAGGCGCTGGTCGGCAAGACGGTTACAGGCGGACGACTGAACATCGGCAACATCCTGCCCAAGACGGGTGGCGGCGGTGCGGGTGGTTCTGTGATCGTCAACGGCCTGGTTGGTTTGTTCCGGTTCGACGATGGCGGAACCACGGTGGAAGACTTCACGCTGACTGCGGATTGGCGCCGCAACTGGCGCTATGCCGGGCAGCTCTCAGCCGGTGCTGCCATGACCACGAATCACGCCTACCTGGCCACCGGTGATTCGGATGGGGACGGCCTGCCGGATTGGTGGGAGACCGCCAACGGACTGGATCCGCGCAATGGCGAAGGCGGTAGCGGATCATCCGGCGATCCGGATGGCGACGGACTGAGCAATCTCTACGAGTACCGGGCCGGGACGGATCCGCATGAATACGACACCGGCAACACAGGCAAGAGCGATTACGACAAGGATTCCGACGGCGACGGCATCTCAAACGGCGAAGAACAGGATGTTTTCCTGACCGATCCGGGCAACAAGGATACGGATGACGATGGGATTGAGGACGGTATCGAACTGCGCCACCCCATCGCCGATCTCAGTCGCAGCGGGACGGATCCGACCAGTTCGCTGAGCCCGTTTGTGGATCGGGCGCTGGAATTCCACGCTGGCACCGGTAACACCGTCGTGGCCTACGACAAGGTGAACAACCGGTTCACTTCGCGCTACAGCATGCCCGAGTGGACCATCGAGGCCTACGTGAACCCCTATACGAATGCGCCTGGCATGTGCCCGCTGGTCAGCCGTCGCCTGTTCCTCAATGGCAGGCGCAATTACGAAATTGGCCTTTCTGATGGCATACCGTATGTGGCGTTTGATGCCAAAGACAGTGGCATTCCGGTGATCTTGTCGCTGGCATCGACCAACCAGGCCGTGGCCACCAATCACTGGACCCATATCGCCGCACGCTTCACGCTGGGCCTAAATGGCAAAGATAACGAACTGGCGTTGTTCGTGGATGGCGTCAACGTGGTCAATATGTATCTGAGCTGGGAGTGTGAAACCGGCCCCGGCGATCTGGTGCTTGGATCGGATGGCTTCTCCGGCATGCTGTCGGATGTGCGCCTGTGGAAGATCCCGCGGGATTATCAGGCCATCGCCGACGCACGGCAGCACAAGCTGGTGTTCGGCAATTCCGACGCTTCGGCTGGCCGTCTGCACCTGACCGGCACCGGCTACCTGAAGGAAACGGCGGTCACGCCCAATCCATCCAGGCCGAACGACTATATCGACATGCTCAGGAACAACTGGACGCTGGAGTGCTGGGTTAAGACGGATAGTTCTGGCGTCAGCCTGATCGAACGTCGTAACCAGTCGGCGCCTACCGATGATAATTTCAACTATTACTTTGGTATCGGCGATGACGGCACGCTATTCGCCCGGTTCGCGATTGATTACACGTATGTAGTCATGACGGCGGCTGGTCCGGCGCTTGTCTATGAGCGCAACTTCGACTTCAATAATATCTACGGATCCATCCCGGTGAACGACAGTCAGTGGCACCATGTGGCCTATGTGCGCTCGGATAAGGGGTGTTACCTCTTTGTGGACGGGTTGCTGGATGTTTCACAAGACCGCATGATGGTGGACCCGACCATTCCGTCGCTCTCGTATGTCATACCGCCTGCCGTATTTGCGCAGCCCGGTCCTTGCCGCTTTGGCGACGGCGTCACGGGCGACATGGATGAGATCCGGATCTGGAACCGGGGTCTGCCGACAGTGGAACTCAAGAGTGTTAGCGCCCGCAATCTGACCGGCAATGAACTGGGGTTGGTATCCTACTTCAACTTCGACTTCCAGATCGGCAAGACCGCGGATGAGCGCTCGTTCCTGCGCGACAGCATCGCGGAGTACGGCATCTATATTCCGTCGGCCTCGCGCCTGGCGGGCTCGGCCAATGGCGCGCCGATCTCGTATAATCCGCTGCTCGCGATTCAGCGTGTGGCCCTTTCCGGCCTGTTCCTCTGTAACGACGGCGGTGAGACCGTGGAAGACTTCGTCTATCCCATGGGTGTGGCACCGTTCAACTTCAGCGCGTACGCGGGGTGGCGTGGCGCAAGCGTCACCTGGACGAACCTGACGGCCGCAAACCAGCCGTATCCCACGGACAGCGATGGGGATGGCATGCCGGACTGGTGGGAGGTCTGGTACGATCTGGATCCGTCCGAGGCAAGCGGCGAGAACGGCCCCTGGGGTGACCCGGATCATGACGGTCTGTGCAATGCGGCCGAGTATCTGGCCAACACGGACCCGCGCAATCCGGATACGCTGGGTTCCGGTTACATGGACTACGACAGCCGCCGCAACAGCATCTCGCTGACCTTTGGTGAGCTTTACACGCCGATGGACAGCCTGCCGGCGCTGTGGAAGGCCGTGCATAATCTGGATCCAACACAGTATGTGGCGGAGAAAGATCCGGATCACGATTACTGGTCCAGCTATGCCGAATACATGGCTGGCACGGATCCGTCGGATATCGGCAGCCTGCCCATGCCGTCCATACAGGCGACCTTCTGGTACGCCGGGACCGTGAAAGGCAACGTCCAGATCGAAAGCTACACTTCGGCCCTCCGGGATGGGTCGCCAGATGCGGTCTTCGTAGTCGAACAGCCTGGCATCTCCAACCAGACTGTCAAGTTGAGCGTGCCGACAACGGGCTATCTGCGTGAGGGAGATACCTGGTTCTTTGCCTTCATCGACACCGATGGGAGTGGCGAGTGGGATATGGGCGAGCCGTGCGGCTATGCCCTCTATCAACCGGTCAACGTGGGCTGGAGTTCGCTGGATGTGGACTTCATCCTGCAGGACAACGCGATGGGCTTCCCGCGCATCAAGTGGACGGTGCCAGAGGGCGCTGCGGTCTCCCGCGTCAAGGTTGGCTACCTGTATATGAGCGGGCCGGCCACGAACTTCTGGCCCGTGGTCGATCTGCGGCTGCGTGCTCCGCGTAATTATCTGACTGAGGCGGACTTGCTGTACCTCGGCAAGACGAACGGCATGGGAACGATTAACCCGGGCGTCGACTGGAATCCGCAATATAGCTGGTCGGTGGATTTCGATCCGGTTGGGGTGGTTCCTGATACGTTTGTGGCCGATCTCCCGTACTCGACCTTCGTGCAAAAATGGGGTACGGCTCCCTTCACTACGCCGACCATTGTGTCACCGTTCAACGAGACGGTGCGCAGTTTGCCGCTGCAGTTCGAGTGGAAGGCCGGGGATGACGTGGCGGCCTTTACGCTGGAGCTGCGACAGAACAGCACGACCGGCTCGGTGGTCCTGAGCACAATGGTGCGTGCGCCGTACTATCGCGATTCGCAGGGAATTGCGCACTACTGCTACATGCCGCAATATGCGCGCCTAGGGTTCCTCGCCATACCGGACGGCATCTATTACTGGCGCGTCACCCCCAACAACTACCTGACGATCATGACGAGCACACCGTCGGACTGGTCGCGCGTGGTGGTTGACACGACCGGTGCCTACCTGCCGGCCAGCGGGATTACGCCTGTAATCGGTCCGTTCTCTATCTCCGGCGAGCTGGAGTACTTCGGCAAGGTCGCCAATTATGCGCTGGACGAACGGGTCTTCGCCGGCGTGGGCGGAACCGGCACAGCGGCCCGCGTCTTCAGCAACAAGGCGCTGACGAACGCGGTGGTTACACCGGGCTCGCTGACCTTGCGCCTCTATCGCGGTGACATCGCAGCCGCATCTAACCTGGTGATCTTCACGGATGCGGGCGCCACGTTCACCAACCTGGCAAGTGTTACGCTGAAGGTGGATTCGAACCGCTCGTCGGCTGGCTGGTTGTCCAGCACGTGTGTGGTCAACTACGTGTCGGGGACTGTCCTGTCGGCTGTCTTCCAGAATCCGACGACAACCAACGACGTGTTTGCGGCTACCTACCGCTATCAGGGGTATCCCTTCATTGTGCAGGCCTATCCGTTGACGGATGTGCCGGGCTTCAGTGGCCGGCCCGTGGCGCAGGTTACCCTGCAGAAGAAGGGGGCGTTTACGCTCACCGGTCTCTCGCCGGCGAGCTACGTCCTGCTCGGATTCATCGACCAGAACGGCGATGGGCGTATGCGCCCGACGGAAACTTGGGGCTTTGTGCGTAACCATGTGCCGGCAACAGGTCCGGGCTATCAGGAGATTCGTTCGCTGATGGTTGGCCCGTCCGTTTCGGAGTCTGCCGGTGTCAAGGTGATCCTGCGCGATCGCGACACGGATAACGACAAGCTGCCGGATGCGTGGGAAATCCAGAAGTTCGGCTCGATCGCTGCCCATAGCGGAGAGGAAGTCTTGAACACCAAGACCATCTGGCAGGCCTACGCCGACGGACCGCTGGATGCCAATCCCAACGAGTTCGACAGTGATTTTGACGGCCTGCCGGACGGTCTGGAGTTGGCGCTCGGATTCGATACGCATAGCCCGGAGTCGCTTGCCGGTAGCGGCCTTGGCGATCTCGAACGGTATATTGGTGAAGGCAAGGACTTCGTGATTCCGATCATCACAAATGATGGCAGCGGGCATCCGGTGATCCAGTGGCACTCGCCGGATGTGCCGGTCGCGGGGTATTCGCAGATCCGGTACAAGGTGCTGCGGACCACCGACTTGTCGCTCGGATTTGCGCCTGTGCCGGGTGCGGAGGATATCCTTGCGAAGCCGGGCGAGGCGGCGCAGTCGCGCTCCTTCACGGATCTGGATGCGCCGCCCGGCGCATTCTATAAGCTGCAGGCTGTGGTCGAGCCCTTGCTGTAGCGCGTGGCGCGCGAGGAAGCGTGCGGCAACGGGGCGGTTGAAAGACCGCCCCGTTGCTTTTTTGTGATTCTCCCGCTGGTCGCCACGCCTTCGGCGTGCTATAGTTTGCGTTTTATTTTTGTAAGGAAACCCGCATGAACCCGTACCGCTCACATACCTGCAACGAACTGCGCCCGTCACATGCCGGACAGGTCGTCAAGCTCTCCGGTTGGATCTTCCGCAAGCGCGATCACGGCGGGATTCTTTTTGTTGACCTGCGGGACCATTACGGTCAGACGCAGATCGTGGTCCATCCCAGCCGGTCATTCTTCGAGTCGCTGACGCGCATCAAGCTGGAAAGCGTCGTGACGTTCACCGGCCTGGTGGCGATGCGCGACGCGGCCACCATCAATGCCGACCTGCCAACCGGATCGATCGAGGTGGTGGCGGATGAATGCATCGAGCAGTCAGTTTCCGAGCAGACGCCGCTTTATCTCGCGGGCGATGAAGACATTGCCGAGGAAGTGCGGCTCAAGTACCGCTTCCTGGATTTGCGCCGGGCCGGCCTGCACCAGAACATCCTGCTGCGCTCGCGGATCATTGCGCATCTCCGCCAGAAAATGACCGCGCTGGGGTTCAATGAGTTCCAGACGCCGATCCTCACCTGCAGTTCGCCGGAGGGCGCACGCGACTATCTCGTGCCGAGCCGCGTACACCCCGGCAAATTCTATGCGCTGCCGCAGGCGCCGCAGCTTTTCAAGCAGCTCCTGATGGTGGCCGGGTTCGACCGCTATTTCCAGATCGCGCCGTGCTTCCGCGACGAGGATGCCCGCGCTGACCGTTCGCCGGGCGAGTTTTACCAGCTCGACATGGAGATGTCGTTCGTGACGCAGGAGGATGTCTTTGCCGTGGTCGAGGATGTGCTGTACAGCACGTTCACCACGTTCTCGAAGCTGGCGGTGGATGCGCCGCAGTGGCGCCGTATCCCGTATCACGAGGCCATGCTGAAGTATGGCAGCGATAAGCCGGACCTGCGCATCCCGATTGAGATGAGCGACGTCACAGAGATCTTCCGCAACTCCGGCTTCAACGCCTTTGCCGGCGCCATCAAGTCCGGCGCCGTGGTGCGCGCCATCCCCGTGCGGGCCATCAAGACCCAGCCGCGCAGCTTCTTCGACAAGCTGGTTGAGCATGCCAAGACAATCGGATCCAAGGGGCTGGCCTATCTCATCTGGGATGGCGAGGGGATCAAGGGGCCGATCCAGAAGTTCCTGAAGAAAGAGGAGCTGGACGCCCTGACCGCAAACGCCGCGATGAAGGACGGCGACGTGATGTTCTTTATCTGCGACGAGCCGGGCAAGGCCGCCAAGATGGCTGGCGAGATCCGTGGCAAGCTGGGGCGCGACCTCGACTTGATCGAAAAGGGCGTCTTCCGGTTCTGCTGGATCGTGGACTTCCCGATGTACGAGCTGGATCCGGAGACCAACGCCGTGGCGTTTTCGCACAACCCGTTCTCCATGCCACAGGGCGGCATGGAGGCGCTCGAGAAGATGTCGCCGCTGGACATCCGGGCCTATCAGTACGATGTGGTCTGCAACGGCGTGGAGCTTTCCAGTGGCGCCATCCGCAACCACAAGCTGGACATCATGTTCAAGGCCTTCGAAATTGCCGGCTACAAGCAGGAGGACGTGGAAGCCAAGTTCTCGGGCCTGCTGAACGCGTTCAAGTACGGCGCGCCGCCGCACGGCGGGATTGCGCCGGGCGTGGACCGCATCGTGATGCTGCTGGCCGGTGCAGACAACATCCGCGAGGTCATTGCTTTCCCGATGAACCAGAAAGCGCAGGACCTGATGATGGGGGCGCCTTCGCCGGTCACGGAGAAGCAACTGCGCGAACTGCACATCCAGGTTCGAGGCTTGCCGAAACCGGCAACTGCCGGGCTGACAGAGGCGCCCGCCGCGCCAGCGAAGACCGTGTAACACTTGCCGGTCATGAGATGGCTGCTGGAAATCGCAGTACAGCGGGGGGTGCGCACCCGCTGATACAAGGCGTCTGCCAGCCAAACAGCGGTCCCGCAGGTCCCGCTGTACTTGGGGCTGGCACTATAGGGCGATTTCGCGCTCCTCGCGCGTCTCCAGGTTCTTCATGCGGGCGGCGCCTTTGGCCACATCGTCCGGGCCGAGGAAGACGGCGGATTGGCAGGTGCCGGAGCCGGCGCGGGAGAAGAACTGCCTGGGTTTTAACGGCGCCAACCCCAGATCCACGCGCAGGCCTTCGCCACGCAGGCGCGTGGCCAGTCGGATGGCGGCGTCGCGCTGTTCCGGGAACATGAAGCCGATGACCACGCCATCGCGTGCGCTCGAGGCCGCTTCGCCCAGCAGTTCCCGCAGCACTTCGACCACCACAACATCGCCGAACCCCAGGCCCACGGCCGGTGTAGGCGCGCCGCCGATCAGGGTCAGCAGGCTGTCGTAGCGCCCGCCGCCAAAGATGGCGCGGAACTTCCGCTCTGTGTCAAAGGCCTCGAAGACGATGCCGGTGTAATACGCGAGCCCGCGGATCACGGCCATGTCGAAGACTAAGCGGTCCGCGAAGCCGTGCAGTTCCGCCAGCGCGAAGAGTTCGCGCAGTTTGGCGATGGCGGGCGAGTCCGCACCTGCCACGGCCGCGGCTTGGTCGAGCGTCTGGATTGCCAGAAGCTCAAAGGCTTTGGGAACGATTTCCGGTGGCAGTCCTTCCTTGGCCAGCAGCCCTGCGATCTCCTCGTCCGGCAGTTTTCCGCGCTTGTCCAGGGCCAGGAAGACGGCGGCATGAAAAGCGGCGGGCACGCCAATTTTCGCGAGCAGCTCGCTCAGCAGTGCGCGGTTGTTGACGTGGATGCGGTAGGCGGCGTCCGGCATCCCCATGCCGCGCAGGGCGCGTGCCGCGCAGGCCAGCACCTCGGCCTCGGCGGTGACGCTCTCCTCGCCGACAATGTCGAGGTTCCACTGGTAATGCTCGCGCTTGCGTCCGCGGGTCATGCGCTCATAGCGGAAGCACTGGGCCACGGTGAACCACTTGACCGGGAACTGGAGCTGCCCCTGGCGGGCGGCGATCATGCGGGCGAGGGTGGGGGTCATCTCGGGACGCAGCGCCAGCCAGCGTTCGCTCTTGTCCTGGAAGGCATAGATCTGCTCGGAGACTTCCTCGCCGGCCTTGCGCTGCAGCAGTTCCAGGCTCTCCACCACGGAGGCGTCATAGGGGGCAAAGCCGCTAAGCGTGGCCGCTTGGCGCCAGGCGTCAAAGACGCGATTGCGCCAGGCCATGTCCTCGGGGTAGAAATCGCGCATGCCGCGCGGCGGCTCGAAGGAGATTGCAGGTGCGTTCATACCGTCGGCTCAGGGTCCAGCATGATCAGCTTCATCTTGCGGCCGGGCTTGAACTTCACAACCTTGCGCGGCGGGATCCTGACCACGTCGGCCGGCTTGTTGGGGTTGCGCCCGACCCGCGCCTTGCGCAGCGCGACATGAAACACGCCGAAATCGCGGAACTCGACGTGCTTGCCTGCCTGCAGCGCTTCCGTGATGTAATCCAGCGAACGCTGGAGCACCGCGTAGACTTCCTGCTGGTGCATGCCGGTTTCATCCGCGATGCGGACAACCAGGTTGCGCTTGGTCAGCGCGTTGCTATTCGCAGTGTCCTTGGATTCGTCTGTTGTGTTCATGATGGAGTCCTCCTTTGTAATCAGTACGCAAACCGGATGCGGCGACACGCAAAACCTACGCCAGCGCCTGCTTTGCCGCGGCGATCTGTTCGGCGATCTTTTCCGCGGCCTGTTCGGCGGGCACCAGTTGAAACTCCTTGCTCATGCGGGGCTTTACCTCCACGCCGCCCTTGGCCAGCGACTTGGCGCCAACCACCACGCGGTAGGGGAGTCCGATCAGGTCGGCATCCTTGAATTTCACACCGGGGCGTTCTTCGCGATCGTCCAGCAGCACATCGATGCCGCGCGCCTCCAGCTCGCCGGCCAGCTTTTCAGCGGCGGCGGTCACGGCGGCGTCTTTCGGGTCCAGCAGCAGCAGCGCCACGGTATAGGGGGCCACGGAGGCCGGCCAGATGATACCATCGGCATCGTGGCTTTGCTCGATGACGGCTTGCAGCGTGCGCGTGACGCCAATGCCGTAACACCCCATGACCATGAGCTCGGCCTGCCCCTTTTCATTCAGGTATTTGGCCTGGAAGGATTCGGCATATTTGGTGCCGAGCTTGAAGACATGGCCGACCTCGATGCCGCGCGCCAGGCGCAGCAGGGCGCTGCAGCGCGGACAGGTGTCGCCTTCGCTCACGACCACGAGGTCCATGTATTCCGTCACGCGGGCATCGCGCGCCAGGTCCACGTTCGCCAGATGCGTGTCGTGCTTGTTTGCGCCGGCAAAGCGGCCCGTGGCGCCGCGCAGCGCGGCGTCGGCGTAGATCGGAATCTCGAGCCCGGCCGGACCTGCAAAGCCAACGGGCGCGCCGGTGACCTTGGCGATGGTGGCATTGTCGGCGAGCTCCAGGCGCTTGCAGCCGAGCGCACGCTTGAGCTTGTGCTCGTTCACTTCGCGGTCGCCAGGCACCAGCGCAGCCACGGGCTTGCTGTCTGCCAGATACAGCAGTGTCTTGATCAAATGCGCTGGCGCGCATTTGAGATAGGCAGCAACTTGATCGATCGTGTGAAGGCCAGGTGTGGGGATTTCCTGCAGTTGCGGCGAAACCGCCATAACCGCCGGCGCAGCCGGCGGTGGCGCCTGACGTTCGGCGCGCTCCTGGTTGGCGGCATAGCTGCACGCGGCGCACTCGAGGATGCCGTCTTCGCCGGCCTCGGCCATGACCATGAACTCATGCGACCATTTGCCCCCGATGTCCCCGGTGTCGGCCTCGACCGCCTTGGTGCGCAGGCCGCAGCGCCGGAAGATGCGCACGTAGGCGTCGTACATCGCCTGATAGCTGCGGTCGGCCGCCTCCAGCGTGGTGTCGAAGCTGTAGGCGTCCTTCATGATGAACTCTTTGGCGCGCATCAGGCCGAAGCGCGGGCGGATTTCATCGCGAAACTTGGTCTGGATCTGGTAGACGGTGCAGGGAAGCTGGCGGTAGGAGTTCACCTCGCGGGCGATGAGATCGGTGACGACTTCCTCGTGCGTGGGCCCCAGTGCCAGTAGACGTTCCTGGCGGTCCTTGAGCTTGAACATGGTTGGCCCCATGGCGGCGAGGCGGCCGGACTGTTCCCACAAGTCGGATGGCTGCAAGGCCGGCATGAGGATCTCGAGGGCGCCAGCGCGGTCCATCTCTTCGCGGACAATGCGTTCCACCTTCTGCAGGGCGCGCAGGCCCAGGGGCAGGAACGTATACAGGCCGCCCGACAGCTTGCGGATCATGGCGGCCCGCAGCATGAGCTTGTGGCTGACGATCTCCGCTTCCTGGGGATCGTCGCGGAGTGTGGTGATCAGGGAACGTGTCCAGCGCATAGCGTTTTTGTCTCTTGCGAATTACGTAAGGGAAGCAGGCGGGATGATTTCCGGTACGATTTCGACACTATACCGGTTGCGTGTTGTATTCCACACGAAAGGAACGAGTTGCGCAAGACAATAAATTGCG
>SESH01022170.1_pt1 | contig 14613 bp, 13 predicted proteins | sample 3171561 | NCBI WGS metagenome assembly SESH01 (sample SAMN10866947, study PRJNA518727) | freshwater metagenome | biome: subpolar coniferous forest; feature: holomictic lake; material: water; isolation source: holomictic Lake 442 2011 16.5 m and 2014 13 m | place: Canada: near Kenora, Ontario
GTCAGTGGCTCGTGCATGCTCGCCAGCAGTTGCTGACGGACCGGGGCGGAGCTGCCGACGACGGCATTTTCGACCAGCGCGGCGACGATGGCCTCCTTGCGGGGGAAGTATTGATAGACCGTCCCGATACTGACGCCCGCGACCTCGGCGATATGGTTGGTCGTCGCGTACTCGTAGCCCTTCTTCGTAATGATCGATTCGGCGGCCTGCAATATGCAATCGACCGTTAAGCGTGCCCGCAGTTGCGTGGGCTGCTTGCGCGGAGCTGTATGCTGGTCTGTCGATTTCATGCCTGCCCCCAAGCTTGCTTACGTGTCCGCGGAACCGTCCGGCGGGCTAATCGCACCAGCGAGTGCCGCGCTCATTTCAAGCCAATCTGTCAATCCGGCATTACCGCTAGTAGACCGGCATGATCAGATTTACACTGCCTGAGGTCGGAAAGCAACGAACGCGCTTTGGGGGCACTCGGAACCTGAGCATTGACTCATATTCACGGCTTTTTTCAGGGCGATATAGACGGCAGCGCTATGGCGACACTGTTGTGTGCGCGCCACTAGACGCTGAATAAGGCGACGCCCAACGGGAGTCGGGAGAGTCGAAGTTGATAGATTTTAAAGCGTTTAAGCGCAGGAGCGACGCCTTGAGGTATCTAGACGCAGTTGATGGCAGCTATCAGGTGGCCCTGGCCGATGGGGTTTTGAGCCTCACGTTCAATAGGCCGGAGCATGGCAATGCCATCCTTTCAACGGCCGTTTTGCCGATGTCGCAGCTGTTGCACTCGGCTCAGGCGGACCCGCTCGTTCGCTGCCTGTTGATCAAGGGCACCGGCCGCGTGTTTTGCGCCGGTGGCGACGTGGTTTCGTTTGCCTCCGCGCTCGAACAGGACGTGGACACGCGGCAGCAAGATTTCGCGCGCCGTCTGGGTAACATCGTGGGTCTGGTCGAAGCGCTGGTCGCTTTTGATCGGCCGGTCGTTGCCGTTATTCGTGGCGCGGTGGCGGGGGCGGGGCTTATGTTTCCGCTGGTTGCCGATTACGCGATTGGCGATGACAGTGCTAAGTTCGTGTTTGCGCATCAGCGAGTGGGACTCTCCCCTGATTGCGGCGTCAGCTATCTTCTCCCTCAGGTGGTCGGCACGCGCACAGCGCGCACCTTGCTGCTGACGGCAGCGAAACTCGATGCGGAAGAGGCGCTTCGCCACGGAATTCTCAGTCGCATCTTCGCCGCCACGGAACTCGATCTCGAATCTGCTCGCATCGCGCAACAGTTCACTCGGCTGCCGCAACGCGCGGCTCGGCTTGCGAAACAGTTGGTCAACGCGGCCACTTCTAATTCCCTATCGGTGCAGCTGCAGGTGGAGCGGGCCGCATTCGTCGCCTGCGTTGGGGATGCCGATTTCGCCGAAGGCGTGGCAGCGTTCGTGGAGAAACGCCGAGCGGACTTTCCATCCACGCGTGCGCCGTCCCCTCAAACCTAGGGTGCCGAGTTTGGCTGGATTAGAGAGTGGGCGCGAAGCAGCTATTTGCGACGTTTATACGACAACAAACAATACACATCGCCTGCGGATGAGAGAGAGATGAAATGCGGCTGAAGGATAAAGTGGCCTTGGTAACGGGTGCCGGTTCCGGGCTGGGTGAGGCGACCGCGCTGCGACTTGCCCAGGAGGGTGCCTATGTGATCGCCAGCGACATCAATGGCGAAAGCGCCGCGCGAACAGCTGTGGCGATTGCCGCGGCGGGTGGCCGTGCAGAACACCAACATCAGGACGTCACTGACGAAGCGCGCTGGGAGTCGCTCGTGGCGGACATCATCAAGCGGCTAAATAAGCTGGATATCCTCGTCAACAACGCAGGCATTGTTGGCACCGGAACGGCCGAAGATACGACACTGGACGCCTGGCGAAAAACCCAATCGGTCAACCTCGAGGCGGTATTTCTGGGGACACGCACGGCGATTCGGGCGATGAAGACTGCGGGCGGATCGATCATCAACATCTCCTCTATCGAAGGGATTGTTGGTGACTCGATGACAGCGGCCTACAACGCCAGCAAGGGTGGCGTGCGGCTATTTACCAAGTCCGCGGCCTTGCATTGCGCACAACAGGGCTATCGGATTCGCGTCAACTCCGTACATCCCGGAGTCATCCGCACGGCCATGGTAGAAAAAGCGATCACTGCAATAGGCGAGGGCCTCAAAGCCCGCTTAATCAGCCAGATTCCGGTTGGCAGCTTCGGCGAGCCTATCGATATCGCCAATGGCGTATTGTTTCTCGCCTGCGATGAATCGCGCTATATGACGGGCGCTGAATTGGTGATCGATGGTGGCTTTACGGCGCAGTAGCCCGTTCCACCAGATGCGCGAGGCTCACGGTCGGTTGTTCGCTTATCGAGGCATCAATGCAGGCCCCGCCACGCTTTCTTCAAGCTCTCGGGGCTAGCGGCGTACGTTTCCGCAACCGATTCCCGAGTTTCGCGCAGCTCTTCGTTTTCCTTGTGCTCGTTGGCAATTGCCGCCCCGAGGCTGGAGTGCGCCGCAAAGATGAGCGCGCGCCGCGTCGCCGCAATCGACGCCCTGGGGCTTGCAACGATCTTTGCTGCAAGTTCAAGGGCGGAGCTCATTAGTTGATCTGGCGGAGTCACCTTGTTTACTAGGCCGATGGCGAGCGCTTCCGGGGCCTCGATGATCGAACTACAAAGCAGCAGTTCGGCTGTTTTGGCGTAGCCCAGCAACCGCTGCATGATGTGCGTGGCGCCCATTGCAGGGATCATGCCGAGCTGCGCGTAGGGAAACCCGAAGCTCGCATCGCTCGCGGCGATCCGGATATCAAACGGCAACATCATCGTGACGCCGATACCGATGGCGGCCCCATTGATTGCAGCGATCAGGGGCGTATTGCTGCGGCTTAGTTCAACGACAAACGATGTGATGAAGGCTTCCTCGCCAAGCCGCAGGCCGCATTTTCCTCGTTTTCCGCTTAAGTATTCGCGATCAGCGCCGGCACAAAATGTCGGGCCGGTGCCAGTCAATATTACCGCTCTGACCTCCTCATCATTGATCGCGCAACGCAGCGCGGACACCAGTTCCTGACCCATATCCGGCGTGTAAGCGTTGCGTCGCGCAGGTCGGTTCAATTCAACGACGGCGACGCCCGCCTCGACGCGGACCTCAATATTTTCGTAAATCATCTTTTCGCAGTACTCCGAGGTTTGCGAACGGCGAGCCAGAGCAGCGCCTATCTGCGCATTCTAGTCTTTGCACTGTGAAAAATCCGCTACCCAACGCCCCAAACACTGCAGGGAGCCCCGGAAGGATGCGGCGCGGCGGTTCGTGCTGGTTGCCGGGAACTTGAAGTACGAAGCCACTGCTGCGAGCTCAGGATGCCGCAGGTTGTGCGTTCAGAGTGACATCGCCAGATTTCCCCAGTACGCAGGAGGTTCCCCCCGGGGTGTACATCATCGCCGTGCAGAGGTTGCAGGAGGTACAGCCGGACGTTTGCGCCTGCCCCGACGCGAAGGCGGCGATCAATGCCGGGTCATGAATCAAGGCTCGCCCGAGGGCTACCGCATCGAAGCCTTCTTGCAAGGCCTGCTCGACATTGGCGAGCGTCTTGACGCCGCCGAGATAGGCAAGGGGCATGCGCGTGACGGCGCGCATTTGGCGAGCGTGCTCCAGCAAATACATCTCCTGAAAGGTGATTTTGCGGGCGGTCAGTCGGTGTAGCAGCATGGCCAATTTGGCTATCGGAGTTGTCCCCATCCATTTCGGATAACACGCCGGAGGGAACGTGGAGCCAAACATGGTGTCTACAGAGGCTCCGCTCAGCCCGGCGCTGAGCACCAGCAGATGCGCCCCGGCCGCTTCGAGCACGCGCGCGATGCGTGCACTGTCAGCTGCCGTGTTGCCTGGCTTGACGCCATCGATGACGCTGATCTTGCAGACCACAGCCATTTCCTTACCCACGGCCTCCAACACCCGTCCGAGTACCTCCGCTGGAAAACGCGCCCGCCCCTCGGGCGTGCCGCCGTAACCGTCACGGCGTTTATTGTAGAAGGGCGAGAGAAACTGGCTCAGCAGATACCCATGACCCATGTGGATCTCAACTGCATCGAATCCGGCCTCGCGGGCGAGGCAGGCGCCACGCACGAAGTCGTCTGTGACTTTCGCCATGTGAGTCGCAGTCATCTGCTGGCGCCACCACTTCCCGCTCAATACCCCGATGCTGTTGAATCCGCCGCTGGAGGAGATCGGCAGGTCGCTGCTCAACTCCTTCACGAAAGTAAACGCCCCGCCGTGTGTAATTTGTGCGGAGGCTGCGGCCCCTTGCCTATGTACCGCTTCGGTCAGCGCCTTCAGGTGTGGCACATTGCCGAGGGTAAGGGTGGTCTGATCTACAAACGAACGCGCATCTGGGGACACAGCGCAGTAGGCAACGGTGGTCATGCCCACGCCACCGGCAGCGATCCCTTCGTGAAACCGCACTAATTGCTTGGACGGGATGCCGGACGGCGCCATGCCTTCGTTGGTCGCTGCTTTGATAAATCGATTACGCAGCGTTAGCGGGCCGATCGTCAGCGGATCGAAAGCGCGTGTCCCGGTGACGTTGTCCGCCATCATGCTCTCCTGTGGGCTAGATCGGCGCGAGAAGCGCCGCGATTGATCTTTACCGTCAAGTGCTTGCGGACCTCTTGCGAGGAACAGTTGTTATTGCTACTAGAAAGTGTTCGGCCAATCGCCGTTATCCGTAAGTTCCGAGTCAGGCATCCATGTGGAAGCCGCCGTCCACACTCAAATGTTGCCCCGTGATGTAGGACGCGGCTTCCGACAGCAGAAAACAGGTCGCTGGCGCGATTTCCTCTGGTGTCGAGAATCTCGCCAGCGGAATTTGCTGCAGGTATTTGTCGCGAAACTGCTCCTGCCGGATGGTTTCTGTCATCGCGGTTTCGACGGCGCCGAAGCAGATGCTGTTTACATTGATGTTATAGCGGGAAAGTTCGCGCGCCGCAGACATGGTCAAGCCGAGTACCCCAGCTTTGGCGGACCCGTAATTGATCTGACCGAAGGTGCCGCGCTTGCCGGCCACCGAGGAGACGTTGACGATGGACCCGGGACGTTTGTCGCCCTGCTTTGACTTCTCGATGAAGTGTGTCGCAACAGCTTGCAGGCAGACAAAACATCCGGTTAGGTTCACGTCGAGTACCTGACGCCACTCCTGCAGCGTCATCTTGTGCAACATAGCCGCACGCACAATGCCGGCATTGTTAATCAGCCCATCCAGAGCGCCGAACCTGCCGACGATATCGGCGACTGTTTCTTTGACAAAGATTTCATTGACGACATTGCCGATGTAGGCGTGGGCATTGTTCTCGCCAAGCTCGACCACTGCAGCCGCCGCGACGTCAGGGTTGATTTCGACCAGAGCCACCCGCGCACCGCTGCTTATGGCGAATTTTGCCAGTGCAAGACCTATGCCCTGGCCCCCCCCGGTAATTAGGATGACGCGCTCGCGCAGAGAAAAGGGGCTAGTCATGTGTCGTCCTGCGATATGCGGCGAAGCTCGGTGCTGAGGCTAAAGGGGCCGCAGAATAATGGCCGTCCCCTGCCGGTGAGTGCTCAGCGGCCGACGAATTTCGGCGCTTCCCGCTTTTGGAAGGCTTCCAGTGCGATACGGTGGTCTTGCTGCAATTGCGAAATGTTTTCGTAGGCCGCAGCCCGGTCGATCACCGCGTTAGCGATCACCTTGAGCCCTGCATTGATAGACGCCTTGGTCCATTTGATCGAATGGGTGGAGCCGGCCGCGAGGCGAGCGGCCAGTGCCTCGACCGCGTCATCGAGCTCGCTTTCCGGCAGCACTTTGGTGATCAGGCCCATCTGTGCCGCGTCCGTGCTGGTAATGCGATCGCCTGTGAGCAGGTAACTTTTCGCGCGCATGTATCCGATGAGTTGTGGCCAGAGGATTGCGCCGCCATCGCCGGCGACCAGCCCCACACAGACGTGCGGGTCGGCGAGCACGACATCGGGCGCTGCGTAAACAAAGTCGCAGAACAGCGCCAGCGAACACCCTAAGCCGATCGCCGGTCCGCGGAGCTTTGCAATGATTGGCTTTTCCAGGTCGAGAATCGAATTTTGAATTCGCCGATCGTTACGGATGCCCGCTGCGGTCCTGGCGATGTCTCCATGAATCGACAGCAGCCAATCCAAATCACCGCCGGCACAAAATGCCTTGCCTGCGCCCGTCAGGATTACGATATCGGTTTCATCGTCGCGGTCGATGTCGCTGAATACACGTGAGAATTCTTCGTGCAGCGTTGCGTTGATAGCGTTCTTGACTTCAGGTCGATTGATCGTGACCGTCAGGATCCTGCCGTTCCGGGTGAACTTCAGGGCAGAGTAATCTTGATAATTCATAGCGCTCAGGTACACCGATTAATTGAGTCTTGACGCCCAGATGCGGCGGAGTGGTCGTGGCAGCAGCCGCCGATGTGTTGCGCGGAGCATAGGTTCCGGGGTCCTCAGCTACTACTCGGGTTCCCTGCGGAGTGGCGTGTTGTCCGGGACAAGCTCATCGCCAGAGGCTGATGGCGCTTGCAACGGGTCGGGGCTTGCCATGCCGTCGTGGCTCGCCCTGCGCGAGCAGGGGGCAATTTACCCGAAGGCAGCTAAATGCTGCGTCGCAACATTTGAATTGCACTCCGCGCCGGCCTCACAAGGCGAGTGTGATGTGAGTGGTCCTAAGCCTTAGAATTAATCGGCAATTGCGGCTGATTTTCATGATTTCAGCCGTGCCGCGATGAACCGGCGCTGCTGCGCATGAGGGCGGCGAGTCATCGTGCAAGGGTCGTTAGCGGCGCGCCGGGTCGCCACGACCGGTGCGGGGGCATTACGCGCTTATCGACACGCTGTGCTGTGCGGATTGTCGCCACGGTGAATGTGGGCACCAATGATTTATGAAACGCTGACGTACCGGGTCGAGAAGTCAATTGCAAGAATTGAGCTGAATCGGCCTGCGAGGCGTAACGCCTATACCCAGGATATGGGCGAAGAATTGGTGCATGCGCTGCGCAGTGCGATTCAGGACGACGCTGTGCGGGTGGTGCTATTGACCGGCGCGGGGCGAAGTTTTTGCGCTGGCGCAGACCGGGACACCCTGACCGGAAAAAGTGGCAAGAACGGCTTGCGCCTCGGTGAGGAAGCCTTCATCAACATATTTTCAATTGAGTTGAGTCGCAGCGCCAAGCCGCTGATTGCGGCAATCAACGGCGCCGCGATTGGCGTTGGCGCGACGATGCTGCTGCCGTTTGACATCCGGATCGCAGCGAGCGACGCAAGCTTCGGTTTTTCTTTCACGCGCTTGGGCATGGTCCCTGGAATGGGGGCGACCCACACTCTGCAACGATTGGTCGGCTATGCAAAAACAGCCGAACTTCTGTTTTGCGATTGCCTTATCAGTGCGCAGGAGGCGCTCGAGATCGGCCTGATCAGCAAAGTTGTCCCGCCTGATCAGTTGTTATCGGCAGCTTACGAAGTCGCCCTGCGGATCGTGGCCAGCCCGCAGGCAGCCGTCGCAGCTACGAGGCGGTCGCTGGGGTTCGCCGTTCAAGCCAGCCTCGGTGCGGCGATCGCCAACGAACTAAGTGAAGCTAGAGCACTACAAGAAAGCAGGGAAGTCCGCGCCCAATCCTATATGTCCAGCCCCGATAGTCTAAAAAAAGCGTGGCGCGACATTCACTGATTTCGCATGCAACGCCTATCCAGGAAGGGCTGTGCTAAGAACGTAATCAGGCCGGTGATAGGCTTTGCCGGTTGCGAGTTTCAGGTGAGTACAGTCAACGCCATCATGTGACTATGCGCCCAGCGACTCGATGCTGGGCGAAACGCCGCGATTGGCCATTGCTGTTTTCTAAGGACCGTTTCATGCCGATGCCTATAGTCCGCCGTGTGTTCTCTGAAGAGCACGAGGCGTTTCGGAGCTCCGTTCGTCGTTTCATGGAGGCAGAGATTGCTCCGAACATGGACCGTTGGATGGACCAGGGCCATGTCGACCGCAAGGTGTGGCTGCGTGCCGGTGAGCTGGGCTTTCTGTGCACGACGATTCCTGAGGAGTATGGCGGCGCTGGCGCAGATCGAAAGTTCAGTGCAGTGCTGATCGAAGAGCAGCAGCGGGTCAACGCAGTTGGGCCCGGTTTTGTGATGCATTCCGAAATCGTCGCGTCCTATATTGCTCGTTATGGGTCCGTTGAGCACAAGCGTCACTGGCTGCCAATGATGGTCCGAGGTGAGGTGATTGGCTCACTTGGCATGACCGAACCAGGTGGTGGATCCGATCTGCAGCAGATAGCGACATCTGCGCGACGAGTAGGCGATGAGTTCGTCATCAACGGATCCAAGACGTTCATTACCAATGGCCTGCTGACAGATCTAATCGTTCTCTGCGTCAAGACCGATCCTGCACTCGGCGCGAAGGGGGTTTCCTTGATCCTCGTCGAAGCAGATCGGGCGGGGTTTCGCAAGGGAAAACTGCTGAACAAGATTGGCCAGAAGGCGCAAGATACGGCCGAGATCTACTTCGATGATGTGCGTGTGCCGGTCAGCAATCTGCTGGGCGAGGAGGGGAAAGGCTTCTCCTACCTGATGCAAGAACTCGCCTGGGAGCGGCTGATCATCGCTATACGAGCGGTCGCCGGCGCTATTGATGCCGTAGAGCAGACCGTCAACTACACGCGTGAGCGCAAGGCCTTCGGCAAGCAGGTGATTGACTTTCAGAATACGAAATTCAAGTTGGCCGAGTGCAAGACCGAGGCGCAAATTGCGCGCGTGTTCATCGATTCCTGCCTCGACTCCGTGTGCAGGGGCGAACTCAGCCCGGAAGCCTCTGCCATGGCAAAGTGGTGGTGCACCGAGCTGCAAAACCGGGTTCTGGATGCCTGTCTGCAGCTGCATGGCGGATACGGCTACATTCTGGACTATCCGATCGCGCGCGCCTGGGCCGATGCGCGCGCGCAAATGATTTACGGCGGCACCAACGAAATCATGAAAGAAATTATCGGCCGCAACCTTTGATGCGTTACCCCTGACAGGGCGCGAGCTCGACGGTGGCGACGGCGCAGGAAAGCGAGTTTATTGCGAGTTTAAATGTCGATACGGTAGCGGGATGTGTATTCCACGATAGGGTGCGCAGGGCAGCGCTAAAGTTCACGGGGTCCGGTTTATGTGCACGGCTTTTCTGGCCTTTGTTGCGAGCGTTAGTGCCGCCCGAGCGATTGCCAAATTCGGAGAAGGCGTCCGACGCCGTATGCGCCTGAATATCTGTGATTTGAGTGCCGCCCTATGAACCTCGACGTGATCCGTGAGCACCCGTTTGCCAGCCGTCGTCTCGCCTTTACCGCGAAGGACACCTGTCTGTACGCTTTAGGTGTTGGCGTAGGGTCGGATCCGCTTGATCCGGATCAGTTGCGTTTCCTTTACGAAGAGAATCTGCAAGCTCTGCCGACAATGGCGGCGGTGATCGCGCACCCGTCGAATTGGTTGGGCAAGCCGGAATTCGCGGTGGACTATTCTAAGATTCTGCATGGCGAGCAGCATTTGACGGTGCACAAGCCGCTGCCGGGTAGCGGCGAAGTTCAGGCCAGTTATCGTGTGGCGGCTGTCGTGGACAAGGGCGCGGGTAAAGGTGCGCTGTTGTATTTTGAGAAAATTATCGCTGACCCAGTTGATGGCGAGCTCTTTTGTACGGTCTTATCGACGCTATTTTTGCGCGGGGACGGCGGTTGTGGCAGCTTCGGTACGCCGCCCGCCGTGCCGCCAGTTTCGCCGTCGGCCCCCGGGGCGGGTGCGCCTGACTTCAGCGACGAGCTCACCACCGCGGTTAGCGCCGCCGTGCTGTATCGCCTTAATGGCGACCTCAACCCGCTGCACATTGACCCCGCGGCGGCAGTCAGGGGCGGCTTTTCGCGGCCGATCCTGCATGGCCTGTGCACGTATGGTGTGGTCGGGTACCTGCTGGTGCGGGCCGTGTGCGGTTATGATCCGACGCGTTTGCGCTCCATGAGTGCACGCTTCAGTTCGCCCGTTTTCCCTGGTGAAGCTATACGACTGCGCGCCTGGCGTGGGCCGGAGGGCGTGCATTTTGACGCCGTGGTGCCGGAGCGTAATCAGGTCGTTTTGAGCCAAGGTTTTGCGCGCATTCAGTGATGTGTGGAAGCCGCTCGCGCTGTTGTCGTTCGGCCAATAACTGAGCCGGTCGGCTGAATATTTTTGACGGAGTGATCGCATGCCTGACCTCGGAATCAAATCATATTCCGTTTATATCCCGCGACTGCGCATGGACCGAGCGGCGATCGCAGCTGCCCATGCATGGGCTATTCCGGGGCTGAAGTCGGCCGGCAAGGGCGAACGCGCTTTCTGTAGTTGGGATGAGGATTCGATCACGATGAGCGTCGACGCCGTGCGCGCGTGTTTGCGCGCGAGCGACCCGGCGCCGGTGCGCGCGCTGACCTTTGCCTCGACGACGGCACCGTTTGCTGATCTGCAGAACGCGAGCGTGATTTCGGCGGCAGCCGCGCTGCCCATGAACATTACTTCGCTGGATGTCGGTGGATCGTTGCGCAGCGGCACTTCCGCGTTGATTCGTGCGCTGGAGTCCTTCCCGGTCGGTGATTCGATCGTGGTAGCGGCGGACAATCGCCGCGCGAAGCCCGCCAGTCCTCAGGAAATGCAGTATGGCGCCGGCAGTGCTGCGTTTCGCACCGGTTCGGGCGACGTGATAGCGCGTTACCTCGGCAGCGCGTCGAGCTTCAGCCAGTTTGTTGATCATTTTCGAAGTGACGGCCAAAAGCATGACTATCACTGGGAAGAGCGCTGGGTGCGCGATGAAGGCTACCTAAAGATTGTCCCTGACGTGCTCGTGCGCCTGTTGCAGGCGACTGGCGTTGCAGCGTCCCAGATCGATCATTTCTGTCTGCCGGCGACGATTCCCGGAGTCAGCGCCGGAGTCGCCAAGAAGGTCGGCATCCGGCCGCAGGCCATTGTCGACAATCTGGCCGCCCGGTGTGGCGACACCGGCGCAGCGCACGCCCTGATGATGCTGGCTGCCGCCTTAGAAACGGCGACGCCGGGACAGAAGATCCTGGTGGTGGGTTTCGGCGCTGGCTGCGATGCGCTGTTGCTGGAGACCACCGCGGCAATTCTCACCCATCAGGCGGCCGCGAGCGTCAGCGGTCAAATCGCGCGCGGCGTCACGGAGAAGAGCTACAACAAGCTCTTGTCGTTCAGTGGCGAGATTGAGCTGAACTGGGGCATGCGGGCTGAGTTCGATACTAAAACGTCGTTGACGCAGTTGTACCGATCGAGCGAGCAGATTATATCGTTCGTCGGTGGACAATGCGCGGCGTGCCAGGCGATCCAGTTCCCGCGCATGCCGGCTTGTGTGCGTTGCGGCTCAACGGCGCCGATGGCAAGTGCGCCATTGGCCGATCAGGCCGCCAAGGTCGCGACCTTCACTGCCGACTGGTTGGTGTATTACCCGGCGCCGCCGATGTACGCAGGTCTGGTGCAGTTCGACAATGGTGCGCGTGCGTTAATGGAAGTGGTGGACGTGGTGCCCGAAGCCTTCGAGGTCGGCACGCCGCTGCGCATGGTGTTTAGGATCAAGGATCGCGACGCCATGCGTCATCACCACCGCTATTTCTGGAAAGCAACGCCGCTCGTTTGAGCGTGCGCAAGGAAGTTTCATGGCAACGGGTATCAAAGACAAAGTCGCGATTATCGGCATGGGCTGCTCGAAGTTCGGCGAACGATGGGATTGCGGCACCGAGCATCTGCTGAACGAGGCTTTTCAGGAAGCGCTGCAGGACGCGGGCATCGACAAGAGTCAGATCGAAGCTGCTTGGTATGGCTCAGCGGTAGATCGGGTTAACGTCGGCGTCTCGGCAATTCCGGCGAGCACGGCTCTGCGCCTTGGAGGCATTCCCTTCACGCGGGTTGAAAATATGTGCGCGACTGGCACTGAGGCGCTGCGTGGCGCGGCTTACGCGGTGGCTGCAGGCGTGGTTGACATTGCGTTGGCGATTGGCGCAGAAAAGCTTAAGGACACGGGGTATGGCGGCCTGCCGACTGGCACGAGAGGCACGTTCAACGATTTGATTCATCCTGGCTACACAGCGCCGAGTGGGTTTGCGCAACTAGCCGCGGGCTATCGGGCACGCTACGGTGTCTCTAGACAGGACTTGAAGAATGCGCTCGCCCGCATCTCATGGAAGAGCCATCAGAACGGGGCGAAAAATCCCAAGGCGCATCTGCAGAAGGAGGTCGATCTAGACACAATTCTGAACGCGCCGCTCATCGCCGATCCGCTCGGAATTTATGATTGCTGCGGCGTCAGCGACGGCGCCGCCTGCGCCATCGTGACGACGCCGGATATTGCACGCGGATTGGGCAAGCATGATCTGGTGACGATCAAGGCGTTACAGTTGTCGCTAAGCGCCGGCGCTGAAATCGCGACGGCCGACTGGGACGGCAGCTACGTGCGTAATACGCGCATTGCCGCGCAGAAAGCGTACACCGAAGCGGGTATCCGGAATCCGCGTAAGGAAATCAGCATGATGGAGGTGCATGATTGCTTCTCCATCACTGAGCTTGTAACCATGGAAGATCTTGGAATTTCCGCGGACGGTGGTGCGATCCGCGATGTCATGGATGGGTTCTTTGACGCTGATGGCGGCGTGCCATGCCAAATCGATGGTGGGCTGAAGTGTTTCGGACACCCGATAGGAGCGACTGGCCTGCGGATGGCGTACGAGAACTATCTGCAGTTGCTTGGACGCGCTGGCAAACGCCAGCTCAAGAATCCGGTCATCGGGCTTAGCCATAATCTCGGCGGCGTGCCGTTTAACTGCCTAAGCGCCGTCGCGATTTTGGGCCTTGGGGGCCGTTGAAAATGGTCTTTCCGCCAGGCCTCGGATTGCATTGGTCAAGGCAGAGATGTCGTCGGCCGGTGGCGCTAAAGGCCGAGCGGTGAGCGGTTTGCCTGACATTGTTACCGCGTGGATCGGCAACACAGTGGTCGTCGTCGAGCGGACAGTCACCGTCGAGAAGGAGTCCTGGTTGAGTTTCTGCGCCGCTGTTGAGGACGGCAATCCGCTCTATTGGGACGAGGATGAGGCCCGACCCTACACCGACGGTACGATCGCGCCGCCGGCGATGTTGCCGAGTTGGGGCAGCGAGCAGGAGTGGTATCCGGGCAAGCAGGGCGGCGGCATCCGGCCCATGGAGTTGCACTTTATGCTCAAGGACGCGCTCGGGTATCCGAACGGAATTGCCACCAGCGTTGAGCTGGAGTACCACGAGCCACTGCGAGCTGGGGATCGCGTGCGAGTGGAGCAGATCCTTCGCCGGGTGGGCGACGAGCGACCTACCCGGCTGGGCCCGGGACGGGATTGGACAATCGAAGTTGCCTATCGCCGGCAGGATCTTGTATTGCTGGGTTTGCAGACAATTACGTTTCTTGCCTATCGCAGCGGCTGACTTGCACCAAGGCATGAAATGAATCCGTTACCCGCTGTGCAGGCGAGCCTTCCGAAGCTCTGCGTTGCAGTCACGACGAAATCTATTGTCATGGGCGCGACTGCCAGCCGCGACTGGCAGCCTCTGCATCACGATGTGGTGTGGGCGCAATCCAGCGGCCGGCTGCCAAATATCATCATGAACAACTATACACAGGCGGGATTGATCAGCCGCTATGTGACGGACTGGTCGGGCCCCGCGGGCCGGATTGGGCGGCTGCAATTTTCCATGCGTAGCCCGCTCTGTCCCGGTGACGAGGTAGAGCTGTCCGGGACGATTCAGGACATTGGCCGGGAACGGGATTTCATCTGGGTTGGCATTGCGATAGAACTCGCCGTAGGGGCCCGCATCGCCACCACCGCGACCGTGCGCTTGGCTTTGCCCGCCACCGAGCAGGCCCCCTCTGTCTGGCATCTGCGCGGCGAGGCTTGGCGTCCTTGAAGGGTCGGCCCGCTTAACGGGCGGGGGCCGCGCAGCCACGGGGGCGACGCCTCCCGCAGCGCTCCGCTGCGGCTGTCAGGTGCTAGCGCGCCCGGAACGTGATCGGAACGTGGCAGTACCCCTGCAGAAACTCCGTGTAGGTGCGTCGGCTGCGCTGTGTCTGCACCTCATACTCGGGTATCGCGGCAAACACTTCCTCAAGGACGATCTTGCCTTCGAGGCGGCCGAGATGCTGGCCGAGGCAGCCGTGTATGCCTGCGCCGAATGCCAGGGTGCGGGGGGCTCGACGCGAGATCTGGTACTGGTCCGCGTTCTGGAACTCGCGATCGTCGCGATTGGCGGAAGCGAACAGGAATAGAACGTTTTGCCCGGCCTTTATAGTTTGGCCGTGTAGTTCTAGGTCACGAACCACCCGGCGGCCAAGAATATTTGTCGGCTGGTCGTAGCGCGCGGTTTCTGCGAACGCGTGTGGGATCAAGCCATGGTCGGCGCGAACTTCGGCGTACTGCTGTGGATTCTGCCCGAGATAGTAAACCGTACCGGCTGCAGTCAGCGAAATTGTGTCGGAGCCAGTGACTACTAGTGAAAAGATGCTGAAGAAAATTTCATCGTCAG
>SESH01036106.1_pt1 | contig 14602 bp, 9 predicted proteins | sample 3171561 | NCBI WGS metagenome assembly SESH01 (sample SAMN10866947, study PRJNA518727) | freshwater metagenome | biome: subpolar coniferous forest; feature: holomictic lake; material: water; isolation source: holomictic Lake 442 2011 16.5 m and 2014 13 m | place: Canada: near Kenora, Ontario
TGTTTGTAGCGCTCATTCATTCTGAGTAAGTGCTAGAGAATCATACAATAATTTTAACAGTCATAAGCCAGCGGTAGAGCGACTCGTTAGACTGTTGGAGCAACCCATAAAATTATCTAAAGTAACTGAACAGATGTCTGGCTTATCCTGAGAGACACTGGCAACATCTGCATGAGCGCTAGCCCAACCTTTTACAGCGCTGAAAAATACTGTTTGAGCGCTCAACCAGGGTGGCCTAATTTTTTTAGGCATTATCTAGCAGTCCGCCAAGTATTTGGACCACTCCAAAAGAATGCGCCACCTTCTCAAAGGACAAGCGTGATGTCTGATTAGGTGTTTAAGGGCATTGGTTGAGGCTTTCCAGCGCTGGAATGGCTTGGGCTAGCGCTCAAAAGGGTTATTTGATTGCTCGGCTGTGATTGTCTATGCGTTTTTATGATTGCTAAGTGGTTTATAAAGATAGTTTTATTGATCTTGAATATTATGCTAGCGTGTTTTTAGGTATGATAGGTGTCTTATTCAAGCCACTGAAATAGAATTTTATAAATTTTGAATATAAGAAAAAGCCGTATAGCTTCCTTTTTTCGCGTGTTAATGCTGTTCACATGCATAACAGGCACAGTACTGCAGGTTAATCCAGCCTACGGTGCTGAAACAATAAGGATTGGTGTGCTGGCCTTTCGCCCCAAACCACAAACTCTGGTGCAATGGCAACCGTTGTCTGTCGCATTGAAACAGTCCATACCGGATCATGATTTTGTAATAGAGGCGCTCACCTTTCCTGAAATGGAAGCCGCTATCGCTAGTCGAAAAGTGGACTTCGTGTTAACTAACCCAGGACATTATATACTGCTGACAAAACGCATTGGTATGTCAGCTCCTCTCGCTACCTTGTCGACTTATGACAATGGACAGAATTTTACGGTGTTTGGTGGTGTCATTTTCTGTCGAGCAGGGGACCCTAATATCACTTCACTCAGCGATATTAAAGGCAAAACTGTCGCAGTGACCAGCACTGACTCCCTGGGTGGCTATCAAACACAGGCTTATGAGCTCAATCGAGTAGGGATTCATTTGCCTCAAGAGGTCAAGTTAATATCTACCGGTATGCCTCATGATAACGTCGTTCAAGCGGTACTGGCGGGTCATGCTGATGTCGGTTTCGTGCGCACCGGTGTGTTAGAAGGTATGGCTCACGAAGGATTGCTAGATATGAAGCAGATTAAGGTTATTAATGACCAGCATTTGTCCAGTTTTCCTTGGCAACTTTCCACTCAGCTCTATCCGGAGTGGCCGTTTGCAGCACTACCTCACGTTGGCGAAAATCTTGCCAGGCATGTTGCTGCTGCGATTTTCATGCTTGAAGAAAATACTACCGCCCTGCACGACATGGGCATACACGGTTTTGTGGTGTCCTCTGATTATACAGTGGTAGCCAATTTGCTTAAGGAGTTGCGTTTACCCCCCTTCGATAATAAACCGCAATTTACTTTAAAGGATATATGGGAACGGTATCTCTGGCAAATGATAGGCGGTTTAGTTGCCATTAGTCTCATCTTATTGTTGGGCGTGCGTTTGTTTTTTACGAGTCGTAAACTGGAAGCGGACCATCGTGTTTTACTAGTGCAAAAGCAACAGCTACAGCTACAGGAAAGCGAAGCCCACCTGAACGCCATCATTGAAAACGAACCGGAGTGTGTCAAAATAATGGATAAACAGGGATGTTTGTTACAAATGAACCCGGCTGGCTTGGCAATGATCGAAGCCGACTCTTTAGCACAAGTCGTTGGTTGCTCTTTACTTGATGTGGTCTTGCCAGAATATCGAGATGCTTTTCTTCAGGTGCATAGACACGTGCTTGCTGGAGAAATAATGGAGTTGGAGTTTGAAATAAAGGGATTAAAAGGCGGGCATCGTTGGCTGAAAACTCGTGCAGTGCCGATGTATCACAAGAACGAGACGGTTTTATTGGGCGTCACTCGCGACATTACCCAGCGTAAAGAAATAGAAATTGCGGTGCGTAAATCACATGAAAAAATGCAGTCCCTTCTACAGTCGATGGCTGAAGGCGCTTATGGGGTTGACGCCAATGGACAGTGCACCTTTGTAAATAAGTCATTCTTAAAAATTCTGGGTTATGATCAAGCCGACGAAATTATCGGTAGGCAGATTCATGAACTTATCCATCATTCACATGTCGATGGTAGCCACTATCCCGTCTCAGAATGCAAAATGTATGCTGCTTTCATGCACAATGTAGAGATTCATTGCACAGATGAAGTTTTTTGGCATAAAGATGGCACAGCAATACCCGTTGAATACTGGACTCGTCCCATCGTAATAGAGGGTGTGACAAGTGGGGCAATAACTACTTTTATTGATATTACTGAGCGTAAAAATGCAGAGGAAGCCCTACAGGCAGCGGCTTTATATTCTCGCAGCCTGATTGAAGCGAGTTTAGACCCCTTAGTAACGATCAGTGTTGAAGGTAAAATCACTGATGCCAATGCTGCATCTGAAAAAGTGACGGGCATCAAGCGTGATAAACTGATTGGCAGTGACTTTGCAGATTATTTTACAGAACCCGAAAGAGCACACGAAAGCTATCGGCAGGTATTCTCACAAGGCGTAGTCACAGATTATCCACTAGCAATTCGTCATGCATCTGGTAAAGTCACCGACGTCCTGTATAACGCTACCTTATACCGTAATGCTAAAGGTGAGGTTCTTGGCGTGTTAGCAACTGCTAGGGACGTTACCGAACGCAAGCAAATGGAAGAAGAAGTTCATCAATTGGCGTTCTATGACTCACTGACTAATCTACCGAACAGACGCCTGCTCAATGACCGTCTGCAATTCGTTTTGGCAACCAAAAAACGTGATGGGGGTTATGGCGCACTGATGTTCCTGGATTTAGATAATTTCAAGCCCCTCAATGACAAGTATGGTCATGTGGTAGGTGATTTGCTTTTAGTTGAGGCAGCACGTCGATTGGTCAGCTGTATTCGTAAGATGGACAGCGTTGCACGTTTTGGTGGTGACGAGTTTATAGTGATACTTGCTAAATTAGATGAAGATCCATCAGTAGCCACATTACAAGCAGATATTGTGGCAGAAAAAATACGCACCGCCTTATCCGAGCCTTATGTATTCACTATTTCCGATGAAGGACATCCAGATAAAACCATAGAACATCACTGTACAGCCAGTATTGGTGTAATGATTTTTAATGGTAGTGAAGGTAGTCAGGATGATATTCTGAAGTGGGCTGATGCAGCCATGTATGAGGCCAAAGATGCAGGGCGTAATTTGATTCGGTTTTATGTTAGAACACAAGCATGAAAAACTTGCTATGATGACTCTATCTCATACAAACGAGATTAATCATTATTGATGTTACAATCCAGGGAATTGAAATGTTAAAGAATAACGCTGACCTCAGACTTTAAAAAGCGCTGGCGGCTAATAAACGTAACAGCCATTATTGCGCGTGGTTAGTATAATATAGCGATACGGTAACCTATTAGCCACTCACTAAAAGCCGATGACCGTTATGTTGTGGAGTCCCTGAACCAGGAAGCAAATCAACCATCTCAACAAAGCCGTTCTTGCCAGGGTAATTTAAATGATGATCATGCTCAAGGTCTGATAATCTATAGGCAAGTTAAATCACTGCAAATCTTTTCAGGCATCATGACAACAACAAAACTCGTGGCGGCACCTCAAGCGTCCCTTACTCGATTCCCTATCGTTGGCATTGGGGCTTCGGCGGGAGGATTGTCAGCTTTCGAGGCGTTTTTCTCCAGCATCCCAGTTAACACGGATCTGGGTATGGCTTTTGTGCTGGTGCAGCATTTGGCGCCTGAGCACAAAAGTCTTCTCGCTGAAATTATCCAGCGTTACACCTCCATGGCGGTTTTTGAAGTTAAAGATGGCATGATAGTGCAGCCTAACTGCATTTACGTTATCCCACCTAATTGCACTATGGCGCTTCAGGGCAACACCTTGCAGTTATTTAACCTTTCCAGTACGGATAAAGTACGTTTACCCATTGATTTCTTCTTTCGTTCATTGGCGCAAGAGCAGCAGGAACGAGCCATTGGCATCATCCTGTCTGGGGCTGGCAGCGACGGCACCCAAGGGGTACGGCTCATCAAAGGGGAATCTGGCATGGTGATGGCCCAATCTCCAGAAACAATTGAATTTGACAGCATGCCGAGCAGCGCTATAGCCACTGGACTTGTCGACTATGTGCTTCCGGTGGCTGATATGCCAGGCAAACTCATCGACTACGTCACCCATGCCTTCGGCAAGCTGAGTCCGTCCGGTACCGGTCTTACGGTTAATGACCAAAACGCGATGAAGAAGATTTTCATCCTGTTGCAAAACCAGACGGGGCATGATTTTTCCCACTATAAACCTAATACGATCAATCGCCGTATTGAACGGCGCTTGGCTGTCAACCAGATTGAGTTTATTGGCGATTACATCAGGTATTTACAGCAAACCCCTGCCGAGGTGGAGGCACTGTTTCTCGATATGCTGATTGGCGTGACCAATTTCTTCCGTGATCCTCCCGCGTTTTTGGCGCTTGCTGAACAGATCAAGGTCCAGCTTTTAGCCAACAAGCCAGTAGGTTCGATCATTCGAGTATGGGTGCCGGGGTGCTCTACTGGCGAAGAAGCCTACTCTATCGCTATACTCTTGGTGGAAGCCATGGAGGTGCTGAAGCTTAATTATTCGGTACAGATATTTGCTACCGATATTAACAGCCTTGCGATAACGTCAGCCAGAAGCGGTGTTTACCCAGCCAATATCAGTGAATACCTTTCTCCAGAACGGCTGACGCGGTTTTTTACTGCTGAACCGGGCACTAGCAATTACCGTATCCACAGAAGCATACGTGAGATGGTGGTTTTTTCCTTACATGACTTAATTAAAGATCCGGCTTTCTCAAGACTTGACCTCATTAGTTGTCGTAATCTGCTCATCTATCTGGACACCACTTTACAAAAGAACATAATTCCTCTATTCCACTACTCACTTAACCCAGAGGGACTGCTGTTTCTAGGGACTTCTGAAGGTATTGGCGAATGTGACGACCTTTTTTCTGTGCTGGATCGAAAATCCAAGCTTTATCTGCGCCAAGGAAATAGTTACAGTAGTCCTCATGGAGCCAGAAGCGTATTTATGCCTCCCATAAACACGCTCAAGGCGTTGACCCAAATCAGTATCAGTACAAAATTTCAAATGAAACCCCCCTTACGTGAATTGGCCGAACAAACGCTGTTACAGCATATTCCAGTTTCAGCGGCACTGGTCAATAGTAAAGGCGACATTTTTTATCTGCACGGACGCACTGGCATTTACCTGGAACCCACGTCGGGTGAGGTAGGGATCAACAATATTCTAAAGATGGCCAGAACGGGGCTAAGGTCCCGGTTAACGATTGCCTTACATAAGGTGGTGACCACCGGTGAGATAACGGAAGACAAGTTGTTGCGCGTTAAAACCAACGGCCATTTTAGCTTGGTAAACTTAAGTATCTGTCCAGTGGTCTCTAAATATTTTGATACACTTGAGCCACCTTTGTATTTGGTTGTCCTGGAAGAGGCGCCGGGTATCGACTCAGAACAGATGCTGCAGACGTTTGCCGACCATCCTGCACAGGATCACTTGGTGGACGATAATGAGCGGATTGTTGCAGAGCTTAAACAGGAACTGTCAGACAAGGAAAGTTACATTCTGTCGAGCCATGAGGAGTTGGAGTCGTCCAACGAAGAGCTTAAATCCACTAACGAGGAAATGCAGTCGGTTAACGAAGAATTACAATCCACCAATGAGGAACTTGAAACCTCAAAAGAGGAATTGCAATCGGTCAACGAAGAACTGAACACGGTTAACGCCGAGTTGCAAGCCAAGATTGAAATTGCCTCGCAACTTTACAGTGATATGAACAATTTGCTGGATGGTTCCGGCATCGCCACACTCTTTGTAGATAATAACCTGCGTATCTTGCGTTTTAACCCTCTGGTTAGCCAGATTATCAACCTGATTCCGCACGATATTAAGCGACCTGTCAGCGACATCGTTTCCAATCTCGTCAACTACCCTACCTTGGGAGAAGATATAAGGACAGTCCTAAAAACTTTGATCCCCATCGAGAAGCGTGTGCAGGCCAAGGACGACAAATGCTATACCCTGCGAATCTTGCCTTACCGCACGTTGCACAATGCGATTGAGGGGGCGGTCATTACCTTTGTGGATATCACTGGAACTATTCAGATTGAAGAGGCCCTGGAAAAAGCCAACAGACTGCTTCGCTTAGCCGTCGTGGTGCGTGATGCGCGTGATGCCATTACCGTACAGGATTTGAATGGCCGTATTATAGCCTGGAACCCGGGCGCCGAAAGGCTGTACGGGTGGAGTGAAGAAGAGGCTTTACTGATGAACGTCAGCAACAGAATCCCCGAAAACCAGCGCAAGAAGGCCTTGGACAAAGTGATTAACCTGAGCCATGCTAACATTATAGAGCCCTACCGAACCCAACGGATGACCAAAAGTGGGGCGGTTAAGGATGTTTGGATTACCGCCACCGCTTTAGTCAATGAAGCTGGACAGATGTATGCAGTGGCTACAACAGAACGGGTGAGCGAATTAGGCGATAACGCTTTGGAGAATATCAATGAATAGTCGTGGAATAGTCTTGATGATACCCATCAGGAATTAGATTTACGTCAGCAATCGGTGGTGCTCGATGACTTAGATGGTGCTATAGAAAAGATGAATATGCGCCATGAGCTGAGTGTCTACTTTTCGATGGATCAATTAAAAATCGATCAGTCTTTCGTGTTCAATATAGGTATAAAAGCCTCCGATGCGGTCATCGTGCAAACCATTATTGGTAATGCCAAGAATCTTTATATTGAGGTCATTGCCGAAGGTGTGGAGACGGAACAACAGCGGGAGTTTCTTGAGCTGAATGGCTGCTCCAGTTACCAGGGTTATTTGTTTAGCAAGCCAGTGCCCATTGAACAGTTCGAGATGTATTTTTGATTTAGCTGGTTTTGCCTGTCGTGCAAGAAATAAGGAAAACATATATACTCTAGTTTCCTATTATTTCAGCTCAATCACTATGAAAATAATCCCCCGCTTTATTTTTTCCATGATCTTGATTCTAGTTAATCATACTGCATTGGCTGAAAAAACTAAAAACTGTACAAATCATCCATCTGGGGCTGAAAAGGGGTGTGTGCCGGAGAACCTGGGTAGTAGCAAAACCTATGTATTGAAACTATTGCAAAGTTTAGCGGAACAAAAATCAATTCCCAGTATTACGCCTTTCTTAAAAGATAGTGAAGCCTATGTTCGAGAGGCAGCCATTGAAGTGTTAGGGCAATTAGGTGCAAAAGAAGCCATTCCCAGTATTATTCCGCGTTTGCAAGATTCGGACAGCGCTGTACGGAATAAAGCAATTAATGTTTTAGTGCAATTCCATGCAAAAGAAGCGATTCCAAGCATTGTTGCTCTGCTAGAAGAAAAAGACAGTAATGTTCGAATTAAAGCAATGGAAGTCTTATTGCATTTAGAAGCAAGAGAAGCGATTCCCGCTATTATTCCGCAATTAAAAGATGATGAAAGCAGTGTACGTTTGGCGGCTATAAACACGTTATCGGAATTTCGGGCAAATGAGGCCGTGCCAAGTATTACAGAACTTTTGAAAGATAATGAAAGCGCAATTCGTATTCGAACGATGGCCGTATTGGAGTTGTTACAAGGAAAAGAGGCGCTACCTGGGATTCTTTCTCTATTAAAGGATAAGGACGATAATGTACGTTTAGCAGCGATAAAAGCATTACAGGATTTAGATGCAAAAAAAGCAGTGCCGAGCATTATTCTTCTTTTGAATGATAAAAATGTAAAACTGCGTGCATCTGCAATTGAACTGTTACGCAAAGTACAGGCAAGAGAAGCGGCTCCCAAAATTACGCCGCTGTTGAAAGACTCCAATCCTGATGTGCGTAGTAATGCAATAGCTGCATTAGAAGAGTTTCAGGGTGAAAAATCAATTCCCAGTATCACCCCTTTGTTAAAGGATGTCTTTGCCAGCGTGCGAATTCAGGCGATAAACTCGTTATTTCGCTTGCAAGAAAAAGCCTTGACCTCTCAAGTTATTGTTTTGTTAAATGATAATGATATGCAGGTAAGAACCCGGGCAATGGAGATATTGACGAAACTGCAAGAGGATAATTTGTTATTCAATAAAAATGAAGTCATTTCTAGTGTCTTGCCTCTTTTAAAAGATCCTAATAAAAATATTCGTACTACGGCAGTCAATACATTAACTGTATTGCAGGCAAAAGAAGCGACGCCTAAAATTAGGTCTCTGTTACAAGATAAAGAGGTTACTGTGCGTCTCGCGGTAATAGCGGCCTTGGCAAAGTTACAGGTTAAGGAAGCAATTCCAAATCTGGTGTTTTTTATAAAGAATGGTGATCCCAAGATACGGATTGGGACTATGAATGCGCTGTTAGATTTACAGGGAACGGAGGCCATCCATACTATTGTTCCGCTTTTAGACGATAAAGTAATTGATGTCCGTACTGCTACAGAGGAAAGGTTGGCACAGATACAGAATCCGCTAGTCACCACTTTAATTAATAAAACGTTTATCCTAATGATGGTGGTTTGTCCTTTGTTGGCGTTTTTGCCGTTGTTTTTCAGTGGTAAGAAGTTTTATGTAAGCATTGGGATGTTGATCGTCGCAGTCTTCTGTTTTCGATATTTGGCGAGTATTACGCCCTATTATCCGCAGTTTAAAGAAGGATCTTCATGGGGTGGAATATATCAGTGGGGGATATTGGTTGCTTTTGGTATCACAATATTTCTAAAAGTGATTTGGTATGTCATAACCATTGTGTTTAAGCGTTCACCCAGTGTTGAAAGGGTGGATAAAAATGCGCGATACAGTTAATATCAAATAACTTTAATTTAGAGGCAAACGAACTTTCGCAAGGAATCCCCCCAGTCTTTCACTACGATCAAAGCTTAAGCTGCCACCATAAAACTCTGTGATATCACGGACAATTGCCAAACCAAGTCCGTGTCCCTCAACAGTCTCATCCAGACGTAAACCGCGTTCGGTCAGTAATTGGGCGTTCTGGTCATTTATTCCTGGTCCGTCATCCTCAATGGTTATCACCAGCTTATTTGAAAAGGCAACGGTGACACTGATTGTCTGTTTTGCCCATTTACAGGCGTTGTCGAGCAAATTACCGATCATTTCTAACAAATCTTCCCTGTCATAATGAATGAGTATATCCGGTGCAGTAATTTTTATTTGCAGTTGTTTTTCGCTATAAACATTTTTCAGTACCTGTGATAAAGCCAATAATTCCTGATAAGGGTTAAACACTATTTTAGTTTTATGATTGCCGGCAATTCGGGCACGTTTAAGTTCGCGGTCAATCGTCTGACGTATAGCGGTTGTTTGTACTTTTAGTTGTTGTTGTAATTCGGGGTGGGCGGAAAGGACAGGATTTTCTGCAATTCTAAATAAGATGGCGAGAGGTGTTTTTAATGCGTGAGCAAGGTTACCGATAGCGGTACGTGATTGCAGCAATCGACGCATGACTAATAGTAATAAACGATTAAACTCATCGACTAATGGCTTGATTTCGGCGGGGACATTTACTTGTATTTGGTCTTGTTCACCGTTCAGAACATCCGTTAGTTGTCTACGGGCATCCTTAAAAGGTCGTAAGGCCTGTAAAACTATTCTGCTTTGAAGTGCAATCGCACAGATCAGTAAGCATATATTTATTAACAAATAGCCAAGACTAATCGATATAATGTCATGATCAATAACGGTTAAATCTTCGGTGACATAGATCCTGATTTGATGCCCGGATTCTTCAAAACTACTTTCAAGGACAAGTAAGGTTTGTTGTTTTGGGCCATTTGATTCATGATAGAGAAGAGGTTGTTTGGATGTTTGAGGTGCAAGTTCCAACGTTTCATTTTGTAATGAAGCCGAATAATAGTTTACGTCATCAATCTTTATTACATAATAATGTCCCGAATAAGCTTGATTATAAACTGACCCAATATGGTAACTATCAAAGTGTAGTTGACCCTGGATATCAATTGTTAAAGTATCTTTTAAAGAATCACTATCATGCTGCAACCGGGTGGCCATTTGCTTTTCAATGACTGTTCGAATCACCCAGTCAACGGCATCCCAGTTTATAAGAAAGATTGAACAAAGAATTAAAGCTAAACCGCGATTTAGTTTTTTCCGTAAAGTCATTACATTTTTTTACCAAAGACATAGCCTTGGCCACGGCGAGTTGTTATCAAATCCTTACCCAGTTTACTCCGCAATCGGTTTATATAAACTTCGATTACATTGCTATCATGTTCATTTTCATTGTCGTAGAGGTGCTCACGTAATTGGGCTTTACTTAAGACTTTGCCACTGTTCATCATTAAATAGCGTAATAATCGAAATTCAACTGCCGTTAGTTCAATTGGTTGCTGGCCATTAATCAAGAGTGTTTGTTGCTCTTCATTTAATTCTATACCAGGTGCGCTAAGTCCTGATTTATTAACGCCATGTTGTCTTTTTAGTAACGCTTCAACACGTGCTAAGAGTTCTTCAGTATGGAAGGGTTTGCCCAAATAATCATCAGCCCCGACTTTAAAGCCATCTACTTTTTCATGCCATGCATCACGTGCAGTAAGTATAATAACAGGTACATTATTTTGGTTTTGACGCCACAGCCTCAACACTTCTAATCCAGACAGTTTGGGTAAGCCCAAGTCAAGAATAACAATATCGTAATTCTCAGTAGTGCCTAAAAATTCTGCCTCTTGACCATCCATGGCGGTGTCTACTGCATAACCTGCATGCTCAAACTCAATCTTAAGGGAGCGAGATAAATTAAGATCATCTTCAACAAGCAGTAATCGCATAAAATTAAACCTCTTAGAATAGTTGGTCTTATTGTTGTATGTGTAGAATGCTAAACTGGTAATATAGCATGACAAGTTTGTATTGTAAGCTCTATCATGTTCTCTAAATTTTTAAGTTTGGTTCGTCGCAAAGTCTGCGGCATAAGGTTTAATGTATGTCTAATCGTTATGTAGTTAATTTAATTGCGAGTGTAATGTTGGTAGGATGTACATCGACCCGGCAAATTGCTATTGATTACCCATCTAGTCAGAATAATAATGATCCACAGACTGTTCAATCAACCCAGTTGCATCAATTTCAACCTTTGTCTGGTTTTGAGGTGATTGATGGTGATGATTATTATGTGCGGTTAATTTCTGAATTCAATTTTAAAGGCGATAACGTATTAAAGACGGGTTGTAATAATATGACTCCTTCTTATGAGAAGGGAGATTTGTCCTCTTCTTTAGTTTTTTCTATTCGTAATGAGGTTCTTAAGTTTAATAATGAGGTGCCAGGATTTGTGTATAAGGCATCTTCTGGGAAATGTAATTTTAAATTTGATGCTAAGAAAACAATTTTGACGCCTTGGATACGATTGGACTCTGGAAAAGCAACGGATGTTGATTACAGTTTTATATCCACTGCTAATAGTGATATGGATGTCTCAGGTTTGACAAATGATGTCACGGCAGCGAGTAATTTATTGGCATTGACTGGCGTAGGTGCGGGGGTTGCTGTCGTTGGACAGTTTGCAGGTCAGTTGGCAAAAACGACACCCTTATCTGCAGCGACTAAAACAACTGTCAAGAATAGTTCCGAGTCTCATTCTTTGCCGCCACTGGTTGAGTTCTCTGGAAAAACAGGTGTTCTTAATCAAACCTTGTTTAAAGTGTATGCGGTTGCTGAAGGTGGGGTTAATATTTTTGGTGCAGATACCCAACCGCTTGGGGAGTTAAAGATTTTTCCGGAACTTATTTCTTCATTGTTGTTAAAGAGTTTGGCGAATGGGGTTCCTGATGCAAGAGATTTAACGTTTGACGAGATTAGTTATTCGCCCATTAAATCAGCAGCGGGTGAAGTTAAATTGTTGCAACTGATTGAGGATTCAAAGCATCCAGCAAAACCTAATTTAAAACCTGATTGGGCTAATTATAATGAGGTAGATAATAATTGCCGAAAAATAAAATTGGTGTTGAAAGATTTGGGTTTTAATAAGTTTGATCGTAATGCCTTTCTTTATTACTTCTTAATGAATAGTACTGATTGGAAAAATTATAATATTTCACCTCAGAAAGTTCAGGGTAGTGAAATTTCTTCGAAAGTAATGGCGGGTTATCAGGCTAAAAACTTTGGCTCGTGCTTGGCAACAGAAGATTATGCGGTAATGAAATCAATGGGCTTATCTGTTAACTCTCCAGTTGATTGGCAGCAAATGGAATCGACTAGTCAGAAAAAGGAACAGTTTTTATCTCCGCTTAAATCGATTGAGCGGCAGTTGATTTTAGTTCTTAATAATCCTAACAAGGTTGAAATGGAGCAGCAGTTGTATCCGTTGTTGGCGACGACTAAAAATGGCGATGGGACTGTGTTGCTGCAAAATCATTTAGGGGATTTTGGTTTAGAGAAATTATTGGCGGCGCCCGGTATTGAGCAAGTGACTACCACCCCCGTAATCAATTCATCAACTGTAGCAGGTTTAGCCTCTGGAACCATTCCAGTTGCCGCACCCTCGTCAGTACCTGCAATAGTCCCTGCGTCTTCTGTACCCATTACTATTCCTGGAGAAGGGCTTATTGTGACGGCACATCAGTTAGTGCAAGTTATTACAGGTCTAGCGTTTAATGAGTTTAGTTGCGCACGTTTAATGCCTGATCAACAGGGGCAGTCGGTTGCTAACGTTGGATTTGTACTGTTTACCACGAAACCAAATAGCCCAAGAGCAAAAGGTGGGGCCATTGAGTTTGAATTCTCAGCTGGAAAAATAAATAGAATTGCTTTTCAGTTGCCTACGTACAGGGATTTTGAGCAAGGAGTACTTGATCATCCGGTGAGTGGTGATTGTCAAATTGATCCATCTTTTATAAGTAAGTTACATTAAGTTTGACTATTGGCTGTAATTAATCCATACTTTTTTTGCGGTTTAAATTAAAACTGCATCGATAATAACAACAGGAGAATATATTATGGCTTTAATTACGTGGACAGCTGATCAATTCGGTACTAATGTTGGTTTTGCTGACGAAGAACATAAAGTTTTATTTGATAAGCTGAATAAATTATATGACTTGGCCGTCGGTGGTGCCGAACGATCAGCAGTTGGCGTGCAATTGGATGATTTGATTGCTTATGTAGTTGGTCATTTCGAACATGAAGAGAAAGAAATGATAGCTAAAAACTACTCTGCATATGATGCTCACAAAGCAGAGCATGTTGCTTTAGTTGGAATCTGTGGTGGTTTACAGACCAAATTTCATGCAGGTGAGGCTGAAGTAACTGAAGAAGTGGGCCAATTAGTAAAAGGTTGGTTAGAACACCACATTCCTACTTTCGATAAAGCGTATGCGGAAGCATTAAACAGTTGACATAAATCGTCTATTAACTTAAAAGAAGCTTGTGACTTCTGTTTGTCACAAGCTTTTTTTTTGCATCAAGTTAAAATCATAAAAACGACATCTGGTATAGATAAGCTTCATGAGTTAAAATCTACACGTTTTTTGTGATTTATGTCGCAAGCAATAATCAAGATGTTTATAGTGTCTTGAAATAATCAGGCGATATAGCATTTGCAAGAATTTATAACTACTATCGAAGAGGCTGCTCCGTGAACAAAGCAAAGCAACTATTCGCAGGTCTGATCCTAATGGCTTTAGGGCTAGGGGCAGCGCATGCGGACTATACGCTCAATTTAATGAAAGGGGTCACAAAAGTCAGTAATGACATTTATGACCTGCATATGCTGATTCTGTGGATCTGTGTATTTATAGGCATTGGTGTATTTGGTGCCATGTTTTATTCGATTTACCATCATCGTAAATCAAAAGGACATGTAGCAGCTCAATTTCATGAGAATACCACTGTTGAAATTATCTGGACCATTATACCCACTCTGATTTTGATTGGTATGGCAATTCCTGCTACCAAAACAATGCTTGAGTTGAGTGATATTGATAAATCAGACATGACTATTCAGGTGACTGGACATCAATGGTATTGGGATTATAAATATCTGGATAACGACATTCACTTTGAAAGTCATTTAGATGAAGCCAGTGAAAAGGTACATAGAACACCGGGTGCTGACCCACGTTCGGTTCCTCACTACTTATTGAATGTTGATAAGCCATTAGTTATTCCAGTCAAGAAAAAAGTACGCTTTGTTTTGACTTCTACTGATGTTATTCACTCATGGTGGGTCCCAGATTTTGGTTGGAAAAAAGATGCTAATCCTGGTTTTATTAATGAGGCTTCGACTTATGTAGAAAAACCGGGCACTTATCGCGGTCAATGTACTGAGTTGTGTGGCCGAGATCATGGTTTTATGCCTATCGTGGTTATTGCTATGGAACAAGTTGACTATGATGCTTGGGTTAAGAAGACTTCAGAGCAACAAAAGCAAAAGCCGGATTTAAGTGATCAAACTACCCA
>SESH01006732.1_pt1 | contig 14593 bp, 13 predicted proteins | sample 3171561 | NCBI WGS metagenome assembly SESH01 (sample SAMN10866947, study PRJNA518727) | freshwater metagenome | biome: subpolar coniferous forest; feature: holomictic lake; material: water; isolation source: holomictic Lake 442 2011 16.5 m and 2014 13 m | place: Canada: near Kenora, Ontario
ACGACGCTTTCCTGACGGCGGCCCGTGCGCTGTGCGACCAGTACCACGCCCTGCTGGTCTTTGACGAGATCCAGTGCGGCATGGGCCGCACCGGCTCCCTGTGGGCGCACACGTCCAGCGGCGTGAAGCCCGACATGATGACGGTGGCCAAGCCCCTGGCCGCCGGCCTGCCGATTGGCGCGGTGCTGCTCAACCAGCGCATCGCCGATAGCATCCACGTTGGCGACCACGGCACCACCTTCGGCGGCAACCCCCTGGCCACGGCGGTGGCAGGCGTTGTCTTTCGCAAGGTCAACGCCCCTGACTTCCTGGCGCACGTGCGCCAGATAAGCAGCTATCTCGACGAGTCACTCCAGGATCTCGCCGCCGACATGCCCGACGCGATTCTTGAACTGCGCGGGCGCGGCCTGATGCGTGGCATCCGGATCAGTGGCGCAGCTGGCCCGGCCCGCGAGGCCGCCTACGCCCAGAAGCTGCTGGTGGCTACCGCCGGCGACGATGTGATCCGCCTGCTGCCGCCCCTGGTGATCGACACGCAGCACGTCGATGCGGCGATCATCACGCTGCGCGAGGTGCTGCGCTAAGTACGGTTGATGTTGCCAGCTTCGCTGGCAACATCAACCGTACCAATGCGGAACTGAGGGCGCAGCCCTCCTCACAGCGTGGCGCTATCGCCCCGCCGCAGCAGGCGCGATATCTGCTACAATTGCCGGGTAAGGGCACCGCAGCGGCGCTCTTGATTCTCTGCATTTTTTCGGCATCTAGAGTGGCGGGGGGCACCCGCGCTCCCAAAGGGCCATCCGCACGAAAGGGGCGGCCATGTCAGTCGTAGCACTAATCGGAGCCCAGTGGGGCGATGAGGGCAAGGGCCATCTGGTCGATCTGCTCGCCAGCAAGGCGCGCCTGGTGGTGCGCTATGGCGGCGGCAATAACGCCGGTCACACGGTGGTCAATCACCTCGGTACATTCAAGCTCCATCTTATCCCGTCCGGCATTTTCGACCCGGCCACGGTCAATGTGATCGGCAGCGGTGTGGTGATCAGCCCCGAGGCTCTTCTGAACGAGATCAAGGAACTCCAGAGCCGGGGCGTCAACACCAGCAAGCTCTTTATCAGCGAGCGCGCCCACGTGGTTATGCCCTACCATGTGATCCTCGATAAGCTCCAGGAGCAGGATCGCGGCGCGGGCAAGATCGGCACCACCGGTCGCGGGATTGGCCCGGCCTACGCCGATAAGATGAGCCGCACCGGCATCCGTATGGCGGACTTGCTCCACGAGGAGACGCTGCTCAACCGCCTCCGTGGCGTCCTCGAAGAGAAGAACCGCATGCTCACCAAGCTTTATGGGGTCAAGGCGCTTTCGCTCCACGACACCTACCTGCGCTACCTCGACTTTGGGCATCAGCTGGCCGATCATATCACCGACACACACCCGATCATCCTGCGCGCCCTGGAGAAGGATGTGCCGGTACTCCTGGAGGGTGCCCAGGGCAGCTTGCTCGATGTGGATCACGGCACCTATCCCTACGTCACTTCGTCGCCACCCGGTGCCGCCGGAGCTTGCCAGGGCGCGGGGATCGGGCCGACCCGCATCAACTCGGTGATCGGGGTGTATAAGGCATATACCACCCGCGTCGGCGAGGGGCCGTTCCCCACCGAACTCGATGGCCCTGAGGCCGATGTCTTGCGCCAGCTTGGCACCCCTTGGGCCGAGATCGGTACCACCACCGGCCGACTGCGCCGGGTTGGCTGGTTCGACGGCGTGATGGCCCGCTATGCCGCCCAGATCAACGGCATCGATACGGTGGCGATTACCAAGCTGGACGTCCTCGATGGCGTGCAGACGATCAAGATCTGCACCGCCTACAAGCTCCACGATGCGACCTTGGAGTATCCGCCGGCCACCACTGCGGTCTTTGATCAGGTGGAACCGGTCTACGAGGAGATGCCGGGCTGGATGACGCCGACCACAGCCATCCGCCGCTTCCAGGATCTCCCCGAGGCCGCCCAGTCCTATGTCGCCCGCATCTGCCAGCTTGTCGGCGCCCGCCTCGGCATTATCTCGGTTGGCCCCGACCGCGAGCAGACGATCATTGCCAGCGAAGTGTTTTAATTCAGGGTACAGGGCACAGGCAACGGGCAACAGAATTCTGTTGCCCGTTGCCTGTGCCCTGTACCCTATTTTACCCGAACAGCTTGGCCTGAAGCTCGGCATTCGATGGCTCAACGAGGATCGAACCGTCCGGGAAGACAATCGTCGGGACGCTCTGGTTTCCACGGTTGACCTGCATGACGTAGGCGGCGGCCTGCGCGTCGGTCTCAATATTGATGAAGGTATAGGGCTTCCCGGCCTGATCGAGTAGGCGCGTGGCCCGTCGACAGTCAGAACACCATAGTGTTCCGTACACAACAATCTCCTGGATTTCCATTCGATCTTACCTCGCTGTCGCTACCTATAGGTGCCTCCAAAAAACATTATACCAGAGAGAGATATCGTGGCATGATGTTCACCCGAAATGTCAACTGCGACGGTATGTAACACTTCGTTAATCCTGGGCAGCAAAGCCAATGCTATGGCATAGAGAAATAGATTTCCCATTCATTGCACACCCTTTGTCAACCTGAAAACGTTTGACATTCGTGAAGCCCCTATGCTACCATAGATAGGTCAAAGCCTACGCATAAACCACTGTAATCCCGACGTATCGAGCTCCACGCCCTCCGTGCAATAACGCACGAGGCATTGATCGCTATATCCATCCTTCCTTGATCTGTGTCCAGCTCCGCGCGGACGCAGAGGAGCCATCATAGTTTATGAAGCTGCACGAGTACCAAGCCCGCGATCTGCTCGCCACGTACGGTATCCCCGTGACCGGTGGCGGGGTCGCCAGCACACCCGCCGAGGCCCGCGTAATCGCCGAGCAAATCGGTGCAAAAGTTGTAGTGAAAGCGCAGGTGTTTGTTGGTGGTCGCGGCAAAGCCGGCGGCGTCAAGCTTGCCGATACGCCCGACCAGGCCGAGCAGGTCGCCGCACAGATTCTTGGCATGGATATTAAAGGTCTGACGGTCGAGAAAGTCCTCGTCGCCGAGGCCATTAGCTACCAAAAAGAGATCTACGTAAGCGCCATCCTCGACCGCGCCACCAAGCGGGTAATGATGATCGCCTCCGCTGAGGGCGGCGTGGAGATCGAAGAGGTCGCCAAGACCAACCCCGACGCGATCATTAAGATCGCCGCCCACCCCGCGCTCGGCCTGCTCGACTACCAGGCCCGCGAACTAGCCTTCGCCATCGGGCTGAAGGACAGCAAGCAGGCCCGCCAGTTCGCCCAGATCGCCAGCGCCCTCTACCGGGTTTTTGTCGAGACGGACGCCTCCCTCGCCGAGATCAACCCTCTGGTGGTGCGCGATGACGGCAGCCTCCAGGCGCTCGACTCAAAGATTCTGCTCGACGACAGCGCCCTCTTCCGCCACCCCAAGCTTGCAGCCCTGCGCGACTCCTCCGATGAGCCGGAGGCCGAGCGCCAGGCCCGCGAGGCCGATATCACCTTCATCAAGCTCGACGGCGACATCGGCTGTATGGTGAACGGCGCCGGCCTGGCGATGGCCACCATGGATGTGGTGAAGCTCTACGGCGGCGAGCCCGCCAACTTCCTCGATATCGGCGGCGGCGCCGGGAAGGATAAGGTCAAGGCGGCCCTGCAGATCATCCTCGCCGATACGAATGTAAAGGCAGTGATGTTCAACATCTTCGGCGGGATCACCCGCGTCGATGAGGTCGCTCGCGGCATTATCGCCGCCCTAGAGGAAGTCGACACCAATGTCCCCATGGTCGCCCGCCTAACCGGGACGAACGAGGTCGAGGGCCGTCGGCTGCTCGCCGAGTCGCGGCTCATCCCAGCGGAGACGCTGGCCGAGGCGGCGCAGAAGGCGGTTGCCGCCGCGCGCGCCTAAGAACAAAGACGGACGGGCTTGTCGCCAAGAGGCGCGACGTCGTGGCAGCCAAGTTATGTGCTGCGGCGCTGCGCCTCTTCTGTATCTACAGCTCGGCAAATTGATAACTCACTTAGCAGACAGCTAGCCCGTAGGGTGCTATAGTACCACCGGTTTGGCGTAGCTAGACGTTCTGCAGGTGAGGAGTGTGAACATGAAGAAGCGTGCGCTTATTACAGGAATAACCGGCCAGGATGGCAGCTACCTGGCGGAGTTCTTGCTCGGCCAGGGCTATGACGTGATCGGCATGGTGCGCCGCACCAGCACGGTGAACTTCGAGCGGATCAAGCATTTTCAGGACAAGCTTACCCTCGTTACCGGTGACTTGCTCGATGAGATCTCACTGATCAATATGCTGCGCGACCACCGGCCCAGCGAGGTGTATAACCTGGCCGCGCAGTCGTTTGTGCAGACATCGTGGCCCCAGCCGGTGTTCACCGGCGAAACGACGGCCCTCGGCGTGACCCGCATGCTCGATGCGGTGCGCCTGGTTGACCCAGACATCCGCTTCTACCAGGCGAGCAGTAGCGAGATGTTCGGCAAAGTGGTCGAGGTGCCGCAGAAAGAGACGACGCCCTTCTACCCGCGCAGCCCCTACGGCGTGGCGAAGCTCTACGGTCACTGGATCACTATAAATTACCGCGAGAGCTACAACATGTTCGCCAGTTCGGGGATTCTTTTCAACCACGAGTCTCCCCGCCGTGGGCTGGAGTTTGTCACCCGCAAGATCTCACACGGGGCGGCGCGGATCAAGCTGGGGTTCGCTGATGAGCTGCGGCTAGGCAACCTCGACGCCCGGCGCGACTGGGGCTTCGCCGGTGATTATGTCGAGGCCATGTGGATGATGCTCCAGCAGGGGCAGCCCGATGATTATGTGGTCGCCACCGGCGAGACGCACTCGGTACGCGAGTTCTGTGATCTAGCCTTCGGCCACGTGGGGCTTAAGTATAGCGACTATGTCGTTCTGGACGAGCGCTTTATGCGCCCGGCAGAGGTGGACCTCTTGATCGGCGACCCGACGAAGGCGCGGGGCGCGCTGGGATGGAAGCCAAAGACATCGTTTCCAGATCTTGTGCGGGCAATGGTCGACGCAGACATGCAACTACTTAAGGAGCAGAACCGATGACTCAGGCGGAAATGCGACTGATTGAAGAAGGCTGGGAGGCATTGCTGGAGCGGCTTGGCCTCGCTGAGGCAACCCGCTTCGTCATGCTGCTTGACCGCCGCACCGGCGGGGCCGCGCAACATCTGCGCGCGCTCTGGTCGGCACCTAACACCAAGAAGCAGCGCCAAGTGGGGATGGCACAAGGCCAGTCGGTCAATCAGTTCGACGCCTAAGTCGCCGAATGGCGAGCAGACTCCACGCAGAGCAGGTCGAGATTCTCTCGGCCTGCTCTGTCTTTGTCTCAAATCTGGGCGTACGCGGCGCACGGCCTGGTAGGTTTTAGGTCAGCTACGCATCAGGCTGCGCCACCGGCTGCTCGCGCAGATCATGCTCGATCTGGTCGAGCCGCGACGTCACCCCGCGCCGCCAGGCGTCATCCTCCACCTGCATCGACCGCACCCGGTAGAGGATCTCCTCCTGCACCCGGCGCACCCCGCCCACCCGGTCGGCCAGCAGGCCGATCAGGAAGGTGATCAGCGCCATCATCATGAGCAGGCTGCCCATCTGGAGCGACTGGAGATTGTCGGCCACAAGGCCGAAGTTGCGACCGATGTAAACGTAGGCCGCGCGCAGCAGCAGCAGCGTGCCAGGGATAAAGAAAGCCAGGGCGATGTAGCTGAATACCTTCAGCGGCTCGTAGGATGTGTAGGTGCGGGCGATGATCGCCGCCTGGCGCTTGATAAAGTTCCAGTTGCCACGGTGCAGCCGCGAGGGCCGCTCCACCAGATTCGTGCGGATCGGCACCGCCGTGATCGTCAGACGCCGCTTGCCGGCCTGGATGAGATTCTCGATGGTGTACGAGAAGTCGGTGGTGACGAAGGTACGCAGGGCGGCGTGGCGCGAGAGGGCGCGAAACCCGCTCACCGTGTCGGGCACGTCGGTCTCAGAGGCCCAGCGCACCACCGAACTGCCGAGGTGCTGGAGGGCGCGCTTGAGCAGCGAGAAGTGCTCGATCAACTGCACCTGGCGGTCGCCGACCACAATATCGGCCCGCCCGGAGAGGATCGGCTCCACCAGGCGCGCGATCTCGCTGCCGGGGTACTGGTTGTCGGCGTCGGTGTTGACAATGATGTCGGCGCCCAGGCGCAGGGCGGTGTCGATGCCCGTCTGGTAAGCGGTGGCCAGACCCTTGTTCGATGTATGGCGCACGACGTGGTTGGCCCCGGCGCGCAGGGCCACGGCCACCGTGTCATCGGTGCAGCCGTCGTCAATGATCAGCACCTCAATACTACCGACGCCAGGGATCTCACGCGGAATATCGGTGATCACCGATGCAATCGTCTCGCCCTCGTTCAGCGCGGGGATCTGGACGATTAGCCGCAGCGGTCTGTTGCTCTGCTCGCTCATGGTAGGGGCCATTGTAGCACATAGGTCACAGGCAACGGTCGTGTCCGGCTGCCCGCGACCTACAGACACGCGCACTGCGCACCGCGAGGCGGATCTACTACCGATATACTTGACCCTGCCGCATCTTTCGGTGTATGCTGCGCGCAGGCGTTACCTGTTGCCTATTCCCCGTTCCCTACTATGCAGATCCACGATCAGCCAAGCAAAGACTATCTTATCGTGCGGGTCGGTGCCGAGCGCTACGCGGTGCCGGGGGTGGCGATCCGCGAGGTGGCGCGCTGGCGCCCGCCGACGCCGGTGCCGGGGACGCCGCCGGTGCTGCCGGGCATTATCAGCCAGCGCGGAATAGTGCTGCCGACCGTCGATCTGCGGCTGCTGCTCGGGCTAGAGGCGACTGAGCCAGATCGCGCGGCGCGCTTTGTGATCATCCGCCAGGATCAAACCGACGTGGCCCTGATGGTGGATGCGGCCCTCGATCTGTGCCATCTGACCGAGGACGATCTCGCCCGGCCACCGGCGGGGCTGGACCCGCAGCGAGCGCGCCTGCTCGGCGCGGTCGCGCAGCACGAGGGCCAGCCGCTGCTGGTGATCGACCTGGCGGCGCTGCTGGCGGTGCTGCTGGAGGGCGCGTAACTCACCGTGACCCTCAACCGCGACAGCATGATCCTGTATGTACACGTCGGCCCCCGGCGCTACGCCATCACCCAGGGGCAGGTCGATCACCTCGGCATGCTCGACCCGGCGGACGCGCCGAGCGACGGGCGCGGACGCCCGCTGATCTGCCGAGAGCTCGGCCCGCTCCTTGGCGAGTCTGGCGAGGCTGGCCCTGGGCGTCGTCACGCCATCACGGTGCAGCTGCGGCGGCGCAGCGTAGCTATGCTCGTCGACCATATCGACAGCCTGGGCGGCGATGGGCCGAGTGAGATCCACCCCCTCGCGCCCATGATCGCCCGCCGTCTGGCGCGGCCATGGTTCCTCGGCGTAGTCATCTATGAGAACGAGCCGCTGCTGCTGCTCGATCTGCGTCGGATCGCCACCGATGTGGTGATCGGCGATGTATGATGGCCCCGTTTCATCACAGGTGTAAGATAATCCATAGTAGTGTTCGACCTCCCCGAGGCTCTGCGAGGCATACCAACCATGGCACAGATTGCGCGGCGCATCACCAGAACAGACGACGAGCAGGCCATCCTGGGCAAAGACAACCTGAATACCATGAGCCTGCTGATCGCCGTCGGCGTGGCGCTCGTGATGATCTTGTGGGTGGTGGTGATCACCCTGCGGGTTAGCGCACAGATCGGCGACATCGCTGTCGGCATCACCTCGCTGATCTCCGTCGTGTCCCTGGGGTTCTATGGCACCGCCTACCTGCTGCTCCAGCGTCGTCACACCAGCGTCGGCAGCCAGTTGCTCTTCTACGGCATGGTCCTCGGCTGCGCCCTGGGCACCTACCTCTTTGGCGGGGCATCTGGCCCGCTCACCCTGACCTTCCTCATCCCGGTGGTCAGCGCCGGCCTGCTCGGGCGCGACCGCGACAGCATCCTGGTCGCAGTCGCGGCCGTACTCTGCGTGATGGCCCTCATCGTCGCCGAGCAGTTCCTCAGCTACCACACCCTGATCGCCAGCAGCCCATGGTTCACGCTCGTGACCTTCAGCACCACGGCGGCGCTGCTGGCCGCCCTAGCTTGGCTGAGCGGGCGTGATCTGGCCTTCGCCATGGAGCAGTCGCACGGGCGAGCGCAGGATCTGATGAACAAGACCGAGCAACTGATCGAGAAGAATATTCAGCAGGTGGAACTGGGCAGCGACCTGGCCGCCGCCGCTGCCGAAATGCAGATCACATCACAGCAGCAGGCCAGCGGGGCCACCGAGCAGGCCAGCGCCGTCTCGCAGGTATCCACCACGATCGAAGAACTGGGCAGCACCGCACGGCAGATCGCCCAGGCCAGCGAGCACGTGGCCCTGGCCGCCCAGCAGACGCTGGAAAACCTGAGCAGCGGCCAGGGCGCGGTGGACGAGAGCATCCAGGCTATGGAGCGCATTCGCGGGCGGGTGCAGGACGTCAGCACGCGAGTACTCAGCCTGGGCGAGCGATCTCAGCAGATCGGCGAGATCATCGACCTGATCGACGATATTTCTGACGAAACGCACCTGCTGGCCCTGAACGCGGCAATCGAGGCGGCCGGGGCGGGCGAGCACGGTCGGCGCTTTGCGGTGGTGGCCGCCGAGGTGAAGAGCTTGGCCAACCGCACCCTCGCCGCCGCCAAGGAGGTCAAGGGGGTGATCGCCGAGATCCGCCAGGCCACGAGCGCGGCGGTGCTGGCCGCCGAGGAGGGCAGCAAGGCGGTCGAGCGCGGGGTCGAGTTGGCCCACCGCGCCGGTCAGGTGATGGACAACATCGTGATGGTGGCCGAGCGCACAGCCCAGTCGGCTGCCGAGATCGGCTTGGCCACGGCCCAGCAACAGAGCGCCAGCGAGCAGGTGGTGGAAACGATGCGCGAGGTGGCTGGGGTGGCCCGCCAGTCGGCTCTCGGTGCCCGCCAGATGGCCGAGTCCGCCGCCACCCTCACCGCAATTGCCGATAGGCTCCACGGGATTGGCATAAACGACGAGTAGGATCGCCTAGCGGGGCGGTTGAGGTTGGGCGGCAAGCCCGCCCAGCCTCCATGAAAACGTAGCGTGGGGATGGCGAAGCCGCTCCCACATCCCACCGTAACATGGATCTCTCCTCCTTCTACAACCAGTTCCGCGAGGAGACCGCCGAGAACATCCGCGTGCTCAGCAGCGGCCTGCTGGCCATCGAGGGACAGGCTGACGATCAGACCCGCCGCGCCGAGGTCGACCGGATCTTCCGCGCTGTCCACACGATCAAGGGCGGGGCGCGGATGTTAGGTTTCGAGCCGGTGGCCCGCCTCGCCCACGAACTCGAAAGCGTCCTCGGCGAACTGCGCCAGGGCCGACGCGCCCCCGACCATGATCTGGCAGGTCGGCTGCTGCGCGGCGGCGACGCCCTGCTTGAACTGAGCGTCGCCGCCGTGGAGGATCGATCCGCCGCCGTGGATGTGGATGCGGTGATCGCCCTCTTCGCCGGTGCGGGGCCACCGGCCCCTGCGGCGGAATCTCGGTCGAGCGGCCCCCCCGCGCCCGTCGCCCCCGCGCCCGTCGCCCCCCCCGCCGCGCCCCGCGCCTCTGGGTCACGCACCGTCCGCGTGCGGGTTGATCGGCTCGACCGCATGCTCAACCTCGCCGGCGAACTGATGGTCGGCCAGCAGGTACTTGCCAACCACGCCGAGGAGTTCGCGGCCCTGCGCCTGATGGCCCGTCGGCACGAGCGGGCCGTCCAGGAGCTTGAGGGCGAGCTTGGCCGCCTGCGCTTCTCGGTCGGGCAGCGCCACGCGCTCGACCAGCGGCTGGCCGCCGTCCAGGGCATCACGTCTCAACTCCAGAGCATCGTGCAGCGCCAGGCCGATCACCTTGATCGCCATCTTGGGCAGAGCGACCTGCTCGTGCGCGACTTGGAGCAGGAGGTGATGGCCGCCCGGCTCATCCCGATTGCCACGATCTACGCCGGGCTGCCCAGGGTGGTGCGGGATATCGCCGAGGGGACGGGCAAGTCCGCCCGGATTGAACTGCGTGGCGAGACCGTCGAACTCGACCGCAAGGTGCTTGAACTGCTCCAGGATCCGCTGCTGCACCTGGTGCGCAACGCGATGGATCACGGCATCGAGACCCCGGCCGAGCGCGCCGCCACCGACAAGCCGGCGGCGGGCAGCATCGTGGTGAGCGCTGCGGCGCTGGGCGGCGAGGTGCGGGTGACGATCAGCGACGACGGCCACGGGATAGACCCGGCCCGCCTGCGCGAGCGGGCGGTACATCTGGGCATGCTGCGCGCCGAGGAAGCCGCCCGCCTGAGCGATCCCGAATCGCTCGACCTGATCTTCCTGCCCGGCTTCTCTACCGCCACCATGGTCACGGCCATTTCCGGGCGGGGCGTCGGCATGGATGTGGTGCGCTCCAACATCAGCGAACTGAGCGGCCAGGTGCGCGTCGAGTCACAGCTGGGGCGGGGCACCGAGATCGTGCTGACCCTGCCCCTGACACTGGTGACCACGCGGGTGCTGCTGGTGCGCGTAGGCCAGACGAGCTTCGCCCTGCCCGCCAGCGGCTGCCAAGGGACGATCTGGGTTCAGCGCAGCCAGTTGCGCAGCATCGAGGGCCAGCCGACGGTGGCCCTCGACGGGCGCGACCTCGTGGTGCGCCCGATGGCCGATCTGCTGGGTCTGGCCACAGAGACACCCCTCGGGCGAAGCGAGCGAGCCCCCGCCGTGCTGATGGGCAGCCCCCAGCGCATGCTGGCGCTGCTGGTGGACGCGCTTCTCGACGAGCGCGAGGCGGTGGTGAAGCCCCTTGGGCCGATCCTGTCCGGGCAGCGCAGCTACAGCGGGGCGATCCAGCTTGGCGACGGCAGCTTGGTGCTGCTGCTGAACCCGCTGGTCATCCTTCAGGATGTCGGCAGCGCGCGGACATCCTTCGTCGGCCCCGCGCCCGCGCCGCGCCGTCACCCGCGCCTGCTGGTCTGCGACGACAGCTTCACCACCCGCGAGTTGATCCGCAGCATCCTCCAGTCGGCTGGCTACGACGTGACTGCGGCGGTGGATGGGGCCGATGCCCTTGACAAACTCCGCGCACAAGCCTACGATCTCGTCGTAAGCGATGTCGAAATGCCGCGCGTCGATGGGTTCCAGCTCACCGAGCGCATCCGCAGCGAGCTCGCGATGCCCGAACTCCCCGTGATCCTGATCACCAGCCTGGCCTCTGAAGATCACCGCCGACGTGGCCTTGAGGCCGGTGCGCAGGCGTACATCGTCAAAAGCCAGTTCGACCAGGGCAGCTTGCTTGAGGTGATCCAGCAACTGCTTGGACCAGAGCCCTAACCGCCCCTCCGCAGCTCGAACTATCACGCTCCCTTTCAGCCCGCCCACGAGCTGAGAGTCGGGCACCATGAGGACGCCATGCCAGGTAAGATACTCGTCGTCGACGACAGTAAGCTCGTCACCGATATCGTCAAGCTGCGCCTAGAGATGTTTGGCTTCCAGGTGCGCCTCGCCCATAGCGGCGAGGACGCCCTGAACGCGATCGCCAGCGAGGTGCCCGACCTGATGGTCCTCGATGTGCAGATGCCCGGCATCGACGGCTACGAGGTCTGCCGCCGCCTGCGCGACGACCCGACGCTCGATGACTTGCGGATCATTATGCTCACCTCAAGCGACGACAAGCACGCCGCATTCGAGGCCGGAGTGGACGATTATCTGAACAAAGACATTGACCTGCTCAACCTGCCCAACCGCGTCAAGATGATTCTCGAGATGTGACATGGATCGACCGCTGCGTATCCTCATCGTCGATGACTCCGCAATGATGCGGCGGCTGATCCGCACCATGATCGAGAGCGACTCAAAGCTCACCGTGATCGGCGAGGCCGCCGACGGGCGGGAGGCTCTGGCCCGCACGGCTGAGTTGCGGCCCGATCTGATCACCCTGGACGTGCGGATGCCGGTGATGGATGGCGTCGAGACAACCCGCCAGATCATGGCCTACCAGCCCACCCCGATCTTGGTACTCACCGCCTCGCTGACCCGATACGATATCGACATCACCTTCCAGATGCTCGGTGCCGGTGCCCTCGATGTGATGGAGAAGCCTAAGATTAGCAATAGCGCCGACCTAGAGCGCGCGCGGATCGCCCTGGTGCGCAAGATCACGCTCCTCGCCAGGGTAAAGGTGGTGACTCATCTGCGCGGGCGGCGGAAAAATAATCCTGAATGGTCGACGCTGAATATTGAGCGGTCACATCGGCCCGCATCGGCCGATCTCTCCAGACCCCAGAGCGGATCAACGCCCGATCATTCAGCATTCAACCTTCAACCTTCAGGATGCCCCATCGTGGTGATCGGCGCATCGACCGGCGGACCACGGGTGGTGCGGCAGATCCTGGCTGGCCTGCCCACCAACTACGACGCGGCCGTGCTGGTGGTGCAACACATCGCTCAGGGCTTTAGCGCGGGTATGGTCGAGTGGATGGTCCTCTCCTCAGCCTTGCCGATTAGCATTGCGGAGGACGGTGCCCTCATCAAGCCCGGCCAGGTGATCGTCGCACCCGACCGGTTCGACCTTATGGTCACCAGTGATGGCCGCGTAAAGCTCTGCACACAGCCACTGCTCATCCCGCGCCCGACGATTGACGTCACCATGCAGTCAGTGGCCGAGATCTGCGGCCCTGCCGCCACCGGCGTGCTGCTCACCGGCATGGGCCGCGACGGTGCCCAGGGCATGTGCTCCATCCGCCACGCCGGCGGATTCACGATTGCCCAGGATGAGGCCACCTGCACGATCTTCGGCATGCCCAAGGCCGCGATTGATCTGAACGCCGTGCAGGTGGTCCTCCCCCCCGACAAGATCATCGAAGCCCTGACCTCCCATATCGGCGCAAAGCGAGGAAATATCGGGTGAGCCAGCGCATCGCCACAACCGAAGATCTCAGCGCCAAGCAACTCGCTACCCTGCGCGACCTGCTCGCGAGCTACTGCGGCGTCTACCTTGATGACTCGCGGCAGCAGACGCTGCGCAGCGCGGCGACACACCGCGCGGCCCTGCGCGGGCAATCGGTACACGACTATGCCGCACACCTGGCTGACCCCGCGAGCCGCGACGAGATACACGCGCTCGCTGAACTGCTCGTGAACCACGAGACGGTCTTCTTCCGTAACCGTCCGCATATGGCCGCCCTGCGCCAGACCACCCTACCCGACCTGCACCGCCGCCTGCCGCCGGGCGCGCCCATCCGTATCTGGAGCGCCGGCTGCGCGACCGGTGAGGAGGCATACTCGATCGCTATCGCCGCCATCGAGGCGCTGGACAGTGCGCCGTCGCGCCCGATCGAGATCGTGGCCAGCGACTTGAGCGAGGCCGCCCTGGCCCGGGCGCGGGCCGGCATCTACCGAGGGCGCGCCCTCGGCAACCTGAGCGAGGCCCAGCGCAGGCGCTTCTTCACCCCCAGCGGCAGCGACGGTCTGGCCGTGGGCGAGCATCTGCGCCGGATCGTGCGCTTCGAGCGACGTAACCTGCTCGACCCGATCCCGCCCGAGCTGATCGGCGTCCACATGATCTTCTGCCAGAATGTGACGATCTACTTTCAGCTAGAGACGTGCCGGGCGCTGATGGGGCGTTTCTACGAGGCGTTGGCCGAGGATGGTGCGCTCTTCCTGGGATTCTCCGAGACCCTCTGGAATATTTTTAGCCGTTTTCACTGGCGAGAAGTGAGCGGAACCTACGTTTACTATAAAGAGTCGCAGCGCGCATTGCGCCCGCCCACGGCGGCGCTGCCGGTTTTGCCTGCCATTCAATCAGCGCGCCCGCCACGCGCCAGGATCGCCCCGGCACGCTCTCGCCCAGACGACGCCGAGATTGCGGAGCGCGGCAGGGCGCTGATCGACGCGGGGAACGGCGACGCGGCATTAAATCTGCTCTACGCCGCAGCGCTGCGGGGCGAGCAAGCGCCGCAGATCCTGGCCCTGACCGCACGAGCCCACGCCAACCGTGGCGACCTAGATCTCGCAGCGGCCGAGGCCCGCCGGGCGTTGGAGCTTGATCCGCTGACCACCGAGGCGCACCTGCTGATCGGCATGATCTACGCCCGGCAGGGTCAGCCCGTCGAGGCGATCCGCCAGCTTGAGCGGGCGCGCTATTTAGACACCGCCGCACCGCTCATCTCGTTCCACCTCGCAGAATGTTACCGCCAGATCGACCGCCCCGAGGCCGCCCTGCGCGAGTACCGCAACACCATCCAGAAGCTTACCGGGCACTCGCCCGATCAGCTCATCGATGGAGTGGCGGTTGGGTGGCTGGCCGAGACCTGTCAAAGATATCTGGCGCTATTGGGCGGTGGGGGAGCATAAAAGGGGGCCAACCCCTTTTACTATCTACATTAGTATAATCATGAATCAGCACAGCGCCCACACAACCTGGATCTCGATGCTTGGCCACCGCACAACTGCCCGGCTAGGACGGCGGCGGCGTGCGGACCCCAAGGCCG
>SESH01060958.1_pt1 | contig 14586 bp, 7 predicted proteins | sample 3171561 | NCBI WGS metagenome assembly SESH01 (sample SAMN10866947, study PRJNA518727) | freshwater metagenome | biome: subpolar coniferous forest; feature: holomictic lake; material: water; isolation source: holomictic Lake 442 2011 16.5 m and 2014 13 m | place: Canada: near Kenora, Ontario
ATGTCCGCGAAATGGCCGTTTCCGTTCTGCGGCACCGGATCGTCCCCACCTTCAACGCCGACGCCGCCGGCATCTCAACCGACCAGATTGTTCAGCGGCTCCTGAAGGAAATCCGCCCGTCGGTCCCGGACCGCATCACCTGACCCTTGCCGGAATTAGAACGTGGATACCGGAACAAACCTCCATCGCAGCGTGGGTACGGCCCCCTCCCTTCCCCGACCGTCCCCCGCACCGGCCTATCTTCAACTGCTGGATCCCGAGGCGATGGCGAAGATCAACCGGGTTGAGCTGCTGGCCCGTCACCCGGTCGAGGGCTTCATCTCCGGCCGCCACCGCAGTCCCTACCGCGGTTTCTCCGCCGAATTCGCCGAGCACCGGGAGTACGCGCCGGGCGATGACCTCCGCGACCTCGACTGGCGGGCCTACGCCAAGTCCGACCGCTTCTATATCAAGCAATACGTCGAGGAGACGAACCTGCGGGCAACCATCCTGCTGGACGCGTCCGGATCCATGGCGTACCGGGGGGAGGCGGCCGCCCGGCACCGGAACCAGCCGCTCAGCAAATTCGAGTACGCCCGGTTCCTGGCGGCCACCCTCGTCCGACTCCTCCTCAGCCAGCAGGATGCGGTGGGCCTGGTGACCTTTGATGCCACCGTCCGCCGTTACCTCCCGTCCCGCTGCCGCGCGAACCACATGAGCGTCCTCCTGGAGGAACTGTTCCAGACGGAGCCGGGCGAGGAAACCGCCCTGGCCCCGGTACTCCACAACATCGCCGAGCGGGTCCACCGCCGGGGCCTGCTGATTGTCATCTCCGATCTTTTCGACCGGGCCGAAGATCTGCTCAAGGCGCTGCACCATTTCCGGTTTCGCAAGCATGACGTCATCGTCATGCATGTCATGGCCGAGGAGGAACTGACTTTTCCCTTCAAGCGCTGGAGCGAGTTCAAGGATCTCGAACAAGCCGGCCACACACTGGAACTCGACCCGGAAGCCCTGCGCGCGACCTATCTGGGCGAGCTGCGCACCTTTCTCGCCGCCATCGAGAAAGGCTGCGGGGAAATGAAGATCGATTATGTACCCTTCTCGACCCGCCAGGACTTCGACATGGCGCTGGCCGGCTACCTGGCACACCGGCGGAGCCTGGTGAAGCAATGAAGGCAGCAAAAGATAGGATTCTGAATCCTGAATGGGGGGCGCCATGACGTTCTTGAACGCCTCCATGTTGTTCGGGCTCGCGGCCCTCGTGATTCCCATCGTCATTCACCTGCTCAACCGCAGCAAGCCGCGCCCGATCGAATGGGGCGCCATGCAGTTCCTCCTCGCCTCCATCGCCTCGCGCAGCCGCCGCCTGAAAATCGAGGATGGCCTCCTGCTGTGTCTCCGCTGCCTGGGTCTGACGCTGCTCGCGCTCGCCATGGCCCGCCCGTTCCTCCCCAGCCTGTCCGCCATTCCCTGGGTGCTGATCCTGCCGCCCCTCCTGCTCGCCGTGATCTGCACCGGCATCGCAGTCGTGTCGCCGTCGAATGAATCCCTCCGGCGGCGACTGCTCCTCGCCGCCGCCGCCGCACTGGCCGTCGCCGTACTGGGGGCCCTCCTGGAACAGCGGATCCAGACGCGTCGCTGGCTGACGGCAGGCGGCGGGGATACCGCCATCATCCTGGACGCGTCGCTGTCCATGACGCTCGCCACGGAGGGACCCAGCCCCTTCAGCCGCGCCGTGGAAGAAGCCCGGGCACTGATCGAGGCCTCAAGGCCCGGCGACGCCTTCACCCTGATCCTGGGCGGCCCCGTTCCCCAACCGCTCGTCCGGCGCCCCACGTCCGACCGGCGCGAACTACTCCAGGCTTTGAAAAGTCCCGCGTGCAGGCCCACCGGCGGGAGCATGGCCACGCTGGAGGCCCTGAACCTGGCCGCCGCCTTGCTGGCGGACGGACCCAACGCGACCAAGACGGTGGTCATTTTCACGGACGGGCATGCTGCGGGGTGGGACTCCCAGGCCGAGGCCCGCTGGCAATTCGTGGCGGCGGGATTCAAGGCGCTCCCCGCCCCGCCGCGAATCATCTGCAGGCGGCTGCCAACTCCCAAGTCATTTCGCAATGCGCTGATATCGGATATCCGCCTCGCCCGCGACGTCGTCGGCACCGATCGGCCGGTCAGGATGGATGTCACCCTGCTCAATGGCGGCCAATCGCCCCTCCAACCCGCCGCCGTGGAATTGATCATCGACGGACAGCGCGTCGAGCGGACGCCCCTGATCAAGGACCTGCTCCCCCAGGCCGCCGAGGTGCTTCATTTCAGTTACGGATTCGACACGCCCGGCTACCACGTCATCAAGGCCCAGGTCGCCGTGGAAGACGATCTCGCCGCCGACAACTCCCTCGAGCGGGTTGTCCATGTCGTCGACCGCCTGCCGGTGCTCCTGGTCGAGGGAGCCTCGACCGAGCGCTTCTTCTTCCGGAAAACCTCCAGCCTGGTCCGGTCCGCCCTGACACCGCGTACGGGCGCCCGCCCGCCGGATTCCACCGGGCCCGAGCCGTCTTTCCTGATCACCCCCACCCTCGTCGAGGCGTCCGGCATCTCCGCCCTCACCGACTTGTCCCGCTACCGCGTCGTCATCCTGACGGATGTCCCCCGTCTTCCGGCCGCCGTGGCGGATCGACTGACCGCCTTTGTCAAGGCGGGCGGCGGACTGTTGATCGCGCCCGGCGGTCGCGCGGAACCCGGCTTCTATAACGCCTGGCAGGCCCCCTCCGGCGAACCCGTGACGCCGGCACAGTTGAAGGAACGGATCTATCCAGCCGACCCGCGCCACCTGGACATCCCCTCCTTTACCCACCCCGCCCTGCGACTGGTGGCGCAACCGGATCAGTCGGATGCCAGGCTCGGCCTGGTATCGGCCTACTGGAAATTGGAGGTCGATCCCACCCCGACGCCGGTCCGGATCGGCGGGCGACTCGACTCGAAGGAGCCCTGGCTGGTGGAACGTCAACTCGGCAGGGGCTATGTGCTCATGACGCCCATCGCCTTCGATCGGCGCGACAGCAACCTCCCGTCCCTGAAGTGCTTCGTCCCCCTCATCCACGAAATAGTCACCTTCCTGGCGGCGCCGACCCTGGTGAGCGGTAGCCTCCGGCCGGGAACGGAATGGTCGGTATCGGGAACCCTGCCGGCAGGCACTCCACCCTTGCCGAACACCGCCGCCGTGACGGTCGTGATGCCCTCCGGCGAAAATCGCCCGGCCCAGATCGAGCAGCGGGATCGCCAGTTTACCGTCCGCTTCTCCGAGACCCGCGAACCCGGCCTGTTCCGGGTGCGCCTGCCCGCCGTCCTGGCCTCCGCCGTCGGCCTGACCACGAACAGCGCGCCGGAGGCGCTCTTCACCGTGAATAATCAGCCCGGAGAAAGCACCCTCACCCTGTTGTCCGATGCCGACTTCGCGGCCATCCGCCGCCACGTCGATCTCTTTTTGCCGAATAGTCTCGATGAACTCCTCATGGCTTGCTCCGGCAAGGTGCCGGGCCAGGAATTATGGAAGCTTCTCATTCTGGGCGCGCTGTTGATGTGGGTGGCGGAGGTCGCCTTGACCCGCTGGATCGCTATTCACCGCCATCTGCACCAGGTCGACCCGGTCCGCCTGCGGTCCCCCGCCGATAGTGTTCAAGCCACAAAGGCTCGTCTGGCTAAACTGATGGAGGCCCCGCACCATGGCCCCTGATACCGTCCAGACTGCCCTGATTCCGCCGGGAATGCCCTGGGGCGTCCTATTGCCGGCGTCCCTTCTTTTTCTCGCCGGCTGGGTACGGTCCCACACCTGGACCCGCCCCCTTTCCGCGCCGTGGGCGGTCCCGACCTTCGCCGGACGAACGGGCCTGGGCTTCCTGACCTTGATGTGTGCCGCCGGGATGGCCCGGCACGTCGTCGTGTTGGCCACCAACTGGCAGGTGTGGCCGCTGCTGCTCGGCGGTGCCGCGCTCATCGAGGGCGTGATCGCCCTGGGCCGGATCGAGCGGGGCCTCGTATCCCGCCGGACCGGTATCAGCCTATCCGCCCTGCGGGTCGCCCTTGTGCTGGCTGTGGTTGTCATGTTGTGCCAACCGGTCCTGGTCTTCGATACCGTCCGCAAGGTTCAACGCCAGGTCGTGGTGCTGCTGGATGTCAGCGCCTCCATGCAGATCCCCGATAACAACCTCACCCCGGCCGAAAAGGTGCGACTGTCCGAGGCGCTCGGGGAACCCGCCGCGCATCGCGCCGTCCAGCTCGATCAGGCCGTACTCCGCCTGGCAGCCGCCGGACAGGAAGTCCTCGCCCAGGCGGATTGGGTGAACGCGCTGGCCGCAACCGACCCCGCTCTTCGCGTCCGCCAGTTGGAGCGCAACGCGCCTTCCCAGCGCAAGACGCTCACACGCCTCCGCGAAACCGTTGCCGAGACCGCCCGCATCCTGCGAACGGCGGCGGCGGCGCCGTTCCTTCAAAAGGAGAAAGGCGTTCAAACCGACCTGATCCGCCTGGCGGACAAACTGGCCGCGGACGCGGAAACCCCTCTTAAACTCGTCCTGACCCTTGCCGACGAGTGGCGGCCCTCTTCAACCAACAGCGGCGCGGCGTATGAAACTGCCCGGCAGGTCCTGCCGAAGATTGGAGCCGCGCTCGCGGAGTGCGGCAACCGGTTGACACCGGCGGGCGACGCGCTCGACGGGGCCTTCTACCGGTCGCTTTCCGAGGCGGATCGCGCGACGATCGACCGGGTGGCCGCCCTGCGCCGCCGTGAAGTGGCACGCCGTCTTCTGTCCTCCCCACCCGGCCTGCTGGAGCGCCTGGACCGTGAATATGGCGTACGGCTCTACACCTTCGGCGCCTTCCCGACCGAATGGCGGGGCGGGGCTTTGGCGGCGTCCAATGCGGCGGAAAAAATTGAGGCGACCGGCCTCAAACAGATTCAGGGCACCGATCTCGCCGCCGCCCTGGAAAGAGTCTCCGTCAACCTCCTTCCGGAACAGTCCGCCGGCGTGATCCTCCTGACCGATGGACGGCATAACGGGGCCGGGACGGTGGAGCCCGTGGCCCGCAGGCTAGGCGTTCAGAGCGTCCCGGTCTTTCCCGTGGTGATCGGAGGAAACCTGCTGCCTCCCACGGATGCGGCCATCGCCTCCGTCCATGCGCCCGAATCCGTCGGCACCAACGACCGGGTGTCCTTCAACATGGATCTGAAACTGGATGGGCTGGCCGGAACCAACGTGACCGTGACGCTTTTCGATGGGTCCGTCGCCGTGGCCTCCAACACCGTCACACCCGACACAGCCGCCTGCCGCCTGCCGCTCCTGCTTTCCGACGTTCCCAGGACCAACGGGTTGCACGCCTACCGCCTGTCGATCGAAACGTTCCCCACCGAAATCGACGTCAGTAACAACGTCTTCGCCGTCCCGGTGCTGGTCGGCAGCGACCCCGTCAAGGTGCTGCTGATAGACGGCTACCCCCGCTGGGAGTTCCGTTATCTCAAGAACCTGTTCATGGAACGGGATCGCAACGTCCGGCTTCAGTATCTGCTCTTCCATCCCGACCAGGTCGCCGGAATCACCAACCGGCCGCCCCGGCCCGCCTCCGCCGCGCCCGATCAGACCGGGGCGGAAGCCACGCTTCTCCCCGCCAATGAAGCGGAATGGATGAAGTTCGATGTCATCGTTCTGGGTGATGTGGACCCGCTGGAACTCGGACGCGGCAACATGGAGATTCTCCGGAACTACGTGTTGAACCGGGGCGGCTCGCTGATCGTCATCGCCGGAAGCCGGAACATGCCCCACGCCTACGCCCGCACGCCCCTGGCGGAAATCCTGCCGGTGGTCTTCAGGTCCTCCACCCGCCCGCTGTTGAACGCCCCCGAGTCGGAATTCCGACTGGCCCTGACCGCCCAGGGCCGGGATACGGTCCTCATGCGACTTGACGATGACGCCAGCCGGAGTCTCGAGATCTGGAATGCCATGCCCCTCCTTCACTGGCGGCACGGATTCATGACCGCCAAGGAAGGGGCGTCCGTGCTGGCCTATGCGGCCGCCCCCCAACCGGTCTTTGCCGAGCGACTGGCCCATGTTCCTGACGCCGGGACGCTTCTCAAACAGCAGCAACTCGAACGGGACAACCCCCTGCTGGTCACCCATCAAGCCGGGTTCGGATCCGTCCTGATGTTCGGTTTCGACCATAGCTGGAGACTGCGCTACCGGAAGGGCGACCTCTATCATCACAAGTTCTGGGGCCAGATTCTCCGCTGGGCCACGAGCGACAGGATCGCCTCCGGCTCGTCTTCGCTCCGGGTCGGAACCACCCGGCCCTGTTACCCGACCGGCAGTCCCGTGCGAATCCTGGCCCGGCTGGCCACACCCGGGTTCATGCCGATCGTCAACGCCACCCCGCACGCCACGATCTGGAAGGGGGACCGGAAGGTTTTGCGCCTGCAACTGGCATACCGGCCGGAATCGCCCGGAATCTACTCCGCCGAAATTCCCTCCCTGCCCGACGGCCAGTACCGGGTCGAACTGGACAACGCCGGTCCCGGCGCACCGGCTTCCGCCGTATCCTCCGAATTCTCCGTCAGCGCCACGATGGAGTCCGAACGGGTCGAACTCACCGCCGATCGCGGGTTGCTGAACCGTCTCGCCGCCCTGACCGGCGGCAGGGTTCTGGAACCGGTCGAACTCGACTCCCTGTTCAAAGCCCTCGGGCCCGCCACGGTTTCCAACCCGGAACGCCGCCAGATCGACTTGTGGAATTCCTGGCCATGGCTCATCTTGATCCTGGCCTTGCTGACGGCTGAATGGGCCTTACGCAAGAGAGTGAGGTTGCCCTGATGAATTCCACTCCATCGATCGACGGGGCCCACGGCCTGCCGGATTCCATCGTCCTGGCGCTGCGCCAGCTCATCCGCCGCGCGCGGCAGTTGATTGTCATCCGGGGTGTCTGCGCCTTTTGCGCGGTGGGCATCGGCGTGTTTCTGGCGATCATGCTGATCGATGCCCGCTTCACGCTCCTGGCCCGCTGGCCGCGCTGGTTCATGACCCTCCTGGCCTACTCCGCCTGGGCGGGTTCCCTCCTCTGGTTTCTGATCCGCCCCCTGGCGCGCTCCTTCACACTGGCCGGCATCGCCCGCCTGATTGAGGGCCACCATCCCGAATTTCAGGAGCGAATCAGTTCCGTGGTCGAACTGCTCAGCAGCAAGGATGGCCCGTCCATCCGCGGTTCCGACGTATTGATTGGCGCCCTCACCGGAGAGGCGGTCCGCGACGCCATGATCCTCAAGCCCAGGAACGAGATTTCGTTTCGCGGGGCCATACCGTTCGCGGTCGCCGCCGGAATCGTGCTCACCGTGCTGGCCACCCTGTGGCTGGCCAAACCCCGCCAAACCTGGTTTCTGCTGGCACGCGCCACCGCCCCCTTCCTGAATCTTCCCAACATGCAGGCCGCCGATCTCCTCGTCGAACCCGGCGACACCCTCATCGCCTCAGGTTCGCGTTTGCGGATTTCGATCCAGACCGCCCATCCTGCCGTGACCTCGGCCCGCCTGCGGCAAGTGGATCATCAGGGCCGTGAAACCGTGACGGATATGGTGGCCATGCCGGCGACCACCAACCCGCCGGGCCGCAGCTTTGCGGTGACCCTGCCGACGGTCCTGACCGGATTTCGCTACCGCCTCCAGGCCGGCGATGCGGTCACCCGCTATTTCGCCGTCCGGGTGGCCATCCCGCCCGTGATCGAGCATCTCGATGTGCGCTGCCGCTACCCGAACTACTCCCGGCTCGGGGTCACCCAGGAGCGGGATGGGTCCGGCACCCTCCGCGCACTGGCCGGCTCGGAAATCACCGTCTCCGCCCAGGTCAACAAGCCCGCGTTATCCGCCGTCATGCGCATCACCACCTCCTCCTCAACCAACGCCATCAAGGGCACCCACCGAACCACCAATGAGGGCACCTTCTACGATTTCGCCCTGACACTTCCCAGGAATCTGAACGGCAGTTGGACCCTCATCCTGACCGATGAGATCGGGCTGAGGAATACGCCGTTCGAATATGCCATCCAGGCGATCCCAGACAACCCGCCCATCGCCACCGTCGCCAACCTGCTCCAACGGGAAGTGCGCTTGAACCGCGAAACCCGTCTGCCGGTTACCTATTCCGCGGAGGACGATCTGGGCCTGTCCGGCATGGCCATGATTTTTACGATCCCCGGGGGGTCCAATGAAGTCATCCGAAACCTGCCCCTACCCGTCCAGACGGGACAAAACATCAAGGCGATTCACGGTGATACTCAGATCGCGATGGACGATCCCCTCTTCGCCGGTGCCCCGCGCGTGGCCTTCCGCATCAGGGCCACCGATAACCTGCCCGGGACGAGCCAGGGGCCCCAGTCAGGAAACTCGGCCACCTTCACCCTCGTCCTCGATGATCGGGCGCCCTCCTGGCTGGAGCAGGTACTGACCAGCCAGGAAAATCGCGCGCAGCAGGGCCTCAAGCAGGTGCAGCAAAAACTTGCCTCGGCACGCGATCAGGCCCAGGCCCTGGACCTACCCCTTGCACAACAGCCGGCACTCAGTTCCGAAACCGCCAGGCGGATCGATGCCCTTCAGGATTCGCTGGCCGCCGCCGACAATTCCCTGCGCGACATCTCCGCCGATCTTGACAAGGGTTTCTTCACGGCGCTCGCCACCCAGCTCACCGTCCTCGCCGATAACCATGTCAGCAAGGCGGAGAATCTGTCCGGACAACTCAGGCTGGTCGATAGCCCTGCCGAACGAACCACCATCAACAGCAACGTCACCGCCGAAATCGACACCTCCCTGCAGGCCGTCGAACGCGCCATTCAGGACTACACGGCCGCCCGCGCCGCCGTGCGGCGCACCGTGGAATTAGACCGTCTGGCCGACAAACAGAAGGCCCTCGCCCGGACCAGGCAGGATCTGGACGAGGCCATGCCCCCACCTGCCAGCAATACCGTTGCCCTCGCCCAGGCGAGAACCGCCTCGAACGCCTGGGCGCAGGCCCAGGGCCAGGTGTCGGACCGCCTGGCCGCCCTGGCGCGCGACACGCCGGGCACCCCGGAATACGTCGCCACCCTCACGAGCAACCTTGCCGTTCAAGCCGCCGACCGGGCGGAGGAACTGGCCGCCCGACAGAACGAACTCGCCGCCCTGACCGGACAGCAAATGGACACCGTGCAGAAACGGGATCGGCAATGGCGCGAACTCGCCGCCCGTCAGGAGCGGCTGGCGGCCCTCGCCCGTCAGGATCCTTCATCCGCCGCTTTCCACGCACCCCTGCAGCAAGCGGCCAGGGATCTCGCCGCCCGGAATACGGCGGAAGCCATTCGAGCCCAGGCCGGGACGGCCGACGCCATGCGCCGGCAGGCGGACAGGCTTCTCGCGTCGCCCGCCCCGGCGCCGTCCGAGGATAACGCCCTCGAGACCCCCTCCGAGGTCCAGCAGAAATTCATCGACGCGCTGACCTCGGCCCGTCGCTCCGCCGAGCGCGCCGCACAATCCGCCGCGCTCGCCTCAAAGCACGCCCGGGCGAAGGAGGCGGAACAGTGGAGCCAGATCGCTGAACAAGCCGCCAAGGACGCCAAGCGGGCGGCGACGGAGGGACGGCGCGCCGTTGAGCAGGCGGGGCACAAGGAGCAGCCCGAACCCGTCCGGCGCGAGGCCGCCCTGCAGGCCTCCCGCGCGGCGGAAGCAGTCTGGCAACTTGCCGACGACGCGCGTGCCGCCGCCCTCCAGGCGACCATCATCCCCGCCGGAAGCAACTCCCCGCCGGACCGCGCCGTACACGCCGAGTCGCAGGCTCGTGACGCCGCACGGGCGGCCCGACAATTGGCTTTGAAAGCGGGAATGACGGCGGAGCGGGCCCGGGAAGACGCCAGACAGGCCGAGCGGCAGATCGATCAGGCTCTCATGAACGGGGCCCCCGCTCCACAAGTTCAGGACGCCAGGGATAAGGCCGCTGAGGCCGCCACCCGAGCTGAGGACGCCAGGGAAGCCGCCACGAAAGCCGGCGACGAAGCCCGTCAGGCGGACGAGGAAGTGCGCACGGCGCGACAGGTCACCGATAAAGCCCTGACTGACGGAAGCACCCAGCCTTCGACCTCCCCCACGACGACGCCACCCCCGGCACCTTCCATAAGCGCCCAGGCTAAGGAGGCCGCGCAAATGGCGCAACAGGCCGCGCAGATGGCGCGTCAGGCTGCACAAGAAGCAGGGGAAGCCGCCCGCCAGACAGCGAAACAAGCCGCGCAACTCGGCGACCCGTCCACCCAGCAAGCCGCCCGGCAAATCGAACAAGCCGCCCAACAGTCCCAGCAGTATGCGGAACAGGCGGCCCAGGCCGCCCAGCAGTCTTTCCAGTCCGCGGAACAGGCGGACCGACAGGCCAAGCAGGCCGCCTCAAGCCCCACCCCTCAGGCCAGGGAAAAGGCGGGACGGGAGGCCGAACGGGCAGCGTTGGCCACGATTGAAAAGGCCCGGGCGGCCGCCCATGCCGCGGTCAGGGCAAACACCTCCGCCCATTGGGCGCAAGATCGGCAGGCGGCACTCACGTTGACCGGGCTGGCGACCCAACAGGAATCACTGCATCTCGAAGCCACCGGACTCCTGGCGACGGAAGAGCAGGCCGAAAGCGCGCTCACGGCCGACGCATCACTCGAGGCCCTGCAGGAAAGACAGGCGCGGCTGGGTCGTGAAATCGATCACCTGACTCATGACGCCAATATAGTCCGTGCCCAAGCCGATCAACTTCCTGGCCGCACACAGGCCGCCCCCCCTGCCGGTCAGGCGACGCGGGAAATGGCGCAGGCCTCGCAAGCGGCGACTCTGGCGACCGGACAGATGCGGCAGTTCACCCCCCAGGTTGAGGCCCCGGGCAGTCCGTCCGCCCAGACCCGGCAAGCTCAGCAAATCACCGCGGAAAACCTGACGAAGGCGGCCCGGAGTCTGAACCTTGCCGCCCAGGCCATGATCGTTCCCGCCCCGTCGCCGACTCCGCCGCCCGTGCCCCTGTCGCCGGAGTCCTTAACAGCCCGGGAGTCGCTGGCCAGGGCCTACGGTGACGCCCTCCGGGCTGCCGAAAACCGCCAGGCCGACGACGCCGCGCAAAGTGCCGCGCAGTTGGCAAAAGCCGCCGACCAGACCGCCGCCGAGGCGCAGTCCCTCGGCGCCAACGCCCGCCCGCCCACTCTGCAAGCCGCCGCATCGACGGGAGGGGACCCCAGGGAGGATACCCGGACGTCCGAAGATGTTCCCTCCTTTGCACGACGGCTTGGCATGAAATTGCAAGATTGGCTCCAGCTTCATGGCGAGTTGAAGGAAGACGTCCTGCAGGCGGCGGACAGTGAGGGTCCCGAAGAATACCGCCCCCTCATCAAACGCTACTTCCGCGACGTCTCGGAACACGGAGGCGAGGAGAAATGAAAATCGTTGCATTCATCGGGCTGGTTTGCGCGGGCCTGACGGCGTTTCCCCTGGCCGGCCAGGGCGCGCCGGCCGTCCCCGAGGACACCCCGTACCAGCGCGCCTTCGATGAGGCCGTGGACAGGGGACTCGACTACCTGGCCCGATCACAGGCCGCCGACGGATCCATCGGGGGCCATACCCCCGCCATCACGGCGCTGGCCGTCATGGCCTTCCTGGCCCACGGCGAGCCGCCCGGACTTCCCCCCCACGGGGACATCATCAACCGCGGCATCGATTACATCCTGTCCGTGCCTTCTGCCGACAGCACGCTGATCGGGGGCGGCGGCCAGATGTACAGCCATAACATCTCGACGCTCCTGCTATCAGAGGTCTCCGGCATGGTCGACCCGGAACGGCAGGCGCGGATAGACGGAATCCTGCCGCGCGCCCTCCGCATCATTCTGGCCGCCCAGGACGTGCCCAAGCAGGAGTCCCAGGCGGGTGGCTGGCGTTATGAACCCACCAGCAGCGACAGCGACATCTCCCACTCCGGCTGGGCGCTGATGGCGCTGCGGTCCGCCCGCAACAACGGTGCGCCGGTCCCTGCGGAGGCGGTTGAAAAGGCGGCCCGGTTCATCCTGCGCTGCCGTACCCAGGAGGGCGGGTTCGCCTACCAGCCGGACGGCGTGGCGGGGGTTGCCTGTACCGGCATCGGCCTGCTCTGTCTTGAGTTGTCCGGTCGGCATCGTGACGACGTCACGCTCAAGGCCGGGCAGTACCTCGCGGGCCGGTTTGAAAAGGGGGATCCCTTCTCCGGCGAACACAGGTACTACGCGCTGTACTACAGCGCCCATGGAATGTTTCAGCTCGGGGGCGAGGAGTGGGAGGCGTTCGCGCCCAAACTGTACGACACCATCCTGAAACGCCAGTCTGCCGACGGCTCCTGGCCGGCGGGGGGCAACGAACCGAACCCGCACTACTGCACCAGCATGGCCATCCTGGCCCTGAGCGTCTCCTACCGCCAACTGCCGATTTATCAGCGGTAAGCCGAACCAACATCCCTTGCTGGACGGCCTCGCTCAGAACTTCAATGAACTGCAGGCGTGGGCCTTGGCCTCGCCGCCCGACAGGCCGCCAACGGCCGCCGTGCCGACCAGACTTCGGCCAAGGGACTGCTTCGGCGGCCCCAAAAGCGTTACCTGCTGTTTCTCCTCTCCTGAGTTCCAGATTTAGCCATGCTCCGCCTTCCTGTTTCACCGCATCCACAGGAACGAGGAAAGCGAGATCGGGACAATCCGTGGGTCAGGCACCGTTACTCCGTCCTCCAGAGTCACCAACAGTCCCAACGGAGCGTTATATACCGACTTCTCAAGAAAGGCCCGCAGCCCGCGTGTGTCCTCGTGCGGATCGATGCGTTTCCGGTACTTGACCTCAACGGGAATACGCTTCGTTCCTATGGTGATGATGAAGTCAACCTCAGGTTCCGACGCACGCGCCGGAAAATGCGCCACATCCAGGTTCGGGATGGACGCGAGAAAATACCCGAGCACACTTTCCGCAATCCTTCCGGCCAGGTCCGAAAGGTGGGGCTCTTTCGCAAGACCATCGGGATCGAGCGGAATTTGCTCCTGGAGCCAGGCGGCGCGCAGGGCATGGTCGCAAAGACATATCTTCGCAGGCGCAGTCTGTCTCTTCAGCCGAATCTCAAGCGGCGGAACCAACTTCAGCAGCAGCGTCGCATCCAGCGTTCCCAGCACACGACGAACCCGATTCCAAGTGTAGTCTTTGTGCAGGATGGTGCGCAGATCGGGTCCGAAGACCGCTGGACCCGGCGTTTGCCCCGCATAGCGGCAGGCCAGGCGGAACACTTCCTCCATGAATTGGGCATCGCCGGGCTGCCTCCGGCGCGCTACGGGCAGGTCGTGCGTGAGCACGCGGCGGATGACGGTCTCCATTAGGTAGTCCGAGACCTGACTCCAGGCCGGCGTCGGCAACTGGTGGGCCATCGGGTAGCCGCCAACCTGCGAATAGGCCACGAAGGCCCGCTTCCGAAAGGCAGCGGAACCCGCCATGGCGGACATAGTCTGCCGCCAGAAGTCCAGCGACGTTAGATCGCCCTGTCCATTCGGCGGCCAGCGCGAGGGCTCGGAATGGCCGAAACGCAACTCCGCGATTTCGCGCAGCAGGAGCGTGCCGATATCCAACGGCATGAGGCGGCCGGCCAGACTGTCGCGGCCGGCCTCGATTTGCAGGGACGAACTGCCTGTGATCAGCACGCGCACGGCGTGGTTATCCACCAAGTGCTTCAACTGCGGAGCCCAAGCCTTCAGGTTCTGGATCTCGTCGAAGAAGAGATACGCGGTTTGACCGGCGTGCGCGGTCTCGTTGAAGGTACGTCCGAGCACATGCCGCTCGAACCACCGGCTGATCTGCAAAACCGGGTCCATCAACTTCGCGGCGGCCCGGATATCGTCGAATGGAACATACAGCAGATGTTTTGGGGGCGTACCGGCGGCGAGCAACCCTTCGATGATCTGGCGCACCAGAATCGTTTTTCCGACCCGCCGAGGCCCGCGAAGGGCAGTAACGGGTGTAAGCCCGTGCTGCACGGACTGCAGCAACCCCGCATACAGCGATCGCCGAAAGGTCGGTAGCGGCGCGCCGGGTTTCCCTATCCACCAGGGATTCAAGGCCTGCAGGTCATCAATCAACTCCGGCGGGAGCGGAACGACATCCGCGGCACGATTCACATCACTCAGTCCTGTGCTCATTCCCTCTCTCCTCTCTCCGCGTCTCCGCGTCTTCCCTCAATCATGCTCCGCCTCCCTGAGAATATCCCGAAAAATGATCGCGAACCTCTGCCGGGGCTTCACCGCCAACTTGTACGCCGGATCCCGCACACGGTAAAGCACGGGATTTGTCGCACAGGCCGCCACCGCATACAACCAGTACCGCTCCCACGCGTTGTAACGATCCACCTCGACATTGCGGGCTCCCCGCACGGCAAGGGTCTCGATGTTGAGATAGCAAACTTCCTGGGCCTCGGCACTGTCATCCGGGATCACCAACCCCACTGCTACCCGTTATGGGTGTTTTCTCTGGACTGAGTCTCAGGGTCTGTTGACGCAGAATGTTCCGGAGCACCACATATTCCATCATGG
>SESH01056775.1_pt1 | contig 14575 bp, 11 predicted proteins | sample 3171561 | NCBI WGS metagenome assembly SESH01 (sample SAMN10866947, study PRJNA518727) | freshwater metagenome | biome: subpolar coniferous forest; feature: holomictic lake; material: water; isolation source: holomictic Lake 442 2011 16.5 m and 2014 13 m | place: Canada: near Kenora, Ontario
TATCCTTAGAACAAAGGAGCTCCAGATGATTGTTATTCGTCAAGATGACCTTATTCAGAGTATTGCTGATTCTCTGCAATATATTTCATATTATCATCCTTTGGACTTCATTAATGCCATGCATGGAGCCTATCATAAGGAACAAAATCCTACTGCAAAAGATGCGATTGCGCAAATCTTGATCAATTCAAGGATGTGTGCAGAAGGTCATCGCCCGATTTGTCAAGATACCGGAATTGTCACTGTTTTTTTAAAGATAGGCATGGAAGTTCAATGGGATGCGACCATGAACATTGCTGATATGATCAATGAAGGTGTTCGACGTGCTTATCTAAATCCGGATAACATTTTGCGCGCGTCTATACTGGATGATCCGGCAGGTTTGCGCATCAACACAAAAGACAATACTCCGGCGGTGATACATATGGAGGTTGTTTCAGGTAATTCTTTAGAAATTGAGATTGCTGCAAAAGGTGGTGGTTCCGAGGCGAAGGCAAAATTTGCCATGTTAAATCCGTCAGATAATATTGTTGACTGGGTTTTAAAAACCGTTCCCACTATGGGGGCCGGTTGGTGTCCTCCAGGTATTTTGGGAATTGGAATTGGTGGAACCGCTGAAAAAGCCATGTTAATGGCTAAACAGGCTTGCATGGGTTCAATTGATATTCAGGAATTAATTGCTCGTGGCCCTTGTAACGCAGTCGAAGCGTTGCGTATCGAATTGTATGACAAGGTTAATGCTTTGGGTATTGGTGCGCAGGGCTTGGGTGGACTGACCACTGTACTCGATATTAAAATCAATGATTATCCGACCCATGCAGCTAATAAGCCAATTGCTATTATTCCAAACTGCGCGGCTACTCGACATGTGCATTTTGTTTTGGATGGCAGTGGTCCTGCAGTATTTAACCCTCCACGCCTTGAAGATTGGCCTGAAATCACCTGGAGCGCGGGCAATACTGCTCGTAGAGTTAATCTTGATACACTGAAACGACTTGATCTCGAAACCTGGAAACCTGGAGAAACTTTGTTGCTTAGCGGAACTATGTTGACTGGTAGGGATGCTGCACATAAACGCATGGCGGAATTATTTGAGCGTGGTGAGTCATTGCCTGAAAGTGTCAATTTTACCAATAAATTTATTTATTACGTAGGACCGGTCGATCCGGTTCGTGATGAAGTTGTTGGCCCTGCAGGGCCAACAACAGCTACACGCATGGATAAGTTTACCGATTTGATGCTCAATAAAACTGGCTTGCTTGGGATGATCGGCAAATCTGAGCGTGGCCCTGAAGCAATTGCCGCTATTAAAAAGCATAAAGCTGTTTATTTGATGGCGGTTGGCGGTGCAGCGTATTTGGTGTCAAAGGCTATTCGCAAGTCGCGTATTGTTGCTTTCGAAGATTTGGGTATGGAAGCTATACATGAGTTTGTGGTTGAAGATATGCCTGTTATGGTGGCTGTGGATGTGCAAGGTTACTCTGTGCATGAATTCGCTCCAAAGATTTGGCAAACTAAAATCGGAAAGATTCCTGTCGTTGTTAATTAAAAATTGTTTTTCACTTTAGCTTGATTGTGACTGAAAAAAATTTTATGAAATTGGGTTGAGTTAAGGTGTGATTCTAAATTTACCGGCTCTTTATGAAATAAAGTGGTAAATTAATTTTGACATCTGTTCATTAAAGTTTATTTATGCGCTTGAATTAAAAAAATACCCCCCCATTATTTCAATCAGTTGAAAGTTAAATTAAGATGCAATTAGCAACATTCGAGGTTTTTTAATAAAAAAATTTTCAAATCAAGACTATTGATTTGTGTTGATAAGAATTTGCAGTTATCTTAATCAATAGATATTAAATAATAAGGAGAAATAGGATGTCAAAAGGTCAAAATTTACAGGATAATTTTTTAAATGCTCTTAGAAAAGAGCATACCCCTGTTTCTATTTTCCTTGTTAACGGAATAAAGTTACAAGGTAAAGTAGACTCGTTTGATCAGTATGTAGTTATGTTAAAAAACACCTCCAGTCAGATGGTCTATAAACATGCAATCTCTACTATAGTTCCAAGTAAGGCAGTCAAAATGACCCATGAACCTGAATCTATAGAAGAATGATCAATCGAAATGATGCGTGCTCTACACTTTATCAAAGATTGATAAGTGCCGGTTTATTCCAAGAAGTTAATCGTTCAACCAGGGTCAAGTATCTCGAGGTAATTAATTGATTGATCGTCCTGAATCAGGTGAACGGGCAGTACTCGTTCATCTAACACTTCGTTCCAGGTATGAAGATCTTTTAGAATTAAAAGAATTGGCAAAGTCAGCCGGAACAGACCCTGTTTATGTGGTAACTGGTAGCCGAAACAAGCCGGATCCAAAATATTTCGTCGGCAAAGGTAAACTTGAAGAGCTTAAAGGGGTTATCGAATCCCAGGAAGCTGATATTGTATTATTCAATCACGCACTTTCTCCTAGCCAGGAAAGAAATCTTGAGGGCTATTTAGGCGTTCGGGTTGTCGACAGAAATGGTCTGATTCTGGATATTTTTGCCCAGCGCGCTCAAACTTTTGAGGGCAAACTCCAAGTTGAATTAGCTCAATTGCAGCATTTATCAACTCGTCTGGTTCGAGGTTGGACGCATTTGGAGCGCCAAAAAGGTGGTATCGGCCTACGTGGTCCAGGTGAAACACAGTTGGAAACTGATAGGCGTTTGCTGGGGTTGCGCATAAAACAGATTCAGCAACGTCTGGATAAAGTTGAAAAACAAAGACATCAAGGACGTAGCAAAAGAAAAAAAGCCGAAGTCCCCTCTGTATCCTTGGTGGGATATACCAATGCGGGTAAATCAACGCTGTTCAACAGGTTGACAGGATCTGATATCTACGTTGCAGATCAATTGTTTGCCACACTCGACCCAACTTTACGCAACTGCCAACTGCCCAATAACAGCGAGATTGTTATGGCTGATACAGTAGGTTTTATTCGTCATTTGCCGCATGAACTGGTTGCGGCATTTAAATCTACTTTGCAGGAAGCCAGTGAGGCTGATTTATTATTGCATGTCATTGATGCCAGTAATGATGACCGGGTCGAGACAATTTATCAGGTCAATCAGGTTCTAGAAGATATTGAGGCCAATGAAGTCAGGCAGCTTGAAGTATTCAATAAAATTGATTTGCTTAATGACATTCACCCTAAAATTGATCGGGATGATTTGGGTAATCCTACGCGAGTATGGATATCTGCAGAAACCGGAGTTGGCGTTGATTTGCTTTTTCAGGCGTTGGCTGAAATATTTTCAAATACAAAAGTTCAAAGAAAATGTTATTTGGAGCCTGATCAAGGTGCTATAAGAGCCAAGTTGTTTGCTTGTGCCACAATAATTAGTGAGAAAACTGATGATTTTGGCGGTTGTGAATTGATTATTGAGCTTGATACCAAGTATTTGGGCTTACTTAAATCCGTTAAAACTGAAGAAGTGGTTTAAACCTGCACCGGTGGTTGTGTTTTTTGCTTTTCGCCTTTCACTGACATTTACGATAGAATATAAAATATGAATCTAATCAATACGGAGCAAATGTATGTCCTGGAATGAGCCTGGCGGCGATAAGAAAGACCCGTGGAGCGGTCGTGGAGACCAAAAAGGGCCACCTGATCTAGACGAAGCAATACGTTCATTGCAAGAAAAACTGGGCGCTTTTTTCGGCGGTGGTAAAGACGGCGATGACAGTTCTTCAGGCATCCCTCCATTAAAAAGCATCGGGTTAGTCTCTGTTGGAGCTTTAGTGTTGTGGGGATTAAGTGGCTTTTATATTATTGATGAGGGAACCCATGGTGTTGAAACCCGTTTTGGTAAATATGTCGCGACGACTCAGTCAGGTTTAAACTGGCATATCCCGACTCCTATTGAGAGGGTTGATGTAGTTGATGTGAAACAGCAACGATATATCGAAGTCGGGTATCGTAGTGGTGGAAGTGAACAAACATTAGGTTCGGTTCCAAAAGAAGCGCTGATGCTTACAAAAGATGAAAATATTGTTGATGTGCGTTTAGCAGTTCAATATCAGGTTAAAGACGCCAAAGAGTTCATTTTTAATATCGTTAATCCATCCGCAACTTTAAAACAGGTTACAGAAAGCGCGCAACGTGGCGTAATCGGTAGTAGTGAAATGGACTTTGTCTTAACTGAGGGACGCAGTGAAATTGTAACCCAGATCAAAAAGGAAATTCAGGATGTGATGGACAGCTATAAGTCCGGCATCCAGATTACCAGTGTTAACCTTCAGGATGCCCAGCCGCCTGAACAGGTACAAAATGCCTTTGAAGATGCCATCAAGGCACGTGAGGATGAGCAACGCCTGATTAATGAAGCAGAAGCTTATTCCAATGATGTAGTGCCCAAAGCACGCGGTGCGGCGGCCAGAAAAATTCAGGAGGCGGAAGGTTATAAAGAGCAGGTTATTGCCCAGGCAGAAGGTGAATCCAGCCGTTTTTCAAAATTGCTGACTGAATATGCCAAGGCCCCGGATGTAACCAGAAAGCGTCTGTATATCGAGTCAATGGAATCAGTTTTAGCGGGCACCAATACCGTATTAGTTGATGTAAAAGGTGGTAACAACATGCTGTATTTGCCATTGGATAAAATGATCCAGCATCTCCCAAATGTCCAGCAAAACAATGTGCCTCAAAGTACTGCTGAACAAGTTCCTCAGGCAACTGTGGAAACTCCTCAATCTGTTGTGCGAACTACAACTCGTGGCCGTGAGCAAAGGGGACGCTAATGACACATAATAAAATATGGGTAACTTTGGGTGGATTGTTATTCATCAGCATGATGTGCGTGTTTACCGTCAGTGAAACAGAAAAGGTAATTAAATTTCGTCTTGGTGAAATTGTAAAAAACGATTATGAGCCTGGAATACATTTCAAGTTGCCGTTTATTAACAACGTAAAAAAGTTTGATAAACGTATCCAAACAATGGATGCAAAACCAGAACGGTTTTTAACTGCTGAAAAGAAAAACGTAATAGTTGATTCATTTGTTAAATGGCGGATCGGTGACGTGACTACTTTTTATACTGTAGTTGCCGGGGATATTGATCAAGCTAATTTACGTCTGGACCAGATTATTAAAGATGCTTTTCGGGGTGAGTTTAGCAAGCGAAATATCAAGCAATTGTTGTCAACTGATCGTCAGGCAATTCGTGAGATTTTGATTAAAAACGCCATGCCGCTTGCCGCTGCATTGGGTATGGAAATTGTTGATGTTCAGGTTATGCGTATTGATTTGCCTGATGAAGTCAGCAGTTCAGTATTCCGTAGAATGGAAGCCGAACGTGAGCGAGTTGCTCGTGAGTTTCGTTCCCAAGGCGCAGAAGCAGCGGAAAGAATTCGTGCTGATGCCGACAGGCAACGCGTTGTTACTATGGCTAATGCATTCAAGGATGCTGAAATCTTGCGTGGTGAAGGCGATGCAAAGTCTGCGGATATTTATGCCAAAGCCTTTGGTGCGGATACTGAATTCTTTACGTTTTATCGAAGTCTGAATGCTTATAAAAAGACATTTTCTGGCTCAAGCATGATGGTGCTTGATTCCGATTCAGATTACTTTAAGTATTTTAAGCAGCAGAAATAATCAAGGTTACAGCTACAAGGCTCAAGATTAAGGACTAAAAGTTAATGACAATTTTTTTATCATTTATCTTTCATCAAATATAAATCTTTACTGATCTTCGGCTGAAGAGTAATTATCACAAGATTCCCTTTTGGGGAAACCGTAATCAACGCTCCGCTTGCGGGGCGTTTTGTTTGAGTGGACACACAAATATGCAACAAAAAGATTCCTGGCTTTTGCCTGATGGCATTGATGAGGTTTTGCCGGAAGAGGCTAAGCATCTTGAAAGTTTGCGCAGTAAAATACTGGGTACCTTTGCTTGCTGGGGCTATGAATTCGTTATTCCTCCCTTTATTGATTATCTGGATTCCTTGTTGACGGGTTCAGGCCATGACTTGGAACTGCAAACTTTTAAGCTGACTGATCAGATTAGTGGTGAAATGCTTGGGATTAGGGCAGATATGACGCCCCAGGTTGCCAGAATCGATGCGCATAATATCAATGCTGACTGGCCAACACGGTTATGTTACACAGGTACTGTATTGCATACAAAAGGCGATCCACTCGAAAAAACCAGGAGCCCGATGCAAATCGGTGCCGAGTTGTATGGACATGCCGGTAAGGAAAGTGATGTTGAAGTCATTAGCCTGATGCTTGAAATGTTGGCGATAACTGGTTTGCTTAATGTGCATCTTGATTTAGGCCATGTAGGTATTTATCGTGCACTTTCAAAACAGGCAGGTTTAAATGATGCTCAGGAAGCCGAGCTATTTGATGTCCTGCAACGCAAGGCTAGACCTGAACTTGAGGAATTGATGGCCGGATACAATATCGATGCTCAATTTAAAACAATGTTTTCGAAATTGCCCGAACTTAATGGTGGCAAGGATGTTATTGCTAAAGCCAGAGCGGTCTTAATGACAGCTAACGCTGAAGTTAAACAGGCTTTGGCTGATCTTGAAGCTATCGCTGAAAAGCTGACTAGCAGTTTTCCTTCGTTACCGGTTAGTTTCGATTTGGCCGAATTACGAGGCTATCATTATCACACTGGTATAGTGTTTGCTGCATTTGTTCCTTCAGTAGGTCGTGAAATTGCCAGGGGCGGTCGATATGACAATATTGGTGCCATTTTTGGACGTGCACGACCCGCTACCGGCTTTAGTGCGGATCTTAAAGTCTTGGCGGCACTGGGGAAAGTAACATTCAAAATCGAAACTCGAACTTTGATTTTTGCGCCGTATCTTGACGATGTTACGTTAAGTCAAAAAATCAGAGATTTGCGCGCCGAGGGACTGGCGGTGGTTCAACAATTGCCGGGACAAGTCGTGACGGCACAGAATCTTAAATGTACTTCTGTCTTGGAACAGGATAATCAAAATTGGGTCGTTAGACCCTTAGCAAGCTTGGAATAATTATGGGAAAAAATGTTGTAGTCATCGGTACCCAATGGGGCGATGAAGGAAAAGGTAAGCTGGTTGATCTGTTAACGGAACAGGCGGAAGCAGTGATTCGTTTTCAAGGTGGTCACAACGCCGGGCACACACTCGTTATACAGGGTGAAAAGACCGTTTTACATCTTATTCCTTCCGGTATTCTTCGCGAAAATGTCCAGTGCATGATTGGTAATGGCGTTGTTTTATCGCCCAATGCCTTGCTGGAAGAAATTGAATTTCTGGAAAAAGCCGGTATATCTGTTAGAAATAGATTGTTAATCAGTGAAGCCTGTACGCTTATTTTGCCGGTTCATGTTGCTATTGACCAGGCTCGTGAAAAAGCGCGCGGCAAGAAAGCGATTGGGACAACCGGTCGTGGCATTGGTCCAGCTTATGAAGACAAAGCGGCTCGAAGAGGTCTTCGTGCCGGTGACTTTTTAAATACTGCGGTTTTTGCCGAACGGTTTAAAGAGTTGGTCGAGTATCATAATTTTATGCTGACGAATTATTATCATACCGACGCTGTTGATTATGAGAAGACGCTTGAAGAGGCTTTGAAGCTGGGTGAGCAGATCAGACCTATGCTGACTGACGTTAGCGAAAAATTGTATACACTTCAGGAGCAAGGCAAAAACCTGTTATTCGAAGGTGCCCAAGGAGCATTGCTGGACATTGATCATGGCACTTTTCCTTACGTGACTTCCTCAAGTACCACCGCTGGAGGTGCCGCTACCGGTACCGGTGTTGGGCCACTGGATCTTGATTATGTGTTGGGCATTACCAAGGCATATTCTACACGCGTCGGTAATGGGCCTTTCCCTACCGAATTGCACGATGCCAATGGTGACCACTTAGGCACTGTCGGGCATGAGTTTGGGGCTACCACTGGACGTAAGCGTCGTACGGGCTGGTTTGATGCTGTTGCAATGCGCAAATCTGCAAAAATGAATAGTTTAAGTGGTATTTGTTTGACCAAACTTGATGTGTTGGATGGCCTCGAGAAAGTTGGTATTTGTACTGCTTACGAGCTTAATGGCGTCATTACTAAAACAGCGCCATTAGGTGCTGACCAATATGAAGAATGCCGCGCCATTATTGAAGACATGCCTGGCTGGACCGGAACGACAGCCGGTGTAACCGATTATGACGCGCTACCTGAAAACGCCAAGGCTTATATCAAAAAAATTGAAGAACTGGTCGGGGTCAAAATTGCAATTTTGTCGACCGGTCCGGATAGAGATGAAACAATTATTTTGGAACATCCTTTCGTTTAAACGATGAAGATAATAACCTGGAGATATCATGGCTGAAACTGTAGATGAATTGACCGTAACATACGAAGATGGTGGCATTGAGACAGTTAAGGAACTGGATAAAAAAGTGCTGACTAAAGGTGCATGGGCTACGGTAATGTATCGTTATCAAGACTGGAATCGCGCCAAAGAAGAATACGGTCCGGATAAATACACCATTCGCCGTTATCAGAAACAAAATGGTGAATACAGACAAAAATCGAAGTTTAATATATCCAGTAAGGATCAGGCCAAAGCCATTATCGAAGCTTTGGAAGATTGGACCAAGCTGGATTGATCGTTTTGATATTAGTTTGTCTGATTTGTGATTAATAGTAAGGGGTGTTTACGCCCCTTTTTTATGTCTGCTAATCTCGCCAGATTTTGGTGTCTCTTCCAATACTATCGACAGCGTAGTTTCAAAATCGGAAATAACTTTTACAATTTAATCGGCACTGTTAACAACAGTTCAGGGATTCATGAACAAATCTAATCCACCCTCTGTTACCCGTATTGCTTTAGCTAGTTTTATTGGTACGGCTATTGAATTTTATGATTTTTATATCTTCGGCATGGCAGCGGCTTTAGTTATCGGGCCTGTTTTTTTTTCCGCCAGTAATCCCGCATCTCAAGCGCTTAGCTCTTTTCTTACTTTTGCCGTCGCTTTTTTGACTCGGCCTTTGGGAGCATTATTGTTCGGTCATTTTGGCGACCGTATTGGTCGTAAAACCACCTTGGTGGCATCGCTTTTGGTTATGGGTGTTTCCACTACATTGATTGGCGTGTTGCCGGGTTATGATGTTATTGGCGGATGGGCACCGGTTTTGTTATGTGTTTTACGGTTTGGACAAGGCATAGGTTTAGGTGGGGAATGGGGTGGGGCTGCGCTATTGGCAACCGAAAACGCACCCGCTGGTAAGCGAGGTTGGTATGGGATGTTTCCGCAGTTGGGTCCACCGATTGGGTTTCTCTGTGCGACCGGCAGTTTTTTATTGCTGGCTTTTTTATTGACCGAGCAGGAATTTAAGGATTGGGGTTGGCGAATTCCGTTTCTAGCCAGTTCCATTCTGGTGATGGCAGGTCTTTATGTGCGTTTGGCATTGGCTGAAACGCCAATATTTGCCAGAGTGTTACAGCAACATAAAAATGTTGTTTTTCCATTTCGGGACATAATAAAACATCACACAGTCTCATTGTTTATGGGTGCATTGGCAATGGTCGTTTGTTATGCGTTGTTCTATATTTCAACGGTTTTTTCGCTAAGTTACGGAACCGCCTCACTACACATTCCTCGTCAACAATTTCTTGGTATGTTGTGTATTGCTGTAGTATTCATGGCTGTAGCTACGCCAATATCCGCCAAGGCGGCAGACCAATTCGGGCGAAGACCTGTTTTGCTAGTTGCCGGCAGCTTCGCATTCTTTTCAGGTTTTCTATTAAAACCGATGCTGGAAAGCAATTCACCGATAATAATGACAGCTTTTCTTTCTTTGGAATTATTTCTAATGGGGGCCACTTTTGCTCCGATGGGTGCGCTGCTTCCGGAACTATTTCCATCAGCGTTACGATATACCGGTGCGGGGATGGCTTATAACTTGGGTGGAATCATGGGCGCTTCATTTGCCCCTTATCTCGCACAACGTTTAGTCGCTGAAGGTGGTCTGGGCTGGGTGGGTGGCTACGTTTCATTAGCAGCTTTCATCAGTCTGCTTGCTGTCTATTTTATGCGTGAAACTCGGGATAACCTTTGGGAATAGAGCCTCAAATTCAAAGAAAAAGATGTTTTTCTCAAATTTTGTCAAAACTGAATAAAAATCGCATGAAATTTGAAAAATTAATCGTTTATGATTAGTTTATAAAAACTCAAGGAATCGTTCAAAATTTGATCTATTTAATGAAAGGTGTTAAATATTATGTAGTTATATGCTTACACATTAAGTTTCGCACAGCGTTATCCACAGAATTTGTTGATAACTTATTTGTCCTAATTTTAATTAAATACTTTGAAAAGTAATAAGTCTAATGTCTATATTTTCAGTTTCTATATTTTTCGTAATTTATTATTTATAGTTTGATAGGGGGCGTCTAATTGAAGCAGCATCAGCATTTATCATCTGTCTGGAAAACTATGTTGCTGTATTGGTAATGTTATAATGAAAATATATGGGGCTCCGATAACTTGTACCCATCGGGTAACTTTCAAACTACGTACATAATTGAGTACATATTATTAATGAATGAACATTTGAACACTCTGGAAGCCAGGGAAACCAAGCGTCGCCGGACTTTTGCCATCATCTCGCATCCTGATGCCGGTAAAACAACTATCACCGAGAAGCTTTTGTTGTTCGGTGGCGCGATTCAGCTTGCCGGCTCGGTAAAAGGCCGAAAAGCAGCTCGTCACGCTACATCCGACTGGATGGAGATGGAAAAAGAACGAGGCATTTCGGTAACAACTTCGGTGATGCAGTTTGATCATAATGATTGCATTATTAATCTACTCGATACACCCGGGCATGAAGATTTTTCTGAAGATACTTATCGAACTTTAACGGCGGTGGATTCGGCGTTGATGGTGATAGACGTTGCTAAAGGGGTTGAAGATCGAACCATTAACCTGATGGAAGTTTGCCGTCTGCGCACTACGCCTATTTTGACGTTTATTAACAAACTGGACAGGGAAGGGCGTGAACCGATTGAATTAATGGATGAAGTTGAGAGTGTCCTGAAAATTAAATGCGCCCCTATAACTTGGCCTATTGGGATGGGCAAGCGCTTTAAAGGTGTTTATCATCTGTATAAAGATGAAATACATTTATTTAGCGCCCAACATGGCGGCAAGATCGCCCACGCTGAGATTATTAAAGGTCTGGATAATCCTAAACTGGATGAGTTACTTGACGATCAGGCAGAAGAACTCCGCGAAGAAATTGATTTGGTTAAAGGTGCCAGTCACGAATTTCATCTTGAAGATTATCTTGCGGGCAAGCTGACACCAGTTTTTTTTGGTTCAGCGATTAATAATTTCGGGATTATTGAACTACTGGATGCCTTTGCCGAATATGCACCATCTCCTCGCCCCAGAGAAGCCGAACAGCGTACGGTTATGCCCGAAGAACCAGCGTTTAGTGGTTTTGTTTTTAAAGTACAGGCCAATATGGATCCATCACACCGTGATAGGATTGCCTTTTTACGAGTGTGTTCCGGCAAGTTTGATAAGGGCATGAAAATTCACCATGTTCGTATTGGCAAAAATATTCAGGTCGCCAATGCCATTACCTTTCAGGCCGATAGTCGCAAAAGTGTGGAAGAAGCCTATCCCGGTGATATTATCGGCTTGCATAACCATGGAACGATTCAGGTTGGCGACACCTTTAGCCAGGGTGAAACGCTAAAATTTGGCGGTATTCCTTATTTTGCTCCAGAGTTATTTCGTCGGGTGATCTTGAAAGATCCGTTAAGAGCCAAAGCACTGCAAAAAGGTTTGGTGCAGTTAACCGAAGAAGGTGCGACTCAATTATTTAAGCCTTTAAAAAACAATGATCTTATTTTGGGGGCAGTCGGAGTTTTGCAGTTTGATGTTACCGCGTTCAGGCTTAAATCTGAATACAATGTCGAATGTGTTTACGATGCGATTCCCATCTCGGCCGTGCGCTGGGTAAGTTCTGATAAACCCGGTAAATTGGAAGAATTCAGAAATAAGGCCTTTGATAATCTCGCTGAAGATGGTGGTGGTTATTTGGTCTATGTCGCTAACAGTCGTGTTAATTTGCAACTCACCGAAGAGCGCTGGCCAGACATTAAATTTAGTGCGACGCGTGAGTTGTAATCAGATTTACCAATCATGTATTAGTTGATTTTATTGGTTTAAAGTTCAGGTTTTCATGCGTTCGATTGAAAACCTGCAGCCTTGTTATGATGTTTTAGTCGTTTCTTCATTCGTAAGGAGCTTAATACCCAATTCTGTTTTTCGACTAAGTTCAGAGTAGTTAGGTTTGGAACAACGGTCTTGTTTGCAATCAATGCGCATTGAGTCGATAGAAATTTGCTTCTTGATGGTTCTAGATACTGGGCTTTTCCTGATATTTACATTTTTTTTGTCATGATTTCATTAAATAGTCATATTGACCCTATATGATTAATAATCGGCAACTTGTAGCTGCTAAGGAAATAAATTTTAAGTGGCAGCACAGTTGAAGATCAATAACGGGACTCAAGCTTCCATTGTTGCAAAATAATAATAAACAAATAATATCCAGGGGCTTTATGACATTGAAAATTGCGTTTATCACTGATGCCTGGCATCCACAAATAAATGGTGTTGTGACAACAATCCATAATACTTGTTCCAGTCTCGAGCAATCGGGGCACCAAATTAAAATGATTACTCCTGATCAATTTTTAACAATTCCTTGTCCAAGTTATCCTTCCATTCGCTTGGCACTTTTCTGCTATGGAAAATTAAGTAAACAACTTGATGAGTTCAAGCCTGAGCGCATTCATATTGCAACTGAAGGTCCTTTGGGAGTGGCAGCCAGAAAATATTGCTTGAAGCATAATCTCGCTTTTACCACGTCATTTCATACCTTATTTGCTGAATACGTCAATTTACGTTTTAAAGTTCCTGTTTCGTGGGGATATGGTTTTTTGCGCTGGTTTCATGGGCCGGCTAAAAAAGTTATGGTAGCGACTTCATCCTTAGAAAAAGATTTGATTGCCAAAGGTTTTAAAAACAGCCTGGTACGCTGGTCGCGTGGCGTAAATCTTGATTTTTATTATCCTAGGGATAAGTCTTTTATAACACAGCCCAGACCCATTTCAATGTTTGTTGGAAGGGTTGCTATTGAAAAGAACCTCGAAGCTTTTTTATCCCTGGATATTCCAGGAACGAAATTTATTGTTGGAGATGGACCCCAGTTAAATGAGCTTAAAGCCAGATTTCCTGAGGCGGTTTTTGTAGGATTTTTGTCTGGTGAACCCTTGGCTCAACATTTGGCAGCAGCGGACGTATTTGTTTTTCCTAGTCGCACCGATACGTTTGGGATTGTCTTGCTGGATGCCTTGGCCAGTGGCATACCTGTTGCCGCTTATCCTGTTACGGGTCCGATTGATGTAATCACCAGTGATAAGGTGGGCAAACTTGATGAGGATTTGCAAAAAGCAGTTCATGATGCTTTGGAGTTAAATTCAGAAGATTGTCGAAACTTTGCCGTTCAATATTCGTGGGCTAATTGCACTGAACAATTTTTTAATAATCTTGTTCCTGCTGTTGAGTAAATTAACATAATTGTTTGAATGTTATACACTTGGATAAATTCAATTTTATCGATATAAAAAGCCTGGCTTGATTTAGCTAATTTGCAGGGTGTTTTTTTAAAAGCGTCCCAGTTTAAGTTTACCCAGACAATCAAAAAAATTAGCTATCCACTATAAGCCTGCATTTGCAGGCTTTTTTTATATCTACTGTGTCGGTTTATAGTAGAATTGTAAAAATTAAAGCCCTATCGCTAACCATAGAAATGCTCTCTTAATCGTCTTTCAGGACCTTGTTGAGATTGTCTTAATGGTTGAATTTCTAACATTTTCTACTATTGCGAATTAAATGGAACAATTTATACCCGGTCAACGCTGGATTAGTAACACCGAGTCAGAACTTGGTTTAGGTCTTATTCTCGACGTGGCTCATAAGCGAGTGACAGTGCTTTTCCTGGCAAGTGACGAAAGACGTATGTATGCCCAGGATAATGCGCCGTTAACGCGTGTTCGTTTTTCTCCAGGCGATGTTATCGAATCGATTGATGAAGAGAAAGTGACTGTCACCCGCTTAGTTGAAGAAGACGGTTTGATTAGTTATTTTGGCAAAGACCAGGATGGACAAGAGGTCCAGGTTGAAGAAGTTGAACTGAATCATCACATACAATTCAACAAGCCTCAGGATCGTTTGTTTATCGGTCAGGTTGATCCCTCAGCCTGGTTTTTATTGCGTTATGAAACCTGGCGTAAATTGCAACAGCATCAGCAATCACCGGTTAAAGGCTTGTTAGGAGGGCGTGCTTCGCTTATCCCTCATCAGTTATTTATTGCCCATGAAGCAGCTAACAGGTCTGCCCCCAGAATCATGCTGGCAGATGAAGTAGGATTAGGTAAAACGATTGAAGCCGGTTTGATTTTGCATCATCGATTGATTAATGGCTTAAGTAACCGGGTGTTGATTATTGTACCTGAAACCTTGTTAC
>SESH01072539.1_pt1 | contig 14575 bp, 13 predicted proteins | sample 3171561 | NCBI WGS metagenome assembly SESH01 (sample SAMN10866947, study PRJNA518727) | freshwater metagenome | biome: subpolar coniferous forest; feature: holomictic lake; material: water; isolation source: holomictic Lake 442 2011 16.5 m and 2014 13 m | place: Canada: near Kenora, Ontario
CCGGGGCGGGCACCAGCCGGCGCGCACCTGGAGCTGGGCGTAGGCCTGGGTGAGGACATTGCCCAGCGTGGCGCCGCCGACGATGAGGCCGTCGCCCCCCCAGGCGTCGCGGCGGCCCCACACCGGCGTCCGCCAGCGGCGCTCGTACACGGCATTGAGAATGGGCTCGTGGGTGAGTTGATGATCCCACCCGAGGGGTAGGGCCACGCCGAGCGCACGATGGACGGCCTGCTGCGTCTGCTCGGCCAACGAGCCGGGCCCCACCACCCCGGTGATGAGCTTGAGCGCGGCATAACGATCCCCTGCCAGCCGCTGCCAAACGGCCCCCACAAACAGGAGCCCGGCATAGGGCCGGTCCCCGGCGTCGGGCACGGCGCGATGGATGTCCGCCGGTGTCATCATGACCTGACCGAAGTCGAAGCCGGTGGCGAGCAGGCCGGGCGAATCGAGTCCGGGCAACCGGAGCACCGCCGGCCAAAGAGCGTCGGCTTCGGCGGTGCAATGGGCGAACGAAAAGCTGAGGCCGTTGGTGTAGTAGCGGTCGGTGTTGACGGGCAGGTCGTTTTCCGCGCGCACCGTGCAGGACCACGACCCTGACGAAGTGTCCGCGGCGCCCAGTCCGGAGACGAGCGCAGCGGCGGCCAACCAGAAGGGCAGGAACCGGGACATGGGGCGGCTCCGGGGGCCGCGCACCACCGCGGCCAGGGGAGGGTGCCGGCTATTTCTTTTCCTCGGGCTTCGCGCAGGTGCTCAGGCCGATCGGCAGGTAGGCCGGGCAGAAGCGGAAGGCGCCGGTGAGGAGCGGCAGGAGGCCGACGAGGCCCCACCAGGACTTGCAGTAATAGCCCGCGCCGAGCACGGCGAGGCCGACGACGAGGCGGAGAATGCGGTCAATGGATCCGACGTTGGGTTTCATGTGGGGATGGATTGGGTTTGGGGTGGCGGGAAAATTCAGGGACGTGCGCCGCGCAGCGGAGGCGGCCTCAGGCGGACCGATCGCCTTTTTTGTCCGGCGCCGGGGCGGTCGGCGGGGGAGTCCGGCCGGCGTGCGTCATGTAGTAGATGAGCGGCACGGCCAGCGGGCTGATGACGAGGGAGGCGATGGCGCCAAAGAGGAGGGAGATGGCGAGGCCCTGGAAGATCGGGTCGGCGAGAATGACCAGGCCGCCGACCACGACGGCGAAGGCGGTGAGCATCATCGGGCGGAAGCGCACGGCGCCGGACTCGATGCAGGCCTCGGCGAGCGAACGGCCGTGGCTGAGGCGCAGCTCGATGAAGTCGACGAGGATGATGGAATTGCGCACCACGATGCCCGCCCCGGCCATGAACCCGATCATCGACGTGGCGGTGAAGAACGCGCCCATCGCGGCATGGGCCGGCATGATGCCGACGAGGGAGAACGGGATGACGGTCATCACGATCAGCGGCGTGGTGTAGTTCTTGAACCAGCCGACCATGAGCATGTAGATCAGGATGCACACGGCGCCGAAGGCGAGGCCGAGGTCGCGGAAGACCTCGAGCGTGACCTGCCACTCGCCGTCCCACTTCAGGGCGGGCTCGCTCCCGTCGGTGGGCATGGCGGCGTTGTAGAGCTGGACGTGCGGCTGCGTGCCGCCGAACTCGCGGCCGTCGAGCTTGGCGAGCGCCCGGTTCATCTGGAAAATGGCGTAGACCGGGCTCTCCACCACGCCGGCGACGTCGGCCGTGACGTAGATCACGTTCTGCAGGTTCTTGCGGTAGATGTTCCGGTCGCCGAGCGCCGGCTCGGCGGTGACGACCTCGCCCAGCGGGATCAACGGGGCCGCGGGGTTCAGCTCGGAGCGCACGGGGAGGGCGAGCAGGTCGCCCGGCCGGGTGCGCAGCGCGCGGGGCAGCTCGAGCACGACGGGCACGTCCTCGCGGTCCGTCGGGGTGTGGAGCAGCGTGACCGGGTAGCCCTGCACGGCCAGCTGGACGGTGCGGGCAACGGCGGCCTCGGTGAGGCCGTGGAGGGCGGCCTTCTCCTTGTCGACGCGGAAAACGGTCTTGGCCTGTTGCTCCTCGACATACCAGTCGATGTCCACGACGCCGGGCGTGGCGCGGTAGATCTCCCGGACCCGGTCGGCGAGCTTGAGGCGGGCCTCGGCGGTGGGGCCGTAGACCTCGGCGACGAGCGTCTGGAGGACGGGCGGGCCGGGGGGGACCTCGGCGACGGCGACGGCGGCGCCGTAGCGGGCGGCGATCGCGGTGAGGCGCGGGCGGATGCGCTTGGCGATGTCGTGGCTCTGCGCACGGCGCTCGTGCTTGGGGAGCAGGTTGACCTGGAGGTCGGCGACGTTGCTGCCGCGGCGCATGAAATAGTGGCGGACCAGGCCGTTGAAATTAAACGGCGAGGCGGTGCCGGCGTAGACCTGGTAGTCCCGCACCTCGGGCTCGGTCCGGAGGGACGCGGCCATTTCGCGGGCGACGCGGGCGGTCTGCTCCAGCGTGCTGCCCTCGGGCAGGTTGAGGATGACCTGGAACTCCGACTTGTTGTCGAAGGGCAGCATCTTGACCTTGACCGCGCCGATCCCGACGAGGCCCATGGCGCCGACGGTGGCGGCGGCGACCCCGCCGAGGAAGGCCCAGCGCCACGCGCGGTGGGCGAGCAGCGGGCGCATGACGCGCTGGTAGAGGCGGGTGAAGGTGTTCTCGGAGATCGGCTCGTCGGCGGCCTCCTCCTCCTCGGTGAGCGGGGCGTCGACAAAGGCGGCGGCGTCGCCGGTGGCCGGGGCATGGCCGCGGAGGAGCTTGAGCGCGGCCCACGGCGTGACGGCGAAGGCGACGAGCAGGGAGAAGATCATCGCGGCGCTCGAGCCGATGGGGATCGGGCGCATGTAGGGGCCCATCAGGCCGCTGACGAAGGCCATGGGGAGGACGGCGGCGATGACGGCCCAGGTGGCCAGGATGGTGGGGTTGCCCACCTCGTCGACGGCCTCGACCGCGATCTGGAGCAGGCGCTTGCGGCGGCAGCTCGGCAGGCCGAGGTGGCGGACGATGTTCTCCACGACCACGATCGCGTCGTCGACCAGGATGCCGATCGAGAAGATCAGCGCGAAGAGCGTGATGCGGTTGAGCGTGTAGCCGTAGAGGTAGAACACGAGCAGCGTGAGGCCGAGCGTGACCGGGATGGCGAGCAGGACGACGAGCGACTCGCGCCAGCCGAGGAAGAGGAGGATGAGCACGGCCACGCCAAAGACGGCGATGCCCATGTGGAGCAGGAGCTCGTTGGATTTTTCCGAGGCCGTCGCGCCATAGTCGCGGGTGACAGAGACCTGGATGTCCGCGGGGATAAGCGTGCCCTGGAGGCCGTCGACCTTGGCGAGGACGGCGGCGACGACATCCACCGCGTTGGCGCCCGGGCGCTTCGCGAGGCTGAGGGTAACGGCGGCCTCCTCGGCGCCAGCCCCGGTGCCGCCGCGGCCGAAGAGGACGTAGTCGGAGGGCTCGGCGGCCGTGTCACGGATGCGGGCGACGTCGCGGAGGTAGACGGGGCGGCCGGCGAAGACGCCGATCACGACGGCGCCGACATCGCGGGCGTCGCGGAAGAAAGTCCCGGTCTGCAGGAGGGTCTCCTGGTTGGCGGCGGCCTGGGCGCCGGTGTGCGTCTGGGCATTGGCCTGCTGGAGCATCGGCACCAGGTAGGTGGCGCTGAGGTTGCGCGAGGCGAGGCGGGCGGGGTCCAGCTCCACCCGGATCTGGCGGTGCTGGCCGCCGATCAGCGTGGTCTCGGCGACGGCCGGGAGGGCCTTGACGACGTCGTCCACCTGGGCGGCGACGCGGCGGAGCGTGGCGTGGTCGTAGCGCGCGCTGTGGAACGTGAGGGCGAGGACCGGCACGTCGTCGATCGTGCGCGGCTTGACCAGCGGCGGGGTGACGCCGAGGGGGATGCGGTCGAAGTTGGCCTGGAGCTTCTGGTTCAGCCGGATGAGCGCGGCCTCGAGGTCGGTGCCAACCTGGAACCGGACGACGGTCAGGTTGGCGCCCGGGCTGGCGGTGGAGTAGAGGTATTCGACCCCGGGGATCTCCCAGAGGAACTTTTCCATCGGCCGGGTGACGCGGTTTTCCACCTCGGTGGCGGAGGCCCCGGGCATGGCGACGAGCACGTCGATCATGGGCACCTTGATCTGCGGCTCCTCCTCGCGGGGGAGCATCAGGATCGAGAAGACGCCGAGGAGGAGCGAGGCGGCGACCGCGATGGGCGTCAGCTTGGAGTTGATGAAGAGCGCCGCCATGCGCCCGGCGAAGCCGGGGCGCGTCGGGTCGGGCCGGGGAGAGGTGGCGGGGGAGCTCACGGGAGGATTTCGAGGGTTTGGCCTTCGCGCAGACCGGCGGGCGGGCGGACGACGACGCGCTCGCCGGCGTCGAGCCCGGAGACGACCTCGCAGCGTTCCCCGTCCACGGCGCCCGACTTCACGAGGCGCAGGACGGCGCGGTGGTCGGCCCCGGCGACAAAGACCCGCTCCATCTGGCCGAGGACGGACAGGGCGGAGGTGGGAATCAGGAGGGTGCGGACGGGGGCGCCGGCGACCTGGACGCGGGCGTACTGGCCGGAGCGCACGGCGACGCCGGGGGGCACGGTGAGCTTGGCGAGGACGCTGCGCGCGGTGGCGTCGGCCGCGGAGGAAAGCTCGGCGAGGGGGGCGGAGAAGGCGAGGCGGGCGGCGGGCACGGTGACGGCGAGGGCGGTGCCGGGGACCAGCCCGGAGGCGAGCGAGTCGGGCACGGCGACCTCGACCTGGAAGGCGTCCGTGCCCTCCAGCTCAAGCAGGGGGTAGCCGGGCGAGGCGAAGTCGCCGGCCTGGGCGAGCGTGCGCGCGACGACGCCGGCGAAGGGCGCGCGGACCTCGGCGTAGCCGAGCATGACCTCGGCCTCGCGGACGAGGGCCTGGGTCAGGGCGAAGCGGTCCTCCAGGCCGCGCACCAGGTCGGCGGTGCTGGCGCCCTTGCCGAGCAGGTCGCGCTCGCGGTCGAGGTCGCGGCGGGCGGAGTTCAACTGGGACTGCGCCTGGGCGAGGCGGGCGGTGATTTCGCCGGCGGAGATCTGCACGAGGAGATCGCCGGCGGCGACCCGCTGGCCGAGGGTGACGGGCCGCGCGGTGATGGCGCCCATGACCTTGGCGGCGAGCTGGGCGCGCTGCACCGGGCGGACGGTGCCGGTGACCTCGGTCAGGGCGGGGCGGTCCTCGGCCTGGGCGACGGCGAGCTGGACCCGGACCGGCGGCAGGGCGGCGGCGGCGAGCGCCGCGTCGGGGGCGGCGGGCTTGGCGCAACCCGCGAGGAGGGCGAGGGCGGCGGTGGGAAGAAGCGCGGAGAGTTTCATGGTGGGAAAAAGCGGGGGTGGGCGGGAATCAGGCGGGCGGCAGGGGGGTGAGGCCGAGCGCGCGGCGCAGCTCGACCAGGGCGAGGCGCTCGTCGGCGGCGGCGGCGGTGCGGCGGAGACGAGCCTCCAGCAGGCGGCTCTCCGCGCCGATCAGGTCGGCGATCAGCAGGGCCTCCTTCTCGAAGCGGGCGCGGCTGAGCGCGGCGCTTTCGGCGGCCTGCTCGACGGCGCGGGCCGAGACGGCGAGGCGCTCCACCGCGTCGAGGTGTGCGAGGCGCGCCTGCTCGACCTCGAGGTCGATGCCGAGGGTGGCCTTGCGGAGCATCTCCCGCACCTCGGCGAGTTCGGCGCTGCTCTGGCGGATCTTCCCGGCGGTCTGGCCGCCGTCGAAGACGTTGAGGTCGACGGAGAGGCCGGCCAGCCAGCTGTCCCCGTGGCGGTCCGTTTTCGCGCCCTGGTCGTACTGGTAGCTGGCGAAGGCGTTGACGGTGGGGCGGTGGCCGCCGCGGGCGGCGGTGACCATGGCCTCGGCGGCGCGGACGCGGGCCTGGAGGCCGCGCAGCTCCGGCCGCTGGGAGCAGTCGCCGAGGTCGGGGGCGGACAGCCGCGCGAGGGCGGGATCCGACGCCAGCAGCTCGACGGGTTCGCCGGTGGCCTCGAGGCCGAGGATGAACTGGAAGGCGCGGGCGGCGAGGGCGGCGCCGTGCCGGGCGGAAGAGAGGGCCCCGCGGGTCTGGGCGAGCTGGACCTCGAGGCTGAGCAAGTCGGCCTTGAGGAGCTGGCCGGCCTCGAAGCGGGCGCGGGCGGCGGTGACGGCGGCCTCGTAGGCGCTGACGCCGCCGGCGACGGCGGTGACGGCCTCGCGGGCCTGGTGGAGGGTGAGGGCGGCGCGCACGACCTCGGCGATGAGGCGGTGGTGGGCGGCGCCCAGGTCGAGGGCGGCGGCCTCGGCGCCCGCCTGGGCGGCGGCGCGGCCGGCGGACGGGCGGCCGCCGGCGTACAGGTTGTAGGCGACGGTCCCGGTGGCGTTGAGGTTGTCGACGCGGCCGGGGTGGTTGAAGTCGAGGCCGAAGTTGAAGGCGCGCTGGTTGAGGATGGAGCCGAAGGCCATCATCGGGCTATTGGTGTCGGTGTAGCGGCCGGAGAGGGCGAGCTGGGGCTGCCAGGCGGCCTGGGCCTGCTGGACCAGGGCCTGGGCGCCGTCGACCCGGGCGCGGGCGGCGCGGGCGTCGGGGTTGCGCTCCAGCGCGGTGGCGACGGCGCGGTCGAGGGTCCAGACCTCGGCGGGCAGGGCGGCGGGAACGAGCAGGAGGGCGGTGAGGAGCAGGCGGCGGGCGGGGCGCATGGGCGAAAAATAAAAAAGGGGGCGGGCGGGCGGGACGCCGGGCTTTAGCCGGTGCGGTGGGAGAGGGCGGCGAACAGGCCCAGACCGCCGCCATAGAGGGCGCCGCGCCACCAGGTGGAGGTGAGGGGGCAGGTGCCCGCGGTGCACGACCCGTAGTAGCCGAGCAGCGCGCCGAGGGCGGCACCCCCGAGGACGAGGAGGGCGAAGTGGGCGAGGCGGGGGGGCATGGCCGGCGCGGGCGGGGGGGATCAGGCGGCGGGCGGACGGCCGCCCCAGTGGATCACCCCGTCGTCGCCGAGCCAGCCGAGCCGGCGCAGGAGCAGGGAGGGCGGGCAGAAGCCGGTGAAGGCCGACTGGATCAGGTTGAGCCCGACGAAGCAGGTCAGCAGCAGCCACCACGGGCTGACAAAGTGGGTCAGGACCACGCTGAGCAGCACCATGCTGCCGGCCAGGACGCGGATGAGGGATTCGATTTTCATGGGAGTTTGGACTTGTACTATATGAGCATATGCTCATATAAATTACCCGCCGTCAAGCCCCGAACCGCTCCCCGATGAAATCCCCCCGTGTGCTGAACGCCGATGCCCTGGTCCTGATTGCGCGCCGCTTTGGCGTGCTGGCGGAGCCGATGCGGCTGCGGCTGCTGCACGCGCTGTTCGGCGGGGAGCAGAGCGTGGGCGAGCTGGTGCGGCGGACCGGCGGCACGCAGGCCAATGTCTCGCGGCACCTCCAGACGCTGGCGCACGCGCACCTGCTGACGCGGCGCAAGGACGGGCTGCAGGTCTTCTACGCGATTGCCGACCCGTCGATCTTCCAGCTGTGCGAGCTGGTGTGCGGCAGCCTGGAAAAGCAGCTGGCCAAACAGGCGGGCGTGTTTGCGCGCTGAGCGCCGGCGGCCCTCAGATCTCGTACCCGAGCCCCAGGGGCTCCCAGGCGGTGGCGGTGGCGGCCTGGCCGAACTCGCCAAACCACCGCTGGACCCGGCGGCCGATCGCCCCGGTCTCCGCGCGGTGGGTGAATTCGTTGGTCGCGGGGTGGTAGGTGTAGTCGCGGGCCCACTCCCGGTGGTTTGCCGCCAGCGCGGTGATGGCCGCGACCAGCCGCTCGGCCTCGGCGTTGGTGGTGGTGGGGTGCAGCGACAGGCGCACCCAGCCGGGCTTCTCGGTCTGGTCGCCGCGGCTGATCTGGTCGGTGATGAGCTTGGAGTGCGCGGGGGTGACGTTCAGCAGGAAGTGGCCGTAGGTGCCGGCGCAGGAGCAGCCCCCGCGGGTCTGGATGCCGTAGCGGTCGTTGAGCAGGCGCACGGCGAGGTTGAAATGGAGGCCGTCGAGGTAGAACGAGACGATGCCGAGGCGGTCCCGGTGCGCGTCGGCCAGCAGGTGCAGGCCCGGGAGCGCCGCGAGCCGGTCCCAGACCAGCGCGAGCAGCTCGCGCTCGCGCTGCCGGATGGGCTCCACGCCCATGGACTCCTTCAGCCGGATGCAGAGCGCGGTGCGGATCGCCTGGGTGAAGCCGGGGGTGCCGCCGTCCTCGCGGGCCTCGATGTCGTCGAAATACTTGTGCCCGCCCCAGGGGTTGGTCCAGTCGACGGTGCCGCCGCCGGGGTTGTCGGGCACCCGGTTGGTGTAAAGCTGCTTGTTGAACACGAGCACGCCGCTGGTGCCCGGGCCGCCGAGGAACTTGTGCGGCGAGAAGAAAATCGCGTCGAGGTGCTCGTCGGGCCGGTCGGCCGGGTGCATGTCGATCGCGATGTAGGGCGCGCTGGCCGCGAAATCCACGAAGCATCGGCCGCCCGCGCGGTGCAGGAGGCCGGCGATCGCGTGGTAGGGGGTGAGGAGGCCGGTGACGTTGGAGCAGCTCGTGACCGCGGCGATCTTCACGCGGCGCGACCGGTAGAGCTCGAGCAGGGCGGCGAGGTGGTCGAGGTCGACCAGGCCGTCGGGCGTGGCGTTGATCACGCGCACCTCGGCGATGCTCTCGATCCACGAGGTCTGGTTGGAGTGGTGCTCCATGTGGGTGACGAACACGATGGGGCGCTCGGCGGCGGGGACCTGCACCTGGTGGCTGAACTTCTCGTGGACGCGCAGGCCGAGGATGCGCTGAAACTTGTTCACGACGCCGGTCATGCCGGAGCCGTAGCAGATGATGGCGTCGGCGGGGGACGCGTGGACGTGCTGCTTGATGATCCGCAGGGCCTCGCGGTAGGCCTGGGTCATGGTGGTGCCGGTGACGGAGGTCTCGGTGTGGGTGTTGCCCACGAACGGCGCGATTTCCCCGCTCATCATCTGCTCGATCGGCCGGAACATGCGGCCGCTGGCGGTCCAGTCGGCGTAGAGGATGCGCTGCCGGCCATAGGGCGACTCAAAGTCCTGGTCGATGCCGATGATGTTGGCCCGGAAGGGCGCAAAGTAGTCCTCGAGGCTCATGTGATGGGGGCGGAGCATGGGGCCCGCCGGGAATCATTCAAGAGGCCGGTCGGGCTAATTCCGGCGGCCGGGCGGCCCGGGCGAGGCTCACCGCGCCAGGTCGTAGAGGGCGTAGCCGGCGAAGAGGTTGGGCCAGACGCGGCAGGGGGTGCGCCAGTCGCCCCGCAGGTGGACGCGGCGGGTGAGGGTGATGCCCTTGGCGGCGCAGAAGTGCTCAAAGTCGGCGATGGTGACGGGGTTGGCCGGCCGGCTCTCGAACCACTCGGTGGTGTAGACGGCGTTGCGCACCTTGCGGCCGCGCAGGAGGCCGTCGACGCGGTTCTTCCAGAACCCGTGGTTGACGAAGCCGACGGTGAGCGCGCGGCCGACCCGCAGCGCCTCGAGGATGACGCCGGCGGGGTCGTCGAGCTCCTGCACGGTGCGGGAGCAGATGACGCGGTCGAAGTGCCGGTCGGGAAACTGCCGCATGCAGGCGGTCATGTCGCCCTGGTAGATGGAGAGGCCGCGCGCGACGCCGGCGGTGACGCGCGCGAAGTCGAGGTCCACGCCGAGGGCGGCGACCTCCTTGGTTTGCACGAGGTAGTCGAGCAGCGCGCCGCGGCCGCAGCCGAGGTCGAGCACGCGCGAGCCCGGGGTCACCCACTCCCCGATGATCTGCATGTCCACCGTGCGCTTTTCGACGAGCGGGGTCATGGTCAGATGGAGAAGTCCACGGCGGGCGTGTGGCTGCGCTCGAGGAAGCCGCGGATCAGGGTGTAGAGCTCCTCGGACTCGAGCAGGAACGAGTCATGGCCGAGGTCGGTGGCGAGCTCGGCGTAGCTGGCGCGCTTGCCGGCGCGGAGCAGGGCGAGGGCGATCTGGCGGTTCTGCTCGGGCGGGAAGAGCCAGTCGCTGGTGAAGCCGACGACGAGGGACTCGGCCTGCACCGGGGCGAAGGCGGCGGCGAGCGAGCCGTAGGCGTGCGCGAGGTCGAACTGGTCGAGGGCGCGCGTGATGTAGAGGTAGGAGTTGGCGTCGAAGCGGTTGATGAACGTCTGGCCCTGGTGCCGCAGGTAGCCCTCGACCTCGAACTGCACGTCGAAGGTGTAGCTCTCGCCGTCGGCGGTGGTCTTCTTGCGCCGGCCGAACTTGCGGTCCATCGAGGCGTCGGAGACGTAGGTGATGTGGGCCATCATGCGCGCGATGGCGAGGCCGACCCGGGGGCCGCCGCCCTTGGGGTAGTCGCCGTGGTTCCAGTCCGGGTCCTGCATGATCGCCTGGCGGCCGACCTCGTTGAAGGCGATGGCCTGGGCGCTTTCCCGCGCGGTGGTGGCCATGGCGAGCACGCGGCGGGTGTAGGCGGGGAACTCGATCGCGAACAGCAGCGCCTGCATGCCGCCCATCGAGCCGCCGAGGGTGGCGTGCAGCGCGGTGACCCCGAGGTGGTCCAGCAGGAGCTTCTGCGCGCGCACCATGTCGAGGATCGTGACGAAGGGGAAGCTGATGCCGTAGGGCCGGCCGGTCGCGGGGTTGACGGACGAGGGGCCGCTGGAGCCGACGCAGCCCCCGAGGACGTTGGCGCAGACAACAAAGAAGCGGCGGGTGTCCACGGCCTTGCCCGGGCCGATCAGGTTGTTCCACCAGCCGGGCTTGCGGTCGTCGGCCGCGTGCACCCCGGCGCAATGATGGTCCCCGCTGAGCGCGTGGCAGACCAGGATGGCGTTGTCGCGCGCGGCGTTGAGCTGGCCGTAGGTCTCGTAGCGGAGGGTGAAGCCGGGGAGGACCTGCCCGCTCTTGAAGGTGAACGGCCCGGGGCAGGTGAAGTCCTGTGGCGCGACGAGGCCCACCTCGCCGGAGGCCAAGGGGCGGGAGACGGGCTCGTGTTCCTCGGGGTCGGTCATACGAGAGGCGCCATCATTGCGGCGGACGGGCGCGAGACAAGCATCGCGGATGTCATTATGACAGGGCGGGGGCGGCCCGTCCCGGGGACCCGGCGGACCGGGCGGGGGCGCGGGGCTAGGCCTGGGCGGCGGCGGCGAGGGCCTCGTCCATTTCCTCGTTGGAATAGACGGCCTGCACGTCGTCGATCTCCTCGAGGTAGTCGTGGAGCTTGAGCAGGGTGCGGGCGGTCGCGACCTCGGTCACGGGCACGGTGCTGAGGGGAAGGTAGGCGATCTCGGCGCTGTCGGGTTTGAGCCCCTGGTGCTCGAGGGCGTGGGCCACCCGGTCGAAGGCGTGGACGTTGCAGCGCACCTCATAACCCTGGTCGCTGGTCACGACGTCGTCGGCGCCGGCCTCCAGGGCGATTTCGAGCAGGGCGTCCTCGGTGGTTTTCTCGCGGGTGAGCAGGAATTGGCCGGCGTGGAGGAACTGGAAGGAGACCGCGCCGGTGCTGGCGAGGTTGCCGCCGTGGCGGGCGAAGGCGGAGCGCACGTCCTGGGCGGCGCGGGTCTTGTTGTCGGTGGTGACCTTGACGACGAACGCGACGCCGCCGGGGCCGTAGCCCTCGTAGGTCATCTCCTCGAACACGACGCCGGGCAGCTCGCCGGTGCCCTTCTGGATGGCGCGGTCGACGTTCTCGACCGGCATGTTGGCGTCGCGCGCCTTGAGCAGCAGCGTGCGGAGGCGGGCGTTGCCGGCGGGGTCGCCCCCGCCCGATTTGGCGGCGAGGGTGATTTCGCGCGAGAGGCGCGAGAACACCTTGCCCTTGCGCGAGTCGGTGATCGCCTTCGCGCGTTTGACTTTGGACCACTTGTTATGGCCGGCCATGGGTGGGGTGGGGGTAAGGGTGAAGCGGAATCAGGTTCAGGCGGAGGCTGGTCGAGGGCGCCGGGAGGCGGGAAACTTACGGGCTAAAACTTAAGCCGGAACACCGGCTCACTTCCGCTTCTTGGCCGGCGTCACGTTCTTCAGGCCATCGGCGCCGGCGGCGGCCGGGTCGCCGTCATCCTTCATGCGGTTGATGACGAGCTGCTGGCCGATGGTGAAGAGGCCGTTGATGGTGGAGTAGAGGGCCAGGGCGCAGGAGAAGGTGTAGCAGAACAGGATGAAGATATAGGGCATGAACTTGAGCATCTTGGCCTGGGCGTTGTCCACCGACGGCTGCGGGGTGAGGCGCATCTGGATGACCATGGTGGCGCCCATGAGGAGCGGCATGATGTTGATGGGCAGGCCGAACACGTGGGCGACGGTGTCGGCGGCGGAGAGGTCGGTCGCCCACAGGAACGGCTCGAACCGCAGCTCGGCCGCGCTCTGCAGCATGGTGAAGAAGCCGAAGAAGAACGGCATCGTGATCAGGATGGGGATGCAGCCGCCGAGCGGGTTCACCTTGTGCTGCTTGAAGAGCTCCATCGTCGCGGCCTGCATCTTCTGGGGGTTGTCCTTGAACTTCTCCCGGACCGCCTGCATCTCGGGCTGGATTTTCTGCATGCGCTTGGCCGAGCGCGAGGCGGCGATGGTGAAGGGCACGAAGACGATCTTCAGGATCAGGGTGGTGAGCACGATCGCGAGGCCCCAGTTCGGCAGCCACTGGTGGACCCAGGTCATGAGGGTGAGCAGGATCTGGCTGAAGAACTTGAAGAAGCCGAACTGCATGACCTTGTCCTGGTCGACCTTGAAGACGGCGGAGTTCGAGAGCCGGCGGTACTCCTTCGGGCCGACGTAGAAGCTGAGCGCGAGGGTCGACGAGCCGTGCGCGGGGAGCGGCCGGAGGTCGAACTGCGCGGCGCCGGCGAGGCCGTAGGCGCTCTTCTGGTCGTCCGGGGCGGTGGGCCGCAACTTGACGCGCTGGGTGGTGAGGCCCACGCCGGGTTGGTCGGGCGTGAGGATGCCGGTGAAGAACTGGTTGTCGATGGACGCCCAGGCGATCGGTCCGCCGCTGGTCACGCCGGCCTTCGGCTCGCTGGCGCCGATGCCGAGGAAGCCGCTGCCGCCCTCCAGCGCGGTCCGGTTGATGAAGGTCTGGTCCTGGCCGTTGGAGTAGCCGGTGGCGACGCGCTGGCCGTAGACCGTGTCGTTGACCGGGGCGATGGTGCCGAGGCTGAGCGCGATCCGCGAGAGCGGCACGAGCTTGTCGGTGAGATTGCGCAGGGTGGTCTCGTGGCGGAGCTGGTAGGGGTCGTGCTGGTCGTCGGGCTGGGCGACGAGGGTGTAGCGGCGCGTGACCTCGACCTGCTGGCCGAGCACGGCGCGGTAGACGATCTCGGTGGCGGTCTGCGAGACGAGCTGGAAGGCGGTGTGGCGGTCGAGCCCCGGGTAGTCGACGAGCGCGAGCATCGGGTCGGCATGCCGCGCGTTGAAGAGGTAGGGCTGGGGGTGCTTCAGCTCGGCGGGGAACTTGCGCAGGGCGATGTCGCGGATGGCGCCGCCGAAGTCCGTGAAGTGCACCGTGAGGTAGGCGTTCTCGAGGGTGGTGACCGTCGCCTGGGTGGGGGCCGCGGTCAGGGCGGTGACGGCGGACGGCGCCGGGGCGGCGGCGGGGAGCAACGCCGTGTCGGCGGTGGGGTCAGCCGGGGCGACGATGGCAGGGCGGGCCGGCGCGGGCGGGGGCGGCGGGGCGAATTTCTGGCCCAGGTACAGGCTGGCGAACGCGGCGACGATGAGCAGGCCGCCGATGAAGGTGTTCTTTTTGTCCATGAAAAGGTCGCGAGGGAGGGGGAGAGCGGTCAGCCGCGGGCCGGAGTGGCCTTGGTGACGCTGACGCAGGAAAATTTCAGGCGGGCGGGCACGGGGTCAAACCCGCCCGGATGCAGCGGGGTGCACTTCACGAGCCGGCAGACGGCGAGGAGCGCGCCGGCGAGCAGGCCGTGCGTGCGGATCGCCCCGGCGGCGTAGTGGGAGCAGCTCGGCGAAAACCGGCAGCCGCAGGCGGCGCCGAAGATCGCCGGCAGCGCGGGCGAGAGCGTCCGCTGGTAGAGCCAGAGCAACCCGAGCGCGGCCTGCGCGGGCAGGCGCCACAGGCGGGAGGGGAGGGACGGGTGCTCAGGCATGGGGCGGACGGGGGAGCTGGCGGCACGCGGCGGTGAACTTCTGGACGAGGGCCGGGTAGGCGAGCCGGTTGACCGCGGCGCGGGCCACGAGCAGGAGGTCGGAGCCGGCCGGGACGAGGTCCTGGTGCTGGCGGAAAACCTCGCGCAGGCGGCGCTTGGCGCGGTTGCGCTGCACCGCGGCGCCCACGGAGGCAATCGAGGCGACGACCCCGACGCGCGGGAGGGCGGCCGGGACGGCGGCGGGGTCGCGGGAAAAATGCCAGAGCGTGAAGGCGCCGCAGTCGAGGCGGCGGCCCGACTCGCGGACGGCGCGAAAATCGCCTGGGCGGCGCAGGTGCTGCTCAGGACGGAAGCGCATGGGACCACGGCTCGCGGCTGCGAGCGGTCTCAGACGACCGTGAGGCGCTTGCGACCCTTGAGTCGACGGGACTTGATGACCTTGCGGCCGCCTCGGGTGGCCATGCGGGCGCGATAACCGATCTTGCGGGCGCGCTTC
>SESH01007520.1_pt1 | contig 14518 bp, 14 predicted proteins | sample 3171561 | NCBI WGS metagenome assembly SESH01 (sample SAMN10866947, study PRJNA518727) | freshwater metagenome | biome: subpolar coniferous forest; feature: holomictic lake; material: water; isolation source: holomictic Lake 442 2011 16.5 m and 2014 13 m | place: Canada: near Kenora, Ontario
ATGCCCGTGGTCATGGACACGCCGTAATACTGGCTGAGCGTCTGCACGTAATTGTCCGGGCTGCTCATGCCGTCGATGAACGTATCGCGCCAGGGCACACCCTCGAGCGGCGTGCCGTGGTTGTAGGGGTTGGGCAGCATCACCTCCGCACTGATCGGTGAGAAATTCCGCGCGGTGTCCGGCCACGGCCAGGAATACTCGACCAGGTCCGGCCCGGTGCCGCCGACCATCTGCGCCTGGATCCACGGCAGGTAGGTCGAGCCGCCCGGCACCGCGATCTGCACCACGTGCACGCGCGGGTTGAGCTCCTCATAGCGGCGGATGATCGCATCCACCGCGTCCCGCACGCCGCCCTCCAGCTGCCACTGCGAGAGCCGGATCGTGACCCGCTCCGATGTCACCTCCTCCGCCGAGCGCCGCGCGATCAGGAAGGCAGAGGCCAAATACGCCAGGCCCAGCAGGGCGAAGCCGATTTTGTTGCCGGTTAATCTCATGAGGACCCGGGCGATGTAGACTATCGCCGCGCATTCGCCAAGCGGTCGCTGCGCGATTGTTCAGCAGGCCGCCGGTCCTTTTTGCCCGCGGAATCCACGGAAATACATTCCTTCTCCGGTTTGTCATTCTGAGCGCAGCGACGAATCCGTGCGACGCAGTCAACGGGCCCAGGTGGATTCATCGCTGCGCTCAGAGTGAGAATCCAGCCTTCAGGATCCGAGTTCCGCGTCCTCCGTGTATTCCGTGGGCAAAAATTCCGACCATCGCAGCTTGCGACCCGCGCCCCCGGGGCAAAATCTCCCTGCACCCCTCACCCATGACTCCAAACCTGTTTCTTGGCATCGACGTCGGCACCGGCAGCGCGCGGGCCGGCGTGTTCACCGCCACCGGCCGCATGCTCGGCCACGCCACCCAGCCGATCAAACTCTGGCGACCCGCGCCGGACTTCGCCGAGCATTCCTCCGACGACATCTGGGCCGCCTGCGGCCGCGCCGTCCGCGCCGCACTGAAAGCCGCGAAGACCCAGCCCACCGCCATCGCCGGGATCGGCTTCGACGCCACCTGCTCGCTCGTCGTGCTCGACGCCCACGACCGCCCCGTCTCGGTCAGCCCCACCGGCCGCGCCGTCCAGAACGTGATCGTCTGGATGGACCACCGCGCCATCCCGCAGGCCGAGCGCATCAACCGCACACGTCATCCCGTGCTGCGCTACGTCGGCGGCGTGATCTCGCCCGAGATGCAGACCCCGAAGCTGCTCTGGCTGAAACAAAGCCTACCCGCCACCTGGCGCCGCGCCGCGCGTTTCCTCGACCTGCCGGACTACCTGACCTACCGCGCGACCGGCGACGACACCCGCTCGCTCTGCACCACGGCCTGCAAGTGGACCTACCTCGGACACCGCAAGAGCGGCGGCTGGGACGCCTCCTATTTCAAACGCATCGGCCTCGGCGACCTCGCGACCGAGAAATTCCGCCGCATCGGCCAAAGCATCGCGCCGATGGGCCAGCCGGTCGGACACGGCCTCACCGCCCGTGCCGCCAAGGAACTCGGCTTGCGCGCCGGTATTCCGGTGGGTGTGGCGATCATTGACGCCCACGCCGGCGGACTCGGCGTGCTGGGCGCCGGCCTGAAAAGCAACTCCATCGGCGCCGCCACCCTCGAGCGCCGGCTCGCGCTCATCGGCGGCACCTCGTCGTGCCACATGGCCGTATCGGCCAAGCCCCGCTTCATCCCCGGCATCTGGGGCCCGTATTTTTCCGCGATGGTCCCCGGCCTGTGGCTCACCGAGGGCGGCCAGTCCGCCACCGGCGCGCTCATCGACCACGTCATCTTCTCCCACGCCGCTGCCGCCTCCCTCGCCGCCCAGGCGAAAAAATCCGGCCGCACGATCTACGAACTGCTCAATGCCCGGCTCGACGCGATGGCGAAAGCCGCGGGGGTATCCTTCCCGGGCGAGCTCACGCGCGACCTGCACATCCAGCCGGATTTCCACGGCAACCGCTCGCCCCGCGCCAACCCCACCCTCCGCGGCGCGATGACCGGGCTGACCCTCTCCGCCACCGCCGACGACCTCGCGCTGCAGTATCTTGCCTCGATCCAAGCCGTGGCGCACGGCACGCGGCACATCATCGATGCGATGAATGCCCGCGGCTACCGCATCGCCACGCTCTCCGCCTGCGGCGGCGGCACGAAGAATCCCGTCTTCCTCCGCGAACACGCCGACATCACCGGCTGCGCCATTGTGCTGCCCAAGGAACCCGAGGCCGTGCTCCTCGGCTCCGCCATGCTCGGCGCCGTCGCTGCGAAACGTTACGGCAGCGTCGCCGCCGCGATGGCCGCGATGAGCGCCGCTGGCCGCACGATTCTGCCAACCGGGGGAAAAGTCCGCGCCTTCCACGCCCGCAAGCACGCCGTCTTCCACCGCCTCCACGCCGATTTTCTGGCCTACCGGCAGATCATGCAGGGCTGACCTCCCCGGGAAGTTTCCGGGTTACCCCGTGGTTGATCTCGCCAAAGTTACGCTGCGCGCCGCCCGCGACGACGATCGCAACTTCGGTTTTGCGGTGAAGAAAGCCGCGATGCGTCCGTATATTGAACCGGTCTGGGGCTGGGATGAGGCCTTTCAGGTGGAATATCACCGGAAGGACTGGGTGAAGCAGCGGCCACAGATCATCACGCTGGACGGAACCGATATCGGCACGATTGAGATCGTACGGGGCGAGATCGGGTTTCACCTCGGGGAATTCTATCTCTTCCCCGCCTACCAACGCCAGGGCATCGGCCTGCACCTGATGACCGAACTGCTGCGCGAGGCGGATGCGGCCGGATTGCCGATCCGGCTGGAGGTGTTTAAAATCAACCCGGTGCAGAGCCTGTATCTGCGTTGTGGCTTTAGGATCACCGGCGAATTCAAGACCCACTACCGGATGGAGCGAGCGCCCCGGTAGCCGCGGCCTCAGTCCCAGATATCCCGCCAGTTCATCGGGTACTTGCTCAGCTCGTTGAGCGCCTTCATCTCCTCGGCGCTCAGGCGGTAACCCGCGGCGCCGAGCGCGTCCTGCAGCTGGGCCGGGTTGTTGGCGCCGATGATGGGCGCGGTGATCACAGGATTCGTCAGCAGCCAGGCAAGCGCGGTCTGGGCGACTGTCCTGCCGTGCGACTTGCCGATGGCGTCGAGTTGCTCGATCAAAGCGAAGCCCTGCGCGTTGGCGTATTTCTTGCCGATGTCCGAGGCGCGGACGCTCTCAACGTTCACTCCGCGGCGGTATTTGCCGGTGAGGAAACCGCCCGCGAGCGGTGAATAGGGGATCACGCCGAGCCCGTAGTTCCGGCAGAGCGGCCGCGGCTCGGTCTCGAACAAGGACCGCTCCATCAGCGAATAGTCCGGCTGGTAGGACTCGAAGCGCGCATAGCCGTGCTTTTCGCTCGCCCATAGCGCCTCGAGCAGCCGCCACGCCGGGTAGTTGGACGCGCCGAGGACGCGCACCTTGCCGGTCTTCACCAACTGCGTGAGTCCGTCGAGCGTCTCCGCGATCGGCACCTTCAGGTCGGCCGAGTGGGTCTGGTAAAGGTCGATGTAGTCCGTCTGCAGCCGCCGCTGCGAGTCCGCGCAGGCCCGCGGCAAGCGCTCGCGCGCCAGGCCCTCGCCGCCCGGGCCGTCGGCCATGCGGCCGCGGAGCTTCGTGGCGATGATCAGCTGCGACCGGTTGCCGCGCGCCTTCATCCACCGGCCGATGATCTCCTCGGTGCGCCCCGCGCCGGCCATGCCATCTGGCCCCCACGTCGTGTAGATGTCCGCCGTGTCGATGAAGTTGCCGCCGGCCGCGACAAACGCGTCCATGATCGCGAACGACGCCTGCTCATCCGCCGTCCACCCAAACTGCATGGTGCCGAGGCAGAGCTCGGAGACGTTCAGATCACTGCGGCCGAGTTTGCGAAGGTGCATGCCAGTATCGAAAGCACGTCCCGCGCCGCTGGCGAGCCTCCGGACACCGTCCTTCCCTTTCCGCCAGCGGACAGAGTTCGCTCCCCCGTCCAATGTAACCCAATAGGTTACACTGGATCGAGTGCGCCCCCCGGGGGAGGGCTGGGCCCAAAATAGCTGGTCGCGACCCAGCCCCGCCACCAATCTGCCCGCCGCCATGCCCCAGTCCCCCTACAAGGTCTCCATCGACGACTACCGCCGCTTCCGCCACGAGGGCTACGTGGTCATCCCCGGCCTCGTCCCGGCCGCCGACATCCAGGAACTGCGGAACCATACCGAGGACCTGATGCAGGGCCGCGTGCCGGAGCAGCACCCCGACACGCCCGAGGCCGACCGGCTGCCGCGGCCCGCCGATCATCTTTCTCCGCTGGAAAAGGCCCAGGCCGTCGCGCGCATCCACATGCTGCACCGCCAGGTCCCGTTGCACGAACGCTACCTGCTGCATCCGCGCGTGCTCGACGTGCTCGAGACACTGATCGGCCCGGATGTCCTCGCGCTCCAGACAATGCTCTTCCTCAAGCCGCCCGGCTCGCCGGGCCAGGGCTGGCACCAGGACACGTTTTATATTCCCACGCACCCTGACACACTCTGCGGCGCGTGGATCGCGATCGATGACTGCGACGAATACAACGGCGCGATGTGGATGGCCGCCGGCAGCCACGTCGAGCCGGTGTACCCGCCGCCCGCCCCCGAGCCCTGGTACGGCGACCGCCAGCTGCCCGGCGTGCCGGAGGTCGCGAGCGTGAGCGACACCGACGACGCGCGCAACCAGCTCGCCCCGATCGCCAACCGCTACCCGCAACTCCTCGTCCCGGCCAAGGCCGGCGACGTCGTTTTTTTCAACGGCCACGTCCTGCACCGCAGCAAGCAGAACATCACGACCGACCGCTTTCGCCGCTCCTTTGTGAGCCATTACTGCAACGCCCGCTCGTTCACGCAGTGGGGCCCGATCACGCACGGCCCCGGCGCACCGCGGCAGGATCAGGTGACGCTGCTGAGCAGCGCCTCCCACATCCTCGCGCGCGGCGACACCCATCTGCCCTACGCACAGCCGCGCTTCGGCACGCCCTGCGCCGCGCTGATTGACCCGGAAACGCGCCGCAAGAACCACCGCTTCATCCCCAGCGCCGTCGGCAACCTTACGACGAACGACATGGATCTGAAGCCCGCTGAGCCGCGGAAGGACGACTGAGGGCCTCAGGCGGTTTCACCCATCGCCTGGCCCGCGAGCCAGCCGGTGGTCCAGGCGGACTGGAAGTTAAATCCGCCCGTCACGCCGTCGATGTCGAGCACCTCGCCGGCGAAATACAGCCCGGGACAGAGCTTGCTCTGCATCGTCTTGAACTCGACCTCGCTCAGTCGCACGCCGCCGCAGGTGACAAATTCCTCCTTGTTCATGCTCTTGCCCACCACGGTGAACTCCGCGGCCGTGAGCAGCGTCGCCAGCACGCCGAGCGCCGTGGCGGAGACCCCCGCCCACTGCGTCCCCGGCGCGATGCCCGCGGTGGTCAACATCCGCTCCCAGAAGCGCTGCGGCAGGCCCAGCGGGTTCCAGTTAGCCATTTGCTTCTTCGCGTGGCCGCCGCGCGTCGCCGCGAACACGCGGAGCAGCGCGTCGCGGTTGTGCTCCGGGGCGAAATTCACCCCGAGCTTGAATTCGTAATTGCACGCCGCGAGTTCGCGCGCCCCCCACGCCGAGAGCTTCAGCACCGCCGGGCCGCTCAGGCCCCAGTGCGTGATCAGCAGCGGGCCGGACTCCTTCAGCTTCGTGCCGGACACGCTGGTGATGACATGCTCGAGCGATACGCCGGACAGCCCGATCAGCCGCGCGTCATCGATGTGAAAGGTGAACAGCGACGGCACCGGCGTCTCAATGGCATGACCGAGCGCACTCGCGATGGTCAGGCCCGCGGAGGACTTGTTGCCCCCGGTCGCCAACAACAGCCGGTCGCAGCGCACAGTCGAGGCGTCGGTCAGCGTGAGCCAGAAATCCGGCGCCGCGCCCTGCTGATGCAGCCGTTCCACTTTCCGCACGCCGATGCTGGTGATCACGGTGACCCCGGCCGACTCCGCTGCGCGGGTCAGGCAGTCCGCGATCGTCGCCGAGTCATCCGTCACGGGAAACATGCGCCCGTCCGCCTCGGTCTTGGTCTCCACGCCGCGCGCGGCGAACCACTCGATCGTGTCGCGCGGCTGCCAGCGGTGAAACGCGCCCATCAGCTCGCGGCCGCCGCGCGGGTAGCGCTTCACAAGCTCGCGCGGCTCGAAGCAGGCGTGCGTGACGTTGCACCGGCCGCCGCCCGAGACGCGCACCTTGGCCAGCGGGTGCGCCGTGGCCTCGTAGAGGGTGACCGAGCCGGCCGCGCCGAGCTTTTCCGCGCAGGTGATGGCCGCGAAATAGCCCGCGGCTCCCCCGCCCACCACCACGACGCGTATTTTTTCAGCCATGGCGCACGGTGCTGGGGGGCAAAGCCAGAGTCGAAGCGAAAGGGGCGGAATTTATCACGGAAGCGCGGGGGAGCGAAAACGCGGAATCCGATTCAGATCTGCAGGGATTATTCCCAGATTCCGCCCCTCCGCGCTTTCGCGATAAATGATAGTCCTTGAGATGAAACCCACCCTCCGGACGCAAAAAAGCCGCCGTGACACCCCGGCCACGGCGGCCGACCAACCCGGATAAATTTACTTACGACTTCGGGGGCGGCGGGGCGTCATCGCCGCGCGGCGGTCCGCGACGGCCGCGCTCGGGCGGGGGCATCGCATCAAAGGTCTTCTGCTGGTCCGGGGTCAGCACGGCGCGGACCTGGTTGTGCGCCCCTTTCATGATTTCCATCATCTGGGACTTGCGGTCCTCCTTGGCCAGAGCGGCGTCGGCGCGCAGCGCCTTGCCCTTCTGTTCGCTGGCGGCCCAGATCGCGGTGATCTGCTGTTTCTGCGAGTCGTTGAGGTGCAGTTTCTCGTCGAGCATCTGCAGGCGGTGCGCGGCGCGCTTGGCCGGGTCCGGGCGGGCGTGTTCGCCCGCGGGCGGAGTGGCGGGAGTCGCCACCGGGTCCTCGGCGCGCGCGAACGGCGCGGCAACGAGGGCGGTGAGACTGAGGAGGGAGAGGAGCTTAAGTGAAGTTTTCATGGGTAACACAGCCCATGACGCCCCCACCCGGGCCCGGTTACAGGGCATTTCGCCCCGGGCTTGCCGACCCGGTCCTTCCGCCCCAGCGTTCCGCGCCATGATCGAGGTCACCGGACTCATTAAACGCTACGGCGCGTTCACGGCGGTGAGAGAACTCTCCTTCACCGTGCGGCCGGGCGAGGTGCTCGGGCTCGTCGGCCCCAACGGCGCGGGCAAAACCACCACGCTGCGCTGCCTCGCCGGCATCATCCCCGCCACCGCCGGCGCCGTGCGCATCGCCGGCCAGGACCTCACCGCCGACCCGGTGGCCGCGAAGCGCGCGCTGGCGTTCTTTCCCGACGAACCGCGGCTCTTCGATTATCTCACCGTGCGACAACACCTCGCGTTTGTCGCCCGCATCTACGGCGTCGCCCACCACGAGGCCCTTGCCCAACCACTGCTCGAGGAGCTGGAGATCGCCGACAAGGCCGACCAGCTCCCCGGCGAGCTCTCGCGCGGCATGAAGCAGAAGCTCGCCATCGCCTGCGGCCTGCTGCACTCGCCGGCGGTGATGTTCTTCGACGAGCCGCTCACCGGCCTCGACCCGCTCGGCATCCGCCGGATGAAGGACTCGATTCTCAAGCGTGCCCGCGCCGGCGCCACCGTCGTGCTCAGCTCGCACCTGCTGCACCTGCTCGAGGAGGTCTGCTCCCACGTGCTCATCCTGAAGAAGGGCGAGAAGATCGCCGACGGCACCCTCGGCGACGTGTCCGCCCGGTTCGCGAACGGCGAGGCCAACGTCAGCCTCGAGGAAATCTTCATCCGCGCCACCGGCGGCACGGAAAGCTGACCCGCCATGTTCGGCGCCCTGCTTTACCTGCGGCTCACGTCGCTCCGGAACACGATGCTGTCCCGCGTGCGGCGGCTAAAGCAGCCCAAATACCTCGTCGGCGCCATCGTCGGCGCGGGTTATTTCTACCTGATGTTCTTCCGCCGGCTGGCCGCCGGCCGCCCCTCGGTCCACGACCAGGGCTATCACGGCCCGGTTACCGTACCCCCCGAGCTGCTGTCCACGCTCCTCGCCCTCGGCGCACTCATCCTGCTGGTGATCGTGACCCTTGGCTGGATCCTCCCGGACCAGCGGGCGGGCCTGACGTTCAGCGAGGCGGAGATCGCGTTCCTGTTTCCCGCGCCGGTCCGCCGGCGGACGCTGATCTGGTACAAGCTGATTAATTCCCAGATCGCGATCATGTTCACCGCGGCGATCATCACACTGGTCACCGGGAGCTGGGGCTTTCTCGGCGGCAGCGCGCTGACGCATGGCATCGGCTGGTGGTTCATCCTCGCGACGCTGAACCTGCACTTCATGGGTGCGTCGTTCGCGATGACGCGGCTGATGGACAACGGCATCACGCCCTGGCGCCGGCGTTCCGCCGTGCTCGGGCTCGTCGCGCTCGTCGCGCTGGTGACCCTCGCCTGGCTGTGGCGCGACCTGCGGGCGCCAGCGGCGGCGGACCTCGAGAGTTACCGCACGGCGGCCGCCTACCTGAACACCCTGCTCACGAGCGGTCCGCTGCCGTGGTTGCTGCGGCCGGCCGAGTTTGTGGTCGGGCCGTTTTTCGCCCCGGACACTCCGGCGTTTCTTACCGCGCTGGGCCCGGCGCTGCTCGTGTTTGCCCTTCATTATGTCTGGGTCCTGCGCTCGGAGGTTTCGTTTGAGGATGCGTCCATCGCCAAATCGGAAAAGCGCGCCGCCAAGATCGCCGCCGTGCGCGAGGGCAACTGGCGCGCCGCCAGCGGCGCCATCAAAGCCCGCGCGCCCGCGTTCCGCCTCGCGTCCACCGGCCGGCCCGAGATCGCGTTCCTCTGGAAAAACCTGCTTTCCACCTTCCCCCTCTTCCGGCTGGGCACGCTCGTGGCGCTCGCGTTGGTCATCCTCATCGGCGGCCTGTGGATTGACGTGTTCCCGGGCTACCGCGGCCTCCAGACCGCCGCGAGTGCGTTTGCGATGTTCATGGCGGGCTACACCCTGTTTCTCGGTCCCCAGCTGGCCCGGCAGGATTTCCGAAGCGATCTGCTCAACACCGACATCCTCAAGACCTACCCGCTCCGCGGCTGGCAGGTCATGCTCGGCGAGATTCTTACCCCCGTCGCCATCCTCAGCTCCATTCTGTGGTTGGCGCTGCTGATCCTGTTACTGACGGTGCATTTTCACCAGCTGGGGTGGCTCACGCCGTCGCTGCGCCTCGTCATTGGACTCGGACTCGTGCCGGTCGTGCCGGTGCTCTGCGCGCTCCAGCTGCTGGTCCCGAACGCCGCCGCCCTGCTGTTTCCCGCTTGGGCGCAGACGATGCGCAACCGCAGCGAACGAGGGATCGAGATGCTCGGCCAGCGCCTGATCTTCATCGCCGGGCAGTTCGTGGTGATCGTACTGGCCCTGCTGCCGGCGGCCGGCGGTGCGGCGCTCTTCATTTTCATTACCCAACACTGGATCGGCCTGCCCGCGGCCGTGGCCGTCGCCGCCGGGGGCGTCGTGGCCTGCCTGGCCGCCGAGGTCTGGGGCGGACTCTGGCTCCTCGGGGAGCGGTTTGAAAAATTCGACCTTTCCGCCGAACTTCGGCCGTGAACTTCGCCCGCCTGACCGAACTCGCCGCCACCACCGTGACGGCGACCCAGCGCCAGCTTCCGCCGGCCATCCGGCCGCTCGCCCTCGCCGTGCCGGTGCATTACGAGGCCGCGCCGCACCCCAGCTTGCTCGCCGAGGGCTTCGAGCCCGACATCCTCGGGCTGTTCAGCGGCAATCCGCACGGCACCGAGCTGGCCCACGACTCGCCCGCCCCGCCCGAAATCCTGCTCTACCTCGAAAACCTGTGGGACCTCGCTGAGGGCGACCCGGCCGTCTTCCGCGAGGAGACCCGCCTGACCTACCTCCACGAACTCGGCCATTATCTGGGCTGGGATGAGGACGAACTGACCGCGCGGGGCCTCGATTGAGCGGCCGAAGGAACCGACCTCACTCCGCGCTTTCAAAGTTCGCGCGACCATGCATACACTGGCCGCAAATCAGCTCCCAACTCCAGTCATGAAGAAACTCCTCCTGTCGTCCCTGCTCGCGCTCTTCGGTGCGGCCTCCCTTTGCGCCGCCGGCACCGATCCGCGCGCCGACTACGTCACGCGCGTCGAATCCTGCGAGGCCATCCTGCGCGAGTTCATGGCGAAACCGGAGACGGCCATCCCCGCCGCGGTTTTGGCCCAGGCGCACGCGATCGTGATCACCAATCAGGTCAAGGTTGGCTTTATCATCGGTGTGAAGGACGGCTACGGCATCATCATGGTGAAGCAGCCGAGCGGCCGCTGGAGCCTGCCCGTCCTCATCGGCGCCGGTGAAGTCAGCTTTGGCTTCCAGATCGGCTCCAACACCGCCGAGACCATCCTGGTCATCACCGACGACGCCACCCCGCGCATGATCTTCAACCGGCGCTTCAACGTCGGCGTGGACGCCAAGGCCGTCGCCGGCCCGAACAACGCCAAGGCCGAGACCGTCAACCGCGAGCTGCTCGCCACCCCCGTGATTGTCTACGGCAAGGCCCGCGGCCTCTACGCCGGCGCCACGGTCAAGTCCGGCTGGATCGAGCGGAACGACGAGGCCAATTACACCCTCTACTCGACGCAGTACACGATGCCCGAGCTGCTCTACAGCAACTGGGTGACGCCCGCCCCCGAGGTCGTGCCGCTGATGGATTTCGTGAAGCAGATTGCACCGTGAGCGGCGGCGAAGTCGCCGCGGTTGAACGTTGAGAGGTGAAAGGCAGGTCCAGCTCACCCCTGGCCCGCGCTCAGTTTTGACTCAGCCCCGGCGCTCAACTTTTCAACCCGCAACTCTTAACTCCTGCATGAATCCCATCCTCGGCAACGGCGGCTTCCACCATGTCTGCATGAAGACGAAGGACTGGGACGCCACCATGCGGTTCTACAAGGACCTGCTCGGTTGCACGGACAAGGTGGCTTGGCGCGAAGCCCCCACGCGGGCGGTGATGCTCGACGCGGGCGACGGCAATTACATCGAGGTGTTTGAAGACCTCGCCTACTCCGGCCCGACGAACGGCGCGGTGAATCACTACGCGCTGCGCACCACGCGCCTCGATGCCGTGGCTGAGCGGGTCCGTGCCGCCGGCTACAAGATCACGATGGAACCCCGTGACGTGACGATCCCGAACACCACCAGCCTCGGGCCCGTGCCCGTCCGCATCTTTTTCTGCGAGGGCCCCAACGGCGAAAGCATCGAGTTCCTGCAGAATACGGTGACTTGAGGGCGGGCGGGATGGCCCGACGCTTACCCGCGCAGTTCGCGCAGGTACTTCACCAGCTCTGCGACCACGGCCGTGGCGACCAGCTCCTGCACCGGCACGCGCGTGGCACCCGGGCACTCCACCCGGCCGCTGCGCACCGTCCGGCGGCCGCCGCCCAGCTCGTGCGCGAGCGCCCAGAACGCGAACGGCGCCGGCACGCCGGGCGCCGGCTCGGCATAACCCGTCGTCGCCAGTCCGAGTTCACTGCCAAAGAGCGCGCACACCCCGCGGGCCATCTGCTCCGCCACCGCCGCCGCCACGCTGTTCACCGGCGCGGCCACCGCGCGGTCCACGCCTAGGTGCTTCACCTTCTGGTCGAGCGTGTAGGCGGTGATGCCGCCGAGGAAAAATTCCGACGCGCCGGAAATCGCGCCGATGCGCGCCTGCACGCGGCCACAGGTCAGGCTCTCCGCCACGGCGAGCGTGCGGCGGGCCGGCTGCAGCATGAGCTCCTTGAGTTCGGTCATCGCGGTAAAATCCTGCACTCCAGCTGCGCAAAGGCCACGCGAATCACGCCAGCTCCAGCCCCACCGGGCAGTGGTCGCTGCCCATGACCTCGGGCGAGATCCACGCGCGCTTCAGCGCCGGGCGCAGCTTTTCCGAGGCCACGAAGTAATCGACGCGCCACCCGATGTTCCGCGCCCGGCAGTTCATCATCTGGCTCCACCAGGTGTAGTGGCCGTTGCCCGGCTCGAACTCGCGGAACGTGTCCACGAAGCCCTTGCTCAGCACCGTGGCGAAGTTGTTGCGCTCCTCGTCCGTGAAGCCCGCGTTGCGGCGGTTCGTCTTGGGGTTCGTCAGGTCCAGCTCGGTGTGCGCGACGTTGAGGTCGCCGCAGAAAATCACCGGCTTCCCCTTTTTCTCCAGCTTCCGCAGGTAGGCGAGAAACACCGGGTCCCACTCCTGCGTGCGGTACTCGAGCCGCGTGAGCCCGCGCTGCGAGTTCGGCTGGTAGACGTTCACCAGGTAAAATTGATCAAACTCCGCCGTGATCACGCGCCCTTCCTTGTCATGCGCCTCCGACTTGAGGCCGTACGTCACCTCCCGGGGCTTGATCCGCGTGAGCACCACGGTGCCGCTGTAGCCCTTCTTGTCCGCGCTGTTCCAGAACGGCTCGTAGCCCTTCGGCCAGGCGACGTGCTGCACGTCACCCGGGTGCGCCTTTGTCTCCTGCAGGCAGATCACGTCGGCGTCCACCGCCGTGAAATAATCCATCGCGCCCTTGCGCAGCGCGGCACGGATGCCGTTGACGTTCCAGGAGACCAGTTTCATGCGCGCCCGTTCAATGCGGGCCCACCCCCGGGCGCAAACCGTTTTATCGCGGAAACGCGGAGGGGCGCATGACGCACCTTCCTGTTGCCAAGCCCCGGCCGCGCGGCCGACACTCGCCTCCCCCCCCGCCCATGTCCGTCTTCACCCCGCTTCCCCTCGGCCAGCGCATCCCGGCCAGCCTGCACGCCGTCTCGTGCAGCCTGCCGACGATGGCCGCGGTGCGGGGCTACGAGGAAAAAGACCCGGCCATCACGCAGCACCTGACCTCGGGTTACCCGCGCTTCGTGGTGCATCCCTTCCTCCAGCAGCTCGCCGCCGAACTGTCGCGTGTCCACGGGCTCGGGGAACACACGCTCTGGCTGACGTCCTCCGCGGCGATGGCCGGCCGGCTCGCGGTCCAGCTCGGCACCGCCTCCGTCGTGCGTGTTTCCGACCACGGGATCCACGGCCTCGCCCACCCGCCTTCGCCGGAACTGGCCGCGCGGGCCAAGGTGTTTCTCCAGAATGTCGGCGGCTTCCTCTCCTCCCGCGCCGCGGAGGACGAGTTGGTCCGCCGCGGCCTGCTCCCTGCCGCCGCTCCCGAGGAGCTGTTCGCCGGCGATGCCGCCGCCGAGGTCCGCCGGCAGCTGCGCCCGGCATTCCCCGGCCTCGCGGACGACCAGCTGCTGCTCACGAACTGCGGCATGAACGCCGTGGACGGCGCCTTCCGCGCGATTTCCGAGCTCCAGGCCGCGGCGGGTCGCACGGTCTGGATCCAACTCGGCTGGCTCTATCTCGACACCATCGCCCTCCTGCAGAAATTCACCCGCACCCCCGGCGACTACGTGCACGTGGCGGATGTGTTCGACCTCGCAGCCCTGGAGCAGGTCCTCGCCGCCCACCCCGGCCGGGTCGCCGGTATCGTCGCCGAGGTGCCGACCAATCCCCTGATCCAGACCCCCGATGTCGCCGCCCTCGCCGCGCTCGCCCGGAAACACGGTGCCCGCCTGGTGCTCGATCCCTCGATCACCTCGGCCTTCAACCTCGCGATTCTGTCCCACGCCGACGTCGTGGTGAGCAGCCTGACCAAATACACCGCCAGCGACGGCGACCTGACCGCGGGCCTGGTCGTGGTGAATCCCGCGACGCCCGACGCCGCGCGGCTCCGCCGGCTCATCACCGAAAAACTCGAGCCCGCCTACGCCCGCGATCTCGCCCGGCTCGCCGTGGAAATCAGCCGCACCTCCGCTGTGCTGGCCCGCCTGCACGCCAGCGTGCCGCAGGTCGTCGCCTTCCTCCAAAACCATCCCGCCGTGCGCGACGTTTACTGGGCGCTGCACCCGGCCTCGCGGAAAAACTACCTGGCCATCGCCCGCGCGCCCGGCGCGGTGGGCGGCGTGATCACGTTCACGCTGCGCGGCCCGCTCGACCGGTCCTACGACCGGCTGCGGCTGCCGAAGGGCCCGAGCTTCGGCATGACCACGACCCTGATCTGCCCGTTCATGTACCTGGCTCACTTCGATCTTGTGAGCACCGCAGCGGGCCGCGCCGGGCTCACCGCCGGCGGACTCGATCCCGACCTGCTCCGCCTGTCGATCGGCACCGAACCGGTGGACGACATCATTGCCACGCTCGCCGAGGCCCTCGGCTGAAGATGCCGTCCCCGTCCTGCCTGCTCGCGCTCAAGGCGATGCCCAACGCCCCGCGCAACGCGGTCGCCGGCTGGCTCGGGGACGCGCTCAAGGTGAAGGTCCACGCGCCCGCGCTGGAGGGCCGCGCCAACGATGAGCTCTGTGACTTTCTCGCGGCGCAGCTCGCGCTCCCCCGCCGGGC
>SESH01092005.1_pt1 | contig 14516 bp, 10 predicted proteins | sample 3171561 | NCBI WGS metagenome assembly SESH01 (sample SAMN10866947, study PRJNA518727) | freshwater metagenome | biome: subpolar coniferous forest; feature: holomictic lake; material: water; isolation source: holomictic Lake 442 2011 16.5 m and 2014 13 m | place: Canada: near Kenora, Ontario
TCGTATTCCTGTCCCCACCGCCGCCACTCAGTGGCGCTGGGGGTGACAAAGGCATTCCTGTATTCAGCCTCCTTTCTGGATAACTCGCTATGGAACTAACAAGGATCTCATTGAAAACGACCCTAAGGGGCCGGTGGGAAAAGGTAGCGCAGGGAAGAGATGGCCAGAACAGGCGAATCGAACTGGCGCTTATCCTGGGGCATTGACCCCCAGTATGGTGGGTTGCCCTTGACTCAGCTTGAGTCCTGGCCCAATATTGCAGATAAGCCCATGTAAAAATTCGAAACTAATATGCTTAAAGCATTAAGCGTTATTGCGAATGTCAAATTTGTGCCGAATGATTAGTGCCCTTCACGTTAACTCCTTGATGCTGGATCGTCTGCATGTTGGAAAGGCGGTTGCACCCGCCCTAGTGAAAAGGCTATGCCCCCAACTCATGCATCACCCATAAGGAGACCCCATGAACGCGCAACGCAGACTGATCGCCGTTGTCGGCACCTTGCTGTCACTGGCCCTGCCTCCACCGGTTGCCGCCCAAGTTCCCCCCAGGCTGGCCCCTGGCATGAGCAACCCTAAGCCCGCACCAGCAGATCTCCCGATCATTACATCTTTCAATGTCAATCCTGCGTCCCTAGTCTACGGGGATACGCTCTCCATCAATTGGGTGGTCATTCCTGGTCCGGGAGGAAGTCCTATCACCCGCATCGCACTTACTGCCGATAGCGTGCCCCTTCCCATTGTCAGTGGTGTGAATAGCTATACGTTTCCGTACAATTGGGCCGGTCCCAAGACCTTCACCCTAACTGCTTACAATGCCACCGGGTCTTCGTTCAAGGTGAGTCGCGTCCATGGAAGCTCGGTCCAGGAGGCCATAAATAACATCACCATCGTGAATATGGAAGCCTCTCCGATTAACTTCAAGGTAGGCCAGCCCATTGATTTTCTGGTGTTCATCAACAACCGCAATCCGATGCCCCTCTTTTCTGCAAACGTCTTTGTGACGCAGGGAAGCCGAGTCGTGGGCAACATGACGAACACGAACCTAGCCCCCACAGGCAGTGGAGGCCCTGGAATTTCTAGGACCATACGGGATACCGGTTTCACTGGAGCCGACGGAACCTATACTGTCGACGTGGAATACAAGGGCCTGCACAAAACGATGAACTTCGTTACGAAGCCCGTGACGGTGTACACCATCGCGCCGGCGTATCGCTGATCACCGGTCAGGCCTGCCTTATGTTGCTGCGAATGTTCCGGCGAGGCGCGCTTAAGGCCGACCGCAGGGGCGTAGTCGTATCTGAATTCAGGCAACGAGCGGGGTCGCGGCCTCGCCTGGGCGGCTTTACCTGACCGCGACCACCGGGATGTCATAGTCCTGTCCCCACCGCTGCCACTCCGCGGCGCTGCGGGTGGCGAAGGCGTTCCGGTATTCGGCCTCCGTGGCGATTCCCAAACGATCCTCCAGACGCTGCTTGAAGTGGGGTTCCAGGGCCGCCAGCGCAATCCAGCCGTCAGCGGTCTGGTAGATGTTGTATTCGGGAACACCACCGCAGAGCAGGGCGCCAGGGACTGTGCAGCCACGGGTCAAGGGCTCAGCCATGGCCGCAGCCGCTTCAGATAAGGCCACCGCGGCGTAGCCACCGGTCCCACCCCGCTCCCTTTGCAGCAGCAACGCCAGCGCCTGGCTCAGCACCTGCTCGGCGCCAGCCATGTCGGCCAGCAGTGTGCGCGGCATGTGGGGTGGGTTCAGCAGCCCCAGGGAGGCTTGATAGGTCAGATCATGGCCCGCTTCGTTCTCTCTGGGGGCCGGGAAACCCACCACGGCCACCTGGCAGAGGCGCGGAAAGCGCTGGTGCAGCGCAGCCCAGTCCAACCCCATCCGCGCCAGGGCTGCCGGCCTGGTGGCGGTGATCAGCAAGTCGGCTTCGCCCAACTGAAGCTCGAGGGCCGCCCGTCCACCGGCCTCCTTGAGGTCTAGTCTAAGGAGCCTTTGACCAGCAGCCATGTCGCGATACCAGCCCGCATGATAGTGCTCCATGGGATCACCTGCCGGGGGCTCCACTTTGGTGACCACTGCTCCCATTCGCGCCAGACGGGCGGCGGCGGCCGGACCGGGCAGGTTGACCGAGAGATTGAGGATCCGGATTCCAACCAGAGGCTGGGATGGTCCTGGACTGCTCATATCTCCGCTCATCAGTGCGCCGAAGTCAGCAGGGGCTGATATTCCGCAGCGATCTCCCGCACATCCATGATCTTCGCGCCAGTCTTCTCCAATGCGGCTACCAGGTCGTCACGCTTGATGTCCTGCACCTTGATGGTGACTTCCCGGTGCTGGGCATCACTGTTGAGGAAGACGGCGAGACTCACGATGTTGCCGCCCAGTTCGGCAATGCTGGCGGTGATTTGCGCCAGTTCGCCTTTGATCTCGGGCACGCAGATGACGACGCGAATGCCTCGGACGCGGCCGCCCAGGACCTCGGCCATCACCTTGAAGACATCGGTCTCGGTGATGATGCCGACCAGTTGTTTCCCCTGCAGGATTGGCAGGCTGCCGATCTTGTGGTCGATCATGATACGGGCTGCCTCTTCAAGCGGGCAGTCTTCACCCACGCTGAAGACGCGCTTGGTCATCACATCCTTGATGGCCAGCTTGGACAGCAGATGATGCACTTCGTAGACATTGAGCGAGGTCGCCGGCGAGGGCGAGGCGTACAGCAGGTCTTTCTCCACGACAATGCCGACGAGGGCACCCTGTTTGTCGGTGACGGGCAGGCGCCGGATTTTTTTCTCGCGCATCAGGTGGAGCGCATCCTGGAACGATGTATCAGGGTGAACAACGATAGGGTTCGCCGTCATTCTCTCGCGGACGAGCATGGGACACCTCCACAACGAGACCACTTACGATAAGCGCTCGGACTGTACCTTGAACAACATAGGCCCGGGGTTGGATGGTTCAATCCCACTTCCGCAGGTCTTCAATGACCTTCCCATCGGCCGGAAGGGATTCCGCAACTGCCCACTCAACCTCTGCGCCGATTCCGAGGACCTCCCGGAGACGGTCCTCAATGCGGGATTTGAATTCATCATCTTGGGTCGTAGCCTCAACCCGGACGGTGAGTGCATCACGGCTTTCGGCTCGGGTGACCAGGGCGCGGAAGCGGGTCACCTCTGGGAAGGCACGCATGGCCGCCTGGAGTGTGCCAGGGTGGAGGAACAGGCCCTTCACCTTGACCAGCTGGTCGCAGCGGCCCAGCCAGCCACGGAGCTTCGGGGACTTTCTGCCGCAAGCGCAAGTCCCATGGTCGACCGCCGACAGGTCTCCGGTCCCGAAGCGGATCAGGGGGTACGCCTTGTTAAAGAGGGTGACCACCACTTCTCCCACCTCTCCGGGGCCCAGGGGGCGGCCGGTCTCGGGGTCGGCGATCTCCACGATGGCGCGACTGACCAGGTGCAGCCCTCCCTTGGCGTGGCACTCGTAGGCCAGGCAACCACAGTCGGCAGTGCCGAAGCCTTGCCGGACGGTGGCGCCGAAGAGGCTTTCCACGGAGGTCCGAAGGCTGTCTGGCAGGGGTTCGGCCGTGGTGAAGGCGACCTTCAGAGCGAAGTCCTTGGCGGGGTCGAGTCCCTGTTCCTTCGCCCGCTCCCCGATCTGGAGCAGGAACGAGGCCATCCCCACGAACCCGGCGACACCGAGGTTGCGGAGGATCTCGATCTGCACTTCCCGGTCGCCCACCCCCGTGGGAACGAGCGGGCAGCCCAGAGCGCCGAGGGCATCATCGAACATCATCCCCGCCGGGGTCATTTGATAGCCGAAGGTGTTGATGCAGACATCCCCCCGTCGGAAGCCGGCGGCGAACAGCGCTTCCTCCCAGCCCCACCCCTCATCGAAGCCCTGGGGATCGTAGATCGGACCCGGGGAACGGAAGATGCGGCGGATCTGATCGAGCGGAACTGCGAGGAGGCCTCCGAAGGGCGGATTCTCCTTTTGGAGTTCTACGAGCCGAGCTTTGGGCGTGACCGGCAAGCGGGCCAGGTCCTCCAGGCTGCGGATATCACCAGGCAGCACGCCGGCGGCACGGAACAGGCTGCCAATCGCCGGGGCGTGGTTAGCGGCGTGCGCAATCAAGTCTCCAAGCCGTCCAGCCTGGAAGTCCCGCTGCTCGTCCCAGCTTTTCTGCTCCAGGCCCTCATTCAGGAATCCGGTAGTCCGGTCCATACAGTTGTCCCTTTCCTCGAGTTCCTAGGACAGCCAGCGCTTGCGTCGCTTGTAGTGCTTGCCGTCCTTGAAGGACCGCTTCGTGCCACTTTCCCCGATGCCGAGATAGAACTCCCGGACATCAGGGTTCTCTCGCAGCTTTTCACAGGGGCCATCCAGCACGACCTTGCCCATTTCCATGATGTAGCCGTATTTCGCGACCTGGAGCGCCAGCGATGCGTTCTGCTCCACCAGCAGGATCGTGGTCTTCTCCTCCTCGTTGATCTTCGCAATGATGCGGAAGATCTCTTTCACGAGCAGCGGAGCCAGTCCGAGGCTCGGTTCATCAAGTAGCAGCAGCTTTGGCCTGGCCATCAGAGCTCTGCCGATGGCGAGCATCTGCTGCTCGCCACCGGAGAGGTAGCCCGAGAGCTGGTTGCGGCGGTCCTTCAGGGTGGGGAAATAGTCGAACACGAGGTCGATGTCCCGCTTCACGCCCGCCCGGTCGTTGCGGGTGTAGGCCCCGCAGCGGAGGTTCTCGATGACGTCCAGGTCTTCGAAGACCCGGCGCCCTTCCATGACCTGGAAGACTCCTTTGCGGACGATCTTCTCTGGGTCCATGCCATTGATCTTTTCGCCCATGAACTCGATGGTTCCCTTGGTCACCTTGCCCTCTTCACTCTTGAGGAGTCCGGAGATGGCCTTGAGGGTGGTGGATTTGCCCGCCCCGTTGGCGCCGAGGAGGGTCGTGATCTTCCCGTCCTCACAGGCGAGGGACAGCCCCTTGAGGACCAGGATTACGTCGTTGTAGACGACCTCGATGTTGTTGACGGTCAGCATGGGTTGGTCTCTTCGCGCTAGTGTCCTGCGGAGAACAGCGGCCTGGGGAGGCTGTGATGAGGCTGGGGAGGAAGGAGCCCTCCCCAGCCTTTATTCATTCAGTTACAGGCCGAGCCATTCCGCTTTGCGGGGGAGCTCGATCGTGGCCTTCTTGACCATCTTGCCGCCCTGGAACTCGGCCAGGATGACGGACATGAACGGACGATGATCCGTTGAGGAGTAGGTGATGGGAGCCGTGAGGCCCTGGGTGTCAAAGTTCTTCATCTGCTCGGCGTACTTCCTGATGCCAGGGCCGGTCAGTTCCTTGTTCTTGTCGGCGATCTTGAGGACTTCGCACATGGTCATCATCGAGACCCAGCCGCGAATCCAGTGGCTGACCTGGGGCTGGCCACCGGTGACCTTCTCGATGGTCTTCATGCCCGGGACTTTGTCGCCGTAGAGGGCTGCTCCGATGACGACCATGTAGCCTTCCTCGGCGCCGGCAGCCAGTTTGGGCATACCTTCATCGGCGCTCCAGATGTTGCCGAAGAACTTCGTCTTCAGGCCCAGCTTCTTGGCGTCCTTGAGGATGACGGAGGTCGAGACCTTCGTGCCACCGATCCAGGCGACATCGGGGTTGCTCTTCTTCAGGTTCAGGAGCTGGGTGGTGGCTTCCAGGGCCTTCAGGTCAACATTCTCCTCACCAACGATTTCGAAGCCCAGCTCCAGGGCGTACTTCTTGCCACCCGGAATGGGAGCCTTGCCGTAGCCGACATCGGGATAGATGAAGGCCACCTTGGGCTTGCGCTTCTCCTTCCAGTTGTCCTTGATGTACTTGAGCCCGGCCCGCAGGGCGGTGGAGTAGTCAGGGGCGCAGAAGAAGTTGTAGGGGGACTTGGTGGGGTCCGTCAGGTGGGCCGAGTAGGAGGCCGACCAGTAGGGGATCTGATCCTTGGCTACCTGCTCCTTGAGCGCTTCGGTGTCGCCGCTGCCCCAACCCTGGATGGCGATGACCTTGTCCTGATCCTTGAACTTCTTGTAGAGAGAGAGTGCCTCGGGAATCTTGTAGGCGTAGTCCTGCTGCAGGAGCTTGATCTTCTTGCCGTTGATGCCACCGGCGGAGTTGATGTAGTCGGTGTAGGCCTTGATGCCGTCGGCGTAGGGCTTACCGACGTCACCGGTGCCACCCGTGATGTCGGCCAGGTTGCCGATGACGATATCTTGGGCGGCCAGCGGTACCGCCAGGAAGGCCATAGCGGCGAGCGCGATGGACGCAGTCAGACGTTTCATTTCGATCTCCTTTCTGAGATGGAAGGGGACTGCAACCGGCACGGAGCGGTGAGCGTTCCGGACGGTGGTGATGACTGGGTGGTTTGGTTCCAGGATGGCACAGGTACCTCCTCTGATCGACGAACCGAAGGGTCAGTAGCTAAAGGGATAGAGCTTCCAATAGGCCTTGATCATCCGCCAGCGGTGAGCCAGGCCATCTGGCTCGAAGATCAGGAAGAGGATGATGATGATGCCGAACACACCATCCTTGAAGCTCATGATCAGGAAGCCGATCTTCGGGAAGATTTCCACGAGCGCTCCCGTCCCGACAGTCAGGACCTGGGGGAGGAGCGTCATGAAGATGGCGCCGAAGATGGAGCCAAGGACGCTGCCAAGTCCGCCAATGATGATCATGGCGAGGTAGTTGATCGACTCCTGGATGGTGAAATGCTCGGCCGAGATGTAGCCCGTATACATTCCCCAGAGGCTCCCAGCGATGCCGGCGTAGAAGGCACTCACAGAGAAGGACAGCAGCCGGTACTTGAACAGGTTCACGCCCATGATCTCGGCCGAGAGATGATGGTCGCGGATGGCGATGAACGCCCGTCCATTACGGGACCGGAGCAGATTCGTGGTGAAGAGGACCGCCGAGATGGCCACCGTGATGGTCAGGTAATACTTGGAGCGATCCCCATCGAAGGCAAAGGAGCCGAGCTCAGGAGGCGGTGAAGGGATGCCGTTGCTTCCTCCCGTCACGGCGTCCATGTGAACGAAGAGATACTGGAGGATGAACTGAGCCGCCAGGGTGGCGATGGCAAGGTAGAGGCCCTTCAACCGGGCACTGGGCAGGCCGAAAATCATGCCGACCGCCGCAGCCGTCAGTCCGGCCATGGGCATGGCAAACCAGAACGGCACGTGCAAGACCCGCATGAAGTAGGAGCAGGCGAAGGCACCGACCCCCATGAAGGCGCCCTGGCCAAGGGAGATCTGGCCTGTGAAGCCGGTGACGATGTTGATCCCGAGGGCGCCGATCACCGCGATGGCGATGGTGGTCATCGTGCTTGTGACGTAATTGGAAGTTACCAGTGGCATCACATAGAGGAGGACGAGGAAGATCCCGACCCAGACCCGGACGAAGCGGGTCTCGAGGATCCTCATGTCGTCCCGGTAGGTCTGCCGGAAGTCGCCGCAGTGGGATACGCTCATACCCGCTCGATCTCCTTCTTCCCGAATAGACCGTAGGGCTTGATCATCAGGATGATGACAAGGAAGACGAAGGGCGCGACTTCCTTGATGCCCTGGAGGCCGAAGACGCTCTTCAGGACGCCATCAGACAAGTTCTCGAGGACACCGACAATGAGGCCGCCAAGGGCGGCTCCGGGGATTGAGTCGAGTCCGCCCAGGATCACGGCCGGGAAGACCTTCAGGCCGAAATGACCGAGTTGGACATTGATGCCGTTGATGCTGCCGATCAGGATCCCGCCAATTGCCGACACCACCGAGGCGATGCACCAGGCGAGGGCGAAGATGTTCTTCACCGGGATGCCCATGGAGAGGGCCACCTGATTCGAGAAGGCCGTTGCCCTCATCGCCACGCCAGCCTTGGAGAACTTGAAGAAGATGGCGAAGAGCGCGAGGAGTATGGCCGAGAGGCCAAAGCTCCAGAGGTAGACCTGGCTGGTTGGAATCCCCACGATGTTAATGGCCGTCTCCGGGAAGAGCGGCGGATCATAGACCTCAATCTGCGTGCCCCAGATCGCGGTCACGATGCTCCGCAGAACAGAGGAAAGGCCGATGGTCACCATGATGATGGAGATGACCGGTTCACCGATCATCGGTCTCAGGATGAGGCGTTCGACGAAGAGGGCGAGCACTACGGAGAAAGCGAGCGTCATCAGGAAGGCCCAGCCCCATGGGACCTTGTGCTGGACGACCATCGAGTAGCAGAAGTAGGCGCCGAACATCATGAGTTCGCCCTGGGCGAAGTTGACGACGCCCGTGGACTTGAAGATGATCGCGAAGCCGAGGGCCACGAGCGCATAGATCGAGCCGAGCACAAGTCCCGAAATGACGAGCTGGAGGTAGAACTCCATGGATCCTCCTGGTGACTCTTGTGTCGTGCTTCAGGTGGCAGCCGTCCGCACTTCCTTGGGGGAGCCAAGGTCGCAGACGTGAATGGTGGTCTTTAGTTGTGAGGTCTTGCCGTCCTGATACTTGATGACGGCATCAATCGGAATCTTGGTCTTCCCCTCGTAGATGCCTCCGATGATCTCGGCATACTTCTGGTCGACGAAGGTGCGGCGGACCTTCCGGGTGCGGGTTAGTTCATCGTCATCGGCGTCGAGTTCCTTATACAGGAGGGCAAACTTCCGAATCCTCTGGGACTCAACGAGGGTGGCGTTGACCTTGCGGACTTCCTTCTCGATGAGGTCGTAGACCTCAGGCTTCGAGGCGAGATCGGTGTAGGTGGTGTAGCCGATCCGGTGGTCTTCCGCCCACTTGCCGACGATGCTGAAATCGAGGCAGATGAGCGAGATGACGAAGTCGTGTCCCTGGCCGATGCAGACTGCTTCTTTGGCGTAGGGGCTGAACTTCAGCTTGTTCTCAATGAACTGGGGGCTGAAGCGCTCGCCGCTGACCAGGGTCATGATGTCCTTCATCCGGTCGATGATCACCAGATGCCCGTTCTTGTCGAAGTAGCCGGCGTCTCCTGAGCGGAGCCAGCCATCCACAATGGTCTCCCGGGTGGCTTCCTCAGCCTTGTAGTAGCCCTGGAAGAGGGCCTGGCTGCGCGAGACAACCTCCCCCACGCCCTTCGGGTCGGGGTTGTCGATACGGATCTCGGTCTCTGGGATCGGCATGCCAACCGAGTCGAAGTTGATATCCCCGTCCCGGTGGATGCAGGAAATGCCGAAGATCTCCGTCTGGCCGTAGATCTGCTTGAGGTTGACGCCCAGGGCATGGAAGAAGCGGAAGGTATCGGGGCCCAGCGCGGCCCCGCCCGTGGAGGCCGAACGGATGTGGGTGAAGCCGATCCGGTCTTTCAGCGCTCGGAAGACGAGCACATAAGCGAGCCCGTAACGAATTTTCTGAAGCAGGGTCGGGGTCTTCTTTTGGAATTTCAGATCGGCCCATTCATACCCGATCGGAAGACACCTGTTGTAGAGGAAGCGCTTGAGGGGCGAAGCGTCCATGATCTTGACCTGGACGGTAGCGGCCAGGTTTTCCCAGACCCGGGGCGGGCTGAACAGAAGGTGGGGGCCTATCTCCCGGATGTTCTCGGTGGCGGTCTCCGGTTTTTCGGGGAAGTTTACGGTGAAACCAAAGAGGAGGCCGCTGGCGACACTCATCATCTGCTCGCCCACCCAGGGCAGGGGCAGGAAGCTGACGAACTCATCGGTCTCCCGCTTCGGGTCGACCTTGCCAAGATTGGCGGCCATGGAGAGCATGTTGCGGTGGGAGAGGACCGCCAGTTTTGGGTTGCCGGTGGTTCCCGAGGTGATGCAGATGTGGGCGGGGTCCTCCGCTTCGGTGGCGTCGACGAGGCTTTCGTAGGCACCTGGGTGCGCCTGTTCGTACTCCCGTCCGAGCGTTTCGACAGCGGGGAAGGAGATGAGCCGAGGGTCATCGTACTTCCGCATCCCGAGAGGGTCGGTAAAGACAATGTGCTTCAGTGTGGTCAACTCATCGCCCATGTCCAGAATCTTGTCCACCTGTTCCTGGTCCTCAGCCACGATGAACTTCGACTCAGCCAGATTGATGATGTAGGAGATCTCCTTGAGGATGGCGTCCTGGTAGATGCCAATCCCGATGGCGCCAGCGCTCTGGGCGGCCAACTCCGAGAAGAGCCACTCGGGCCGGTTGTCGCCGATGATGGAGAGCGTGTCCCCCTTGGCGAGCCCGAGCGAGACGAGGCCGAGGGTGAAATACCTCACATGCTCGTAGTAGTCCTGCCAGCTGTAGGGTTGCCAGACGCCGAACTCCTTCTCCCGGAGCGCGACCTTGCCAGCGCCGTATTTCGTGGCGTTGCTGCGGAGCAGGCGGGGCAGGGTGTCGTTCATCGCGGTATCGCTGATCATCGCTGTCTATCGCCCCAGGAAGACCGATTGTTCGCCGCCCAGGTAGGCCGTGATGACCTCCGGTGTGGCCTGCACCTCATCGGGCGTGCCCTCCCCGATCTTCTCTCCGAAATTCAAGACCACGAGGCGGTCCGAGATGTCCATCACCACCCCCATGTCGTGCTCGACGAGAATCACGGTGGTGCCTCGCTCCTGGTTGATATCCAGGATGAAGCGGACCATGTCCTCGGTCTCCTCGAGGTTCATGCCTGCCATGGGCTCGTCCAGAAGGATGAGCTTGGGATCGAGCGCCAGGGCCCGGGCCAGCTCGACCCGCTTCTGAAAGCCGTAGGGAAGCGTGCCAACGATTCGCTTCCGGATGTGTTCGATCTCCAGGAAGTCGACGATGTCCTCAACGAACCGGCGGTGCTCGATCTCCTCCTTCTGGCAGGGGCCGAAATAGAGACCACCCTGAAAGAGTCCACTCTTCAGGTGAATGTGTCTGCCGATGAGGATGTTGTCCAGGACCGACATCCCTTTGAAGAGGGCGATGTTCTGGAAGGTTCTGGCGATGCCCAGCCGCGCCCGGGCCGCCGATGGGCGGTGGGTGATGTCGTGGTCTTCGAAGGTGATCGTCCCGCGCTGGGGCTGATACCTGCCGCTGATGCAGTTGAGCATGCTGGTCTTGCCGGCTCCATTGGGGCCGATGATCGAAAAGATCTCGCCCTTACGGACGGAGAAACCGAGGCCCCCAAGGGCCATGACCCCGCCAAATCTCAGGTTGATGTTTTCCACCGAGAGTTGGATGGGCCTGTCTGAGGAACCTGTCATGCAGACTCCAGGCTAAGGATATGTGGGTGTTTGATAACCTAATGGTATCGTTTTCCGCAGCGAATTCGTAGTCGGAAAAAAATATTCCCCAATGCGACCACCCAGGAAGGTTTGAGTCCCTGCCTGTTCGGTTCCCACTCCGGTTGCTTAGACCGAGAAATACCTGGCCTGAGGGTGCCAGGCCACCAGGGCGCTGGTGGTGTATTCGGGATCCATCTGGTGGCTGGGGGACAGGTGGACGCCGATGGCATCGCCCTGGAGCAGATTCAGCAGGGGGCCGTTGCCTTCCAGGTCTGGACAGGCCGGGTAGCCGTAGGAGTAGCGTGAGCCCTGATAGCCCTGGGCGAAGAGGGACCGCCCCGGGAGGTCCTTGCCCTGGATGCCCAGCTCCCGCCGGATGCGAGCGTGGACGCGTTCTGCGTAGGCTTCGGTGAGTTCGGTGGCGAGGCCGTGGAAAGCAAAATAGTCTGCGTAGCCATCCGCTTGGTAGAGCTTGGCCGCGTGTTCTGCCGCGGCCTGGCCCAGGGTGACGAGTTGGAGGGCCAACACTGTGGTTCGATCAGCGGGGAAGAAATCCGGCAGACAGAGCTGCCGACCCGCTGCCTGGCGGGGGAAGGTCAGCAGGGCGAGCGTGTGGTTGGAAGCGGCGGGATTAAAGATCCGCAGGGCAGCGCCTTCAGCGCGCACTGGGAAGTAGCCGTAGCGGGCCCTTGGCTGGAACATCGGGGTCGCCGCCAGTGCCGCTTTCCAGCGGGCCAATTGGGGTTCGGCCTTGTCGCGCAGGACGGCGGCGAAGGCTTCATCGCTCAGGGCGCCCTGAGTGAAGCCCCAGCGGTTGCGCAGCAGGGCGAACTCGTCCAGGTGCTCGAAGAGGTCTGCTGGCGAATCAGCCAACTCGCGCACGCCCCAGAAGGGTGGTTCCGGCGAAGGGAGTTCATGGTGCACCCAACTGCTCTGGCCCGAGGCCGTGAGCGGCACTGATGCGCCCCCCCGTCGCAGAACAGTGATGCCTCCGGTCGCGGCTGCGCTGGGTGCAGGCGCCGGAACGCTGGACTCACCAGCCACCAAGGCCTGCATATGCCGCAGTCCCTCGAAGGCATCCTCGGCGTAGAAGACCGACCCGGAATAGGCTCGACGGCAGTCGCCCTCGACGTAGTCGCGGGTGAGGGCGGCACCGCCCAGAATGACGGGCACCTTGAGGGCCTGTTCCTCCATGAAGTGGAGATTCTCTTTCATGATGACGGTGGACTTCACCAGCAGGCCCGACAGTCCGATGGCATCCGCGGGCCAGACCGCCAACTCTTTCAGGATGGCTTCGATGGGCTGCTTGATGCCGAGGTTTCTGACCTCGAAGCCGTTGTTGCTGAGGATGATGTCCACCAGGTTCTTGCCGATGTCGTGGACATCGCCCTTGACGGTTGCGAGCAGGATGCGGCCCTTCTGGTAGTTGGATTCCTTTGGCAGATGGGGTTCAATCCGCCGGATGGCGGCCTTCATGGCCTCGGCGCTTTCCAGCACGAAGGGCAGCTGCATCTCTCCTGCGCCGAAGCGCTCGCCCACCACCTTCATGGCACCCAGCAGCACTTCATTGATCAGCTTGAGTGGGTCATGCTCCTTCAAGGCCTCGTCCACATCGGCCAGGATGGCCTGCTTCTCGCCATCGAGGATGCCGCGGCGCAGGCGCTCCAGCACAGGCAGGTCGGCCCGGAGATTGTCCACCACGGCCGCCTTGCGGTCACTGAAGCGGGCCAGCACGGACTTGAGGGGATCATAGCCCTCCGCGCGTCGGTTGAAGATCAGGTCCTCGACGATGCGGCGGTCCTCGGGATCGATCTTGGCCACCGGAATGACCTTCGAGGCGTTGAAGATGGCCATGTCCAGGCCATGGCGCACGCCGTGATAGAGCATCAGGGCGTTCAGCACGTGGCGGGAGGCGGGGTTGAGGCCAAAGCTGACATTGCTCACGCCCAGGATCGTCATAACGCCCGGCAGCTCGGCCTTGATGAGCTTCAGGGCTTCGAGAGTCTCCACGGCAGACCCTCGGAATTCCTCGTCGCCGCTGCCCAGAGTGAAGGTCAGCGGGTCGATGATCAGGTCGCCGGGAGCCAGGCCGTATTCAGCCACGGCCAGGGCGTAGAGGCGCTTGGCAATCGCCAGCTTCTGCTCGCGGGACTTGGCCATGCCGCGCTCATCGATGGTGAGCGCCACCACGGCCGCGCCATAGGTTTTGCAAAGCTCCAGAATCTGCCGGGGCTTGGCCTCGCCATCCTCGAAGTTGATGGAGTTGATCACGCACTTGCCTGGCGAGCGCTGCAGGGCCTTCTCGATGACCGGGAACTCGGTGCTGTCGATCATCAGGGGCAGGGTGATCTGGGAGATCAGCCGGCTCAGTAGTTCATCCGCATCGCGCACCTCGTCCCGGCCCACGTAGGCCACACAGAGATCCAGCAGGTGTGCGCCCTCGCGCTGCTGCTCTTTGGCCAGGGCGATCATGCCGTCCCAGTCCTCGGCGGCCAGCAGGTCGCGGAATTTCTTGGAGCCGTTGGCGTTGGTCCGCTCGCCCACAATGAGGGGGGCGGGTTCCTGGCGGAGGGCCACGCTCTGGTAGAGGCTCGCGGCGCTGCGCTCTAGTTTGGGCGCACGCTGTGGCGCGTTCAGTTTTTCGACCCCTGCCGCCAAGGCTCGGATGTGGTCGGGCGTGGTGCCGCAGCAACCGCCCAGGATGGCAATGCCGAACTCTGTGGCCGCGTGCAGCACCTTGGGCGCGAACCTGGCGGGGTCCAGCGGATAGACTACCTGGCCGTTGACGTTTTCCGGCAGGCCCGCGTTGGGTAGGCAGCTCAAGTGGAAGGGGCTGGCCTCGCTGAGGGTTTGCAGGTGGGCGTGCATCTCATCGGGGCCGGTGGCGCAGTTGAGGCCCAGCACATCAATACCCAGCGGCTCGAGGCTGGTGAGCACCGCGGAAATGTCGGAGCCCACCAGCAGGGTGCCAGTGGTTTCCACCGTGGCCTGGACCCAGAGCGGCACCTTCTGGCGCCGGGCAGCCATGGCTTCCCGGGCGGCGCGCACGGCCACCTTGATCTGGCCCAGGTCCTGGCAGGTCTCGATGAGGATGGCGTCGGCGCCGCCCTCCAGTAGGCCATCCATCTGAACGCGATACGAGGCGAGCAGGTCCGCGTAGCTCACATGCCCCAGGGTGATGAGCTTGGTGCCGGGCCCCACTGAGCCGATGACAAAGCGGGGCCGATCGAAGCTGCGGGCCACTTCTTTGGCGATGGCAGCTGCCTGCACATTAAGGGCGAAGGCCTTGGCAGCCAGACCGAAGTCGGCGAGCACCAGGGGAT
>SESH01033024.1_pt1 | contig 14509 bp, 10 predicted proteins | sample 3171561 | NCBI WGS metagenome assembly SESH01 (sample SAMN10866947, study PRJNA518727) | freshwater metagenome | biome: subpolar coniferous forest; feature: holomictic lake; material: water; isolation source: holomictic Lake 442 2011 16.5 m and 2014 13 m | place: Canada: near Kenora, Ontario
ACATTCCGCAACCAGTGCAGGAGTGACTACCGATGGTTCATGCCAGATAGATTCGTGGGGGGCACAGGCGGCAGCTGCAATGCATTGCAAATCCTCAGCTGTGGGATTATTTACACCGATTTGGGCTAAGGTGACCGGCAAACCTACCGATTTGCAAAAGGCATAGACTTCATTTTTCAGCAAATCCGGCTTGTTTGACAGGAAGAGTCCCGTGAGCACCCCGAAAGCCACTTTTTCTCCATGAAAAAAGGAGTGTGTCGATGGGAGTTGAGTCAATCCGTTATGGATGGAATGTGCACTGGCAAGTCCTGCACTTTCAAAACCAAGTCCGCTCATAAGGGTATTTGCTTCAATAACCCGCTCCAGTTCCGGTGTAACCACATTCGCCCTGCAGCTTTCAACTGCTTTCAAACCAAATTCCAAAATAGTATCGTAACACAATCTTGCCAGTTTGAGCGCAGAAAGCGTGCAGCGGCCCTCTGCTTCATTCGGAGATACTGAGATGAAACAGGCATCAGCCTCAAACCAGGTCGACAATGCATCGCCAATCCCGGCTACGAGAAGCCGTACCGGAGCTTTTGCAATAATTTCCGAATCAAGCAATACCAGGTTAGGATTTTGTTTCAGGTGAATAACATGATCAAAGGAACCCGTTTGGGTATAAACTACGCTGATCGCGCTGCAGGGTGCATCATTCGAGGCAATGGTAGGCACCATAATGGTTTTCGCATTCAGCTCGTTGGCAACTGCTTTAACCGTGTCAATCACCTTTCCTCCTCCCAATGCCACTATCACATCACAATTCTTCGCATTTGCCAACGCAGAAATCCGGTTTATTTCGTTAACAGTGCATTCACCTCCAAAGGATTCGACAATAAAATCCTGACCTGTCCGGCGTTTTAGATCCGGGATAATTTCTCTGATGGCTGTACATCCAGCTACAATGATGGCTTTCGTACCAAGTTTAGAGATCCATCCGGGCAGGGTACTTATCGCTCCCGGGCCCTGAATATACCGGGCAGGAAAAATTGCTGACTGAAACAACATAGGTTCATTGTTTAAATTCGAAAGGTAAAAGTACGGTTTTCCACGGGGTCAACCCAGGGATCCCATCATAATTACCAATCTCAAAGTACCTTACAGTAATAAATGATTGCTTTCCATTTACCGCTTCCGTATTTTTGCAACTATATTTATAAAATACCCTCGTATGACATTCCCAAAGATTATCATCAGCTACCTTTTAACAACCCTTGTATTTTTTGCCATCGATATGGTTTGGCTCGGTTTTGTTGCAAAAAACATATACCAGAAATACCTTGGGGCACTGCTCTCAGAAACAGTGAACTGGGCTGCTGCCATCATCTTTTATCTCATTTTCATCGTTGGTATTTTCATCTTTGTCATTAGCCCGGCGGTGGAGAAACAATCTGTGGTAAGGGCAATCGTCCTGGGTGCTATTTTTGGGTTTATCTCCTATGCTACCTATGATTTGACGAACTTTGCCACCCTGAAGGGGTTTCCGCTAAACATTGTTTTTATCGACCTTGCATGGGGAGCAACCCTGACCGCTATGGTTAGCGTGGCGGGATATTATATCGTGAAATTCGTGGGTTGTTGATATGGTGAGCTTATGAAAATAATTTTCTTTTTACTAGGCCTCGCTTTTTTATCAGTCCCTGCATTTTCCCAGTGGGAATGGCAAAATCCTTTACCTCAGATCAACTCATTAAAATCAGTGTTTTTCACCGACGCCAATACTGGATATGCCGTGGGTGGGGATTATGGCGGATGTGGTACTATCTTAAAAACATCTGACGGCGGATTAAGTTGGGATATAATTCCGGGCGTGACAACAAATGAATTATCCTCTGTGTTTTTTACGAATTCTGCCACAGGATACATTGCAGGTAACAACGGGACTATACTGAAAACCATTGATGCCGGTTTAAGCTGGTCTCCGCTGCCCAGCGGGACAACAAATTATTTATCTTCTGTTTATTTTGCGGATGAGAATACGGGATATGCCGTAGGTGATGCAGGAACAATCTTAAAAACCGTGAATGGCGGCTCAAGCTGGACCTTTTTATGGAATCCGGCCACTACGAGTGATTTTAAATCAGTTTATTTCGTTGATGCAAACACGGGTTATGTGGCGGGCAATAACGGCCTCCTTTTCAAAACAATTAACGGAGGCGCCCATTGGGACGTTTTATTTTACAATAATCCGTACTGGTTCAGCTCTGTTTTTTTTACCGATGCAAGCACCGGCTATGTCGTCGGTACTTACGGGACTCTAATCAAAACCACCGACGGAGGAACAAACTGGGATGAAATACCCTGCGGAACTTATAATGATTTGAAAAGTGTTTTCTTTACTGATGCCAATACCGGCTATATCGTCGGTAATTCGGGGAAAATCCTTAAAACCACTGATGCAGGCTCAAGCTGGATTGCAGAACCAGGCGGAACAAATGCTTCTGTTCTTTCGATCCACTTTCCCGACAGTGATACAGCATACGCGGTTTGCGCCGGAGGAAGTATTTTAAAAACAGTCAACGCTGGTTCTGAATGGATCCTGTTATCAACAACGGTGACTTCCAATGCATTATTTTCAGTAAAATATACCGATGCCAATACAGGTTATGCGGTGGGCTGGGCCGGAACTATCTTAAAGACTTACAATGGGGGCTCCACCTGGGCAGTGCAATCAGTCGGAACATCAAAACACCTGCTTTCACTATGTTTTACGGATGCCAATACGGGTTATGCCGTGGGGAATTACGGAATAATTATCAAAACCAATGATGCTGGATTAAGCTGGGATACTTTATCGGGCGGAACAACCAATACTTTAAATTCTGTTTTCTTTACCAATGCCAGTAACGGATATATCGTGAGTGGTGCAACGATTTATAAAACTATTAATTCAGGTGCAAGCTGGACAGCAATCCCAACAGATATAACCTGTGCTTTGAATTCGGTTTTCTTTACGGATGATAATACCGGTTATGCCGTTGGTTCAATGCCTTATTCTGGAGCCATCATTAAAACAATCAATGCAGGCGCTTCCTGGATTCTTATTTCGAGCCCGGCTTATGAATTATCTTCTGTCTTCTTTCCAAATCAAGATACCGGTTATGTTTCAGGCCTGAACGGAATAATCTTAAAAACCGTGAATGGCGGAACTAACTGGATTACTGAATCAAGCGGAACAAACCAGCAGTTAAAATCAATTTATTTTCCCTCAGGCAATGTTGGTTATGCCGTGGGCACTGTCGGGACCATCTTGAAAACCATCAATGGAGGTTCAACCTGGACTCCGTCACCAAGCGGAACCTGGGTAGATTTTCAATCAGCTTATTTTACCGATGGCAATACCGGGTCTGTCGTGGGTTCATACGGCTCTATTCTCAAAACCACTAATGGCGGGGGTTATCCTGTTGAATTGAATGATTTGTCATCCAAATCCAACACCCTGAAGATATACCCCAACCCGTCATCAACCGAAATAACGATACAAACATCAGAAACACCAACAAAAAGTCAGCTATCCATTTCAAACCTCAGCGGTCAGGAGCTCATCATCCGCCAGATCACCCAGCCTAAAACCCAAATCGACATATCCCGCCTGCACCGGGGCGTTTATTTTGTGCGCCTGACCAGCGACAAGACCGTGGCGACGGGAAAGATCATAAGGCAGTGAGCCCCCAAACACAATGAAAATGTTATGGAACTATCATCCCATGAACAGAAGTTTCGTTTTGAACAAATAACCATTGCCATAATTTTAGTTTCGGGAGCGATCTTATCATTAGCTCAATTTCTTTATAACCGAAGTCTTTGGTTAGACGAAGCAATGATTGCCCTTAACATCATTAACAAAAATGGTTTTGAACTTCTGAAACCACTCGATCTCAAGCAAGTGGCTCCTATTTTATTTTTACTATCAGAAAAGCTATTCTCAATTCTATGGCCTGATTCAGAGTACGGACTAAGATTGCTGCCGTTGTTATGTTTCTGGGGTTCGCTGTATTTGTTTTACAGAATCCTGACATTGACTTTTAAGAACCCTTATACAATCATCTTTTCATTATCGCTGTTTGCCTTTAATTCTGCCTTGATTCACTATTCCAGTGAAGTGAAACAGTATATGTTTGATGTGTTGGTATTGATTTGCATCTATTATCTTATCCTAAAAGGCTACAAGAAAGAAGAAAACAAATATTATTGCCTTGGGATTATTGGTACAATCAGTATCTTTTTGTCAAATGTTGCTCCAATCATATTATTTAGTGCCGGCCTTTATTTGCTCTATGATTATTTAATAAACAACAAGAAACATTTTAAATATATAGCAGGTGTTTACCTTGCATGGGGAATTACTTTTTTACTGTATTATCACTACTTCATACATGGCCACCCTTCCAGGGAAATTATGATAATCTATTGGTCAAAAGCTAATGCCTTCATGCCGTATAACCCAATCAGCATTGAGTTTTACACATTCCTTCTAAATAAGTTCATGACAATATTTACGTCCTTATTATCTTTTGGCAAGATTGGTTTGGTTTGCTTCCCTGGTTTATTTTTGACAGGTATTGCTACTCTAATAATTAGGAAAAGAGCAGGTATTCTTCTTTTATTTTTTACACCAATAACCCTTCATTTTCTATTATCAGCATTTAAAATATATCCGGTTGATTTACGGCTGATACTGTATTGTTGTCCTGTTGATGGCAATAAAAACAGAGACGACAGTAAGCAATACATTAATGAATTGAAACAATTAAGGGGGAGAAACTGGCTACTATTTGCTCATGTTTATTGTAATGAAGAATCAGATATTGTCAAACACTTAGATTCGCTTGGTTATCAAAAGCTCAAAACTTTCACAACTGACGGTTCAAGCGCTTACCTTTACGATTTCGGGACCAATATCGCTGGCCGGTAACATACTGTCTCAATTGAACCTTTTCCCCGCCAATTCAGCAATATCTTTACCTTCCAGCACTTTTTTACCGAAGCCAAACAAAATGCAGTTTATCATGGCCAGGCCCAGCCTTAAATCGTTTTCGGTTTTGCCCTTCACCCTCTCCAACCATCCCGGTGGCTCCTGTTACGATAACTTTGATTTTTGTGTTCATGTGGGGAAAAAATTAGTGAAGTCAAAGATAAGAAGGATTTATATGCATCCCTTACCAATGATCGGTAACCGGGCTCCGTTCAGGAGACAGGGAAATTAGCGGGAGAGCTGAAAAAATATTTCGGCATATCTGTACCAAAATGGTTTTATTGTCGTATCTTTGTTTTTATTTAATCTAAATAAAATAATCTTATGAAAACAATATTCGCTTTTACAATAATCACCTTCCTTTCAGCAGGTATTGTTCATGCCCAGGATACGCTGAGCACCAGAATACCATTGATCGGAGAAACTGCACCCTCATTTACAGCCGAATCCACAAACGGTCAGATCACTTTTCCCGACAATAATAATTCCAAATGGACTATTTTATTCAGTCACCCTGCCGACTTTACACCCGTATGCAGTTCCGAAATCCTTGAACTTGCAACGATGCAGCAAGATTTTGATAAACTGAACACCCGCATCATGGTTATTTCAACCGATGCGGTTTCCAGTCACATTGAATGGATCAAATCGCTTGAAACTCTAAAATACAAGGGGAGGGAAGCTATTTCGATCAAATTCCCTCTAATCTCCGATAAGGATTTGGCAATATCGAGAAAATATGGTATGATTCATTCTTTTTCGAGCTCAACCAGGGACGTCAGAGGTGTTTTTATCATTTCACCGGAGGATAAGATTGAGGCTTTTTTCTTTTACCCCATGAATGTCGGCCGGAATATGGAAGAAATAAAAAGGACCCTCATCGCTTTGCAAACAGCAGAAAAACACTATGTGCTGATACCAGCCAACTGGAATCCGGGACAGGAAGTGATGATCCCCAGTCCGAAAACATCAGCTGAGGCAGATAAACTGATGAGCCAGAGTTCAAAAAACCTTGAATTCGTTTCCTGGTATATGTGGTTCAGGAAACTGAATTAAACCGAAAAAATTGCCTCGTGTAATCTGAACTGCTGAATTGAGCAAATTTGAAATTCGCCAATATACATCCACAATAAAAATGTTTTGGAAGGGTCAGCCAATTGTCTGATTTTTGTTATCTTGCAGGATCATTCTGCAAAAAGATAACATACAAAAGATGAAAAAGAACCTAACCATCAACGAAGTTATTAAAACCCTCTTCTTCCTTGCCCTGATCCTAATCGTTTCAGGCTGCGCTAATAAAGAGGTTGTGACACCCTGCCTCACCGGTCATACCTATGGGTTCTGGGGCGGCTTATGGCATGGGATCATTGCTCCTATCGATTTGATTGCTATGCTTTTCTGGAATGATGTAACGGTATTTGCCTCAAATAATAACGGAATCTGGTATGCCCTTGGGTTCATTCTCGGCAGCGGTGGATGGGGCTTTCTTGGGGGTCACGGAGCTTCAAAGAAATTCTACAGGAATTAATTATGAGCGGCATCATCTGCTTCTTTTCTTTACTATCAGCTCTTGAAAAACACATCTTTACCTATGAGATACATTATATTTATACTGATCGATTTTCTGCTTTGTTGTGGTTTCTATAACACCGCATCAGCTCAAAATGACGCTCCAATTCATCCTTCTGTCATCGGAAAGGGTGTATTCCTGGGAATATCGCCTCCGCTCCGCGATTTGCCAGCTCTAAATGCTGCAGAATTTGCTGCTATGAAGGAGAGAGCGTTGATAAAAGCGGCCAATAAAAAAAATGAGCCCCGTCTTTATCCTTTTGCTGAAACTGCTTTGCCAAAGGGCCCGGATGCAGCGTGGCAAAAAACAATGGGAGAATCATCGGGGGCAAAAGCGCCGATTGTAAATTTCGAAGGGCAGACTACAACTTCTTATCCGCCTGATTGCAATGGCACTATTGGCCCGAACCATTACATGCAAACGGTTAATGTAACTTATTCTATTTATAATAGAACTGGCACATTACTGGCAGGCCCTACTGCTTTAAATACTTTATTTACAGGAGTAACCGGCGCTACAAACAATGATGGTGATCCTATTGTTTTATATGATGAGCAAGCAGATCGCTGGTTAGTAGCTGAGTTTACATTCGGTCATTCCAATGACTATATGCTTGTCGCCGTTTCTACATCCAATGATCCTACAGGAACCTGGTATAAGTATTCTTTCGATGTTACTAACCAACCTGATTATCCGAAATTCGGTGTTTGGCAGGATGGATATTATATGGGTATCAATTCAACTTCGGGAAATGATACTTATGTTTTCGAGAGATCAAAGATGTTGCTTGGACAAACAGCCCAGATGGTGGGTTTTGACAACTCCTGGAGGCCTGGAACCGGCTTTTTGTGCGTTCCCCCACTGGATAACGATGGCGTTGCAGCTCCGGCGGGAAGTCCGGGAATGTTTATTGCCTTTAATGACGATGCTGTTTCAGGAGGATCTGATGAGCTTTGGCTTTATGAATTGGCCGTGAACTGGGTTACTCCTGCATCTTCAACCTTTATTCGCTCCCAGCAACTTGCAGTTACACCTTTCGATAGCCAGTTTACAGCCTCCTGGGATGATATAACCCAGCCAACTTCACAAAAACTCGATGGCGTTCCACAGGTAATTATGAATGCACCTCAGTACCGTAATTTTGGAACATACCAGACAATAGTATGTTGTCATACCGTTGATGTTGATGCTACCAATCATGCCGGCATCCGTTGGTATGAATTGAGGAAAACATCTCCAGCTACAACCTGGACAGTTCGTCAGCAAAGCACGTATGCTCCTGATGTCCACTCTCGTTGGATGGGAAGTATTATGTTGAATGGCAGCGGCAAAATTGGTGTAGGTTATTCTATTTCCAGCTCCACTATTTATCCCGGTATACGTTATTGCGGACAATCGGCCAGCGCTTATGCGTCTGCCAGCTCAGTGCTGGACCTCCCTGAAGAAATAATTCATACCGGTACAGTTGCACAAACTTCATACAACCGTTGGGGAGACTACGCACTCTTGTCTGTTGATCCCGCCGATGACCAAACATTCTGGTTCACGACTGAATATGTTAAAACCGGGGGTTCTAATAAAGGATCAAAAATTGCATCATTCAAATTTGGGAATTCCCCTACTGTTACTACTCTTAACGCAACTTCTGTCACTGGCACAAGCGCTATCATTAACGGTAGTGTGAACCCTAACGGCCTTGCGACAACCTACTATTTCGAATGGGGAACCAGTGTAAGTTATGGCACCACTACGACTACTACCTCTGCTGGTTCAGGAACTTCAACTTTGGCTGTAAATGCGAACCTGACAAGCCTGACACTTGGAATAACCTATCATTTCAGGTTAGTTGCCACCAACAGCGATGGAGTTTCTTATGGAGGCGACCTTTCATTCACAACCGGAGCAGCCTCCGTGACTACAACCGCGGCTACTGCTATTGGCCAGAATACTGCTACTGCCGGAGGTAATGTGATTACTGATGGCGGTTTTCCTGTCTCCGCGAGGGGTACCTGCTGGAGTACCGCTTCAAACCCCGTTATTACTGATAGTCATACTACTGATGGTGCCGGTTTAGGCGTGTTTACAAGTTCTCTCAATGGCTTATCGGCAAGCACTACATATCACATGCGGGCTTATGCAACCAATGCAGGAGGTACTTATTATGGAGCGGATCTTACCTTCACAACGTTATGCGGAGTTATAAATGCTCTCCCATTTACTGAAGGATTCGAAAGCTTAGCTTCAACACCCCTTTGCTGGAGCGAGGAAAACTCGAACCCTGCCTGGCAGTACATAACCGGAAATGGTAACACTCATCCTTCTGCTGCGCATACTGGCGTCAGAAACGCTTGCCTTCAGGATGCTTCAGCTGCAGATAATAAGAATAAACTAATAACCCCGGTCTTAGATTTCAGCTCATATATTGATATTGTTCTTACATTTTGGCACACACAGGCGGTTTGGGCTTCTGACCAGGACCAACTGAGTATTTTTTACAGAACAAGCTCCGCCGGAACATGGGTATTACTTCAGACATATACAGCCAATGTAACAGCCTGGACACAGAGAACGATTACCCTTCCAAATACCGGATCATATTATCAGATCGCCTTTGAAGGTAATGCAAAATATGGCTATGGGGTGTGTATTGATGATATTTCAATTACCGGAACCAGCAGCGGACCCATGCTTACGGTTTTGCCAGCTAACCAAAATGTGCCTGCAACACCAGCCGGTTCAACCACTTTCGCGGTTACATCAAATTCAGCATGGACGGTGGTAAGCGATCAAACCTGGTGTACCGTTAACCCATCAGGCACAGGTAATGGAACTATTATTGCAACTTATACAAGTAATACATTGCCCACCTCAAGGCTTGCTACCATTACCACCACCGTAGCAGGAATTCCTGCAGTTCTTGTTACTGTTACGCAATCGGGATTTATACCTGCTTTGTCCGTTTTACCCTCAAACCAGGATGTGCCTGCAACGCCTGCGGGATCAGCCACCTACGCTGTTACGTCAAATTCATCATGGACGGTGGTAAGCGATCAAAGCTGGTGTACCGTTAACCCATCAGGTACGGGCGATGGAACCATTATTGCAAACTATACAGCTAATACATCGCTGAGCCCAAGAGTTGCTAACATTACGGCCACCGTAGCAGGAATTCCTGCAGTTATTGTTACGCTTACACAATCGGGCGTCACACCTACTCTTACTGTATTGCCCTCCAACCAGAATGTACCTGCAACACCAGCGGGATCAACCACCTTCGCGGTTACATCAAATTCATCATGGACGGTGGTAAGCAATCAGAGCTGGTGTACCGTTAACTCATCCGGTACGGGCGATGGAACCATTACTGCAGACTTTACAGTTAATACATCGCCAAGCCCAAGAGTTGCTAACATTACTACCACCGTAACAGGAATTCCTGAAGTTATTGTTACGGTTACACAATCGGGCGCCACACCAACTCTTACCGTTCTGCCCGCCAACCAGAATGTACCTGCAACACCCGCGGGATCAACATCGTTCGCAGTTACATCAAATTCATCATGGACGGTGGTAAGCGATCAGAGCTGGTGTACCGTTACTTCATCGGGTAACGGTGACGGAACGATCGATGCCGTTTATCAGGAAAACCCCGGAATGAATATTCGCTCTGCAACCGTAACGGTGACTGTAAATGGGATAAGCCCGGTTGCGGTGACAGTTACACAGGATGCTCTGGTTGGAATGCCGGAAAAAATAGCGAGTAACATCATGCTCTTTCCAAATCCCAACACCGGGAAGTTTACTATCAGCACGGCCGATCACAAGCATGTTACAATGGATATCAAGGTGGTCACTATCGATGGAAAGATTATTCTTGTAACTACTTGTTCCGGTAAGAACAGCTACACCTTCGATCTTTCAGATCAACCAAAGGGAGATTATCTTGTGCGCATTAATACCACCGAGGGTAACGCGTTCAGAAAGGTCATTGTTGAATGATGGTCTGGAGCACTATGCCTGTATAGAATTGCTTCAATATCCCAGCCGCGTACTTGTACTGCTCCAACGAGTTGTATAACTGTACCGAAATCCGGGTTGTACGACGGGGTGGCTGTGACCAATACCATAAAGGAAGTTCAAGATTGTATTCCTCGTAAATCTTATCCTGGATTGTATCACAACTTTTATAATCCGGCGGATGATTTTCTCCCAGGAAAGGAAGTTCGATGGTCGACATGGCTGCATTCATATTGTCGGGACAGGAAGGTTTTAATCCGAGTTCCTGGCAAAAAATATCCCTGGCCTGAATACAGATGTCGTGGTTGCGCTTCATAATAGCATCCCAGCCGCCTGGCATCAGTGTGGCCATGTATCCGACAGAATCAGCTGCACATAAAAACGGTGTCGGATCCAAAGTGCCCTGCCAGAAAAACCGCTCAGCAAAAGGTTCTGCCAAATGCCCGGCATGGCTTATATTCAACGGGACAATTAGTTTCTGTTTGTCATTCCTCACATGCAGAATAGCCGCACTCTTTGGAGAGCAAAGCCATTTATGGCAATTGCCGGTATAGTAGGCGGCGCCGATCTCACTGATGTTGAGCGGAATGCTGCCCGGGGCATGAGCCCCGTCTACCATTGTATCTACTCCCCTTTTCTCAAGCTCCCTTACGATCTCCTCTACCGGCTGTATCAATGCGGTGGCAGAAGTAATATGATCTATCAGCGCGATTTTTGTTTTTGGGCTTACCTTGGATAACACCGCTTCGGTAATCAGACCGGGAGAGCTTATGGGAATATCATACTGCGCCTCAACCAGCACAGCCCCGGTGGTCTCAGCAATGTATTCGAGCAACTTCCTGCAAGCAAAGTAGATATGGTTGGTAAAGAGGATTTCATCCCCGGGTTCGAAACGAAGAGACCTGAATACGGTACTCACGCCGGCTGAAGCGTTCTGTACAAAAACCAGTCCGTCAGGATCTGCATTTACAAAAGTTGCCAGTGTGCTTCTCGCATCATTGATACGGCCTTCAAGCTGGCGGACTAAAAACCGCATAGGCTGGCCTTCAAGCAAGCGCATGTATTCCTGCTGCTTTTCGAGGATGAATTTTGTACAAGCCCCGAACGACCCGTGATTCAGGTAAATAGCCCCGGGATCAATGGCCCAGAGGTGGGAGAACTCTGATGGGAAACGCTGTGTCATTTACGATTTACGATTTACGAAGCCAGATTTAGGGTTTTATACACAAAAGAATATCGCATGTTGAACAACGAATTTCGAATATCGAATTTATTGTTCCGTTCAACATTCAATGTTCAACATTCAATATTCGTTATTCACTTTTTAATCCACCTCAAGTATCAATCCCTTCAGATACTCTCCTTCGGGGTGATAAATACTTACCGGATGATCGGGTCCCTGGGAGAGATGATGCAGTATCTTCACGTTCCTTCCGGTTTCAATGGCAGCTGACTGAAGCGCTGAACGGAACATCTCCCGGTTGACTGCCTGGGAGCAGGAGAAAGTGAAAAGCAATCCGCCAGGCTCCAGATGTCTGATGGCAGAAGCATTCAGCTGGATATAGGCGTGAAGTGCGTTATTGCTCACCAGATGGGTTTTGGCAAAGGCCGGGGGGTCAAGGATGATCATGCCGTACTTTTCTGATGCGTCTTTGAGAAAGAACTTCATCTCAGCCACATCTTCTGAATGTCCGCTCTTTTCAAATCCATTCAACGCCAGATTCTCTTTAGTCCACTCTATGGCCTGCTTCGAACTGTCGACCGACTGAACATGAGTTGCGCCTCCTTTCAGGCAGTATACCGAAAAAGCTCCGGAATAACAAAACGCATTAAGCACTTTGCGGTTCTTTGCATAAAACTGTGCGAACATGCGATTGCTTCGCTGGTCGATAAAAAATCCTGTTTTCTGCCCATTCACGAAATCGACTTTGAACGTATGACCGATTTCGGTGATCTGAACCGTATCGCAGCTGCCGTAAAGGAAGCCATCTGATATCTGATATCTGACATCTGATATCTGATATCTGTCATTATTTTGTGATGAACGTGCCATCGTTTCGGCGCTCTTATCATACACCGCCACAAGCTTTTCACCATAAAGCTCTTTCAGGGCTTCGACCAGCATAGGTTTGACATTATGCATTCCCAGTGAGTGGGTTTGTATCACTGCAACCCCGTTATACCAGTCGATGATGAGTCCCGGCAACTCATCGCCCTCGCTGAAAACCAGCCGATAAGCGTTAGTATAATTACTATTGGTGAGGTCTGCCTTCTTCCTCAGTTCGAAGGCCTGCCTTAGGCGGCCAAGCCAGAAGTCATAACCGGCTGTCGTCCGCAGAAAAGAAAAAACCTTTACCGCTATGGACCCATTCAGGTAATGCCCTGTTCCGAGATATTTGCGGTCGGAAGAAAATACTTCCACAATGCAGCCTTCTTTCACATCACCAACCTTGCGGTCGATAGCTCCTGAAAAGATCCAGGGATGCCTTCTGATAACCGCGGCTTCCTTGCCCGGCTTCACTATAACCATTGGGATTCTGTCCATCAACCTAAAAATTTCATAAAATTTTTTAACAGCCCGTAAATTTATTACTAATTTTGCCACGAATTTAAAAACCCCAAACAATGAAAAAGTACTTTTTGCTTCTTCTCATTCCGATTTTCGTCGCGTCCTGCGGTCGCGAAGCCAAGAAAAAAGCAGAAGAATTACAGGCACGTACAGATAGCCTGATGACCCAGACCATGCAGAAGGATGAAGCAATCAATGAATTCGTCCGTTCGATCAACGATATCCAGGGCACTCTGGATACGATCAAAATGAAGGAAAACGTTATCAATCTAAGCACCGAGCGCGGTGGTGAACTCAAACAAACCGCCAAGGACCAGATCAAAACCGATATCCAGACCATTTACAGCATGATGCTTAAGAATAAAGATCAGCTTAACAAACTGAGCAAGAAACTTAAAGCTTCTAATCTGAAGGTTGACGAACTTCAAAAAATGGTTAGTCGCCTTGAAGCCGACATTGCATCAAAAGCAGCTCAATTGGACGATCTGAGAGATAAACTCGCCAAGATGAATATTAAATTTGTGGCTGCCACGATGACAATTGATACTCTGAGCAAGACTGTAAATGAACAGGGCCAGAAGCTCAACGACCAGACTCAGACCATTGCCGCACAGGAAGCAGCCCTTAACACCGCCTATTACGTGATTGGTACAAGCAAGAATCTGAAGACCAACGGTGTTGTAAAGAAAAGCGATGTACTTGCCGATTTCAACAAGGAGCTGTTCACTAAAATCGACATCCGTGAAGTAACTGAGATCAGCATACTTAGTAAGAAAGCCAAGATCCTTTCAAGTCATCCGAGCACTTCATATAAATTTACCGGCGACAAGAAGATCATTCAGGCACTGCAGATCCTCGATTATAAAGCATTCTGGAGCAATTCCAAATATCTTGTGATCATGGTCGACTGATCGGCTCACCCCGAATAAAAAAAAGGCCCGGAAAATTCCGGGCCTTTTTTTTATTTCTTTGGAGCAGAAAAATCCTGCTCAGCTAAAAGTTTTCCGCTTTCGTCGTAAAAACGCCACTTTCCAACACGCTCATCATTTTTATAGATGCCTTCGTACCTCACCTTTCCGTTCTCAAAATAAGTGATCCGCTTGCCTTCACCCTTACCGTTCCTGAACTCGCCCTCGCTCCATTTTTTCCCATTCATATACCAGGAAATCCATAACCCGTCACGTTTACCGTCGTTGTACCCGCCGTCCATTTGCATCTGTTTGTTCTCATAATAAGTGGTTTCCCTGATCATCTCGCGGTTCTCGCCTTTTCCTTTATAAATACAAACCCGTTTCGGAGAACCGTCGGAGTATGTTTCTTCAATGACTTTATGCTGAAG
>SESH01046971.1_pt1 | contig 14506 bp, 12 predicted proteins | sample 3171561 | NCBI WGS metagenome assembly SESH01 (sample SAMN10866947, study PRJNA518727) | freshwater metagenome | biome: subpolar coniferous forest; feature: holomictic lake; material: water; isolation source: holomictic Lake 442 2011 16.5 m and 2014 13 m | place: Canada: near Kenora, Ontario
TGTTGACCGCAGCGACATGGATGTGGGTGTGGCAGGTTAAGGCGCAACCGCCGTTGCCCTGAGTGGCGCTGGTGACGGTGTAGGTTCCGGCGGGCGCAATCAAGGGGTCAAAGACGATGGTGCCACTGGGCATCTGATCTGCGGGGCTACCCGTTGCCACAGCATCCACGGCCTGGGTCGCGAGATATTTGAAGTGGGCGAGGGCTCCGGGCGACCCATTGTTCATGTTGTGGCAGGTGGTGCAGGTGATGGTGCTGCCAGCCGCTGTCGCGTCGTGAGTGCCCATCTTGTGCCGGCCGAAGGCATCGTTGAACTGGGACGTGGTGCCTGCGCTCACAGCTACCCCATGGCAAGCGGTGCACTGGGTGGTTGAATTGATGATGCCGTTCTGCCAGCCGGGCGTGGTCTGGCCGCCGTGGCAGCTCACATTGGAGCAGGTGAGGGCCGATGAAGAGAAGGTGGATGCGCCACCTTTCTTGGAGGCAAAAAGGGTATCGATCGAGACAGGGACGGGCGCGGGGAAGCTGGCAACCCGTGCGTTGGCATTGTTGTAATGGATCTGGGTGCCCGTTCCACTGCCCGCGTGGCACGTGTCACAGGACAGGGCCGTGGCCAGAGACATGTGCTTCAGGTGGGCGCCGGCAATGCCGGGGAAGGCGGTGCCCCCAGGGCCCTTGGGCAGACCCGCGGTCCCCGCATGGCAGGAGCGGCAGGTCCCGGCGTTGGAGCCGGCAGCAGTGGGGTCTGCCAACTGGTGACACGAGTTACAGAGCGGCGCGGTGCTCTTGGGTGAGGTGCCTGAGTAGGCGTGGCAGCTTGCACAATCCGCGGCGAAGGCAGCGGCCGTGACGTTCATGTGCCCATTCAGAAGAGAGTCCACCTGGCCGGCCAGGAAAGGTATTGGGTGGGGAGCAACGTTGACTCCGTGACAGAGGGTCGCGTTGTAGCAGCCTGGCTGGGTGTTGGCAGGGGCAGGCGCTGCTGGGTGGCCGGCTGGGTTGTTGATGGAGCCGGGGTAGTGGCACTGGACACAGACAGCGGCGGTAGAAATATCTGCTGTGGTATGGGTGTAGGCGGAACCGGGTCCGATGCGCCAGGGCTTGGGAGGATGTGGTGCCGCAACGCCATGACAGGTGGCACAAGCGTTCGCAGAGACCCCGCCGGCAAAGTCCTTCCCATGACAGATCTGGCAGGCAACCAGGCTTCCGCCCAGAACGGTCCCTGTGGCCATCTTGGCGCGAACGCCATGACCAGCAGGCAAGGCATACCCGGGTGTGGCTTGGTGATGACAACCAGTAGTCATGCAGGTGGGGACGCCGCTCCCGACCTTCAGGATGGAGAGCTCATGGCATCGGGTACAGGCATCGATACCCGCAGCAGCCTGACCAGGATGCTCCTTGATCCAGCCGCTGTTGTGGTAGTTCCCGTAATACTGTGTGACCCCTCCGGTTGCGTCCTTGCCGCTGCCACAACCAAGCAGGAAGAGGGCTGCCAGGAGCACGCCCCCCCCCAACTGCAGGTACCGGGTCAGACCTTTCCACGTCTTGCTCAATGTGTCACCCGAAGAAGGCAGCCCACCCGAAAAAAGGGGCGCTGGTGGTGTGAGGGGTGCGGAAGGCTAGCACGAAGAAGTGAAATGCATCGGTTCCACGAGGATGCTCTAAGAAAAATGGGGGATTCTACCCATAAGAATTTAGGTTTCTGTAGGAGTCATCGGTTCCAAAGGAACAAAGGGTGAGGGATCGAGTGGATAGGTTACTAAATTTGTGCTATTTACTCCACCCAAACCGATGCCAAATTTCAAAAAAGGGAGGCCGGTGGTGGTTAAATCAACTATCCGCTACCGTTTTTTGAATGGCTATATCCCAAATGGATGCTTCTTTTTAGATCGATCGATCTAGCCCATTCTCCGTTGCTCCACCACCCCCGATGCCCTAGCCTTCAGTACACATGCATCAACGATCTGCAGGAATTCCAAGTAACTCGGGGAGGACCTATGGATGGCTCGTCGCCATCCTGTGTTTTCTTCTGACCGGACTGCAGGCCTACGCTTTGGATCCCCTCAGGGAACTCTCAGCCCAGACCAGTCGGGTCTGGCGCACGGAAAACGGAATGCTCCAGGATACCGCCACAGCCCTCCTGGAGTCCCGCGAGGGCTTCCTTTGGCTCGGCACCCGGGAGGGCCTGGTGCGGTTCGATGGGGCGACCTTCGAACCCTTTTCCCGACTGAATCTACCTGGCTTCACCCACAACGAAATCCAGTGTCTGGCGGAGACCGCCGATGGGGCCCTCTGGATCGGCACTGCGGAACCGGGATTGTACCGATTCCAGAAGGGCGCCATCCAGGCCCTGGGGCAGGCCGACGGCCTGCCAGACCTGCCCATTCGCCGACTGCTGTGCGACCGGTCCGGCACCCTGTGGGCGGCGCCTGCGGAGGGTCCTCTCTACCGCCTGGTGGGGTCCCGCTTTCAAGCTCTTCCTTCCGATGGAATCCAACTGCGCATCCGAGCCCTTGCCGAGTCTTCGAACGGCACCCTGTGGGTGGGTACTGCCGGGTCAGGACTCTGGCGCCTGCGCCAGGCCCGCCTGATATTGTCGGCCCTTACCACCCATGAAATCACCTCCCTGGCAGCTGACAGCGATGATGTGGTCTGGGTGGGCACCCGCGCCCATGGTCTCCTGGCTCTGCAGGAGGGCCGCCTGGAGGCTCCCGGATGGGCCCGGGCGCTGCCATCCCGATCCGTATCAGCCCTCCTGCTGGATCACCAGGGCAGTCTCTGGATCGGCGTTGAGCAGCGGGGACTCTTTCGCCGGAATCCTGCGGGACTATTGGAGGCCGCTCCTGAATCCTCCAGAACCCGCTCGACCATCCTGTCCCTTCTAGATGATCGCTCCGGCGCCCTGTGGTCGGGAGGCGAGGCCCACGGCCTCCGCGTCATTCACCCCCTGCCTTTTCGCAGCATTCCCATCACCAGGAGCGATCCTGAGGAGCCCGTAAGGGCCGTCTGCCAAGACAGTCAGGGCACGGTCTGGTGCCTCACGGGCGATCATTCCCTGGGGTTCCTCCGCCAGGGCCGGATCGAGCGATTCCCAAAGAAGGGAGGCCTGGAGTCCCCCTTCTCCGCCCTATGGCCCAGACGAGCAGGGGGCCTCTGGCTCGGTGCCGGAACTGGGGAGATTCAAATCTACGAGCAGAATCGCCTGCGGAGGATCAAGTGGCCGGAGGGTCCTCAGCCTGATGCCATTCTCTCGCTCTACGAGGATTCCACTGGCACCCTCTGGGCCGCCACGCTGCGTCATGGCGTGTTCGCGTTTCCACTCAATGGCTCACCCCGCATCTACCCGACTGCGCTTGGAGTGCTGGCCATGACGGGAGGAGGCCCAGGCCCCCTCTACTTGGCCAGTCCATCACTTGGGTTGGGCATCCTGGATTCTGGCCAACTCCTTTGGAAGGGCCGCAAAGAAGGCCTGGCCTCCAGTGGTGCCCAGTCCCTGCACCTAGACCAGGAGGGGTGTCTCTGGGTGGGAACCCCAGATGGTCTGAGGCTATACCTGGAGGGTTCCTTCCGAGTCTTTCCTGAACGCCCAGGGCCACTGCTCATGGGCATCCGAAGCATTCTTGAGGACGCAAAGGGGCAACTGTGGCTGAGCACACGAATGGGTGTGTACAGGGCAACCCGCAAGGCGCTTCTGAAGGGCCTCAGCGACCCGGGGCCCATCCCCTTGGTCGCCTTTGACCAGAGTGATGGAATGCCCTCACGGGAGGTCTCAGGGGGGGCTCAACCCTTGGGTTGGCTCACGCCTGAAGGAGATCTCTACTTCCCCACCAGCCGTGGACTGGCCCACCTGGGTAGCCCGAACCAGACGCCGTCAGGACCTCGACTGCCCCTCTTCTTCTTAAAGGCAGAAAGCGATGAAGCGGTCCTTCCAAACGCCGATCCCATCGAGATTCAAGCCGGAACCCACCGCTTCGAGATCTACTACACCGCGCCGTCTCTCACTCGCTCGGAAAAGGTGCGCTTCAGGTATCGCCTGGAGGGCCTGGAAACCGCCTGGAACGAAGTAGGCGACCGCCGCTTTGCGGCCTATTCCAACCTGCCTCCGGGGACCTACCGTTTTGCCCTGCAGGCTTGGCGCATCGACGAAGAAGGCCCTCCGGGGGAGCTGTTTCGTTCCGTACGCGTAGAGCCATTCTTCTATCAGCGTCCCCTTTTCTGGATCCTCATTGTCCTAGGGGCAGGCGCCTTCGGATGGTGGCTGTTGCGCCTTCGTCTTCAGCAGATCGAGGCCAGTACCGCTGTGCTCGCGGAACGCAATCGCATGGCTCGCGAGATCCACGATCATCTGGCCCAAGGTTTCACGGGGGTCATGCTGCAGCTGGAAGCCGCCGAAGCTAAACTCACTCGCATGCAGGGGGACCCGGAACCCATCCTCACGCGCATTGAGCATGCCCGCAACCTGGCTGCCGCCAGCCTCCAGGAGGCCCGCCAGTCGGTCATGTCCCTGCGACCGCGCAAACCAGAGGGGACCGATCTGTTGGGCGCGCTGCATGTCCTTTCCGATCGCCTACTGGCAGGTACCAATATCCAGGTCGAGTTGGCCCAGACAGGTCGACCAAGGGCCCTTGGCGGCCACTTGGAGGAGGAGCTTCTGCGCATGGCCCAGGAGGCCCTCACCAACGCCCTCCGCCATGGCAAGGCCCAGTGGGTGCGCGTGGTTCTTCAGTTTGAGGGCCGTCAGGTCTGTCTCAGCATCGCTGACGACGGACAGGGTTTCGACCCTTCCACTCAAGCCGCAGGGTATGGACTCCGAAGCATTCGGGAAAGCATCAAACAACTCAAGGGACACCTGGACATCGATAGCAGCCAAGGCCTGGGCTCCCGCATCACCATTACCATTCCCATCCGGAGGTGGCGCCTATGACCACAGTCCCATCAGTAACAATCCGACTGCTTATCGTGGATGACCACCCCGTCGTGCGCGATGGCCTCGTTGCCATCCTTCACGAAGGAGAGCCCGACCTCGAGGTCGTTGGCGAGGCCGGTGATGGCAAAGAGGCGGTGACCGCCTGGCGTAGCCTCCGGCCCACGGTGACGATCATGGACCTCCAATTGCCTGGTCAGACGGGTGTGGAGGCCATCCGGGCGATCCGCCAGGAGGATCCAGAGGCTCGCATCCTGGTCCTCACGACCTTCGATGGTGACGCTGATATCCAGCGGGCGCTCGAAGCCGGCGCTCGCGGTTATCTGCTCAAGAGTGTGCGCCGCAACATTCTTATCGAAGCCGTGCGAGCTGTGGCGGCTGGCCAGCGTTACCTGCCACCGACCACGGCGGCTAGGCTTGTGGAAGCCATGGAAGCCGAGCGTCTGACTGCGCGGGAACTGGATGTCCTACGCCTCCTAGCCCAGGGGGAACGGAACCGCGAAATCGCGGCGACCCTGGGATTGGCCGAACCCACGGTGAAAATCCATGTCAACAACCTGCTCCGCAAGCTCCAGGCCAAGGACCGGACCGAAGCGGCAGTCATCGCCCTCAAGCGCGGGCTGGTCCATTTGACGCCATAAACAAACAGCCTCTAGCGAGCAATTTCCACAGCCCGCAGTTCCCGCATGACCGTGATCTTGATCTGGCCGGGATACTGCATTTCGGACTCGATGCGCCGGGAGACATCCTTGGCGATCCAGTAGGCCTGATCGTCATTCACAGACCCGGCATCCACCAGGATGCGGATCTCACGACCAGCCTGCATGGCAAAGCTCTTCTGCACACCCTTGTAGCTGTTGGCGATGCCTTCGAGCTGCTCCAGCCTTTTCACATAGGTCTCCAGCATTTCGCGCCGGGCTCCCGGGCGGGCTGCGCTGAGGGCATCTGCGGCGGTGATGAGCATGGCCTCCACCGTGCGTGGTTCGAAGTCCCCGTGGTGGCAGCTCATCGCATGGATGACCTCCTCCTTCTCTCCGTACCGCTGCATCAGCTGCATGCCGATCTCGATGTGTGTACCTTCCACTTCGCGGTCGATGGCCTTGCCGATGTCGTGAAACAGTCCCGCGCGACGAGCCAGGCGGGCATCCGAGCCCATTTCACCGGCCATGTATTCGGCAATGCGGGCTACTTCCTTGGTGTGCTCCAGCACATTCTGGCCGTAGGAAGTGCGGTAGTTCAGCCGGCCGACCAATTTGTGGAGTTTCGGGTGGACATCCGGGAAGCCCAGTTCGATGCAGGCCGCCTCACCGATTTCCTTGAGGTGCTGGTCCATGTCCAGTTTGACCTTCTCCACCACTTCCTCGATGCGAGCAGGATGGATGCGTCCATCGGCCAGCAGCTTCAGAATGGCTTGCCGGGCGACTTCTCTTCGGATGGGATCAAAGCTCGACACCACGATGCTTTCTGGCGTGTCGTCCACGATGAGATCACAGCCTGTTGCCTTTTCCAGGGCCCGGATATTGCGACCTTCCCGCCCGATAATGCGGCCTTTTAGGTCGTCGCTGGGCAACTGGACCGAACTCACGGCCTGCTCGGTCACCACATCCGAGGCCACCCGCTGGATGGCCGCGCCGATGGTCCAGCGCGCCTTCTTCTGGGCTTCTTCCTGGGCCTCGTCATCGATGCGCCGCACCAGCTTGGCGGCATCCATCCTGGCGGAATATTCGAGCTGAGAGATCAGCTCCTTTTTGGCATCCTCACGGGTCAGGCCGGCAACCTCTTCCAGGCGCTTGGCCTGGGCTTCGATCAGTTGCTTCACCTCGGCCCGCTGGGTTTCAAGCTTTTCCTGATCGGCCTTGCGCTTCTCGGTCAGGACTTCGAGGTCCTTGGTCTTCTGGTCCACCTGCTGGAGCTTCTTGTCGAGGCCCTCCTCCTTGGATTGGAGGCGCAATTCCTGCTTTTCAAGGTTCTTCTGGCGTTCGGTGAGCAACTTCTCGGCTTCCTGCCGAGCCTGCAGAGCCTGCTCCTTGGCCTTGAGTTCGGCTTCCTTTCGGACGGACTCGGCGTCCTGCATTCCGCGCTCAAGCAATCGCTTGGCCTCGTGCCTGGCCTCCTCCAGCAGTTTTTCACGCTGGGTCTTGGTATCAGCCTCAGCCTTCGCCTGAGCCTGGGAACTATCCATTGCCGCCTTTTGGGCCCGCATGGACATCAGGTACGCAACGGTGCCGGCCGCCAGGGCCAGCGCGAGAAAAATCCAACTGATCAGATTCATGGGCGACTCCAAGGAAGAAGATCCATAGAGCCACCAGCACTTGATTTCAAAATCCCCGCTCAGTCGTGGAGGCTTGCCGAGTTCCCTAGCTTGTAGGGGGGAAACCAGAGTCCCTGGCTAAGGCGCGCCGTCGCGCGGAACGCACAGGACAGGGGGAAGGTCTCCCGAGTCGACTTACGGAACAAGAGCTTGGCCATAATCACGCGCCTTGCAGGGAAATCAGTCTCCGTCCTCGTCAGGTAGTGGCACAGGGGCGGAAGGTTCGTCCGGAACATCATTCAGAAGCTTCGAAAGGGTCTGTTCCAGGTTGTGAGTGTGCTGGTTGGCTTCCTGCTCCAAGCGCGCCACGCGGTGCGCCAGGTTCAGTGCGCCGAGGAGGTACCAGGACGGAGTGTCGAGGGCCTTCGGGACGCTCCCCCATCTTAACTGGCATTGGGAGTCCATGTCCTTAAAGGTATCCTCCAGGACCCCCAAGGCGGCCTGCAGGGAATCCGGCTGATCCGTCTGGACCTCCAGCGGCCGACCCTGGACCTTCACGGTGACCGGCCTGGTGCCCGGCAGCGGCAGCGGGTCTCTCACCCCAGTGCCTCCAGGGCCCGGAGAATCGAGGCCACCTGCTCTTTCACGGCCTCGCGATCCTTTTCCAGCGCCTGCTTGTCGGCCAGGGCATCCTCAAGCCGAGCTCGCAAGGACTGCAGTTCCTGGTCTTCAGCGGCCCCGGAGGCCTTGAGGGCATCCAGTTCTTCCTTTAGTTGATTGCGCTGCAGCACGAGAGCCTGCATCTTCGCCTCAAGTTGTTTGAGAAGGTCCATCGGTAGCTCCAGGGGTTCATGTTACGCCCGTATGTTCGCTCCAAGGGATTCTGCGGCAGCCAGGGCAGACCCCACCCAGCCGTCCACCTCTTCGCCCACCAGCGTGCGTTCCGCTTGGAACCGCATGCGGATCAGCCAGGCTTGTCGACCAAGCGGAAGGCTCTTGCCCCGGAACACATCCACGCAGCGCAGATCCCGGAGAGCCTCTGAAGGGAGGGCCGCCTTCATGACAGCGGCTAGAGTCTCATAGGACTGCTCAAGACTCACCAGGAGCGATAGGTCCCGCTCCACCGCGGGGAATCGACTGAAGGGACGGAAGGCTGGGATGATCCGCTCCCCGGCTTGGGGCAGCGCCGCCACCGGCAGCTCGAACCCAAACAGACCCTCACCCAGGGAGCGCAGGTCGGGCAGGCGGGCCCACCCCAGTTCCTGGGCAATCCCGCACAGGTCGGCTTCCCGGACCGATCGAGCCGGGCTCAGGTAGTCTTCTCCGCCCAGAGTGCCCCCCCAGACCACGCCCAGAGTAAAGCCTTCTTCCGGCCCTGCTGGGGAGCTGACATAGGTGGGGGCCAGTTCGAAAAGGCGAACTTCCCGGGCACCCTGGCGCAGGTTCTGTTCAGCTGCAGCCCGAAGGCTGGGCAGCAGGGATCCGCGCATCACCGAATACTCTAGGCCGAGGGGGTTCGCCAGGGTTCGGCCCTCAACACCGTTGCCGGAGGAGGCGAAGGCCGCGTCCAGTTCGGGACCGATGAAACCGTAGGTCACCGTCTGATGGAACCCAAGGTGGGCCAAACGTCGCGACAGTCCCTGCCGGTGGAGGTAGGCCTGCGAAAGGGGTTCCGGCGACCCCTCCAAGGGCGGTAGCAACGAAGGGATAAACTCATAGCCCCGCAGGCGCAGAACTTCCTCAGCCAAGTCCTCGGGGATGGCAAGGTCGTGCCGCCAAGAGGGTGGGGCGACCTGGAGACGATTGGTTTCCACTGCCACGACGCAACCCAGGCGCCTCAGGGCATCGGCCGCCTCAGGCAGTGGCAGGGGTTCGCCGGAAATTTGGGCGAGTAGTCCGGCCGTCAAGAGCACCGTGGCAGGGGGCGAAGGCTGGCCTCCGACGGTCCACGCCGAGAGCAGACGCGCTGCACACCAGGAACGCAGGCGATCCACCAGCAGATCCCTTGCAACGGCGGCCATGGCCGGGTCGGCACCCCGGCCAAAGCGGTGGGAGGCATCCGTGTGCAGGCTGTGCCGCCGAGCCGCGGCTCGCACTGTCCTGGGATCGAACCAGGCACTTTCCAGTAGCACGCGGCGCGTGGACTCCGTCACCTTGGTGCCATCACCGCCCATAACCCCCGCGAGGGCAATGGGGCCGGCCTCGTCGGCGATGACGAGGTCCTGTGCTGTCAGGGTCCGGGTGATCCCATCCAGGGTTACCAGGACCTCACTGGCCCTGGCCCAGCGGATGGACACTGCTCCCTGGATGCTGTCCGCATCAAAGGCATGGGTGGGGTGGCCATAGCGGTGCAGCAACTCGTTGGAGGCATCCACGGCAGGCAGTAGCTTGGGCGTGGACTCCAGGGCCAACAGGAAGGTCTGGACACCCTGGGGTGTGAGGCCCTGCCCGAGTTCCAGGACCGCTGTGCAATAGAGAGGACAGGCAGGGCTTTCAAGGCGCACCTCGATTGACGGCACACCGCCATCGGTCAAGGGCGCCAGGATGGGCGCAAGCGACTGCTTGAGCCTGGCCGCGACTTCTCGTGCCAGTCCCCGGTGGGACATGGCATCTCCCCGGTTGGCAGTGATATCGACGTCCAGCACTTCGGTGCCCTCGCGGGTGGCGACACCCTCCACGGGGAACCCCAGGGCAGCAAACATTTCGCAGAGTTCGCGGGTTGCCATTTCCGCGACACCCGGAATTTCAGCGGCCAGGGCCTTGCGTTCGATCAACATCAGTCGAGCCCTCCCATGGCCTTCAGGAAGCGCTGGTCGTTCTCGAAGAACAACCTCAGATCCGGGGTCTGGCTCAGCATCATCGCCATGCGCTCGACGCCCATGCCAAAGGCCCACCCGGACCATTCAGCAGGATCAATGCCCGCATGGGTGAGCACATTCGGATGGATAAGGCCGGCACCGAGGATTTCGACCCAGCCTGATCCCTTGCAGACGCGGCAACCCTTGGCTCCGCACAGCGGGCAACTCACATCCACTTCGCAGCCCGGCTCCACGAAGGGGAAATAGGAGGGGCGCAGGCGAATCTCGGTATGGGGCCCAAAGAGCGCCCGCAGGGCGTATTCCAGCGTGCCCTTCAGATGCTGCATGCCGATGCCATGACCCACGAGCATGCCTTCCACCTGATGGAACATGGGGCTGTGAGTGGGATCAATTTCATCCTTGCGATAGACGCGCCCCGGAGCAAGAAACCGGATGCCACCGCGCCTAGCTAGTTCGGGAGCCACGCGCAGAAGCGTCCGCACCTGCACGGGACTGGTGTGTGTGCGCAGCAGCAGCTCTGGATGCGCCGCCAAATAAAAGGTGTCTGAGGAGGCCTTGGCGGGATGGTCATCGGGAATGTTCAGACCATCGAAGTTGTGGTCCTCGGTTTCAACTTCTGGACCCTCTTCCACATGGAAACCAAGGGGACGGAAAACCTCCACAAGGCGGTCCATGAGGCGGGTCAGTGGGTGGAGTGCCCCTCGCTTCGGGACGGGAGGTGGCAAGGATGGATCCCAACGGTCGGCGAGGGCATTCTGGTTTTTCCGCGCAGCTTCAAGGTCGGCCTGGCGCGAACTCAGTCCCGCCTCCCACTGCTGTTTGAAGCCGTTGATGGCCGCTCCCAAATCCCGTTTTTGCTCCTTGGGAGCGCTCTTGAGAAGTTCCATTAATCGCGCGGCGTGGCTCCCATCGCGCCCGACATAGGCACCCTTCAAGCGGAGTAGGGCGTCCAGGTCCCCGCAGGCGGCGAGCGCCTGGGGAAAGTCACGTCCCGCCTCGATGATCTCCGGCGGCAGCAGGTGGTCCATGGGTCCCTCGAGGCGGCGGGTTCAAAACAAGGAAAGGCCGCGTGCGCGGCCTTTCGGGTATCTGCGATGTGGTGCTTTCGCGATCAGCCCTTGGCCACAGCCACGAGCTTAGTAAATGCTTCGGGGTTCCGCACGGCAAGATCAGCAAGGATCTTGCGATCGAGATCCACAGAGGCCTTCTTCAGGCCGCCCATGAACTTGGAGTAGCTGGTGCCGTTCTGCGTGCAGGCGGCGCTGATGCGCACCACCCAGAGACGGCGGAAGTCACGCTTCTTGACCTTGCGGTCCCGATAGCCGTAGCCGAGGGCCTTCTCGACGGCTTCCTTGGCGGAGCGATAGAGGCGGGACTTGGCGCCATAGAAGCCCTTCGCGAACTTCATCATTCGCTTGCGGCGCTGGGCGCGTTTGAATCCACGTTTTACGCGAGTCATGGTCGATCCTTTCCTCGAGGCAGCGCGTTCCATTCGGAACGAACTTTAGGAGCCTCATCGGGGGTGGCCTCAGCCACCGGGTTGAACCTTCGATTCTAGGCGCGAAGGCGTTGAGGGACAAGCTACCCGCAAGCATGGCCTGCGGGGAAGGGGTCCCTGTGGGGAACCCCAGAAAGTCATCAGGCGTAGGGCAGCATCGCGGCAACGGCCTTGGTATCCGCCTTGGAGACCATCCGCCCCATATCCAGCTGGCGCTTCCGCTTGGCGGTCTTCTTGGTCAGGATGTGGCGCTGATGGGAGCAGCCGCGCTTGAACTTGCCGCTGGCGGTTTTCTTGAAGCGCTTCTGTGCGCCCTTGTGGGTCTTGATCTTGTAGCTCATAGGTTCCTCACTGGATCTGGGCTTCGGTTGCTGGAAGATCGGGTTTGGCTGGCTTGGGTTTCTTGGGGGCCTTGGGGACTTCAATGATCTTGGGAGCCAGAATTGCGTGCATATCTCGACCATCGATACCAGCTGATTTTTCGACGATGGCCTTGTCGCCGACCCTCTGAATGACTTCCTCAATGATCCGGTAACCAATGTCGCGATGGACAACTTCTCGTCCGCGGAACATGACCACCACTTTGACTTTGTCTTCTTCCTCCAGGAACCGCAGGATGTGTTTCACCTTGAAATCGAAATCGTGATCATCGGTCTTGGGGCGGAACTTGACTTCCTTAACCACAATGTTTTTCTGCTTGGCTCGGGCTGCGTGCTCCCGTTTTGCTTCCATGAATTTGTATTTGCCGTAGTCCATGATCCGGCAGACAGGCGGATTGGCGTTGCCAGCCACTTCCACCAGATCGAGGCCGCGCTCTTCTGCGATTCGAATGGCCTGGTGGGGCGGCATCAAGCCAAGTTGCTCGCCATCTTCTGAGATGACGCGGACCTCCTGGGCCCGGATGCCGTCGTTGATGCGGGTCTCGTTAGGACGAATGGTTCCTCCCCTAGTTGCACAAGGACACAAAGTCTATCAGTAGAGTGGCTTCCCGCCAAGCACGGAAACCAGGGTTAGCGCAGGCGGTCGCGGACTTCAGTGGCCAGTACCGCCAGAAATCCGGCCAAGGGCTGTACCCCCAGGTCGCCCCGGTGCCGGTGGCGGACGGACACGGTCCCCCCCTCGGCTTCCCGGTCGCCAATCACAAGCATGTAGGGCACCTTGGCCAATTGCGCTTCGCGAATCTTGGCTTTCAGGCTTTCGTTCCGAAGGTCTAGCTCGGCTCTGAGTCCCAAGGCCTTCGCCTGGTCTGCGGCAATCAGGGAGAAGGCGTGGGCGCGGTCGGTAATGGGCAGGATGGCCACCTGGACCGGAGCGAGCCAAGCCGGGAAGGCTCCGGCGGTGTGCTCAACGAGAATGCCCATGAACCGTTCAAGGCTGCCGAGGATGGCCCGGTGGAGCATGATGGGGCGACCCTCACCGCCATCGGCACGGGTGTATTTCAGATCGAATCGCTCTGGAAGCATGTAGTCCACTTGCAGGGTTCCCAGCTGCCAGGGCCGCTTGAGGGCATCCAGAATCTGAAACTCGATCTTCGGCCCATAAAAAGCACCTTCGCCTGGGTTCAAGGTATAGGGTATCCCTGCCTCAACCAGGGCCTCTCCCAGAGCAGCCTCGCCAGTATCCCAAATTTCGTCAGAGCCGAGGCGCTTTTCAGGCCTCGTGCTGAGGGCCACGCGCATGCCCTCGAATCCGAAGGTGTCGTAGACCTCTTTTAGCAGGGCAAGGAAGGCGGCCATCTCGGCCTTGATCTGCTCCGGAGCACAGTAGATGTGAGCATCGTCCTGACAGAAGGTGCGGACTCGGGTCAACCCATGCGTGACGCCGCTGCGCTCATAGCGGTGCAGGCGTCCGAAGTCGGCGTAGCGAATGGGCAGCTCCCGATAGCTGTGCTTCTGGGCGCCGAACATGATGCAGTGGCCTGGACAGTTCATGGGCTTCACCGCGTATTCACGCTCCTCGGCAGTAGTGAAGTACATGTTCTCGGCATAGTTCTCATAGTGTCCACTGGTCTTCCAGAGGGCCACATCCAGGATCTGGGGGGTGATGACCTCGCTGTAGCCGTACTTGAAATAGAGTGCGCGAATGTAGGTGACCAGCTCGTTGTAGACCTGGGTGCCTTTGGGGTGGAAGAAGGGAGAAGCCGGGGCCTCGGGGTGGAAGGAGTAGAGCCCAAGTTCCTTGCCGAGCTTGCGATGATCGCGGGCTTTGGCCTCCTCTAGGCGTTTTAAATGCTCTTCGAGTTCCTTCTGGGAATGAAAGGCTGTGCCGTAGATTCGGCTGAGCATCTGGTTCTTTTCGTCACCCTTCCAATAAGCACCGGCAATGGTGAGGAGGCGAAACGCCTTCAGCTTTGCGGTGCTGGGAACATGGGGGCCCCGGCAAAGATCATAGAAGTCGCCTTGCTTGTAACCGCCGATGAGGTCCCCGGGCGGGATGCCGGAAACGATTTCCACCTTTAGTGGTTCTCCCATGGCCTGGAAGCGTGCCACCGCTGCATCCCGGTCCAGATCCTCCCGAACGACCTCAATGCCCTCGCTCACGATCTTCTGCATCTCTGCCTCGATGACAGGCAGATCTTCGGGCGTGAAGGGCTTCTCCACCCAGAAGTCGTAGAAGAAGCCATCTTCAATCACCGGACCAATACCGACCCGCGCAGAGGGGTAGAGGCGTTTCACCGCGTGGGCCAGCAGATGGGCGGTAGAGTGCCGGATTAATTCCAGGCTTTCGGGGGTCTTGCTGGTAACGATTTCCACCTTCGAGCCGGCCAGCAAGGGCGACTTCAGGTCTACCAGATACCCATCCACCTTAATGGCCAGGGCGGCATCAAGCAGGCGTGCACCAATGGAACCCGCCAGGTCTGCTCCCGTGGCACCCTCGGCCATCTGCCGCAGGGAGTCATCTGGAAGGCGGACCTCGATGGACATAAATTCCTCGAAACAAAGACAGAATTTTATCAGTAAAAAGCTCCGGGCCATCAATTGTGATGGCCCGGAGGGGATATAACGTCGCAGCGAC